>Ga0210394_10005836_pt1 | contig 13621 bp, 18 predicted proteins | sample IncBWC12MmetaG_FD_160121 | JGI IMG/M metagenome (GOLD analysis project Ga0210394, IMG submission 160121) | Forest soil microbial communities from Barre Woods Harvard Forest LTER site, Petersham, Massachusetts, United States - Inc-BW-C-12-M | ecosystem: Environmental > Terrestrial > Soil >...
TGTTAGTCGCTATCCCCTACGCCTCGTCGGCTGGGTAGGGGCGATGCTCAATCATCGAACAAGCCTCGCGAGCCACTCCACGACGGCCATAAACTGCGCGTGGTGGAAAAGGAAATAGAACCCGATCCCTAACGGAATCACCCCGAGAAACAGCTCCCGCATTTCGAATATCTCCCCATTGCAATATGGCGGCAAAACCCTCTGATTCGGTAGCGCTTAGCCGCATGGCTAATCCAACAAGAATGGAGGGGTTGGCGCGAGGAGCATTCATAGCGAAATACCGCGATACAAAATCAGGATGACGAGTGCGACGAAGACCCCGAGTATGAAAGCGGCGATAAGCTCGGAGGGCGGCGCGAAGCGGCGGGGCGTTGCCTTGCAACTTTTGTTGCCCAAGGCTTGATCTTAGACGCTTCCGCCGCTGTGGCAAGCTTCTCCAATTTGGCGGCCAGAGCTAACCCATGTCTAGATACAGGGGCGCACCGGTAATTTATTTCGCGTTGAGGGAGCGGTGGGGTCTTAAAAGCGAAGCCCCGCGCACGTGAGTGGTGGGGCTTCGCAGCTGCAAAACGGAACAGGAGCTTTTTTGGGCTTCTGTCGGTCAAGAGCGCGAGTCGAGCGACAATCCAATACTGAACGCTTTTTGTCGCGTTGCGCCTTCAGATCGCCTTAGCTTCTTGGCGATTTTCGCAGCGGGCGCCTTCTTGCGCGCCATTGTCTTCAGTCCACGAACTTCTACGGACGTCCAAGCCCGTCTCTTTTTCCCATTTTTCATAAGTGCCTCCTTATATGAACGCCGGCCGTTGTAACTGCGCGTGGCCCAAAAGGAAAGCCCCGCTCACTGGTGAAAGTGGCGGGGTTGAGTTTCGACGATTGCTCCAATGCGGTGTTGCGCATTTCAGGGAGCAGGTCTGTTCGCAAAGGTTGGAGCTAGCATGCCGCCAATCATCCCCGATCATGCCCGCGATCAGCCGCCTTTCGCTCGTGCGGGATGCAATTTAACGTCAAATTTGGAAGGTGATTGCCATTAAAGCCGTCCCCAATGGGACCATGCCTGCTGTAACGCAGGGCAGAATATCACGCCCCAGTCTGCGGGTCTGGCCCTAGCGGCGGTTACCGTAGGGTAGCGATCCAGTCGCTATTGGGGGCTGACCAATTCGCGCCGCTCCATTTAAGGGCCGTTAAGCTGATTTTAGCTTTGGCGTCTCAATATGGCCCACCGGTGAGCTAATTTGTGAGTGTAGTCGTGCGTGGTTCACATCTGACTGATGATGATTTGTGGCGCGCTATTGCCAATAACACCGACGCACTGTCGGTTCTCATCGAAAAGCAGACTGAGTTGGATGCGGAATCTGGGGCATCTGATCCCGACACCCGACAAAAGCTCAAGCTTTTGAGTGTGCAGGCGATCGATAATTATAATCGCCAATATCGAGACTTTATTGGTGAGATTCGCCGTCGCTATCCCTCGATTTAGTCAAATGGCGCGGGGGTAAAATGACCACCCAAAGCAGGGCGGTTCTGCAACGCATTCTTCAACGGCGCACGAACTGGGCACCGTCAAGCCAGAGCTTCGGCTGCCCACGCTGCCACGCCAAATATGCCGTCCTTCGCCGCCAAACACCGCCGGGCATGATCCCAACCTGCGAGGACTGCGATCAAGAGTTTCCGCCGAGAGAAAGCGACGAATGGCTGCTTTACGAGCGCGCAGACATCTGATCCCCGAACATGCCTGTCATGGCAACTCCGACGCTGAACCCCTCCAGCACACGGAATCATTGTTCGCCAATTAGTGCCAAGCCATTTCGATGGTGTCGACCCGAAGCGGCCAATCAGTCTCCGCCTGATGCCCGCCGGCAAACGAAGCCTCAACGGTCTGCCGGGGACCATCTTGCATCGCCGGAATCACCTGTGATCCGACAGTGGTAGCCTTGTGCGGAAGAGCAATGCTGACGTTGGGCGCTGCGCCGGTCACGAAAATCTCCAAGGTGCCGACCGTGAGGCCAAGCGCATTCAAGAGCGTCGCAGCGTAGCTCCCGGCAGCGGTATAGGTATGAGAGGCGGAGCCCGAGCATTGGATACCGCCCTGGCCGCTTACGATCGCGGTGACGCCGATGCAGCTGCTTTGGGCAAGCGCACCGGTGGTGCCGTCGCCGAAGCTGACGGTGTGGCAATGCGACCGTCCCCACAATCTCCTCGTTCACGCAATTGGGCTTCGCCGGCGTCAACAACAACATCAATGCCGACCCGCTGTTCGTGAACGCCGCCGGCGGCGACTTTCACTTGCAATCGGGGAGCCCGGCGCTGCACGCCGGCATCACCGCAGGGTCGCCGGCCATCGACCTCGACTGTCAGCCGCGCGGCTCGCCGCCGTCGATCGGCGCCTACGAGTTCGACGGCCCGAATATTTGTCCCTCGACTTATAGCGCGCCGCTGACTGCCACCCCCACCTCGGGCACGCCTCCCCTGGTCGCAAGCGCACAGCTCGACAGGGAATGTAATGTTAGAGAAAGTATTGCCCGCGATCACGACATTTTGGACGATATTATTTGTTCCGCCGACCCCGACAAGGATACCGTCCGCGTCGCCCTGAAAGTTGCTGAAGGTATTGCCCGTTATGCTGACGTCGGAGACAGTGGCGCCGTTCGAACCGGACTCCATGCCCAATGAGATAAAGTTTCCTCCAGTCGACGACGAGGAAGTGTTAGCGAATCTATTTCCACTGATGGTGATGCCACTGATTTGCTGATTGCCCGGTGAGCCGAAGAGCTCACCGGCTCGAATGAACACACCAAAAGCCGGACCACTCGTCGACTGCTCAATTCCGGTGAAACGAAGCGATTGCAGAGTGAAATTCGATGCAACAACGGGCAGCAGGATGCCGTTACTACCCATCGAGCTCGCATCAATGGTTACTGTCGGCTGCCCGTTGCCGTCGACCAACCCAATAATTGCAATGCCGTCGCGGGAAAGGTTCGGGTTACCCAAGCCGCCGGTCGTTGATATAGTCTGGCCGGCGAGCGCCTGGGCAAACGTAATCGTGATGATGCCGGGGCCCGTGGCATTGTTCGCCGCGAACAGCGCCGCGCGCAGCGAAATGCCGTTCGGCCCGGGATTGGCGATCAGCGCGCACGGGCTCGAGATATCGCCATTGACCAAGTCGTTGTTGTTTGAGACGATCAAACTCGGACAGCTCTGCTGCGCGAAGGCCTGCTGCGCGATCATTGTCGCCAGCACGAAAAAAATCATCGTTGCTATCGCTCGCATGGTCTGCCCCCCAAGCGCAATTATCCGGATTTTTGGCACCTCCCGCGCTGGCAGCTCTCGGATCAGGCTACACCGTCTACCGGCCCGCTAAAAGAGAGTGTGTATGTCCCCTCCTGGACCGCTACCGCCGCCAAGGCGCGGCTAGGCGCGGCAGGTATCGGGAAGCACCGGCCACGGCAGCCTATGATCAGCATGGTCGTTCATGACTCAGAGCGTCGGGTTGCCGCCGTCAATTGACGCACTGCGACAGGCTTTTTCGATCACCTCGTCGGCGCGGCCGAGCAGGGTGATGGAAACAGTGAGAGCGAGCGCGCCGCGCACTATTCAATCTTGTTCGCAACTGGCGGTTTTATCTGCGTTTGTTTGGTAGCGTACATCAGGGCTCACGCGGTGGCGGGCTGGCTGCGCCGAGTGATTGAGCAACATAATCGGCGTCTCGTGACCGATCGCCCCATGGGGGCGTTCCTCGTAGTACTTGCCCCTAACCCCGACGGCTTTTTTGTTTACTGCACTGCGATGCTGGCCCGCGGCTAATCAACGGCCGGCGGTGAAGGTGATAGCATCAGTGACCTATTTCTCTCCAATTCCGCAGCCCTTTCCATCCATTCGATGGCAAGGGCTTCGAGAGCGTGCGAGGTAGCCAAATCGGGACAGCTACGCGCAAGAGCCGAGCAGCGCTGGGCTTTTTCCCGAAGGAATATGGGTTCGACGAGCATGGCCGCTAGCCTAGTTGCCAGCCAATATACATTCAATCTAAATCTGTTACCGGGATGCCGGAGGTTTATTGCGCGCGGTTCGGACCTACGGTCGCGAAGCCGAACCGGCGTAGGCTTGGGCCATTGTTGCGCCGCTCCAATGCCATGCACTGGTGCTTCTTTGACGGTTCGGTAAGCTCCGTAGGCCATAATATGCGGCACTGGACCCGTGGCACAATATGGACGAACGCCGCAAGATTCCGCGTCGACGCATACTAAAATCCGGGAAGATTCTTCTCGGACGTCGGGCGGTGTTATGCACGGTCCGCAATTTTTCGGATATAGGTGCATGTCTTGTGGTGGAGACCACGTATGGAATTCCGGCGACGTTTGAGTTCGTCACCCCAGATCAACTACTCAAGACCTGCAAAGTGATGTGGCGCGACGATACAAGGTTGGGCGTTCACTTTCAGTAGTCGTTGGCCTAGTTCGACATCAGATCTCGCAGGAACTGCTCAATAATTTGAGAAAATCCCGGAACGACCGGAAAGCCTTCCAACATGGGTACTAGCTCCTTTCCATCCCCGCTGGTCTCTTATGAATTTAACTGTGGTCCCTTTTGCGGCTGTCGGGTTTTCACTGACATGCCAGTGGATTCCGAGCGTGGTTCTAAATTTGTTGGTAAGCAATTCTGTTTATGCAGCGGCTATGCCGGTTTTCGTCTGAGCCCGGCACGCTGACAGGGAGGCCCCGGTGACACAGTCAACGGGGCTTCTTTCGTTATAGGATTGTGCTAATTGTCGCCAAGTAAGACGGCTGGGAACGACGCCATCATGCAAAGAATGTTGGAATTCCGCCGATACGCTGAGGATTGCCGCAAGCTTGCCGCATCTCTGGTGAACCGACTTCACAAACAAAAACTTCAAAAAATGGCGAAGGTTTGGGACATGCTGGCCGAGGAGTGCAAGCTGGGTCTTGAAGAGAACGGCGAAGACTAGGGGGTTATTATACCTTACAAGCGGTTGTGTCATAAGCTCCCCTATAGGGTTTGGAGCCTAGTTTGGAAGGCCCTGAATGCTTGCGAGAAATTGTGCCAAGGGAATATCGGTTGCCGAAAGCAGTTCGGGTTTGCCTAGCATATCCCGCAACTTCTGATATCGCACGTCCTTTCCGTCGTTGTCGCAAATGAGCGTCCATTGCTCATAAGTTCCGTCGGCAGCGAGCGGGCTTGTATAGTATGAAACGGTCTTCTCACCATTTTGGAATGCCATTGGCCCTAGTCAAGAGGGGTGGAGTCCCAATTGAAATTCTACCCCCTGGTGCATCGGCCCGATTTGTGGTAACCCGTGATTGTTTATGCCAGCGTCGCAGCCCGGCGGCCAATCACGGTGAACGCGGCCTTAAGGCGGCGTATCGTGGGGTGTTCGACGCCTCCACTTCTCCACCGAAGGAGTGATACGCCGTGACCGACACTAAAGTCATCAAGCTCGCTCAGCCAGGGCGGTCGAGACGGAAGTCGCTGACTCCCTGGGGCGATATACCGATCATAAGACCGAGGCGGGCCACCAGCGCGTCGTGCGTCACGGGCATCTGCCCGAGCGTGAGATCATGACCGGCATCGGATCGGTGGCCGTGCGCCAGCCGCGCGTGCGCGACCGGGAGGGCGCTCATGGTGAGCGGATTCGGTTCAGTCCGACCATTCTGCCGCCCTACGCCCGGCGCACGAAGAGCCTCGAAGTGCTGATCCCGATCCTCTACTTGAAGGGCGTCTCCACCGGCGACTTCGAGGAGGCGCTCGGTGCTGCTCGGCAAGGACGCCGGCGGGCTGTCGGCCTCGACCATCGGTCGCCTGAAGGAGGCCTGGATCGACGAGCTCGCCCTCTGGCGTGATCGCGACCTGTCCGCCAAGCGGTACGTCTACGTCTGGGCCGATGGCATCTACGTCCAAGCCAGGCTCGAAGACGCCGCGCAGTGCCTGCTCGTGATCATCGGCGCCACCGCGGAGGCAAGAAGGAACTGGTTGGGCTTGCCGACGGCATCGGCGAGAGCGCGCAATCCTGGAAGGAGCTGCTGCTCGATCTCCAGCGGCGCGGTCTGACGATCGACCCACAGCTTGCTGTCGCCGACGGGGCGCTCGGCTTCTGGAAGGCGATCGACGAGGTGTGGCCGAAGACACGAGCGCAACGCTGCTGGGTGCACAAAACCGCGAATGTCTTGAACAAGCTGCCAAAGAGCCTGCAAGCAAAGGCCAAGCGCGCATTGCAGGACGTCTGGATGGCGGAGACCAGGAAGGCCGCCGAGGCTGCGCTCGATGCGTTCATCGAAACCTACGGCATCAAGTACGAGAAGGCCGTTGAGTATCTGACGAAAGACCGTGAGGCACTCCTCGCCTTCTACGACTTCCCCGCCGAGCATTGGAAACATCTACGCACGACATACCCAATCGAGAGCACGTTCGCGACCGTCCGGCATCGAACAATCCGATCGAGAGGCTGCCTCTCGAACAAGACCGCCCTCGCCATGATCTTCAAGCTCGCACAAGCCGCCGAGAAAAGTTGGCATCGTCTCCGCGGTCACGACCAGTTGCCGAAAGTTATCCTGGGTGTAAAGTTCAACGACGGAATCAAGATCGTCAGATCGCAAGCTCAAGCCGCTGCCGCCTGACCTCGCTCGTCACCAAGATTCGGCGATAGCTCCGGGGCCGGGGGAGCTCCGTGGTCTATCGCTGCCCAGCTACATCGGCGTTGCGGCTTGTCCAGTTTTTGCATCCATTGCCAACCAAAATGTGGCCAGTCATGATACAGTGATCAACCGCCACCGTTATGAGTTTTCTATTGGTACGGTAGACGTTGCCCTGCTTTTCTCGGCGACACGATGGGTCGGCGCAAACCGCATTGAAGGCCGTCATGGCATTCCGTTGTGCCCCCTATCGCTGGTGCCCTTGGATGAAATTGTCCACGGTGTTGCCGATGTCGAGGACTTGATCCAAGATGTCGCCATTCGACTAGCGCGGAGCATAGGTTGTGAAATCCGCCCGCTATTGCCACAGGATCGGCCCGAGGCCGATCGGTACCGGTGCCCTGGATCGTCCAGGCCGGCCACGTTACCGATACGCCGGCACCGACGATGAATCTCGCAGCCGGCGGTGAATCAGGTCGCGGACCTTGAACGTGTGGCGACCAACGGTGAGATCAATGGCGATCAACATCGGAAGGCGAAAGTTCATTGCCACGCTCGGCGGCTCAGCGCTCGCATGGCCGCTCGCCGCGTCCGGGCAGCAGTATGTCATGCCAGTCATCGGCTTCCTTTCTGATGTGACGCCCGAAGCCTTTGCACACAGCCTGACGGGGTTCCGTCACGGCCTTTCGGAGACGGGGTTCACCGAGAGCCGAAATCTCGCGATCGAGTACCGTTGGGCGCGTGGAAACTATGATATTGTGCCGGACCTCGCCATCGAGCTGATTCATCGACAGGCTGCCGTGATTGTCACAAGCGGCAGTGAAAGCGTGATACGTGCGGCAATGGCCGCTACCACGACGATCCCGATCGTCGCCATGGTTGCCGGCGATCCGGTCAAGCGTGGCCTGGTCACGAGCGTGGATCGGCCAAGCGGCAATGTCGCGATCGTGGGCCTCTCCACCTTCATCAACAATGCACTGGTCGCGAAACGGGTGGAGCTGGCACACCAGTTGGTCGCAAAAGCCGCGATTGTCGGATGGTTGGTCGACTCAAATATCCTTGATTACGATGATGAGCTGAACGATCTGCAACGCGCCACGAAAGGCCTCGGCATGGAGGCGAAAGTTGCGCCGGTGGCGAGCGAAGGGGATCTCGAGGGGGCCTTCGCATCGCTGGTCGAGCAAGGCGCCGGCTTCATTCTCGAAAGCGGACCAATCATTTTCAACCATCGTGCGCGGGTCGTCAGGCTGGCGGCAAGAGCGTCATCGCCGATGATCTACGAATGGCGCGATTTCGTCAGCGACGGCGGATTAGTGAGCTATGGCACCGATCGTGCTGAGGTCGCGCGGCAGGCAGGTATTTATACCGGCCGCCTCCTCAAGGGCGAGAAGGTGAACGATCTACCGGTCGCGCAGCCCGCGAAATTCGAGTTCGTTCTCAACCTTAAGACGGCGCGGACGCTGGGTCTTACGATTCCAGATAGGCTGCTGGCGCTCGCAGATGAGGTGATCAATTAAGCCCCTGAATGTCTGCTAACGGGGATGTCCCTGCCGTGCTCTTGCCCCGCCAGCGAGCGAAGCTGGCAAGGGGCGCAAACGACAAGGAGCACCCATGTCTCAATGTCTTAACAGCGCGCAGTTGCCGCATCGGCATCTATATCGGAACTCGTTTCAGATGGTAGGTCTGGATGAGCGCGGTGCAATTACGCTGCGCCAGAAGTGGTCGCGTGGCCAGGTCGAGGCACGTCTGGCCAACATTCCGCCGTGCCTGATCGGCATGGAGGCTTGTGTTGATGCGCATCATCTCAGCCGCGCCCCATAGTCCCCAAGGAGTATTCCCCGACGACTGAGCTCGGCGAGTGAACAACTTGCCGGGCTATTTTGTTTGTCGTAGCTGCTCTGCCCCGGGCTTAGGAAAACTAGGCATTTTGAGTGATAAACTACGGCAAAGAGTTTGAGCAAGATTCAAGCTACCTTTCGCCCAAACAGCTTATTAAAAATGCCCTTGCTTTCACTGGGAATTAGCATGGGAATGTTCTCACCCTTGAGCCGGCGCACAGCATCGAAGTAGGCGCGAGCGGGCGCGCTCTGCGCGTTGTTGAGAGTCACGGGTGATCCGACGTTGGAAGCGCTTAGTACTTCTTGGCTTTCGGGAACAATGCCGAGAAGGGGGCACGACAGAATTTCGAGCATGTCATCGATCGACAACATCGCGCCACGGGCGGCGCGAGACGAGTGGTAGCGTGTGATCAGTAGGTGCTTGTCGATGCGCTCGCCGCGCTCTGCCTTTGCCGTCTTGGAATCGAGCAACCCGATGATACGGTCGGCATCGCGCACCGATGAAACTTCGGGATTAGTAACGATGATAGCGGCGTCGGCATGGCGCATCGCCAGCGTCGCGCCACGTTCGATGCCTGCGGGGCTGTCACAGATGATCCAGTCGAATTTCGTGCGAAGCTCCTCGATGACTTTAGCGACCCCGTCTTCTGTCAGCGCGTCTTTGTCGCGGGTCTGCGATGCGGGAAGCAGGTGGAGATTCTCCAGGCGCTTGTCGCGAATGAGCGCCTGGGGCAGCTTTGCCACGCCGTTGATGACGTTGATCAGATCAAAGACCACGCGTCGTTCGGCGCCCATCACCAGGTCCAGGTTGCGCAGTCCAATATCGAAATCGACGACCACCACTTTCTGTCCGTCGCGGGCGAGGGCAGCACCGAGCGCGGCCGTTGACGTAGTTTTCCCAACGCCGCCTTTGCCGGATGTGACGACCAAGACCTTAGCCATGTCTATTGCCTTCGTCAGTTTATCGCTGAAATTCTCAGAGTTTCCCCCTCCAGCCAAGCATGGATAGGTTGGCACTGAAGGTCGGGTGCGAAGTCGGCGGCCATCTTGTAGTGCGAGTCGATAGCGAGAAGCTCTGCCTCGACGCGATAGCAAAAGATGCGCGCACGGTTGTCCCCAGTAACGCCCGCCATAGCACGTCCACGCAGTGTTCCATAGATGTGGATTGAGCCGCCGGCTATGATTTCAGCGCCTGATCCAACAGAACCGAGTACCGAGACGTCGCCGTCGGTATGCACTATCGACTGCCCCGAGCGGACCCGGCCCTCGATTAGCAGCGATGTCATCTTTTGCTGCTTTTCAACTACACTATTCACCGCGACGACCTCATCGGCCAGTTGGATGGTCTGTCCGTCACGACCGGCGCGGAGAATTGGCGGAAACTTCCCTTCTGCACCGTTGGGTGTGATTCCTTCGATGCCGAGGACGCGAATACTGCGCTCGCCAAGATTCGCGATCAAAAGGGCGATTTCGTCTGGATTCAAGTTAACCGTCGATATGTCTAGTGCCACGGGGTGATGCGAATAGATGCCCTTGGAATACTCAATGCTGGCGTCAAGATCCGCCAGCCAATCCGCGATGGGCTGCTGAGGAGCCAATACGAACGCCAAGTAGGAGCGCGCTCGAAACGGCAGCGGCAGACGTTTTGGAATTACAGTGGTCACAGCGCTGCCTCTCAACTGCGGTGGGCCTGAGGCCTGAAATGACCGATGACCTTGGTGGCCTGGTTTATCGGCTCGTTCTCGGAGATCCGCCACCTACCGATGGTTTCGGCAATGATCTTGACCGAGGCGGACGCGGTCTGCGCCAAGTGAAGATAGTTGGCGTTGATCCGGCGGATGCGGTCGCCTTCAGCTTGCAAAAAGTCGCGGGCGACCAGCAGCTCGGCCATGAGCTTCTCAATGTCCGCGATGGACGTCGCGCCCGCGACGACGGCGTCATCGCCAGACCCCGGCGCATCTGCTGGCCCGTTGCGCACGAGGGAGCGAATGTCGCCCTCTATTGTCTTCGTGGTAGTATCTGAGGTTGATGATTTTGACTCTGCAACGTCCATTTTCTTCTCCCATTTACACAGTATCCGGATTTCGCCGAGCGTGCTCCGCCGGCTCTCGACATGCGCTCGCACGTTCTATGGCAAGTTTGTCGCATCAAGGTAAATCGAGCGTTAATCATCCCACAGTGAAACCTTATGTCACTTCGGATCTGCTCACCGAGCGAGCACCACCTCACCGGCAAGAAGGCGCATTTTGAAGTTCGGGACGATCCTTCTCGGACAGCATCCCGTCCCTAGCGCGATGTGGAATCACTCCGAGAAGCCGGTAACTCCAAAGTTGTTGCGGTGTTTGCTGGGCTACGTCACCCTATCTTGAGCGTTTGCCAAAGGAAGTATCCGTCCGGTGAAGTCCCTGTGCACCGCGATGTCCTGCGGTCGTCGCCCGGATTCCGCGGGTCGCGATTCGGAATCTTGTAAATAAGCCACCCCGTTAAATGGGATTTAGTCGCTCGCTGAAGTCTTCATTTTTTTCCGACGCGAGAATCTGACGATTGGCCGCAAGTTGGCAAAGTTGGGGCCATAAACAGACCAGGATGATTCTTTTGATTTTTTTTGGTTAAATCGAATTTTGAGTTTTACTGCGGATTCGCAAAGTTTTGGCTTCAGATACCGTTTTGAGGGCCTAACAATGATTCCTGCGATTTTGCCGAGCCCGCCCTAATGTGCCTTAACCCGCACGCACTGATCCGAAGAAGTAAGCCGACATCGAACATCCCCGCAGTGCGCATTCCCGATAGGGGTAACCTGCGCTTGCCAGGCAATTTGGTTGAAGCAGCACAAATTATGAGCAAACTGAATTTTTGCTTGGAATTAGAAACCCGCTTCGGCAAAGCTGACATGGGAGCGAGCGGTGCGGGATTCCAGCACCATTGATTCAACAAACAGGATTTCCATCGATTAACTCCGCGCTGCGTAAAGGTCTTCCTATTAGTCCCTGTACGTGCTGACGCAGGCGATCGGCGGGATCATATATCGTGCTCATCCAGGTCAAATCGTACTACGTCGTCGGGAGCGATAGAGGGGACACCTGTGTGGCCGACGTCGCCGCCTTTCTCACTTCTGAAGTAAAGACAAGTGGCAATCGCGGCCAGAGCGGAAGAGATCAGCAATGACAAGGCCGCGACTGTGAGCAGCGCGGCCCACATTTCCCCCCCCATCAGGTTGCACGCAATTGCGAACCTCAGGACAGGTCTGGTCAAGAGGTGCAGTCCGCATTGTCCACAAATGTCCACACAACTTTGAGGGGTGCGACAAAGCGAGCCGTCGTCATAATTTGTGTCGTACGACACTTTCCGCCAAGCGAGATTGGTGCACACCACCCTCATGGACGTGGAGGGGAAGCGTGGACACCACAGAAGGACATCCCAAACCGAGCCTTTCATTGCAATTCGTTTCCCGCTGGCGTCGATTTGTGGGGGCGTGGCCACTTTTTGTGGTTATCCTCGGCACGTTGCTATCATTTGGCTGGACCGTCATGCTGGTTTGGATACTATTGGGTTTGATCGGTCTGACAACTTGAGACGTGCCGCTGTGCGGCACCGCAATGAACGGGTGAGGCTCACTTACCCCGTAGAATGAACATCTTCGTCCCGCCAGATGGTCTTGCATGTTCTGGCGGGCTCGCCTGCCATTAGGAAATCGAACGCGGCAGGGATGCCGTCCGTTGTCTGAAAAACCAGGCACGCGTCTTTCTCCGAGATATTCCGAATCGTGGAAGGGATGGGATGCTTTCCGAAAAGGATCTTCCCAGCTTTGAACATGCGCCTTCGCGGCACCGATCGCGGCCTTTCAATGTGCGTTTCGTCCCTACGTGCGAAAGGTTGGATTATCACCCCGTTCACGCGGCCATTGTAGCGGATTCGCCAAGACGGAAGACATTCATAACAGGAGAACGTGCCTCTTTAGTCCCTCCGAACTTTTTGTGCGCGCGGCACTTCGCTGAAAATCTTACGATGATTTGGAATGAACGAGCCCCCCCGCTGCTCCTGGGTAGGCGACGGAAACCACTAATGCGTAGCGGCAACAGATAGGTCAGCGATTAAGGGGCAACAAGAGCGGCGGTAACGATACTTGCAAAACGAACAATTCCTTGCATACAATCTCCCTCAGGCACTGCCGCACCTGGTATTCAGATCGACAAAAGATGTAGCAGAAATTGGACCCGTTTGTGGGGCCAATATGACTGATCGTGTGGATCTGATATGTTCGTCGCCGTTATATGATCCTCACCCGGGCGTCCCATATCGAGTTCCGTACACTTAGGGATCTGACATTTCTGCACGGCTCAAAGGGTAAAATTCAAGCGTATGTCAATTTCACCAGAATGCATTTTGTTGGGCGATATCGGTGCTACGAACGCTCGGTTTGCGCTTTTGACAAATGGCGTTCTGGGTGCCGTCAGTAGTTTCGAGGTAGCTAAGTTCGGGCGATTTGCCGATGTGGTAGCTACATTTCTAAAGGATTACTGCCGTGAGTTTCGGGTAAGGTATGCTGTCCTTGCCATTGCAGGTCCTATCAAAGGTGAGCGCAGCCTTCTCACAAATAGCTCCTGGGTGATTGACTCCCGTGAACTGCGTGCGGCTTTCAACCTGGAAGCCCGAATCGTCAATGATTTCGAAGCAGTGGCTCTCTCGCTGCCATGGCTTACATCAACGGATTCGGCGGGTATAGGAGGTGGCAAACCCGAAGTGGGAGCACCGAAGGCTGTGCTCGGACCCGGGAGTGGATTGGGCGTGGCCTGCCTAATATGCCACTCCGACAAGCCCGTGGTCGTCTCAAGCGAAGGCGGACATGCAACATTGACAGCCTCGTGCGAACGTGAGGATCACATTGTTGGGCAGCTGCGCCAACGCTTTGGGCATGTCTCGGCCGAGCGGGCGGTTTCCGGTGTCGGCCTGGAAAATATTTACCAGGCAATCGCCCTTCTGGACAGATTAGATGTCGTACCTCGAAGCGCGGCCGACATCACGAAATGCGCGCTTGGGGGAGAATGTCAGGTAGCTTGCGAAGCGCTTCATACGTTCTGCGCTTTCTTGGGGTCGTTTGCCGGAAATATCGCACTGACTTTTGGAGCGCGGGGCGGAGTCTAT
>Ga0210394_10005837_pt1 | contig 13620 bp, 12 predicted proteins | sample IncBWC12MmetaG_FD_160121 | JGI IMG/M metagenome (GOLD analysis project Ga0210394, IMG submission 160121) | Forest soil microbial communities from Barre Woods Harvard Forest LTER site, Petersham, Massachusetts, United States - Inc-BW-C-12-M | ecosystem: Environmental > Terrestrial > Soil >...
CCCGGGCTGCGGGCGCTAGGGCCGCGGCGCCTGCAGCGTCTGTACTGCCTTTCTCGTGTTGATGAGCGTGCGGGAGAGAACGTCGCGCGGGATGCTTCTCGTCAGCGGGTTCACGATCCATGCGAGTAGCAACGGAACCGTGCGGCTCAGCGAGATGGATTCGATCTGCACGTACACGCCTCCGTCTTTTTCCTCCAGCCGCCAGTAGCTGTTGAGCCGCCACATGTAACCGTAGTCTTTGCCGTCGGTTCGCTCGTGCTCCGTGGGAGTGCCAAAGTCCACCACTTCCACGATGCGCGTCGAACGCGACACGCTCTCCGCGCGCGCGTTTCCCAGCGTCTTCTCGGCTACATCGAAGTACACATTCAGGACCACCGTAACGATCGACTTGCTGTAAAACTGCTCGAAGATCTTTGAATTTTCTCCGTTTCGCTCGATGAGGCGGGCCTGGCGAACGTCGGATTTGTAGATGTCCGCCTGGTGATCGTAGTCGTGCAGCACCGCGTTGACTTCCGCCAGCGTGCCCCTGGGAATGAAAATGATTCCCACCCAGTGATGGACCAGGCCGCCTGGAATGGGGATCGGATGATGATTCTCCTCGGTGTACATTTCCTCGATGTCCACCTCTCCGCTTTGCAACTGCTGGTACGCGCTCCGGCGGTCGGAGTCCGGCAAGCGGTCGATGAACAGGAATTGGTCGGGACCAACCGGATCGTTCCACTGGGCTTCGGCGGCGGTTACGTAACGGTGAAAGGCGGTGAGTGTTTCCGGCCTGGGGTCCGCCGCGTGCGCGGCCGTACCGGTAAGCGCGATAGGAACCCAGAGAATCGCAGCCGTCTTGCGCAAATTTCTGCGGGAGCGTCTCGGCGCTACACGAGGTTCCGCGCTCCGCCGCCCACGGCCGCTCAAGGATGACAAAAATGTTCCGACCACTCCCACGCAGTAATTATGTCACATCTGATTCGGAGGGCAGCGCCCGCAGCTGCCGCCTGCAGGAATCCATGTAGGGCGCCCACAGGCTCAAGCGCCGAGTTAACCTTTCGAACGGTCCCAGAGATTCGGCAGATCGCTGTTCGAATACCCGGAAATGAACGTTTTGTGCGTTCCATCGAGCTGGTACACCGATCTGCGCACCGCCCCGATGTTCGCCCCGTACACGTGAATGCTGACCGACGGCCGATCTTCAAAGGCGTTGGAGACGCGATGGAAATCGCCGATGGACGGCGAAACTGCCGTGACCTCACCCTGCTCCAGGCGCTCGGGCGCGCCCTCTTCCACGAACCGCCCGTCGCTCGCGAGCGCATAGCTCTGCTCGTATTCCGCCCCGCGCAGCACACCGACGATTCCCCAGACGGTATGGTCGTGGATCGGAGACTTCTGCCCCGGCCCCCACACAAAGCTCACCACGCTGAAGTGCTCGCGCGAATCCGCATGCAGCAAATATTGCTGGTAGCCTGTCGCCGAAGGCTCGGCGTAGCGGGCGGGCAGCCAGTCGTCGGTGGCGATCAATTGCTTCAGCAGGCGCGAGCCCTCGCGAAGAATCGCCGGCTCGCCGGAAGCGCTCTCCACGAGGTGACTCATGGCGATGACAAAATCCCGCAGCCGCTCGAGGCGCGGAGATACCGTCATAGTAGGCTGGATGGGCGCCATGTTTTCACTCCTTTCGCTTCGGGCCAATTTCGCGGCGGGCGGACGACATGCGATGGCTCCCGCCGGCGGGATCTTTCGGCCTCCCACCACCGTCTCGCCCGTTCATAATCCTCGGGCGCGTTCATATTCTTTAAGACCTGCGCATGCGCATCCAGCCTTCGCCACTCGCGCTGCAGGATCGCTTCCACACGAAGCTCTCTAAGAACAGTCGTGACTTTTCGCTCGCCTCGCTCGAGCGCGGCCGCAATCACCGCCCCGCACTCCCGGCGATAAACCGCGGCGAGCGGCTCGAGACCCCGCGTCGTTCTCGGAACCACGGCTTGCGCGCCGGATTCCGCTGCGCGCGCCAGCAGCCAATCCAGCCACTCCGCGGAAAGGTAGGGCAGATCGCACGCCACGATCAGGTTCCAGGCCGAGCGCGTTGCTGCCAGCGCAGCCGCCATTCCCGCGAGCGGCCCGCGCCGACTCCTCTTCGTCCCCTTGCTGCCGGCACTGTAATCCTGCATCGTCCGCAACCCTAGCGCCCCATAACGGCTCCGCGCACCAACCACGGTGACGCGCGCCACCAGCGGCTCGAGCAAGCGCACTGTATGCACGATCAGCGGAACGCCGCCGAATGTGAGCAGCCCCTTGTCCCGCCCCATGCGCGAGCTCGCCCCTCCGGCGAGCACAAACGCAGCAACGTTGCGGCGGCGCTTCAAGGCTTTCCTGCCATGGTCGGGCAATTCTACGGCCTGCGCCGTAGGTTCACCAGCCTTATCAAGAGACGCGGCGATTCTCGAGGACGGGAAGCTGCGGATTGGTTTGGATTTGCGGCAGAGGAAAAAAGAAAAGAAAGCAACAGCGGGTCCGCCCAATCGGGAATGTGGCATCGCCTCTAGTGCCCGGCCGTCTGCTTGACGTTCTCGGGGACCGGAAAAACGAGATAGGGATTGTTGGCGTCCCACGTTTTGATCTGGAGGTCTAGGAGCGGATGGCCGGCCTGTTTGCGGACAATACGAGCGGGGGAAAGGATGTCGGTGGCGATTTCGCCATGATCGGCGTAGCCGGAGTATTCGGTCTCGGTCACGAGATCGGCGAAAGCGGGATTATCGCTGCGCGTCTCGACCTTGGCGACTTCGAGTTTGGCGTCGAGCGTTGCCTTCACGGTCACGCCGGCGAGTTGCCCGGCGAGGGGAAACGTAAGGACCTGAGCGCCATTCTCGCTCGAGAGTGTGGTTTTGTCGCCGGCAGCGACGGCGGCCTTGATCACGCCGTAGGGAAGAATCCAAAGTTGCAGGAATCGGGCTTTGGCTGCGGACATGGCGGGCGTAGCGGTTCCCTGCCCTGGGACCAGGCCGCCGCCGATCTGGGATTCGTCCCAGGCATAGGCGTCGCGCACCACTTCGATGGTGTGCAGCCGTGCGGTACCTGCTGCGGCGCCGGAAGCGGTGCGCGTCATCTCTACGCGCATGGCCGGGGGATTGTAGCCGAGAGCCACGTGATATTCGGTCTTGTATGCCGTCCAGGGCTCGCCGGGTTTGGATGACGCGGCGGGCGCGTAGGCGGTTCCGCTGCCCCAGATTTCCATGGTGTTGATCACATCGACTTCGGGAAGGCGCTGGCCTCCCACGCCCGACCAGCGCGCCAGCCCCAGGGCTTCGGCGGCGGCCTTCAGGGTCTTGGCCACGTCGGAGGCATTCGAGTCCGCGGCGCCGGCCGCTGGAGCGCGTACCGCTGTCTCCGCAACGACGCTCGCTTTCGAATTCGCGCCTTGCCCGCGAGCGGCCTGAAAAACGACAGCCACGAGGGCCGCCGCCAGAAGCGCCTGCTTGAATAATCTGTTTGTTGTTCCGGCTTGCATCGCGGAGCAGCCTCCTGGCGCAAAAACCCTGGGATTATGCGGGTCGTTCCTTAGTGATGTTCTTTGGTGACCACATGCGCGAAATCGCGCTCGCTGCAGGGCAGCGATTCGAGCAGGATGGCCTTTGGATCCGGATTCAGCAGCGCGACGCGCGGTGTTGTGGTCCAGGGCTCGAGCAGCACGTCCGGGTCTTCGATGGTGGCGGTCCAAGTGAGCGTGTTGCCGTCGCGGTGCAGGCGCTCGATCACGTGCATGTTTTCGCTGTGGAAGTAGCCGCCGAGCTGGTCAAACCAGCTGGTGCTGTTGAAACCGATGGAGTCGATGACCATGGTGTCGCCTTCCCAGTGGCCGATGGATTCTCCGTTCCAGGTGCCGTCGAGATCTTCCAGGTTGGTGTGCTTGCGGCCGTCGGTGGGAATCATGCGATAGCTGGTGGCGGTAGCGATCAAGCCGCCCTGTCCCGGATAAACGAAGATCAAGTAACCGGGCATTTGGGCGATGTAAGACGGGACGCCCATGCGCGGAACTCCGGCGGGCATGCAATTGTTGGAGGGATCTTCTTCGTTGGAGTTGGCGTCAAAGTCCTTCACGCGCTGCCAGTATTGCGGCTTGTAGATCGGACGGTTGGAGCCCATGCGGCGCAGGAGCGTGGCGGCGCGCTCGTTTTGCTCGTTGTTCTGGCGCTGGCGATTCTGCAAAGGCCAAGTGGCGATTTGCACGCCGCTTTGAATGTCGCGCGTCGAATCCGCGCCCACTTCGATGCCCACGTTGTGCATTTGATTGGGAACGCCTAGCAGATTGTCCGCGAGACCGTTCCAGAGGCCGGTGAGGTCCGGATGGCCGTCCGGTGCCGTCGGCGTGGGCCCCACGGGAGTTGGCGGCACGGTACTGTCATGATCCATGCGGGGCGGGCCGCTGTATTGAGCAAAAGCGGCGGCAGGCAGCAGGAGCAGAATCGCCACCGCAATGATCTTGCTAGGGCCGAAGAGAACTCGAGGGGACATGTGGAAGCACCTCCCTCTGCTTAATTGCCGTTGGGGTCCGCGGCGAACTTGAATACGCGCCCATCGGCAAGCTTCAACTCCTGAAGGAAGCCTGTTGTGGAGCCATCCTTGGCGGCCAGGCCGGAGGCGGTCACTTCGTCGCCGGGCTTCAGGCCGCCGCGATCTTCGCGGCTCATTCCAGAGCGGCGCAACGCGCCAGGGCCGGCGAGTTCGAAAGCCCATTTCTGGGCTTTGCCGTCGGCGCCCGTGACGTTGATGGTGATGTAGGAGTGGGGATTGATCCACTCCACCTTGGCGATCGTTCCAGTGACGGTGAAAGTCTTGTGAATGTCAAACTGCGCTTGCACAGAATGGTGGGCGAACGCCGGCCCCGTCGCTACGAGAGGCATGACCAGCAAGGCGCTGCTCAGCAAGAGATTTCTCGATGTATTTCGCATCCAAGGCCTCCCGGCTAAGTTTCCGTGAGCATTATCCTTTTCATTACGGGAGAATGATTTGCGCTGATTCTAACTCCTCGCCCGCCCGGAACACAACGAAATCCGCCGTGGTCCAGGATTTATTTGTGGACGGTGATGGTATCGGAGTAGGGCTGGATGTAACGCCCCAGGGTAATCACCGCAAACCACAGGATCAAGGACGTTGCCGCGATGAATTTGGCCAGCGGCGGCGCGTCCTGCCCCGGTCCCAGGGTAGCGACCGATTCGAATGCGTCGGTGAGATAGAACGCCGCGACGTTCACCCCCAGCAGCAAGATTGCCAGCATCTTCATCCAGAACGCCCAGTCGTATGTGTAAAACGCGCTCATGCCGGTAAATGCCAGAATGCCGGTTATTAGGTTCAGGCCAAACCCAAACATAGCGAAAGGAACCAGGCGGTGCAAAGGCTCGATGGGAAACTGCTTGGCAAAGCCCAGCATGCGCAAGTCGAGGATGCCGACGGAGCCGATTAGCAGGACCAGTCCCACGAAATGCATGTCCATCATGAAGGCCCACCACCATTTGCTGGCGGTCATCAGCTCGGCAAATTTATCGGGGGAGGGCTCGAAGCGGTGCACGATCTTGCCGAAGGTAGAGCTTTCCGCGACCTCTTCGTGACCAGTCCGGATTTCTGGGTGGCGGATGTCGCCGCCGGTGGTGCCGACGCGGGCCATGAGGGCCGCCGTCAGCAGCGAAAAGAGGAGCACAGCAGACATGCTCCAGTCCCAGCGCGGCGGGCGCGGCGCTGCCCGTGATTTCCACAGAGCGATCAAGGAAATGGCGCCGGTGATTTCCATGAACAGCAGGGCGAGCATGGCTGCGCCCTGGTGCCTGGTGATCAGGGCGTCAGAAACGCCGGGGGCCTTCTGGATCGCCCCTTGCGCGCCGGTGCCGCTAAAAAACGTCACAATCGCCATCAGAGCCATGGCCGGGAAGATAATCAGGCTGGCGCGCCTGAGGTCTTGGTTTTTTCCCAGCAGGGACACCAGCAGCAGGCCCACGCCGATCACCGTGCCAAGGATCGGAAAATGATTCAGCAAAAGATGAAGATGAACAAAGTTCACTCGGCGATTCCTTCCTCTTCCTGCTTAACCTGATCCCTGCGGCTAAGACGGATACGTCAGATACTTATAGGTGTAGGCCAGCAAGCGGCCCGCGGTAATTGCCGCGAACCACAGGAGCAGCGACCACTTGGCCAGTTTCGCGCCCCGGGCCGTCATTTCACTTTCGCTCAACGTCGCGTCTGCAAATACGTTGGTTCGCAGCTTGTACATCACCCAGATGGCCAGACCGATGATCGTCAGCTTCACGTAGAAATCCGGGTTGGTCAGCGACTTGGTGGGATAAGCGATGACCAGCAACACGCCGGAGAGGGCGTTGATGGCGAAGCCGACCCACATGATGCGGAAGAGCCGCTGCATGGGCGCAAGCGGAATGGCGCGCGCGATGCCCAGAAGCCGTAAGTCCACAATGACATTCGCTCCCACCAGTAGCGCCAAGCCGAACGTGTGAAACAGGAGAACGAAGTAGAACGCAAACGGCGACTCCGATTCCCGCAGCCACGTGCTGAGGGCGGTGTCTTCGATCGTTTGCAAAAACAGGGGCGGCACCAAGCTCATCTCCCGAACCGGGGATTTCCGGCTCGTGTGCGGGGTCATATATACCACACGATTAAGGAGCTTTGAGCCAGTTGATACAGGCAGGGGCAGAAGAAACGGAGGCGTGAGCCGGACCCAAGAGTGGGAGGACAAAAAGAAAGCATGTGGGAGCCTTCCCGCTCTCGCACGAAAGCTCCCACGAGTCGCAAGACTTAAAATTCCAGCCTGAGCGCAAACTGGATTTCCCGTTGGCCATCCTGGACTTCTGCGTTGACCCGCCCAGGGATTGGCTGTTCCGAGAACGGCTGGATGTTACTTATAGACGGGTCGCTTTGACTGCCGCTGAAAATTTGCGTATTGAAATGCATACCGCCGGCAAAATTTGGATGGTTGATGACGTTGAAAAATTCGGCGCGGAACTCCAGCATACCGGCCTCTCCCAAGAATCCCAGCTTAGTGTCCTTCACCAGTGAAAAGTCCCAATTCCTTTCGGGCGGCCCGACGAGGCTATTGCGTGGAGTGGTGCCCAACTGTCCAATCGTGTCTGAACAGTTTGTCAGGCCAGGGCCCTCACAAGCCGGCGGTATCGAGAACATCGCGGTGTTGATCCAATTGTTAGGATCGCCGGTAATCACCTTGCTGGGGTCGTAGGGAATCGGGACGTAGGGACACGGATTGCTGCCGGCCGCTGGCTGCCCTGGTTGCGAAGTGCACGAAGCCGGATTCCAGTATTTCGCAATCAATGCCGGCGTATTGATGTCGGGGCGGTCACCTTGGCCACCCTGCAAGACGCCTGAATTCGAGCGATTGACGCCGATCGTTGGTGAGAATGGCTGGCCGCTTTGGATACTTATGATGCTGCTCATGAACCAGCCGTTCGCCGCCTTAGCGAGCAACCCGTTCGACTTCACGAACTGCGGGATGTGATACAGGACGTTAATTTCCCAGTTGTTGAGAACATTAAAGCAGGCCGGACCGCGGTCGACGCTCGTATTCAGCGGATAAGTGCCCAGTAACCCGCCTGAAGTAACGCAATCCTGCACGTTGGATTGGCCCTGGGTTTCATCGATTACGCGGCTGCGCGTGTAGGCGGCTTCGAGTTCCAGTCCGTGGCCAGCCCGTTTCTGCAGGACCACTTGCAAGGCGTTGTAACGAGAAGTTGCAACCGTGGCGATATTGATGTCACTGCCAAAGTTCGGATTCAAGTTCGTGTAGTTTGGCGCAGAGCTATCCCAAAAGGGCACCTGACCGCCGACGCACACGCTTGCGGGATCACCGCAGGGACCAAAGGACGTCGGGGGAATCGGATTTCCGTCACGAACCATGGGCAGGTGGACGCCGTGATTGCCCACATAGGCCACGCCCAGCGCCATGTCCCAGGGCAACTGCTGCTGAACGCTGGCGTTGTACTGGATCATATAGGGGCTTTTCCAGTTATAGTCGATAAACGTGGGGGTGAAGACGCCTTGGGCGCTCGGTGTGTAGAAGCTTCGGACTTGATCGGGAATGGGCAACGGAAACCCGGTAGTTCCTAAGGTGGCTTCCCAACTATCTATCGTGGGGATTCCTGGAGGTTGTGGAGCCGGGTTAATATCGACCAAGCCTGCAAAGGGCAGCGATCCGTTTGCGGTTTGTCCGAGGGCCGTTCCGATGTTCCCCATGTCGTAATAAATTCCGGCGCCGCCGCGGATGGCGGTCTTCCCATTTCCAAAGAGATCATAGGCCAGCCCCACGCGCGGGCTAAAGTTTTTCAACGAGTTGTTCTCGATAACGGGGCCGAGAGTAAACGGGTCGGTGAAGTCGTTGATCTGCCTGGATTGCCGCCCGTTCAACTCGTGGGGGGTATTCATGAATTCGTATCGCAAGCCCAGGTTCACAGTTAACCGTGGTTTGACCCGCCAGTCATCCTGGCCATAGAAGCCATAGGTGTTGAAGATGAAATCCCGGTTTTCAGTAGAAAAGGTGGGCGCAAACTCTACCTGGAGCGGGTTACCCGCCAAGAAATCAGAGAATGTATTGTAAATGATCTGCCCATTAAAGGAGTTGGTTGCCTGACTGGCTTCATTGAACCGGTTGAGCAATGCGCCAAACTTGAAGGCATGCTTGCCACGGGTCCAGTTCAAATCGTCGCTCAGGGTGTATATGTTCTGCCGGTTATACGTCTGGGGCGCGGCGTTCACCGAACCGAACTCGGCATAGGGGCCGCCGCCGGGCCCGCCCATGTCGACTACGCCGGTGTCGAAGCCCGGCACGAGTTGGGGACCGGTACCACCGGGCAGGCCAACATTAGCCTCCAAGATGCTGGCATTGGTGCGGCTGAAGGAAATCCGCGCAGCATTGAACAGGAGCGGCGAGAAAATGTGATTTTCAGCCAGCGTAATCCACTGGTTTCGCGCGGTTGGCGCCTCGCGGAAATAAGAGTAATCCCCTACAGTTTCATTTTGAATAGCGTTGTCAATGGTATAACGGGCAAAGAAGTAGTCTTTGTCGGAAAATGTTTCGTCGAAACGCATCTGTCCGTAATTCTCGCTGAGGGCGTTATGGTCGTTGAAGGTCTGAACGGGCGGATTGCCGGCAACCGGGTCGAACGTTGACCCTGGGTTGGGCAGGGGTACGAGCGCTAACAAAGCAGCGGTGTAAGGACTAAGCGTCACGTCGCTCGGAATGTCCGGACATTGCGCGGCGCTGATGACGGTCCCGGCACCATAATTATTGGCCGCAGTGGCGCCCACCGGGTGACACCCCGCGCTTGGCACCGGGTTGGTGATGGGCACTCCCTGCGTTTCCCGAATTCCTTCGTAGACGCCGTAGAAGAATGTCTTGTCTTTCTTGATGGGGCCGCCAGCGGCTCCTCCGAACTGGTTCTTTCGAAGCGGCGCTCTGGGTACGTCTTGTTGGTTGTTGAAGAAAGTGTTGGCATCCAAGGCATCGTTCCGGAGGTATTCGAAGAGGTCACCGTGGAATTGATTGGTTCCGCCTTTGCTTACGGCGACCATCTGGCTGCCCATCGCTAATCCATACTCAGCCTGGAAAGTGCCGGCGAGGATCGTGTACTCCTTGATGCCATCCAAACCCAAGGCATCGCCGGAATTGCCCGCCACAGGACTCCGACCCAACATGTTTTGCAGGATGGCTCCATCCAACGTAAAGTTGTTGGACCGCGGCGGAGCCCCGTTCACGCTAAAAGAGGTTCCCTCCTGGTTATTTTGATTTTTGTCCTTGTCGACGCCGGGCTGAAGGAGGGCGAGGTCAATATAATTCCGGCCATTCAGGGGCAGTTGTTCCATCTTCGTCTCGTTGACGGTGCCCCCGAGAGTGGCGTCCTGCGTATTCACCATCGGCGCTTCTTCGGTGACCACAACGCGCTGTTCAGCCGTTCCCACTTCGAAATCGAGGTTGATCACGGCTTGCTGGGTCACTTCGAGAGTGAGGCCTTTTCGATCGATAGACTTGAACCCGCCGTGCTCGGCTTTCACTTCATATCGGCCCACGGGCAATTCCGGCACACGATAGGCGCCGTCGTCCCCGGTGGTTACCACTCGTGTCAGTCCGGTTTCTGTATTCACGACCGTTACGGTCACTCCCGGCAGCACGCCGCCGGATGAATCTTTCGCAACACTCAGGATGGTTGCCGTAGGAAGTTGAGAGAAAGCGGGAATTGCCAGCAACAAAACGATCGCAGCCGAAACGGCCCAGATGCCAAGACCATGCCGATACCTCCCCATGTCCCCTCCTGTGGCGAAATCGCCGAATAGATTCCCCAGGCCATAGGCCGCACCCCTTCAAGAATTCAGGCCCAACCTCTTTGTCACCGAACTCGAGGCAATCGAATTTGAACTGCGCTAGTGTTGTCGTTTTTCTGTGAAAGGTTCCGACCGGGGCCCCACTTCTGGTGGGAGGAGACTGACGCCAGGAGGCCTATCTGTCAAGGGAAAAGCTAAGATTTTGGTGAAGTTAGCGTATCCGAATTAAGAACAGTGCAAAAATCGCGCTCCAGGCTTAGTCATTTGTAATTAGCAAGGAATAGGCTGTGCCTCCGGGGAAGGCGTGGACGCGCGGAGCTCGTCGCGGGTTACTTCTCGAAATTGCTGAAGTCCAGGTAGTCGCCGGAGCAGGAAATCTCGCCGAGTTCCCAGTTGGGCCGCAGCTCGTAATAGAACGTGGTGGTCCAGGGTTTCACCAGAGCTTTGGGGTCGTCCATGGTGATGTCCAGCTCGAGGTGATCGAAATTCACGCGGTGGAAGCGCTCGATGACGTGCAGCTGGTCGCTGTGCGGGTGGCCGAGGCGGTCGAGCCAGGTCTTATCGTTGAAGCCCACGGTGTCCACCACGAACGTGGAGTCCCCTTCCCAGTGGCCGACGGAGGTGCCCATCCAGAGCGGATCGGGATCCTTGGCGATGGGGCGACCGTCGGTGTAGATGCGTCGGACCATGTGGTCGTACTCGTAAAGCATAAGCGTGTACTTCGGCGTGTGCACGAACTCGAAGGGATAGGGGTGGAAATAGACGCGCGGCACGCCGGGAGGATCGCATTTGGTCAGGACGGGGTCGTTGGTGGTCTTGAGGGTAAACTCGCCGCCGTTGGACGCCCTGGCTTGTTTAAACTTTTCCTCAGCCCAGGGTGTCAGTTCCGGGGGGTCCTTGGTGAATGTGTAGTTGGTGAAGCCGCGGTTGGACCCGGGGGGATTGCGCATCATCCAGACGCCGGTGAGGTCATGCGCGGGGGCGGGGGCGGATTGCGTTTTCGCCGGTGCGTTATTCTGCGCTGCCGGCTGAGTCGCGGTTTGCCCGCGCAGCGCATTTGCGAGACACAGCGCCGCGATCGTCGCCAACATTGCGTTCCTCAAGCCTCTGCGCACTTGGCTCTCCTGTTCGTGGCCGCCGGGGATCGGCGCGCTGCGTCGTTTACTGCTCAAAGAGCTGCAGCGGTTGGCCGTCGGGCCCGATCAGCTTGTTGATCCACATGGTGCGGGCGTCGTTCTTCGAAACGTAGCCGCTGGCCGTGATGGAGTCGCCGGTCTTGAGCGTGTGCTTGTCCCAGCCGGCGCGGGACAGCTTATTCGGGGCGGTCAGCTCGGCCTGCCACCTTTCGGTTTCGCCCTTTTCGTTCTTCACGTCAAAATAGAGCTGCACGTGGGGATTGACGAAGCGGAAATCCGCCATCGTGCCCTTGACCGTGACCACCTTGGACGTGTCGTAAGCCGCCGTGCCGTGGTGCGCGAAGAATGGGCGCGACAACATCAAAACTGCGGCTACCCCAAGTATGGAAACGAGTATTTTTGCTCTCATGGAATCACCGTTGGCGCACATCCTCTCATCGGTTCCGGGGATTTGTCAATTCGCCCGGCCTGCTGGTGGCCGCCGGCCATGTGGAAGGCTTGCTTAACGGGCGAGTGCCGCCCAAAAATCAGGGCGGGCGCTGCAAAACCTTTGCTGCGCACCGAGGACACCTCGGTACTGCACGTTGACATTGTACCGCGGCGTCAACTAGACTCCGCGCGGTTACCTGCCAAGTCTCGAATCCACACTGGATGGAGGAACATTTTATGCAGACTCGCAAGGGATGGAAGCATGCGTCCGTCGTGGCGATCCTCCTTTCCGCCGCGCTGCTGGTCGGGATTGCACCGGCGGCTCGCGCGCAAAATGCTCCCGTCTACGAAGTCGATCCCTACTGGCCTAAGCCGCTCCCCAACCACTGGCTGATGCAGGGCGTCCCGGTCATGGTGACCGACAAAGACGACCACATCTGGGTGTTCAATCGTCCGCGGGACATCAATCCCGATGAGTCCGGGGCTGCCACCACGCCGCCGCGCACGGATTGCTGCGTCGCCGCGCCGGCGGTCTTGGAATTCGATACTGCGGGCAATTTGCTGAAGGGCTGGGGAAAGCCGGGCTACGTGCCAGGCTGGCCTGCCGAGGGTGTGGAGAGGCCAGGCGCCGGCGCGGAGCATGCCATCCTGGTGGATCGCGAGGGCAACGTGTGGCTGGGGGGTAGCTCCCGGGGAGATAGCATCCAAAAATTCACGGGCGACGGAAAATTCCTGTGGGACTTTGGCCATCGCGGGCCGAGACCTACGCCGGGGCAGCCCGCGCCGGCTTTGAAGCAGACCAATCAGGACACCGACACGTTTCCCGGCGGGATTTTCTTCTTTGATTTGGATGAGGACGCGCACGAGCTGTACATCGTGGACCAGAAGCGCGTCCTCGTGTACGACATGAATACTGGAGTGTTCAAGCGCGGCTGGGGCGGACACGGGATTCCCCTGAGCGAGATCGACAACGATCCTACGCCGCCGTATGACTGGAAGGTGGGGCCGCCGCCGGACCAGAAGCAGTTTGCCCCGGCACTGCACTGCGTGCACATCACCAATGACGGCCTGGTGTACGTCTGCGAGCGCGGCTCGGATCGCATCCAGGTCTTCACCAAGGAAGGAAAGTTCGTCTCCAGCTTCTTCGTGCATCCCTCGACGCCGTCTCGCGGGCCGGAGTGCGGCGGCCCCGGCAGCACGGTGTTCGGCATGTGCGGGACTACTTACAACCTGACGTTTTCGCACGACGCGCAGCAGAAATACGTGCTGATCGCCGACGGCACCAACGACAAGGTGTGGATCCACGATCGCAAGGAAGGAACTCTTGCGGGCTCGATTGGCGACAACGGACGCATGGCGGGGCAATTTCATTGGATCGACGCCATCGCCATGGACTCCAAGGGAAACATTTACACCGGCGAGGTGGACACCGGAAAGCGCGTTCAGAAGTTCATTTTGAAGAATGGCGATGGGAAAGCGCGGCTACATCCCCACGAGTGAAGGGTTGCGGGTTGAAGGCACGCAGAAGTCGGGAATAAAAGAGGAATCGCGAATGCCAGGTTGGATTAAATGGGCAGGAACCTCTGTCTTGCTGCTTGCATTTTCGGGTTGCGGGCTCCTATTCACCCCTTCGGCGGCTCGCGCGCAAAACGCTCCCGTCTATAAGGTCGATCCCTTCTGGCCCAAGCGCCTGCCGAACAACTGGAGCATGCAGCAGATCGTGGACATCTATGTGGACCGG
>Ga0210394_10005838_pt1 | contig 13620 bp, 10 predicted proteins | sample IncBWC12MmetaG_FD_160121 | JGI IMG/M metagenome (GOLD analysis project Ga0210394, IMG submission 160121) | Forest soil microbial communities from Barre Woods Harvard Forest LTER site, Petersham, Massachusetts, United States - Inc-BW-C-12-M | ecosystem: Environmental > Terrestrial > Soil >...
TCATCTTGATACTCAGCCCCAAGGCGCCCCGGAACGACCAACTGGAAGTGCACCGCGCGACCTCCTCCTCCTGAAAACGATTCCTGACGCGAAGCGCCGGATGCTCGCAGGCAAGCGCCCATTCGCCCGCGACGAAGGTGGCGTGGCCATCTGCCGCATCCCCGAACCTGATGCGCTGGGTCCGTTGATTGCCGGATCGATCCTGGTGCGTCAGCACGGCATCGCGGGAGGGGCCGCACGCAAACTCCGCCCGGCAGAGGATCGCCACAAGGGCGGGTGAGTCGGCGGAATTCGAGACCGTGACGCGGATCTTCAAGGTACGGCCGGCCATTCCGATGTCCATCTGAATAGTCCGCCCCGATTCCGATCCGCCCCTCAACGTAACGCTCTCCCGCGCGGAGGACGCGAGCTGCCACCCGATGAGCTGGAACGCGGTCCGGCCGCCATCGGATAGACTCACGTAAATTCCACCGATATGTGGATAGGCCCACTCTCCCGGATCGGGAACTCGCAGAATATTCGACTTGCCGGATAATCCCAGGGCGACGACTCTGCCCAGCTCCGGAATTACCGTCGCATTCGCCGCGCCATCGGTTATCTCGACGGCCCGATAAACCGCTGCCACATCGCCCCAATCCCGAGCCTGCTGAGCGATGGGATAATCCTCCCGAAAATGCGTGACGCCCAACTCCTCAGCCGTTCTCAGCAGCTTCTGCGTTTCGTTTTTGACGCGCGCTGGATCGGCCGGACCGTACGATTCGCCTTGGATAACGCATCGCTTGTTCCGCATGGCCTCTACGTAATCGAGGGAAAGCAGATGCCGCTGTATTCTCCTTCGGGCAGCGTCTGAGGCGGCTTTCGGCAAGGCGTTTTCCAGCAGCGCCCGCCCGCGCTTCAGAAAATCGGGCGTCAGGTATGGCGCGTCAAGGTTCTGATCGACCCATAGATGCCGCCCACGGCGAACCTCCTGTTGCCGCAGAACGAAATAGTTCCACAGCAGCGGCGCGGCCGGGCCGTAGACTGCGTCCAGAAACTCTCGAATCTCCACCACGGGGTCAAGATCTGGCTTCCACAGCAATCGAGCCGCGAGATATGATCGCAGCTCCGCGTCGTCGCCTCCGCCGCCGGCGGAAACCGCGCCTTGGATGAAAATCCCGGATATTCCCGCACGCTGGAACATCGGAATGCCGGAAATCAGACCGTCGTAATTCGGAAATGGCGCGAGATAATGGGAAAAGTTGATGCTATACTGCCAGATATTCAACTTCGGCGCTATCCGCGACCATTGCTCCAGGCGCTCGCGAAACCGGTGGTTGTAAACGCAGGTTCGAAGGGAATGCGCCTGGCACGCGTCAATCGGGCACAGGCGGATCTGCACGTTGGGGTGCGGGCGAGCCTTCGACGGAGGATCGGCAGTGTCCTGATACGCCAGCATGTCGAGCAGCTTGTCTGGATGCGAGTCACTTACACGCTCGGCCACCTGGTTTACGAAACGGAGCGCGAGCCCGGACACAGCGCCGCCCTCTTCCTTGATCACCTGCCGGCATGGATCGCATTCGCACCATCCGCCTGTGTCGTTCTGCGAAACGGATACGACCGAGACGTCCGGGTGCTCGGCCAGCCATTGGCGCACCTGCTCGATGGTCAAACGCAAGACCTCGGCGTTAGTCAGACAGAGCTGTGCGCCCTCCCTCTGGCGCTGTCCATAAACCAGTGCAAAATACTCCGGATGGGTCTCGAAATAACGATCCGGAGGCACAAGATCGTAATACGAGTGCGCCCATGGCATGTAAATGATCTTGCCTCCGACGCCCTCATCAAGCCGATGGAAGTTCCCGTTCAGCCGGTTTCTGGCTGACCACTCCCGTCCTTGCGCTTCCGTAAAGAAAACTTCCCGATATTCAAAACCCGGGCGATGGACCTCATCGAGCTCGGGCAGCCAAAGCGCATCGGTCCGGGGAATCCGCGCGACATCGGGAGTGAACCAGCGGCAGCCCAGTTTTTCGAGCAAAATCGAAACCCCGTACATTGTGCCGCGCTGCCGCCCGCCGGCGACGATGACCGTTTCGCCCGCGGTCTTCAGCAGGCACGATTCCCCGTCAGGCGGCTGGATGCCAAGCCGGTCCGTGAGCGCGCTCCTTCCGATCGCAATCGCCCTCGGCGAGGCTGGAACACCTGCGCCGATTTCAACCGGCAACCGGCTGCCGGTCATCTGCTCTATATGCCGGCGCAATTCATCGGCTGCCCAACGCTCAGACGGCGAAGCTTCGGTAGAAAGGAAGATCGAATACGGTGGTTTGCCGGGTACAGCCAGCGGGATCGAATCCTTCGCGAACGCGCCTTTGTCCGCAAGCGAGTCGTCCGCAAGCGAGAGCAAGGAGGCGCCGGCAATCGAGCGGACGAATCCACGCCTGGAGCTTAGGGCGTCCGTCACCATTCCATCATGGCTCAAATGCCGATTTCGGCAACACCCGCAGCTTTCGTTCCAATGGAACGAATAACGCGAACGTCGCAAGAATCAGGACCACGCCTTCGATCGACTCCAATTCGTGAAAATGGTGCGGTCCGAGGACCTTGTCGTTGAAGTACCAGAACGACTCGATCTGTTGATGACTCAATGCGAACCAGTGAGGATTGGGCACGCCCAGCGGCTCGTATAGGACCATCGTGCCGGACCACAGCAGCAGCGCCCCTATCGCTATAATCGAAAAGATTATGAGCACTCCGGGCCGGGAAAGAATTCGTTTCCACCCGCCGGCGGGCGATTCATAGTGCAGGCATGCCATGGCGAAAATAATTCCGGCCGCGCCTCCAATCACATCCATGTAGATGTCATTCAAGTCCAGAGGCGCCGGGCGTCCTCTCGTCAGGTAGATGTACTGGTAGGTCTCATCGAGGCCTCCGAACAGCGATATCCATGCTAGCGATTCCACGGGCGAAAACGTCAGCGCCAGCAACGCCATTCCTTCCGGGAAATACTGCGGAAAATGCACCAGCTCCGTGTTGTTGGCCATGAGAAAGCGCCACGTGCCGAGCATGAGGAGGAATACCAGAATCCAGTAGGACGCCAGCCAGCGGCGCTCGGTTTGCCGGGCAAGGCTCCGGACGAAGATCCATGTACACACCACGGCTTCGATCAGTGCGAGCGCGACCGAGAGTTGGTAGACGCGATCCCGGGAGATCTTAATGACCAGTTGGCCAACGACGTCCTGGACGGGCTGGTGCGGGAAGGTGACGGCACACGCGTACACCAGCAAACCGGCCCACGCCCACCCCTTGTGTCTGTGTATTCCGGCGAGGAATCGCGAAAGCGCTGTCATGGCGAAAATAGCATCTTAGCAGACGCATGCGGGCTCCTGATTTATACTACTGATATGAGATGGCCCACCCTGTTCGCTTTGTGCGCCGCCGCAGCCGCAGCCGTGATTTCAGCGGCGCAGAGTCCGCCCGCGCCGGGTCCGACCACGCCGGGTTCAACCACGCCGCGTCCAACCTTGCAAGGCCTGCCGCCCAGAGCGGCCGCGGCCGACTATTCGGCCCATGCTCAGGTTGGCGCGGTCATGATCGGGGCCGATTTCACGGGACACAACGTCGGCACACAGGAAGGCATCCTCACAACGGAGGAGTATGTGGTGGTCGAAGCGGGAGTGTTCGGCCCGGCGCGCCTGCTGCTATCCGTGGACGACTTTTCGCTCCGCATCAACGGGAAGAAAGCTCTGCCCGGACAGCCTTACGATTTGGTGGCCAAGTCGCTCAAAGATCCCGAGTATGAGCGGCCGGATCCCGAGTCGGGGTCGAAGACAATCCTTACGGGCACCGGCCAAAAGACTCCGGGGGTCGATCCCAACGCGCCGCCGGCCGCGCTCCCTCCGATTCCCTTCGAGGTAAAACGCGGGTGGCAACAGCGGGCGAAAAGGGACTCGCTGCCGATAGGAGATCGCGCCCTGCCCCAGGCAGGTCTGCTTTTCTTCCCCTATGGGGGCGCGACCAAGGGCATCCGTTCGATCGAGCTGATCTATAGCGGTCCTGCGGGAAAAGCCACGCTGTCGCTTCCGCCCCATCCCTAAGGAGCCGTCACGAAATAACGTAGCGGGATCTGTGGTCCCGAAAAGGCAGGTCGCAGACCTGCCCCACCGCTTCCGATCGATGCTTTGCAGCCCTGTGGGGCAGGTCTCCGACCTGCCGTTCCACCCGGCCCCGCTCGAAGGCCCAGCTGAGCCGCGACCGAAGGAAGCGGGCTCACTGTGTTACACTCCCGCGAGGAGGCCGTCATGCGTCGATTGATTGTGAGCTTGTGCGTGTTTGCTGTGGCCGCGGCCGCCGCCGACGATTCCGGGCATTGCACCGGGACCGCGAAGGCCTTCGCTCCCGGAGCGGGTGACTGGAACGGGTGGGGAGCGGAGGCTTCCAACGCGCGGTATCAGGCGCAGCCCGGCCTCGCGGCGGCCGATGTGCCGAAGCTGAAGCTGAAATGGGCGTTCGGATTCGCGGGAGATATGCGAGCGGTGGGGCAGCCGGCAGTGGTGGGCGGCAGGGTCTTCGTGGGGAGCTACCAGGGCAACGTCTATTCGCTGGATGCGTCGACGGGCTGCATCTACTGGAGCTATGATGCCGGGGCGATCGTACGGACAGGAGTCAACGTGGCTCGCGGTACTGGTTCGCAATGGGTGGCGTATTTCGGCGACGGCAAGGGCTTCGCGCACGCCGTGGACGCGCAAACCGGCAAAGGTTTATGGAAGGTCCAGATGGACCAGCATCCGCTGGCGCGGATCACGGGAACGCCGGTATTCTACAACGGCCGCGTGTATGTGCCGGTGGCTTCAGGCGAAGAACTGGGATCGGGGCAGCCGAAGTATCAATGCTGCACCTTTCGCGGAAGCTTAGCCGCGCTGGATGCGGCCACCGGCAAAGTGGAGTGGAAAACCTACACCGTCTCCGATCCCGCCACGCAGTATAAGACCAACGCCGAGGGCACGCCGATGTTCGGTCCGGCCGGCGCGGGCGTATGGTCCGCTCCGACCATCGACGCAAAGCGAAAGCAAATCTACGTGGGCACGGGGAATTCGTACACGGGCACCGAGATCAGCACCAGCGACTCGATTCTGGGGTTCGATTTAGATACAGGGCGGCTGCTGTGGGCGAGCCAGGTGACGCCACACGATAATTGGGTGCCGGGCTGTCCCAAGGGCGTGAATTGCCCCGAGAATCCGGGTGACGATTACGATTTCGGCAGCTCGCCCATATTGCGTACGGTGGGCGGCAAGGAGATGCTGCTGGCGGGACAAAAGTCGGGGATCGTGTACGGCCTGGATCCGGACCAGCGCGGCGCCGTGGTGTGGAAGACGCGGATCGGACAAGGGACGGGGCTGATGGGCGGCGTGGCGTGGGGCATGGCGGCCGACGAACAGACGGTATATGCGGCGGTCGCCGACATCAATCGCGCGGACGGAACTCCCGGGCTGTATGCGCTGCGCATCGATACCGGGACGCAACTGTGGAACACGCCGGCTCCGCAGGGTGCGGGCAATCGGGCGCAAGCCTCGGCGGTCTCGGCGATGCCGGGCATCGCGTTCTCCGAATCGTTCGGAGGAAGGCTGCGGGCGTATTCGACGAAGACGGGCGAAATTGTTTGGGATTTCGACGCCAAGCGCGACTTCGAAACAGTCAATAAGGTGGTTGCGAAGGGGGGATCGTTCAACGGCGCGGGTCCGGCGATCTCGCGAGGGATGGTGATCGCGACCTGCGGCTACGGATTCGCGGGCGGTCAGGCGGGCAACGTGCTACTGGCGTTCTCTGCCGACGGAAAGTAAGTCCACCAATCCCTTTGGTCGCGGCTTTGTAACCTCCGAGCCGGCAGAGTAGGAGAGGATGGCGAACCTCGCCGAACCGGAGATGCAGATTTCCCGCGTCCGGCTCTCCTGAAAGCTCTCGTCTCAGGCATGCACGCTTCCCGAGCCGGCTGGACGCCCCAAACGCACCAGTCCGAGCTTTTGGAAGACCCGCTTCCACGGGACTCCCCAGGCGGACGGAAGGGTCCCAGACCGGGCCTCCGGAGATGCAAGGTGTCGATTGATTGCGTCGATCAAGTCCGGGATCGGCTTGAAACACGGATGACTGTTCGTCATCTCGCGCAGCTTATCCCGTTCCCGCTGGACGGCCTTCTTCGACGGAAACGCATTCAGGTACTTCCGGCCGCGTCCTTTCAGATCGCGATCGTGACCAAATGTGTATCCCAGAAAATCCAGACCCGCTCCCTCCCACTGATCCACAACCAGCGTATTGCCCCGGTTGATTTCCAACTGGAACTTCCTTTCCAGCTTCGTTTCGATATATTCGCCGAGTTCTGGGCTCCCGTCCTGCGCCAGCGCCACAAGGTGAGTAACCCCGGGGAGTCTCACCCCGAGGCTCTCGCAGAACTATACTTGAACGTCTCCGCTCATACGGCTCCCACTACGGAGCCACGGCCCCCAGAGATGCTTCGAAGGAATTCGCGCTCGCAACGGAGCGCTCCTCACACAAGGGGTGCTCGGCGGAACCTGCGCGATTTTCAGGCAGTTTGGAAGGCCGAGCCTGGCCCTGCCCGGGCTTGTGAGACACGCGGATTGCTCTCCATCCGCTCGCTGGGTCGCGGTTCTGCTACCGAACCGCGGGCCTCTCGGTATGACATTGTGTTTAGCGACTGAGATTCTAAGCTAGAATTGAACGTATGGCCTCCGTAGCGGATAAGCTTCCGGAGCACAGCCAGGCCGCGCTGCCGCCGGCTGTCCCTTGGACCGCGATCGTCTGGTTCGCGGCGTTACTGATCCTCGGCAGTTTCACCACCCTCATGGCCCTGGTGCGGCAATGGGCCACCGACGAGGACGTCGGCCATGGTTTCTTCGTTCCTGTGGTGGCGGCGTGGATCGTCTGGCAGCGCCGTGAGCAAATCATGGCGCTGGAATTGAAGCCGGCTTGGTGGGGTCTCGGGGTCATGGCGTGGGGCGCGGCCCAAGGATATCTGGGAAGGCTGGGCGCGGAGCTGTTTCTGGAGCGCACTTCCGTGTTGATCCTTCTGGTGGGAATGCTGCTGGTGATCGGCGGGACGGCTCTGGTCCGGGTCCTGGCGTTCCCGTTGCTGCTGCTGCCGTTCATGATTCCCATCCCGACCGTGATTTACAACAAAATCACGTTCCCCCTGCAATTATTCGCCAGTTGGGTGGCGGAGGGAACGCTGAATTTCCTCGGCTATCCGGTCTATCGCGACGGCAACATCCTGGAGCTGGCCAGTCAGAAGCTCTCCGTGGCGGAAGCGTGCAGCGGAATTCGCAGCCTGCTTTCGCTGTCTTTCCTGTCTCTGGTGTATTCCTATTTCTTCGACACGCGAGTGTGGATGCGCTGGGTCTTACTTGCCGCGACCATTCCCATCGCGATCCTGGCCAACGCCGGCAGGGTGACCATTACCGGCATCCTGAGCGAGATCAACCCCGAGCTGGCGCACGGCTTCTTTCACGAACTGGAAGGCTGGGTTATTTTTGTAATCGCTGGAATCATGCTGGTGGCATTGCATGGAGCCATCCGAGGAGGTATCCGGCTATGGGGAAAGGAGCCTCCGGTTGTTTGATTTTCTGAAATCCAAAGCCGCTCTTGCGGTCACGCTGCTGCTGTTGGCGCAAGCCGCCGTGCTCTACAGTTCGGTGCGTCCGGAGAAGATTCCGGACAGCCTGCCGTTGGCCAGCTTGCCGCCGGACCTGGGATCTTGGAAGCTCGCCAGGGAACTGGATGTGGACGACGAAACCAAGGACGTTCTGAAAGCTGACGATCTGCTGTATCGCGCCTATCGGGATAGCTCCAATGGCCGCTTCGCGACGCTGTTCGTCGCTGCGTTTCGCACCCAGCGCAACGGCAAAGCGCCGCATTCCCCGAAGAACTGTCTGCCTGGATCGGGCTGGACGCAATTGAGCTCCGACGATTATCCCATTAACGTCGCCGGCGCGCCGCCGGTCGTGGTGAACCGCTACGTGGTGCAGCACGGTGAGGACCGCAGCCTGTCGCTGTACTGGTATCAATCCCGCGATCGCGTGGTGGCCAGCGAGTACACGGCGAAATTCTGGGTCATGGCCGACGCGATCCGCTTGAACCGCACCGACACGGCGCTGGTTCGAGTGATGATCCCGATCGCCAACGGCGATTCGGACGCAGCCACGCGCGAAGGCGTCAGCTTCGTGCAGAGCTTTTTCGGACCGCTGCATCAAGTCCTGCCCGAGTAAGTGGCGCCGGTCTCCGGCCGGCGGCACCCCCCGAAATGGCAGGTCAGGGCTGCGACCTGCCATCGACCGTTCCATCCGGACCCGCCGACCCCCCCCCGGCTAACTCTGAGACCCGAAGTGGGGCAGGTCTCCGACCTGCCATAGCTGCTCCGATGCGGTCTCTTCCCGTTCCATCCGGCTCCGCCGGCTTCCCGGCTGAACCGCGACCGTGAGGGAGCGGCCTCTATTCGAGCGGCTCTATGCCCGAGGTTTCAGCGATCGCCCCACTCGGGCGGGCTCGACGCTTCTTCTGGGCCAGCCGCTGTTCGGCGCGCTCCAGCGCCAGCAGCTCGCGCCGGCGGCGCAGCTTGATCACGTCGTCCACCCTGCGCCAGAATTTGAGGAAGTAGTCCGCCGCGGAAACCACCCCGAACAGCATCACCACCCACATGGCTGCCAGCGCGAGCTGATCGAGTTGGGGCCAGCGCTTTCCCGCGATCACCAGCGAAATCGCCGCGACCTGGGCGGTCATCTTGGTCTTGCCCAGATCGCTGGCGCGAATCGTGTAGCCGGAGGAGGAGGCGATGGAGCGCAGCCCCGATACCGCGAACTCGCGCCCGATGATCACGATCACGATCCACGCCGGAACGCGGTGGATGTCCACCAGCGAAATCAGCGCGGCGGAAATCAGCAGCTTATCGGCGATGGGATCGAGCAGAGTGCCGACGGTGGTAACTTGGCCCCAGCGCCGGGCCAGGTATCCATCCAGCAGATCGGTGGCGGCCGCGGCCAGAAAGATGGCCAGCGCAAACATGTCCCGCGCGGCCGGAATCATCTCCTGCCAGCGCGCACCCAGATCCTCCGCCAGCAGCGTCGCCACCAGCAGCGGCACAAAGAAGATCCGCAGCAGCGTCAGAAGATTGGGCAGGTTCATCCCGGTATTGTTTTCATGATACCGCCCGCGACGGCATATTTTGCCAGGCGGCGGCGGAGCGAATCCGACGCCAGCGCCTCCACCTCGCAGAAGCCCTTGCGGTAGCGCGTGGAGGTAACCTGGCCGTGTTCATGGAGCAAGTGCAAGGGCGCGCCTTCCCCCAGCGGGAATCGGAACCGGCACGCTGAAACAGGATCGAGCGGTAATGTTTCGTCGATCTTCTGGAGCAGCGCCTCCATGCCCGCGCCGGTGTGCGCGGAAACCGCCACTGCGGCGGCGGGCTGATGCTCCGGATCGCCCAGAATGCGGCGGGCCAGCATATTCGCGTCCACTTCGCCCGGAATTAAATCCACCTTGTTCAACGCATCGATTTTATTCAAGACCAGGATCTGAGGAGTCGCGCCGGCGCCAATCTGGCTCAGCGTTTCGATCACGTGCGCGGTATGCTCGGCTGCACCCGGGAAACTGGCGTCCACTACGTGCAGCAACAATTCGGCTTCCACCACCTCTTCCAGCGTGGCGCGGAACGCCTGCACCAGCATGGTGGGCAGGTTGCGGATGAAGCCGACCGTATCGCTGAACAGCACGCGCCGGTGCGACGGCAGCGTGGCGTGGCGCACGGTGGGATCGAGCGTGGCGAACATCTTGGCGTCCGCCAGCACCTTCGCTCCGGTCAGCCGATTGAACAAGGTGGATTTTCCGGCGTTGGTATAGCCCACTAGGGCGACCGTAGCCAGCGGAACCGCCTGCCGTTGGCGGCGCTGCGTGGCGCGCCCGCCGCGCACGCGTTCCAAGTCCTTGCCGATGGCCTGAATGCGCTGATGAATCCTGCGGCGGTCGGTTTCGAGCTTGGTTTCCCCAGGCCCCCTGGTTCCGATGCCGCCGCCCAGCCGCGACATCGCCGCGCCGTGCCCGCTCAGCCGCGGCAGCAGATAATTCAACTGCGCCAGCTCGACTTGAAGTTGTCCTTCCCGGGTGCGCGCCCGCCGCGCGAAAATATCCAGGATGAGCTGGGTCCGGTCGAGCACCTTCACGTCCAGCGCGCTCTCCAGATTGCGCTGCTGCGTGGGCGTGAGGTCGCGGTCGAAAATGACCACCGTGGCTTCGTGAAAATGAATCTTGGCCTTGAGCTCCTCCACCTTCCCGGAGCCCACCAGAGTGGCCGCATCCGCGCGCGCGCGGCTCTGGATCTGGCTTTCGGCGACCTGCGCGCCCGCGCTCACGGCCAGCGCCTTCAGCTCTTCGATGGATTCTTGCGCGTGCATCGCGCTGGTGCGGCTCTTCAGGTCGAGGCCCACCAACAGCGCCACTTCCGCCGGCGCCCGCACAGCGACGGTCCTGCCCTTCGAACCTTTTGGAACTCGAGGGGCGTCGGCCGGGCTTGCTTCGTCGTAGGGCCGCTCCGTTGTGCGGGCGAGTTCTTCAGGAGACGCGACGCCGTGTCGTTGCCGCAAGTAAGTCTACCGTTGAAGCCGATTCTGAACCGCGGCCGTGAGGGAGCGGCGGTCACGTCTCGCGTTGGACACCTTAGCTGCCCGGCTCCAACGGCGCACCGGGCATGGCGTGGGCTCCGGCGGCGGAGGCGGAAGGTACGCCTGTGTGGAACGGCCGCGACACAACCACGGTCGAGATCGCGTGCTTGAAAATCAACTGCTCCTGGTTGTTGGTCTCCAAAATCACGGAGTATTTGTCGAAGCTCTTAATGCGCCCGGAAAGTTTCACTCCGCTCATTAGGTAGATAGTAAGGAACGTCTTGTCTTTGCGCGCGTTGTTTAAAAAAGCTTCTTGTATGTTTTGCGCCTGTCTTTCAACCACGGGACTTCCTCCCTAGGCCGCTCCATCGGGACAAAGGCGAAATTCGCCCTGTCCTGGGCGACATTGCCCTATAATTGTCATCATACTCCGTTTGGGCCCCTCTGAATTGGACCGCCTGCGAGTGACTTCTGCTGCCCGGCTCCTGGCAGCCCGTGGCAGAAGCAGCCGGCAGGTCACAGACCTGCCCCACAGGGCTGCAAACCGTTGACTGGCTGTTGTGGGGCAGGTCCGCGACCTGCCATTTCCGGGGCCGAACGAGTTCTGCCAAGGGCTGCTAGCGGAAGCCGATTCCGATCACCTTCACTCCCAGGTCCCGCGCATCGCCGGGAACTGAAAATGTTTTATCGACGGTCAGCGTAACGGCGAGGCTCGCGGAGCCCAGGGGCGCTGGAGCGGAGATGCTATAAACGACGTTGGCCGACGGCAGGGTTCCTTGCGCCAGAACGCGGCCGTTCGCGGAGAGGCTGATATGACGGGCGGCCACGGCGGGAATCACGTAGACCGAAGCCGAAAGCGTGCGCGCGCCGGCGGGAACCTTCAACAGCACGGTGGCTTCGAGCGCAGTCCAACCGTCGGCCGAAATGCCGCTGATGAACTGCGCCGCCGCCTTGGGGTCCTGCAAGTCGAGATAACTCAGCTCCGGCGCGAGAGCGATCTCCGCGCGCACGCGGTCGATGGGCGCCGTGGAGATCTCGAAAGGCAGCAGCCCGCGCGAGCCGAACGAGTATGCCGACCGGCCGTCGAGCGAGATCAGGCGCAGAGGCAGCCGCGGGCGAATCTCGATTTGCGCAAGAGGCGCCAGGGGCACGCCGGCGGGAAGAGGATTGGTGAGCTCGCTGGTCACCACGATATCGCCCGGCTGCACCATACTTGAGCCCCCGCTGGGGGCGGGCTCCTTGGTCAGCGGCAGGCCGCCGTCGGCTTCGAGATAATAGCGCAGGCCCCAATCGGCGTTGACCCACACTCGGCGGCCGTGCGCCTGTTCCGCGACCGTCTCGGCGAAGCCGCGGTACATGTCCCAATGCTGGTAATTGACGATCGCCAGGCCCAGCGCGAGAGCCATTTGCAGCGCGGCTCCGGCAATGGCGACGCTTCGGCGCGATGCATTCGCAGCGAGGAGAGCCAAGGGAGCGGCCGCCGGCAGAAGATAGCGCGCCGACCCTGCGAAGAACACCAGCATCGCGGGTGCGAAAAAGAGCAGCACCCACCGGCCGGGAAATTCTTGACTCGCAGTCCCATCCACACACCACGCCAGCACCCACACGCCCAGTCCGAACGAAGCCCAGAACAGCGGATTGGGATCGTACAAAGCGGCCGCGGCCGCCGCGGTTATCGCCGCGATCCAGCGCCATCGCCCCCCGCGCGGTATCAGCGCGAGCCAGATCACGGGCGACAGCATCCAAGCCAGATGCACCACCAGCGCCGCCGCCCCGCGCGCGGCCTGCCTGAGAGATTCAAAATGAAACGAGAAGAGATAGCCTGCGAGCACGGCGGCGGGCACCGCTCCGCCGGTGGCGCGCTCCCACAGTTGCCATGCGCCGAGCAGGACGGGCGCGGCCAGTGTGGCCATCCATCCCGCCAGCCACTTCCGGCGGTGTTCGAAGACGTAAACGGCGAGAATCGGCGTAAGAAATATGCCCTGATAGGCGTCCAACGCCGCGAGTCCCGCGGCCAGCGCGGAGCCGGCCAGCGCCAGCGTCGATTCCCGGTCCACCGCATCCACGAACAGCGCCATTGCGGCCATCCAGAAGGCCAGCAGCGGAACGTCCGATTCGAGCGAATTCCCGTTCACCACAAACGCGGGCACTGAGCAAAACAGCACCGTTGCCAGCAGCGGCCGGCTCGAAAATCGCAGCGCCAGATACAGCATGGCCATCGCCGCGATCAAGGAAAACGCGGTGTAGGCGAGATGAAACGGAACTTCCTTCACGTCGCCGAACCAGGCCAGAAGCCCCGCCAGAATCCACGAATTCAAGGGCGGATGCGTATGGCCGCGCATATCCACCAGCTCGCCGCGGAAGATGAAGCTGGTGTGGGTGGGATGCAGAGGATCGATCTGCGCGTGCTCCGCACCGTAGAGGTAAGTAAGGTCGTCGCCCTGAATGGCCTGATGCAGGAACGGAAGACGCAGCGCGAGAATCAGCGCGGCGATTATGAGGGCTTGCCTGATCACTCCGCGGTGCCGGTAGGGCTGCCCCCCATCTTCGCATATGCTGATCCTATGAATATCGCCGTTACGGGAGCTTCCGGCTTCATCGGCCGTCGCGCCATGGAGCTCCTTCAGGCTCGAGGTCATGCCACCCGGCCCGTCTCTCTTCGATCCATCCCCAGTCCCGAACAAATGGCCGGCCCGCTTAAGGCCGGCACGCTTAAGGCCGGCACGCTTAAGGAATGTCACGCCGTGATTCACTTGGCGGGAGAGCCAGTGGCGCAGCGCTGGTCCCCCGCGGCGAAGCAGCGTATTCTCGATAGCCGCGTGGAGGGCACGCGGGCTCTGCTGGCCGCGATGCGCGAGCATCCGCCCAACGTGCTGGTAAGTGCGTCGGGCATAGGCTACTACGGCTCCTGCGGCGATCTCATTCTGACCGAACAATCCCCGCCCGGCTCCGATTTCCTAGGCCAGGTGGCCGCGGCCTGGGAGCACGA
>Ga0210394_10005839_pt1 | contig 13619 bp, 10 predicted proteins | sample IncBWC12MmetaG_FD_160121 | JGI IMG/M metagenome (GOLD analysis project Ga0210394, IMG submission 160121) | Forest soil microbial communities from Barre Woods Harvard Forest LTER site, Petersham, Massachusetts, United States - Inc-BW-C-12-M | ecosystem: Environmental > Terrestrial > Soil >...
GTGATGTGCCCACGGGCGTAGCGGATAACTCCGAGCTTGTCTAGCTTGCCGGCGGCTTCGGTGACGCCTTCCCGGCGCACGCCGAGCATGTCGGCGATGAGCTCTTGGGTCATGGTCAATTGGTTGGATGACAGGCGATCGAGAGACAGCAGCAGCCAGCGGCACAGTTGCTGGTCCACCGAGTGATGGCGGTTGCACACGGCGGTCTGCGCCATCTGCGTGATCAGGGCCTGTGTGTAGCGCAGCAGGAGAAGCTGCAGCGGCCCATTTCGATGGAACTCGTCCTTGAGCAGCTGTCCCACCAGCCGGTAAGCGTGTCCAGCGCTCTGCACGATCGCCCGACTTGGGGTCGTTTCACCGCCCATGAACAGTGCGATGCCGATGAGGCCTTCGTTTCCCACCACCGAGATTTCCGCGGACGCGCCGTCGGCCAGCACGTACAGCAGCGACACGATGGAGTCGGTCGGAAAATAAACGTGGCGCAGGACATCGCCGGACTCGTACAAAACACTGCCGAGCGGCATCGGGACGAGGTGCAGGTGCGGAAAGATTCGTTCGCGCTCGGCGGGTGCCAGCGCAGCCAGCAGGTGATTTTGCTGCGGATTGTGGGAGCCGGACATAGACCCTCACGCTGGTCAACCACGGTGGTATCCAGCATCCAAACTATAGCTGAAATTCCGAGGACACACTGTGTTCGCTAGCGAACAATTTTGTTCTGAGGCGAACATAATTGCTTGTTTTTGTTACACTAAATTATACTTAACACAACACCGTAGAAGCCTTCGACTCGGCCACGTCCGCGACCGACTTTTCGGAAGCTCGAAGAATGGCTCCCCGAAGGAGTTGCACGGCACGCTGAGGGGGCTCAATTGCTTCGCGCAAGACAAGTTTCGATTCCGAATCGCCTGCTTGCTGCATTGCCCCGCAAGGATTACCGGAAACTGCTGCCCGTCCTCGAACCGGTCAAGCTAGCCTTCGGGCAGACTCTCTACGAATCCCAGTCTCATATTCGGGAGGTGTACTTTCCCAACGACTGCTTCGTCTCGATGCTGACTACCGTGGATGCTGATCGGGCTGCGGAGGTCGGACTCATTGGCTCTGAAGGCATGATCGGGATTCCTATGGCGTTGGGCGTCGCTGTCTCGCCTTTTCGGGCGGTGGTACAAGGCGAAGGCATGGCGATGCGGATGAAGACCATGGACTTTCGCCGCAATTTCAGCACGAGCTCTGCATTGAAGAGAGAGGTGTTCCTCTTTACCCACTTGCTCATGATCCAGATCGCGCAGACCGCGGCATGCAACCGCTTCCACGTGACGACACAGCGCATGGCCCGTTGGTTGTTGATGACCCACGACCGCGTTAACTCCAACCAGTTTCGCATTACGCAGGAATTCCTCGCGCTTATGCTGGGCGTACGGCGAGTGGGCGTCAGCGTGGCAATGTGCGCCCTGCGGGACCGCAAGCTCATCACCTACCGGCGCGGCACCATCAGTATCCTCGACCAGGGAGGCCTCGTAGCAGCTGCCTGCAGCTGCTACAAAACTGTCAAAGACACCTATTCCCAGGCCCAGTCTCGCAAGGGAAATTCGCGGCCAGCCCGACGCAAGTGACACGGGCGGCACTGCGCATCCCTGTGTCGTCAGTCGAACCAAGTAAAGACTGCCCCGCGAGCAGGCAGCCCCAGCGACCGGGGAGCCTCGATGAATAAGACCAACGACGCTCTATGGCTCGCGTTCGAGGCGCTGGCCAAGGCGTACCCGCGCGACGGTGCTGTGCGGATGACGGCAGATCTTGCAAGATGGTTACTGGAGGAACGTCAGCGACTAGAGCTGCCCGCACCGCCAATCATCCAGAAGGTATTAAGCACTGTGACTCAAGAACTGGATGCCTCGAGGCCGGGCCAACGTGCTGAGTAGAAAACGGACGAAGTAGGGGCGCGACGGGTATGCCCCCGAGCGTTACCCCGCGCATCACGGTGTACGGCGCTGTGCGTCCCCACTCAGTTGCCCACTTTCTTGATTGCACCGAGCGGGGTTTGCAGGGTGCCGTCGTTGTTGATATCGAATTCATATGTGGACTGTGGTGAACCGGGCTTGTAAAAAGCAACTTTGCCGCCACCGGTAAAGCACTCGAAGTCGCCGCCCAAGGCCTCTCCCGTCGCATGACCGGAGCGGAAAATCACCCCCATGCCCCCCATACCGGAGACGTGCTCCCACCGACCCTCATATTTGCCCGCGCAGCTTGCCAGGCCTGGCCTGGGAACCTGTCCGGCGGCCCTCTGGGCGGGCGCGGGAGGCGGCGCCGTGCTCGACACGCGGATGTTCTCGGGGGTCGTGTTCACAATGTCGGAGCCGAAGCCCGTGTCTACTCCCGGCACCTTTATGTCGTACATGTTCAGGTTCTGCCCACGGACCTCGCCTTCCATCCACTTGCCGTTCACCAGCACTTGCACCCGATCGCCCCGGTCATATTGTCCGGCGGCATGATCCTCGGCCGTAAGTCTTCCGAGTCGCCGCACTTCCGTGGGCCACTGTTTCGAAACAGTAATCCCGTTGGAGAGCTGGACTACGTAGAAACTGCCGTGCAACTGCATGACTTTCGCTTCCTGCCAGCCGTCACTCAAAACCCGCACCGTGTCGCCGACCTTGAATCCGCCGGGCCCATTCTGCAAATTCACGGCAGCTGCGGATCCCGAACCGTTGCTGCCAACACTCGCGCGCGCCCTAAATGGCGAAGGCGCAGGTGGAATCTCGCCGCGGTGAGGGTCGGCCTGCGCTTCGGCTGGCGTTTGTACGTGACATTTTCCCGGGAGCAAAGCAGTCAGTTGTACGCGGAGTGCTTCGCCTCGCTGGAATGCCTCCCCCTTCTTGTAGTTCTGATAATCGCAGGCGCCCGTGGTGTTGTCGCACGAAAAGACCTTGAAGCTTTGTCCGTCCGCGCACACGTAAACAACATTCATTTGCAGCGCCGGCGTCTGCGCGACCACACTGCCCATCGGCACAGCCAAAAGCAGGCATCGCAACGAGAATGTGTGCATCTTGAGCTACCTCGCTCTGCATGCGTCAGGGGCGGGTGGAAGCAAAGTCATCCCGTGGCCCGGGAAAACAGCGTGGCGGAGGATATCACCAAAAAGGCGTGGAACTCACCGCGAGAGCCGCCCATGTTCTGCGGGTATTTCCGTTCATTGTGCGCTGCTCCCCGATTGTCACCCGTGGCATCCGGCGGTTAAAATCCCCGGAAATTCAAGGACCGGCGTACCGAGGTTGGAGTTGCCGGTTCAACAGCAACCTCAATCAATCCTGACCGTGGAGAATAACAATGAGTGACGCTGGCCCGAGAATGAGAGGCACGATCGTGAAAGTGCCGGATGCAAGCCCCGGATTGCTGGTTGTCAATGGTCAGCAGAAGCAATTCACGCTCGAGGGCGTCTGGAAGTCGCCGGTTGCTCCCGCGGTGAACATGACTGTAGATGTCGATCTCGACAGTACGGGCTCGGTCACCGCCCTCAAGGTGGTGGATGCCCAGCAACTCGCCACGGAGCATCTGAAGCAGCTTAGCGGCGTGGCGCAGGAGCGCGGCAAGGAGGCCGCCGAACTGGCCAAGCAGGGGATCGGCGCGCTCGCCGCGCGCATGGGGGCAGTCGCGCTGGGCAGCGCGGTGTTGGTCTGGATCGCATGGTTCTTCTTCCCAGTGGCGGGCATCGATACCGGTGGCGGAAGGATCTCGTACACCTTCTGGAACCTTATCGGAATTGACTTCAAGAATCTCGAAAGCCTGGCGACTGGCGGGAGCCACGGGTTCTTCTCTCTGATTGGCCTGATTGCCATTGCGGTGCCGTTCGCCGTGCCCTTCGTGCACGCCACGTGGTCGAAGTATCTCAATGCCGCGCCGCTCGCCTATATCGTGCTCGGCCTGGTCATCATGTTCGGGAAAGAGCATTCGGCGTTCAAAGAGATTGTGCAGAACGCCGGAATGAACCCGTTCTCATGGAGCGTGATGACATTCGTGCTGCTGATTGTGGCAGCGGTTCTTGCCTATGAGACTGTGAAGAAGCCGGCGAACGCCTAGGGCCCGCAGGGTCAGTCAACCGCACTTCAGCAGTCGTCCGAGCGCCACGAGCGCCGGCATCGATCTTCAAGGCGGGGAAAAGGCGACAGTGATCACCATCGACGTCAACGGAGCATCCCGGCAAATCAACATCGAGCCCGATACGCCGCGTCGAGCACATGATTGCAATATGACCGCAATGCGGGCAATATGAAGTCATGACTATTCAGATCACTATCCGCGGTGTCTCCGAGAAAGTACGTGACGAGCTCGCCGCTCGTGCTGCTTCGCAAGGTAAGTCCATGCAGGAGTTTCTGCGCGCCGAACTGGAACGGATGGCTGCGCGGCCGTCCGTGGAGGCTTGGCTGCAGCAGGTGGCCAGGAGAAAGCGGGCGGCGCAGACTCGTGTCTCTTCCAGCCAGATCCTTAAGAACCGCGACGCTGACCGGCGGTGAGCGCCGTCGTCGATTCATCTGTTGTTGTCGGAGCGCTCGTCGATTCCGGTTCGCACGGCACATGGGCGGAGGGGGTCCTGGCGAGCGGCTCCCTGACCGCCCCGGAGCTGATGCGGGTCGAGGCGACAAATATTCTCCGGCGGTTGGAACGGGCAAAGGAACTCACTTCGGCCGAGGCGAACGGTGCGCATGAGGATCTGATGTTGCTCGACATCGAGTTGTTCTCCTTTGAACCCTTCGCAGAGCGAGTCTGGGAGCTTCGTCACAACCTCACGAGCTATGACGCTTGGTATGTGGCAGTCGCCGAAGCGCTCGACCTGCCGCTCGCCACGCTGGACATGAGTCTTTCGAGGGCGAGAGGGCCGAAATGCAAATTTCTGACGCCTGAAGACCGGTAGCGTCCACTGTTTGTTCGCGAGGAGCGAATGGTGGAGTACGACGAGTATGCTGGACCGAAACGCTTGTGGACCGGAGGCAGTGACGGGATTGGCGCAAGCACCTGGCTACCAAGGGCGATGTGTGGGGGATGCGCTGTCGAGGGAGCGTAAACGGACGCCGGTGCAGCTCAAGGGGCACACTTGGCGCGGTCAGCCGTGCGCTGGCGGTCTTCCTGGGTTCGCGTGAGAAGCCGCTCGGCTTCCTTGCAAGATCCACGGGGTTTCTCTCATGAACAGATCAGCAATCTCTCGACGTCAGGCGGTGATCGCCCTAGCCGGCACCTCTGTTTCGGTGGTGATCCACCACCCGCTGTTTGCCGCTGTCGGGAGCACGACGAGCGGGCCGCCGGTGGCGCGCGTCGAACCGGTAACGGAGGAATTCTTCGGCGAGACGATCGTTGATCCCTACCGGTGGATGGAGAATTCCAAGGATCCTGACTGGGAGCCGTTCATGCGCGGTCAAGCCGCGTATGCGCGCCAGGTGCTTGATGCCATTCCTGGACGCAAGCGGCTCTCCGCCCGCATCGCGCAGCTGTCCGGCGACGCGGTCGTCACGCGCAGTGTGCAAAGCTGTCGCGGCCGAATCTTCTACGAGAAGCGCCCGCTGGGTGCGGATAACTTCAAGCTGTACACGCGCGCGCAAATTCAAGGCGAAGAGCGGCTACTCATTGATCCTACATTGCTCACGCAGGACGGTAGCCACGTCTCGCTGGATTGGTGGAGCGCAGCTCCGGACGGCAGCCATGTAGTGTATGGACTCTCGGCCGCCGGTTCCGAGGATTCCGTGATTCACATTCTCGTGGTGGCCACGGGGGAGATTCTGCCGGAGCGCATCAGTCGTACGCAGTACGCAAACCCGAGCTGGCTCCCGGACAGCAGTGGATTTTTCTACAACCGCCTTGCGGGAGCGCCGCTTGGGTCGGTTGACTATTACAAGGACAGTGTCGCGTGGCTGCACCGCCTGCGGACCGACACGCGGGACGACCTGAAGATACTGGCCCGGGGTCAGTACGCGGAGGTTGCCGGCGAACCGACGGATTTCCCGAGCATCATCGCCGATTCCAGCAGCCAATACGTTGTTGCGGGGATGATCGGCGGTGTGCGACGTGAAAACCCCTATTACACCGCACGCCTGTCCGAGCTCATCGCCGCTCGAGCGCAGTGGCGCAAGGTCTGCGACGTTGCCGACGAGGTGGTCGGTGTGTCGTTGCGGGACGACCTGCTTTATCTTCTGACCACCAAAGATGCGCAGAACGGCAAGGTGCTTCAGACCTCCTTGTCGGCCCCGAGTCTAGCGAGTGCCCGGGTCGCCGTACCGGAGGGCGATGCGGTAATCGACAACATCAGCGCAGCGCACGACGCTCTGTACGTGCAGGACATGAACGGCGGCTATGGAGGCTTCCGGCGTGTCGAAGCGGATGGACGGATTGCATCAATCCCGACTCCATTTGAAGGCACGATATTCCAGCTCTCGACCAACACCGCCGAGGACGGCATGCATTGGATCGGTACCAGCTGGCTCGTGCCGTTCACGGTTCTGCATTTCGATCCGGCGACCGGCCGGCACTCGGACACGGGGATCTCGCCTCAGCCGCCGATTGACCTCAAGCCCTATGAAGCGATCAAGACGAGCGCTACCGTCCGGGACGGAACCAAAGTACCGCTGTCGATCATCGCCAGGAAGGGATTGGTGCGCGACGGCCGTCATTCGGCTCTGGTCGATGCCTACGGCTCCTACCAGATCGTGAGCTCTCCGTTCTTCAACACCCGCGCCATCGCGTTCCTCGAGCAGGGCGGGGTGATCGCCACCGCGCATGTACGCGGTGGTGGGGAATACGGCCGGCGGTGGTGGAAGGCCGGCCGGAAGCTTTCCAAACCCAACACCTGGCGGGATCTCATCGACTGTTGTGAGGCGCTGGTGCGCGACGGATGGACGACGCCGTCACGGCTCGCAATACAAGGCGGCTCTGCGGGCGGAATCACTGTGGGTCGCGCACTCACCGAGCGGCCCGCGCTGTTTGCCGCCGTCATTTCCAACGTCGGGGTTTCGAACGCGCTGCGCGCGGAGTTCTCGCAGAATGGGCCGCCCAACATCGCCGAATTCGGTACCGTGAAGGAGCGCGACGGCTTCGAGGCTCTCCGGGAAATGGATGCACTCCATGCGGTGCGTGACGGCATCCTCTATCCGGCGGTACTGCTGACCACCGGACTCAAGGACCCGCGCGTGGAGCCTTGGCAGGTGGCCAAGATGACGGCCCGGCTACAAAAAGCCACGGCATCGAAGAATCCCGTACTCCTGAGAGTGACATTCGACGCCGGGCATGGCCTCGGCTCGACGCGAACGCAGGCCGATGAGCAGCGCGCCGATGAATACGCGTTCGTGCTGTGGCGCACGGGCGCGCCGGGGTTTCAGCCGGCTTTGTAGTTACATTAGTTTCTTGGTGTAACCATCTGAAATATAACGAAGTGGCTCCCCGGGTTGGAATCGAACCAACGACCAACGGATTAACAGTCCGATGCTCTACCGCTGAGCTACCGGGGATCGGGCGGGCGCTGCGAAGGGCGCGGATTCTCCGGCACCGGCGCCGGCCGAGTCAAGGAAGTGTACCGGGCCAGTACATCCACCCTGCACCCTCCCCGGAAGGAGTGCAGAATGTTTCTGACCCTAGTCAGGCACCCGTTCGGGCGGGGAACGACGCCACCGCAGCAGCAGCCAGCCGTAGGCGATGGCATTGATCGCCAGCAGCAGCCCCGCGAGCACCCACTGGATGTGCCAGGTGAGGCCCGGTGGATACAAAACGCTCACCAGGTAGTGCGCGAGAAAGCCGCCGCTGTAACCCGCCTCACCGCCCAGGTGTCGCCAGTGATTCTCGAGCGGAGTCAGCGGGCAGATGCTGTGCGATACCTCGACCCAGCAGCCCCAGATAAGTGCCGGCATATGGGCGAGCGCCACGCGCGGCCAGCGCCAGGTGAGGAAGCCGCCGAAGATCACGAACGTCGTGAAGGCGAAGTGAACGACGACGAGCAGATCAGCGAGCAGCGACCAGATCATGTCCTTGGCGCAGCGCTCGCCGCGCGCAGCTTCGGGGCGCTTAAGCCCTCAGGCCGCGACGACGCGCGCGCTGAGCGTGCGTGCGATGCGCTCGAGAGCTTTCTCGAGGGTCGGCAGACTCGAGGCGAACGACAGGCGCATGTGTCCCGGTGCCCCGAAGCCTGAGCCCGGCACCACGGCGACCCCGGCCTCATTGAGCAGCAGCTCCGTGAACTCGATATCGTCGCGGCAGCCGAGCTGCGCCATCGCGCGCGTCACGTCGGCGAAGGCGTAGAACGTGCCCGCGCCCGGCAGGCAGCTCACGCCCGGCATCGCGTTCAGCGCCCGCACCACGAAGTCGCGCCGCTCCTTGAACGCGTGGTTCATCTGCGCGACGCACGCCTGGTCGCCATTCAGCGCCGCCACCGCTGCCTTCTGCGAGATGCTGCAGGCATTGGAGGTCGACTGCCCCTGGATGGTGCTCATGGCGGTGATAATGTCCCTCGGACCGCCGCAGTAGCCGATGCGCCAGCCGGTCATGGCGTAGGCCTTGGACACGCCGTTGATGGTGACGGTGCGCTGGTAGAGCTCGGGCACCGCCGTCACCAGGCTGTAGAAGGGCTCCGGCTCCCAGTAGATCTTCTCGTACATGTCGTCGGTGCCGACGAGGATGCGGGGGTGCTCGATGAGCACCTCGCCGAGGGCCCGCAGCTCGGAGCGCGTGTACGCAGCGCCGGTCGGATTGCACGGGCTGTTGAGCAGCACCAGGCGGGTCTTGGGCGTGATGGCCGCTGTGAGCTGGCGCGGGGTGATCTTGTAGCCCTGCGCCATCCCGGCGAGCGGCATCACAGGCAGCCCGTCGGCGAGCAGCACCATATCCGGGTACGACACCCAGTAGGGCGCCGGAATGATCACCTCATCGCCCGGATCGATCACCGCCATGCACAGGTTGTAGAGCGTCTGCTTGGCGCCGCTCGAGACCAGGATCTGCGCGCGCTCGTAGGTCAGGCCGTTATCGCGCTCGAACTTGGCGATGATGGCGTCTTTGAGCTCATCGATCCCCTCGACGCTCGTATAGCGGGTGAAGCCGGCGCGGATCGCCTCCTCGGCGGCTTGCGCGATGTGCGCGGGCGTATCGAAGTCCGGCTCCCCGGCGCCGAGCCCGATCACGTCCTTGCCAAGCGCCTTGAGGCGGGCGGCGCGGGCGGTGACCGCAAGAGTCGGCGAGGGCTTGACGCGCTGGACGCGCCGCGAGATGGGCAAGGTCACTGAATTTCCAGTAGTTCGCTTGAGATCAGGACGCGCCGCTATATTAAGGGATTGTGTCAGGCCTCCGCCATCAGGACGGGGCCGACGTCAGCCACAAGCTCGTCACAGATGAATCCGCAACCCTTCAAGCTCGAGGCCGGCTTCGAGCCTGCCGGTGATCAGCCGCAGGCGATCGAGAAGCTCGTCGCAGGCCTCAACGAGGGGCTGGCGCACCAGACGCTGCTCGGCGTCACGGGCAGCGGCAAGACCATGACCGCAGCATCGGTGATCGAGCGCGTGCAGCGTCCGGCGATGGTGCTGGCGCACAACAAGACGCTCGCCGCGCAGCTGTACGGGGAGTTCCGCGAGTTCTTCCCGCACAACGCGGTGGAGTATTTCGTCTCCTACTACGACTACTACCAGCCCGAAGCCTACGTGCCGTCCTCCGATACCTATATCGAGAAGGACTCCTCGGTGAACGAGCACATCGAGCAGATGCGCCTGTCGGCCACCAAGGCACTGCTCGAGCGCCCCGATTCGATCATCGTCGCGACCGTCTCCTCGATCTACGGGCTCGGCGACCCGCAGGCGTACCTGTCGATGGTGCTGCACCTGGTGCGCGGCGAGCAGCTCGACCAGCGCAAGCTCCTGCGGCGGCTGGCGGAGATGCAATACACGCGCAACGAGCTCGATCTCACGCAAGCGACCTATCGCGTGCGTGGTGATGTGATCGACATCTTCCCGGCCGAGTCCGAGCGCGAGGCGGTGCGCGTCGAGTTGTTCGACGAGGTGGTCGATTCCCTGACGATCTTCGACCCGCTCACCGGGGCCATCGTACGCAAGGTGCCGCGCTTTACGGTCTACCCGGGCACGCACTACGTCACCCCGCGCGAGCGTCTGGTCGGGGCGGTGGACCAGATCCGCGAGGACCTGGGGCTGCGCCTGAAGGAGCTGCGTGACGGCGGACGGCTGCTGGAAGCGCAGCGCCTGGAGCAGCGCACCCGCTTCGACATGGAAATGATCAAGGAGGTCGGTTACTGCGCGGGTATCGAGAACTACTCCCGCTACCTTTCCGGGCGCGCCCCGGGCGAGCCGCCGCCGTGCCTGTTCGATTACCTGCCGAAGAACGCGCTGCTGTTCGTCGACGAGAGCCACCAGACGATCCCGCAGCTAGGCGCCATGTACCGCGGCGACCGCTCGCGCAAGGAGGTACTGGTTGAGTACGGCTTCCGGTTGCCGTCCGCGCTCGATAACCGGCCGCTGAAGTTCGAGGAATGGGAGCAGCTCGCGCCGCAGATGATCTTCGTCTCCGCCACGCCCGCAGGCTACGAGGCCAAGCGCTCCGCGCAGGTCGTCGAGCAGCTCGTGCGCCCGACCGGGCTCATCGACCCGCAGGTCGAGGTGCGCCCGGTGGGCACGCAGGTGGATGACGTGCTGTCGGAGATCAGGAAGTGCGCCGCGGCCGGCGAGCGAGTGCTGATCACGACGCTCACCAAGCGCATGGCGGAGGACCTCACCGATTATCTCGCCGAGCACGACGTACGCGTGCGCTACCTGCATGCGGACATCGAGACGGTCGAGCGCACCGAGATCATCCGCGACCTGCGTCTCGGCAAATTCGACGTGCTGGTGGGCATTAATCTCCTGCGCGAGGGCCTGGACATGCCGGAAGTCGCGCTGGTGGCGGTGCTCGATGCCGACAAGGAAGGGTTCCTGCGCTCGGACAACTCGCTCATCCAGACCATCGGGCGCGCAGCGCGTAATATCCACGGCCGCGCGATTCTCTACGCCGATCGCATGACCGGCTCGATGCAGCGGGCGATCGAGGAGACCGACCGCCGCCGCAGCAAGCAGCTCGAGTACAACACCGTGCACGGCATCACCCCGCGCGGCATCCACAAGGCGGTCACCGACATCATGGAGGGCGCCCGTGCGGAAGGCGCATCAGCCGCGCTCGTGCGCCGGCGCGGCGGCAAGACGGTGAACGCGGCGGATCTGAAGCCCGAGGTGCTGGTGAGGGAGATCCGCCAGCTGGAAGCGGAGATGCTGCGCAAGGCGCGCAATCTCGAATTCGAGGCGGCCGCGGCGCTGCGCGATGAGATCTCGCGCCTGAAGCAGCTCGAGCTCGGATTCCCTGCGCCGTCGACCGCGACGTAAGTGCTTGGAATATCTTGTAATAGCTTGCTTAGCCCTGCCCACTCTTGTATCGTTCGCGGCCCTCGTCGCGAACAGGTCTTCAGGCGCGTAGCTCAGTGGTAGAGCATCACCTTGACATGGTGGTGGTCGGTGGTTCGATCCCACTCGCGCCTACCAGTGACCGAAAAGGGCGCTCGGGGGTGTAGATGAATCCCCGGGCGCCCTTTTTTGCGACCGCTGAGGCGCGCCACGCAAGCGCACGCCAGCGCATTTGACACGCCAGCGCATTTGAGTAGTGACTGAAAGCCACATGCCCGTCATCACCTTGCCCGATGGCAGCCAGCGCCACTTCGATCACCCGGTCACGGTGGACGAGGTCGCGGGCAGCATTGGCCCGGGTCTGCGCAAAGCCGCACTCGCCGGGCGCGTCAACGGCAAGCTGGTCGACACCTCGTACCCGATCAACGAGGACGCGCAGGTGGCGATCGTCACCGACAAGGATCCGGACGGCATCTCGGTCATCCGCCATTCCACGGCACACCTGCTGGCGCAGGCGGTGAAGCAGCTGTTCCCCGAGGCGCAGGTGACCATCGGTCCGGTGATCGAGGACGGCTTCTACTACGACTTTGCGTACCAGCGGCCGTTCACCCCGGAAGATCTCGCGGCGATTGAAGCGCGCATGGCGGAGCTGGCAAAAGCTGATCTGCCCGTCAACCGGCGGGTCATGCCGCGTGATGAGGCGGTGAAGTTCTTCAGGAATCTCGGCGAGCTCTACAAGGCGCAGATCATTGCCGCCATTCCCGCGAGCGAGGACATCAGTCTCTACGGGCAGGGCGACTGGGTAGACCTGTGCCGCGGCCCGCACGTGCCCTCCACCGGGAAACTGAAAGCGTTCAAGCTCACCAAGGTGGCCGGCGCCTACTGGCGCGGCGACTCGCGCAACGAGATGCTGCAGCGGATCTACGGCACTGCCTGGGCGGATAAGAAACAGCTCGATGCGTACCTGCAGCGCCTGGAAGAGGCGGAGAAACGCGATCACCGCCGCATTGGCAAGGAGCTCGATCTCTTTCATCTCCAGGAGGAGGCGCCCGGCGCGGTGTTCTGGCACTCGAAGGGCTGGACGGTCTTCCAGGCCCTCATCGCCTACATGCGCGAGCGCCAGCGCGCCGCGGGCTACGAGGAGGTGAGCGCGCCAGAGCTCATGGATGCCGCGCTGTGGCAGCAGTCCGGGCACCTGGAGAAGTTCGGCGAGAACATGTACCTCACCAGGACCCCGGACGAGCGGGTCTATGCCATAAAGCCGATGAACTGTCCGGGCCACGTGCAGATTTTCAAGCACGGCCTGCGCAGCTACCGGGAGCTACCGGTGCGCCTGGCGGAATTCGGCAAGGTGCATCGCTACGAGCCCTCGGGCGCGCTGCACGGGCTGATGCGCGTGCGCGCCTTCACCCAGGACGACGGCCACGTGTTCATCACCGAGGAGCAGATCACGGCCGAGTCGGTGGCGATCACGCAGCTGATCCTCGATATCTACCAGGATTTTGGCTTCGACGAGGTCGCGATCAAGTTCTCCGACCGCCCCGCCAAGCGCATCGGCAGCGACGATATCTGGGACCGGGCGGAAACTGCGCTGCAGGAGGCCTCGCGGGCGGCGGGCATCGAGTACTCGCTGAACAGGGGCGAGGGCGCCTTCTACGGACCGAAGCTCGAGTTCGTGCTGCGCGATGCCATCGGGCGTGACTGGCAGTGCGGCACGCTGCAGGTCGACCTCAATCTCCCCGGGCGCCTGGGCGCGTACTACATCGATGAGCACAGCGCGAAGCGCACCCCGGTGATGCTGCATCGCGCGATGTTCGGCTCGCTGGAGCGCTTTTTCGCGATCCTGCTCGAGCATCACGCCGGGCGGCTCCCCGCCTGGCTGTCCCCGGTGCAGGCGGTGGTGCTCAGCATTACCGACCGGCAGGACGAATATGTCCGCCGCGTGACGGAAACCCTGAAAAATCAGGGCTTTCGGGTCGAGTCCGACTTGCGCAACGAAAAGGTCGGCTTTAAGATCCGCGAGCACACGCTTAAGCGTGTTCCGTATCTTCTGGTTGCGGGCGACAAGGAAGTGGCCGCAAATCTGCTTGCAGTGCGCACACGAAGCGGCAAGGACCTGGGCACGATGGTCCCGGAGACGTTCGCCGAACGGCTCCGTGTCGAGCTCGAAAGCCGCGGGCGCCGGACAGTGGAGGGTTGACGAATCGCTAGTGCAACAAAGCGGGT
>Ga0210394_10005840_pt1 | contig 13619 bp, 16 predicted proteins | sample IncBWC12MmetaG_FD_160121 | JGI IMG/M metagenome (GOLD analysis project Ga0210394, IMG submission 160121) | Forest soil microbial communities from Barre Woods Harvard Forest LTER site, Petersham, Massachusetts, United States - Inc-BW-C-12-M | ecosystem: Environmental > Terrestrial > Soil >...
TTTCCTCGGCAATGCGGAAGAACCCAGGGTTCTGCTTGATCGAGAGCAGGCTGTCGGTCATCGTATTGCCCCAGGAAAAGTCGCCATATTTTAAGCTCTTGCCGCCTAAAAGCTCCGGTGAAAAAGTGGAAATGTTGCCCTGCCAGTCGATGCTGACAATGCCGAACGCCATGGACTGATCGTTGTGGTCCATCACTTCCTTGTCCATTTCCTCGGTGCGAGCAAGGGCCTGGAAGGCCCGGTCGAATTCGCGGATGCACACCGCGCCGTTCGAGGCTTTCTGCAACTCATAGGATCGGCGGAGGAATTTCTCGATCCGGCCGGAGGTGCTGACCGCGCCGCCGACGCTGGCAATCTGGTTGATCCCTTCCTGCTCTTCAATATTGAAGCCGACCGAGTGAATCTCGTTGTCCTTGAAGAAATTGAACACTTCATCCGGCTCGTCGAGAGCGTCCGCGGTAATCACCGCGATGGCGTGAAACTGGACCTTGTGCTTTTTCAGGAACTCGATGCCGCGCATAACTCTATCGTGCGTCCCCTTGCCCGCGCGATCCTTGCGATGCTTGTCGTGAATATGGGCGGGCCCGTCGACGCTGACGCCGACGCTGCAATTGTTCTTCAGGAAAAACTCGCACCAGGCATCGTTGATCAGCGTGCCGTTGGTTTGAAAATTGTGGCAGATCTTTCCCTCGGGAATGCCCCACGCCGCGATCTGGCGGAACGCCTCTTCGTAATAAGCCAGCGGAACCGCGAGAGGTTCGCCGGCGTGCCACACCAGGCTCAACTGCCCGCCGACCATGCCGCTTTCGAACACGCGGTCGAGCGTTTTGTGCAGTACTTCCAGCGACATCTTCTTGGTGCTGCCACGGTCGGCCAGGTAACAGTAATCGCAATCGATGTTGCAGAAAGGCGAGGGCTGCAAAATCAGCAGCCCGATTTCCTTCATGTGCGGCCCGGTGTATTCTGGCATGTTCATAGTCTTTCACCTTCTGTACAAGAAAAAAAGCCGTGGGGCGGGCTATTCAGCCGGCAGCCTGCTTCCAGCAGGCTTGCGGTGTTGCAAACAAGAGCCGCCCTGAGGGCGGCTGCCGGCTGATAGCCCGCCCCACTGGCCGAGTGAAGCGTTGCTCATTAAAAATTCAGCCAGTTCTGCCAGTTCGACCAGTTGTTCCAGTTGCGCCAGTTGTTCCAGTTGGACCAGTTCACCCAGTTCAGCCACGACGCGACTTCCAATTGCGCGTAAGGCAGTTTGGTGACGGCTTCGAGTCCGCCCAAATCCTTGGCTTCGGCGACGCGCTTGTTGATCTCGGAGCGCACGGCGGCGACGCGGTTGGGAATGGAGGCCGGAGTCGTAACCGCGGCGTGGGCCTGCGTTCCAATAAGTCCGCCGGCCATCAGGATAGAGCAAACTGTCTTTTTCATTTTCTGGTTCCTCGCTTTCACTTCCTTAAGAGCGCGAAGAACGCAGGCAAATTAGCGGGCGAATAAAAAAAACTCCCTGAAAGCCGAAACCTTCAGGGAGTCTTTTTCGAATAGCTGGAGCGGAATTAGAAGTTGATCCAGTTCCGCCAGTTATTCCAATTGCGCCAGTTGTTCCAGTCGCGCCAGTTGTTCCAGTTCGGCCAGTTGACCCAGTTGAGCCAGGACGCGACCTGCATCTGCGTGTAAGGCAGTTTCTGAATGGCTTCCGTGCCTTGAGCGGCGAGCCTGGTCATTTCCGTCCTCACCGCGGCCACGCGATCGGGAATGGTGGGCGCGGGGACCGCGGCCTCGACCGCCTGGCCTCCGAACAGGCCTCCTGCGAGGAATACCGCGCAGAAGGCTTTGCGAGCTTTCACGGAAAGTCCGAATTTCTTGTTTTCGATAGTCATGATTATCTCCGGAGCTCCCTAGTAGAACAGGGTAGCCGCCGCCTCCTCTGCTGCTTTCTTTTGTACTTTGCCGTAAGCGTCCTGAAGGTCGTTGTTGCCGATCCAGGCCTCGGCTTGATGGGCCTCGGTGTAGCTGAGGCGGGCGTTGGCCACTTTACCCTTCCAGAAAAACTCATCGGCGTGCTCATGGTGCTCGCCCGCGTCGGCGTGGGGCTTCCCGGTCGCGCCGGAGCCGAAGGCGATTTCAAAAATCTGAAGCAGCGCCTTACCGTCGTCGGGGTCTTTCGGGAAAATACTGACACCCATGAATTTGTCGTCGACAAAATGATAAAGAACCTTGTCGAGCTGGCAATCGCCGATGTTCAGCGTCTCGCCCGATTTCTGATAAATCTTCATCGCGCCCTGTTCGCGGACCACGCCGAGGCCAGGAATCGCCGAAGAAGGCGAGCCGAACTTCACACCGCGGAACCCGTTCCGGTAATCGAGATAGTGGACATGCCCCATCTCGTTTTCAGCGGGCTCTTTGGTAGCCGGGTGGGCAGCGGCGGGTTTCTTCGCGGGCGCCGCGGCAGGTTTATCCTGGGCAAACGCCAGTGTGGCGGCCAACGCCGCAGTGGAACCCGCGACGATCATTCTCCTTAACAACAGATGAGCCATCATTCCTCCTGATTCGGTTCGAGTCTACTCCTGGATGCGCCGACGCGTCAAGAGGAAAGCGCCACCGGACGCCGTGCCACAATCGATCTTATGAACCTGCTCGCGGTGCTGCTGATGCTTTCGGCGTCGTTCTGGGAAACGAAGGCTCCCGCCGACTGGACGGACGAGGAACTGCTTCGCCTGTTTACGGATTCGCCGTGGGCGCAGATGGCGGGGGCGGCGGCGCAGGCGGAATCGCATGGGGCGGCGGTGCAACTCTATCTGGCGACGGCGGGGCCGATGCAGGACGCGGAGAAGGAGAGGCAGCGGCGGTACGTGCGCAAGAGCAATCGGCCGGTGGAGGAAAGTCCCATGGACACCGAGTACCGGCTGTGGCTCGAAGACAACCGGGCCACGCAGATTGTGCTGGCGGTGAGGATTCCTCGCACCAGGGATTTTGACGACGCTGGACAGACGAAGCGGATGGAGGAAGAGTCCATCATGCGGGTGGGGCGCAAGAAATACAAGATGACCGGCCATTTTCCTCCCACCCAGAACGACGTTTACCTGAGGATGGCGTTTCCACGGCAGGTGTCGGAGAGCGATAAGTCGATTGAGTTCGATTTGTATCTGCCAGGGGTTGCGCCGCCTTTCAGGACAGTGGAATTCCGCGTGAAAGACATGATCTTGAAGGGCAAGCTGGAGTTGTAATAGCGTACGTCCGCGATCGCGGGCCGCCCGTGTGAAAACTCCCTCAGCTGCTTGTGGGGCGGGCTATTTAGCCGGCAGCCTGCTTCCAGCAGGCTTTTTTGGTGTTGAAAACAAGAGCCGCCCTGAGGGCGGCTGCCGGCTGATAGCCCGCCCCACATATGAACCTGGCGTTTTCACACAGACTCGTAAGCATGCGGACAGGCTTGGCTAGCTGCTGGTACGGTTTGCTATACTAAAAACGTCTCAAATTTGCCCCATAGGTGCGCCTGCGCGCCAGTGAAGAAAGACCATGCCGAAACGTACATTTCAGCCCAATAATCGCAAGCGCGCGAAGACTCACGGATTCCGGTCCCGGATGGAAACGAAGAATGGCCGCGCCGTGCTGTCGCGCCGCCGCGCGCGGGGCCGCCATAAGTTGACGGTCAGCGACGAACGGGCTGTCCGGAACTCCCATTAAAACAGGCTCCGGCGCAGGGCAGTCGTTTCCCCGGTCTTCCCGCATACTGCGCTCCGCCGACTTCCGAACGGTTTATGATAACGGTACCCGCGTATCCGGCCCCTTGTTCGCCGCGTTTTGCATGGCGCGGCGTGAAAAGGACCAGGCAGGGGTGCGGATCGGGCTCACGGTGCCCAAGGCGCTGGGCGGAGCAGTGGTCCGCAATCGCATCAAACGGCGGTTCCGGTCAGCATTCCGTCTCCACCGGTCAGAATGGGCGCACATCGACTGGGACATCGTCGTCAACCCCCGCAAGGCGGCCATTCTCGCGCCGTTCGCCGATCTGGAGCGGGCGCTCGCCGGAATTCTAGAAAAATGCAGGCACTTGTCATAGGAGCGCTGCGTATCTACAAACGGTGGTTGTCGCCGATGCTGCCCTCGGCTTGCCGGTTTGAGCCGACGTGTTCGGTTTACATGATGCAAGCAGTGGAAAAGTACGGTGTGTGGCGAGGGATCGGTAAAGGGCTGAGGCGCATTGTGCGTTGTCACCCATTTCATGAAGGAGGTCTGGATCCGGTCCGGTAGGATGAAAGGTCAGCTTAGACCGCTCCTGATAGTCGCGGTTCTTTTGGATTAAGAGAACCGCGACCACCGGGAGCGGTCAGCGCCGGAGTTTTCACGGGGATTTGAAGCGAGGACCTGTTTCAGTCTATGAAAAAAGAACTTTCGATGGAGGCGCGGCTTCTCATCGCATTCGTGCTGATGGGGCTGGTGTTGTTCCTGACGCCTTACATCTATAAGCCTTCCACGGCGCCTGCGCCGGGCGCGAACTCGCCCGCGGTTTCGAAGACCACCGACGTGAAGGAAGCGTCCACGTTGCCTCCTCCGGCCGAGGCTGTTCCCGTGCCGCCCGTGGCTGCTGCCGCGGAAATGCCGGGGCAGATTCATGGCGACAAAGAAGAAACGGTCGTCGTCGACACGAATCTTTATCGCATTGTTTTTTCGAACAAGGGAGCGGTGGTACAGAGCTGGGTCCTCAAGGATTTCAAGGATCACGAAGGCAAGTTGCTCGACCTGGTGGATCCCGCGGCGCTGGCCAAAGTTCCCGCGCCTTTCTCCATCGACTTCCGGAATCAGAAACCCACGACCGATCCGAACCTGGCGCTATTCAAGGTTGACCGGGCGGGCGACGACCTGACCTTCGAGTTTTCCGACGGACGCATGGACGTCAAGAAAACCTTCCAGTTCGGAAAAGACAGCTACCTGGCGCGCGTGACGTCGCAGGTTTCGCAGAACGGCGTGATGCTGCCGCATTCGCTCGAATGGCGCGGCGGCTTCGGCGACGAGACCATCGCCAATCCGGCGCCGGATCAGCATGCGCTGCTGTACGATGCGAATGCGCCCCGGTCCTACGGCATCTTCAGCAATGAACTTCAGAAAAAAGACGCGAGCTCGGCCAAGGGCGGTCCGGTGACGTCGAGCGGCCAGTACATGTTCGCAGGCATTGAAGACAGCTACTTCACGGGCGTATTTCTGCCGGCCGGCTCCTCCACCATGGAATTGACCACGTACTCCGATCAGGTTCCCAAGGACGGCAAGGACGTGCCGCGGGTGGGCGCGGCGGTGGGCGGCGAAGGGTTTAACTCCTTCGAGCTTTATGTAGGGCCGAAGGACATCGAAATCCTGAAGCGGGTGAATCCGAAGCTGGAACTGGTGGTGGATTGGGGCAAATTCGGCGTCGTCGCTAAGCCTTTGTTCGAAGCGCTGAAATGGATGGCGGGAAAAGTCGGCGGCAATTACGGGTGGGCTATTATCCTTGTCACCATCGCTATTAATACCCTGCTCTTCCCGCTAAAAATCACCAGCATGAAGTCGTCGAAGAAGATGCAGTCGATTCAACCGCAGATCGCCGCCATCAACGCGAAATACAAAGGCCTGTCGCTGAACGATCCGAAGAAGGCCGATCAGAACGCCGAAATCATGGCGTTGTATAAAGACAACGGCGTGAATCCGGCCGGAGGCTGCCTGCCGATGCTGCTTCAGCTTCCGTTCTTCTTCGCGTTTTACGCGGTGCTCGGCGTGGCCATCCAGCTACGGGGCGCGCACTGGCTATGGGTCAGCGATCTTTCGCAGCCGGAGTCGCTGGCGATTCACGTGCTGCCTCTGATCCTGACCGCGACACAGTTCCTGACGCAGAAAATGACCCCGAGTCCGGGCGTCGACCCGACGCAGCAGAAAATGATGCTGGTGATGCCCCTGGTGCTGGGGTACATGTTCTACTTTGCCAAGTCAGGACTGGTAATATACTGGTTGACCGGAAACGTAGTGGGCATCGCTCAGCAGTGGTTCTTGAATCGGGGCACGCCTAAGCCGTCGCCGAAAGTGGTGGATGTGAAGCCGGTCCCGAAGAAAAAGAAATAGGAACTCCAACGTTGCCCCATAAGAAGTTCACTGTCGCCGAAGAAGGCCCGCGCATTGAGAAGTTTCTGAAGCATGTCTTCGAGCTGGCCGGCTTCAAGCTCGATTTCACGGTGGCGGAAGGCGAAACGCCGCACCCGGACTTCGAGAATCCGGATCTGATGATCCGTTTCACCGGACCCGACGTCGATCTGCTGCTGGAAAATAAAGCCGAGCTGCTGCTGGCGCTGGAACATCTGACCATGGAAGCGCTGGGCATGGCGGGCGAAGAGCATTCGCGGATCTGTTTCGACGCCAACGACCGCCGCATTCTGCGCATCGAAGAACTGCGTATGAGCGCGCTGGCCGCGGCGGAGATGGTGAAGAAATCGAAACAGCCGTTTCACTTTAGCCCGATGAATAGTCGCGAGCGTCGCATCCTGCACCTATCTTTGCGCGGCGAGACCGTTGTACGGAGCGAGAGCGTCGGCGAAGGTCCTATCCGGCAGGTGGTGATCGTTCCCTTCGATCTGAAAGTTCTGCCGGAACCGATTCGTCCACCGAGGCCGAGGCCGGAAGACGATGCCGGGCCTCGTGGATTTCGCGATCGGCGGGGAGGACCTCCCGGCAGGGGTGGGCCGCGCGGGCCTGGCGGTTTCGGACGCGATCGCGGGCCTCGGCGCTGAGCATTTGCCGCCTGCTGACCGCTCCCGATGGTCGCGGTTCCATTTGCGCTTTAGAACCGCGACCATCGGGAGCGGTCAGCGGTCGGCAGATAGAAAGTGAACCTCAAAGACACGATTGTTGCTGTCTCTACTCCGCCAGGTCGTGGAGGAATTGGTGTCATTCGCCTCTCCGGCCCGGATTCGCGGGCGATTGCTTCCAAAATCCTGAAATTTCCCGACGGCTTTTCGTGGCGTCCGTGGACTGCGGCGCTGGCGCAGTTGCAGGATGTGGATCAGGTTGTCGTCACATTCTTCGCCGCGCCCCGTTCCTACACAGCTGAAGATGTGGTCGAGATCGCCTGCCACGGGTCGCCGGTCGTTCTTCGCTTCGCTCTCGAACGCGCATGCAAGCAGGGCGCGCGCCTGGCCGAACCGGGCGAGTTCACCCTGCGCGCTTACTTGAATGGGCGCATCGATCTGCCGCAGGCCGAGGCCGTCCGCGATCTGATCGACGCGACGACGCTCTATCAGGCGCGCATCGCGGCGCAGCAAACGGCTGGCTCGGTTTCGCGGCGGTTGAAGCCGGTGAAGGAACAACTGCTTCAGTTGATCGCGTTGCTGGAAGCCGGGATCGATTTTGCTGAAGACGACATCGGCTTCGCTGCTTCGCCGGAAATTGAGGCTCTCATCCGGCCGGTCCTCGACGCGGTGAAGCTGCTGATTGCCAGCTTCGCTTACGGCAAACTGGTACACGAAGGATTCACCCTGGCCATCGTCGGACGCCCGAACGTCGGCAAGAGCAGCCTTTTTAACCGCCTGCTGGAGCAGGATCGGGCGATTGTCACCGACATTCCGGGAACCACGCGGGACTTAGTTTCAGAGACGGCGTCGGTGGAAGGAATCCCAGTGAAATTTGTCGATACGGCGGGGATTCGCGAAGGGCAGGATACGGTGGAGAACCTGGGGATCGAGCGCAGCTATCAGGCGATGGCGGATGCGGACCTGACGCTGGTGGTGATCGACGCTTCCGCTTTCGGGCCAGAAGACGAAGCGCTCATTTCGCGAGCCCAGGGCAAAACGCTGGTCGTAGGGAACAAGTGCGACCTTGCGCCGGCTCCGCGCGGCATCGGCGTTTCCGCGCTGACGGGCCAAGGCATCCCCGAACTGCGACAAGCGATTGTCGACGCCATCGCGCCGCGAGGGCAGATCGAACAGGAGGGAGGATTCATCACCAGCCTCCGCCACGAGCAGTTGCTGCGCGAATCGCAGGAGGCGCTTCAGCAGGCGCTGACCGCGAACGGGCTCGGCATCCCTCACGAAATGCTGCTGCTGGATCTCTACGCAGCACTGCGGCCCATCGACGCGATTACGGGCGCGACCACGGCGGACGATATTCTCAACCGGATTTTCTCGACGTTCTGTATTGGGAAGTGAATGACCTTAAATGTGGGGCGGGCTTTCAGCCGGCAGCCTGCTTTAGCAGGCTTGTGTTGTCACGCGAAGAAGCCGGCCCGAGGGCGGCTGCCGGCCGAAGGCCCGCCCCACATACGAATTAGCCCAGACGCATGGAGACGATGAGCCCCACCGCGATCCCGGCTCCGGCCAGCAGCAGCGCGCCGCCGATCCATCGCTCGCTGTGATTCTTGAACCACAGGTAGATGCCGGTGACGCCGAGCGTCAGCAGGCCGAGAGAGAAAAGGATCGCGACGTAAGCCCAGACGCCTCGCGCGATATGAATCCAGGCGAGGGTGGTGAAGAGGCCGATGGTGCTGGTCTGGACCTGCGTGTCGCCGGTTGCGATGGAATAGCTGATGTCGCGCGAACGGCCGAGAGAGGTCGTGACGCGGAATTTGAGGTAGCCGGGCGAATTTTCAACCTCCGCCAGTTCGCCGCGCCACTGGCGGGCCAGCACTCTGGCATCCGTGATGCCCGGCTCCAGTTTGAGGCTCTCGACCGAGATCCAATGTGGATGAGGCAGCCACTTGCGATGGGCGAAATCCACCGCGCTGATCGCGAATGCGAGCAGGAATAGGAGCATAAACAGCGCGATCGAGAGATGGACGGTGCGCAGGTTTTGATACATGGTCATCGCGTCCAGAAATAGAGCGCGGCGAACGCGCAGCAGCCGGCGGCGAGAGACACTTGCGCGATCCTACTGCGGAGGCGCGACGCCACAAACATCGTAAAGCCCGAGGCGATCATCAGGAGCAGGCACCACATGGCGAATTCGTTATAATCCGCCCACAACTGCATCCGCCAGTCACCGGAATGAAGCGCGGCGGTGGTTCCGTGAAGAGTAAAAAGATAATCCCAGAAGAAATTACGCGCCACCTCGACGCGAATCCTGCCTTCTTTTTCGAGAACCGTTACCTGGTGCCGGCCGTTCGCGTGGCGGAAATCGAGAAACAGGTTGTTCGCGTCGTCATGCTGGATCGCGAAGCTGTTCACCGGCGTGGCCAGCGAAAGGTTCAAGAGCAAGCAGACCCGTTCCGCCACCTGGCGATCGGTCAGATTCGGCTCGACGGTAAAACTCCGATAGCTGACGACGGGCGCGGGGCGGGCGGATTGTCGCAGCAAGGTCGCCGACAATCCGACGATGGCATAGACCGCCAAGTTGACGAAGGTAAGTAATCCTGCGTAGGTGTGAATCTTTTTGATCAGCCACATAAGCATGAGGTAAGGCGTTTCCCTAACCTTTTCTAATCATTGGGCGAAATTACATAAGTCTTACAAATCATAGACGGAATCCCTGGTAGTTTTGTTTAGGGACTACAAAGGTCTCCCACTAAATGAGCGAACACGTTATTGAACTGCCGAACGGCAACAAAATGAACTGGCCGACGAGCCTGGTTCTGGTCCTTTTTCATCTCGGAGCAATCGCCGCACTGTTTATGTTCAGTTGGCGCAACCTGCTGATTTCCATGGCTTTATACTGGATTACCGTAGGCTGGGGCATCAGCCTGGGCTATCACCGGCTGCATACGCACAGGTCTTATAAAGTCCCCTTGTGGATGGAATACTTCTTCGCCGTCTGCGGCACGTTGACGCTGGAAGGCGGACCGATTTTCTGGGTCGCCACGCACCGGATTCATCATCAGAAATCGGATCAGGCGGGCGATCCGCATTCTCCTCACGACGGCGCCTGGTGGGCCCACATGGGCTGGATTCTGTGGGGCGAGACGAATCACAACAACACCAAGTTGATGTCGAAATACGCGCCGGATCTGGCCAGGCACAAGTTCTACGTCTGGCTGAACAACTGGCACTGGATTCCGATGGTTGCACTGGGCGTGATCCTGCTGGCGACCGGCGGATGGTCGTTGCTGTTCTGGGGTATTTTCCTGCGCGTCGTGGTGGGCCTGCATGCAACGTGGCTGGTGAACTCGGCGACGCACATGTGGGGCAACCGGCGCTTCACGACGAAAGACGATTCGCGCAACAACTGGTGGGTCGCGCTAATGACCTTCGGCGAAGGGTGGCACAACAACCACCACGCCCACCCGACCTCGGCGCGCCATGGACTGGCGTGGTATGAATTCGACATCTCCTGGATCACGCTGACCATGCTGAAGGCATTGGGCGTCGCCAAGCAGATCCGGGTGGCGAAGATCGACGAAGTGCTGGCGGAGCGGGAAGCGGCATAGGGCGGCGAGTCTTTCATCAGTTTACATAGCGTCGAGGTTCCGACGCCCAATCTCGTTTGCCAACCGTGGTTGCCCTGGAGCGTCTCTACAAAGTGTGGAGGTCACATCCTGCGTCTAACAATCATCGGCTCAAGCATCTTCGGTATTGCATGCGCCATCGCTTTCGGACAGACAGGGACCGAAAGCGATCTCACTTTCGAAGTAGCTTCGGTAAAGCCCCACGTCGACGGTTCTTCCGGTTCGACGGGGCGGACCGGGATAGAAGAAGACCCCGGCCAGATACGGATCGAGAATCTATCGTTTCGGACCTTGATCGCAATTTCTTACGGCGTGAAGGGAAGCGAACAGCTCGCCGGACCGGGTTGGCTGAGCGCCACCACCTTCGATATAGTCGCCAAGCCGCCAGCCGGATATAAGCACGAGCAACTTCAGTTTCTCATTCGCAACCTCCTGGTGGACCGCTTCAAACTGACCGTACACCATGAGACTAAACCGATCTCCGCATTTGCCCTTGTGGTTGCCAAGGGCGGTCTCAAACTTCATGAAGCGGCAGGTCCGAGGAGCTACCTTACCGTTCGTCCAGGGTTGATTGAGGGAAAACAGAGATCCATCGCCGAACTGGTTGGGGGACTTACACGGGTGCTGGGCCGTCCAGTGCTCGACCACACTGATCTCAGCGCAATGTATGACCTCAAGCTAGAATGGACGCCGGATTCGCCCAGCCCGACCCCTGACGGAGCGGAAGCAGGAAGCGCAGCTGAGCCCGGACCTTCCCTTTTTACGGCGGTGCAGGAACAACTTGGCCTCAGGCTGGAGTCCCTAAAGGTTCCCGGAGATGTCGTAATCGTGGATCATGTGGAAAGGGTTCCTACGGAAAACTGATCCACCGTCTTCGTTTTTTAATTAGACGATAAAATATGTAAACCGTGCATCTCCCGCGCCGGTGTTCGCGAGCTTGGCTGGCTTCAGGCAGCGAAGCGGATGACTTCAAGTTCCGACGACGAATCTACTCCCGCCAGGACCTGATCCACTCGACGCATCGTCTGGTCCTCCATTTCGATTTCTCCGCATTGGCGGCACTCAAGGACCGGTAAGGCCTTCAACACGACAATTGAGGAGTCGCCGATTTTGAAAGGGAGATCCGTCACCCGGTGCTCCAGCAGCCCGCCACACACACGGCATCTCATAATCGGACCCTCCCGACATCAATTGTATGGCCGTTGCTCCCGCTCCGGGAAACGGCTAACTTGGAGGTATGAGCAATCAGGCGGTTGATCTCCTCAACGCTTTCGAAGCCCTCCCGCCCGGCGATAAGCAAGCTTTCGCGATAGAGGTTCTGCGCCGGACGCGGGAACTGCCTTTTGATTCCGGTTCGATCACCGACGAAGAGATCGGAGAAGCAGGCCGCTCTCTGTTCTCATTCCTGGATCAAGAAGAGAATGCCTCCGCGAAGAGGTGAGGTCTGGCTGTTCGACCTCGGCATGACAGCTAAGGTTCGCCCTGTTTTGGTCGTCAGCGTAGAATACGGCGATTCCGATCGAGCCATCGTAACGGTTGTTCCGCACACCACCGAAGTCCGCAAAAGTCCGTTCGAGATTTCCGTCAAAGTTCCATTTCTCCGGCCCGGTGCCTTCCTTGTCCAGGGCGTTTCGACCTATCCCAAAGCCTGGGCGATTCGAAAGCTTGGAGCCGTAAAGCCGGACCAGATGGAGACGGTGGCGAAGGGATTGGCAGCATGGCTCGGTATCGTTTGAGCCTGCATCTTATCGAAAAAGGGAGTCGGGACCCAGTTCTACTGTGTGTTTTGGTCAGGCGGCGAAGCAGATGACCTCAAGTACCGCAGCTGCTCGAGCCTCGGAGGGGAACAGCCTGAAGCGACTCCTTCAAATCAGCCCTACCGCTCAACCCTCTTTCTCGGCCTGCCCCCAAGCTTCCCATTCGCCCTGGAGGCAGCCTGCTTTCCCTTACTCCTCGACCGGCCCCCCATTTGCCCCAACCTGGACGCCATCCACGCCTTGGAGCCCAGAAATCCCTCTAACAGACCCGGCACGTAGAGGTCCGCATCCACCGCTGGGAAGTGGAGGCCAAAACCCGACGGACTGATCTCAATTTGTTCAAGCTGCGAAGGCCGTGCGCCTTCCAGGCCCTCCGCATCCGCCGGCGAGAAACTCACGATGAGCTTGGAACTCAGATGAATCACGATTCGCCCGGTCTTGCGATCGTAATGCGCGGAAACCGCCCGCGGAATCCTTGCCTCCAAATCCTTCGCACGCCGGTTTGCCTGTTTGAAATCGTCACGCGATGCCATGAATGTCCTCCCACGCCCTGCATAGACCTTCTAAGTTCGCCATCAAGACGACTGCCATGTCGCTGAGTTTCCGCTTCGGGAATCCATAATTCTCCCTGAGTTCCACAGGCCCAGCTGGACAGTTCAGATTGAATACCGCCTGACAGCCACGCCCAATCACATGGATATGGGCTGGCCGATGGTCGTTTGGATAGACGACTGCCCGCAGCCCATCCAGCCTCATTACCGTCGGCACGACTTAATGATACGCCTATTGCCAAGCGCTTAGGTTACGCCACTGGGTCCGCGCGATTACCCAACGAAATACCCCCCCAACTCCCCTCCTTTCAATCACCTCCCATTTTCACCCGAGCGCTCCCCACTCCTCCCGATGCTATGAACAAGGCGAGGGATTTACATGACTCCACAACCTACAACGAGCGCCGAAATCAACCGGGCCCAAATCAACATCGCGAATGCCCAACACTCCACCGGCTCGAAAACCGACGCCGGTAAAAAGAAATCATCCCTGAACGCTCTCCGCCACGGGCTCACCGGCCAAATCGTCGTGATGCCCACCGAGGATCTTGAAGCCTACCAACGGCACCTGGATTCCTTCACCGAAGAGTACGATCCTCAAGGCGCCATCGAAGCCAACCTCGTGCAAGCCCTGGCCGACACCTCTTGGCGGCTCAACCGCGTCGCCGCGCTCGAAGCCTCTTCACTCTCGCCGCCGCCCGCTACCCAGATCCTCTCGTCGACGCCCCCAGCCAGATCCAGGACGCCATGGCCATCGTCGCCTCGCTCGAAAGTCAGGCCAAAGCGTTAGCCAGCCTGAGCATGCACAGCCAGCGTCTGTCCGACATCATGGAAATGCACGAATCAAAAGGAGAACGCTACCGCCCCTCCGCCGATGGCTTCGTTTTTTCAAATACCCAAATCGATCCGGCGATGCGCGCCCGAAACCGCGAT
>Ga0210394_10005841_pt1 | contig 13619 bp, 16 predicted proteins | sample IncBWC12MmetaG_FD_160121 | JGI IMG/M metagenome (GOLD analysis project Ga0210394, IMG submission 160121) | Forest soil microbial communities from Barre Woods Harvard Forest LTER site, Petersham, Massachusetts, United States - Inc-BW-C-12-M | ecosystem: Environmental > Terrestrial > Soil >...
CGGGTACAATGTGCGGCTCTTCCGGTGCGGGGTGGAGCAGTCTGGCAGCTCGTCGGGCTCATAACCCGAAGGTCGTAGGTTCAAATCCTACCCCCGCTACCAATTTCCCAAGCTAAATCAGTCATTTCCGCGGCTCCAGCAGTCAGCAAAGTAAGGTGTTTCAATGCGCCTTACTTTCCTGTGATCTGCGTCCTACGTTTTGCCCATGCCTTCGGTTAACTATCCTTCCTTCATTTCCATGAAGGAAATCAATGGTAAGTCGCTGTGAGCCAATCCCCGGCACCGTCGAACCAGTCAAGGGACTGCCCGTCAAGCTATACATGATGCCCGCGAGCCGGTTCTGGCAGTGTTCAGTGTGGAAGGACGGCCACTCCATCCGCCGTTCAACCAAGTCTGAAAAGAAAGCGGACGCCATCAAGTTCGCCAAGGCGTTCTACGATGAACTGCTGCTCAAGAAAGTCCAGAACCTGCCACTGACCAAGTCATCCAACTTCGAAACCATTGCCACCAGTCTGTTCATGGAGGACCAGGGCAGGGTGGATCGAGGTGAACGGAAACAGAGCGTGGTGGATGACAACAAGTACATCTTCAAGTCAGACCTGCTGAAGTTCTTTGGCTCAACGCACGTGAAGGACATCAACTACCAGATGATCCTGGGTTATGTTCAACACCTGAAAACCCGAGGAAAGCGACCCGTAGGGTCCAAGACCATCAAGAACCATTTCATCACCCTCAGTAAAATCCTCAAGCACGCGGAGCAACTGGAATACCTGGACAAGCAACCACGCTTTCCCAAGATCGTCCTGAAGGACAACCCGCGTGATTGGTTCACTGAGCCGCAATACCTACACCTGCTCAAGACCATTGACCAAATGATCAGTGATGGAGTGAAGGTGAGGTTCATCCCGGTAACGGACGAACTCAAGCACCTGGTGATGTTCCTGGCGACATCCTTCCTTCGCCCTGGCGACCTGAAGTTGCTCCAACACAAGCACGTTGCCGTGGTCCAGAAGGGAAAGACCAGCTATCTCAGGATCTTCGCCCAGACCAAGGTGAAACCGAGCTACACCATCACCAGCAAGTCCGTGGGTGTGTACAGCCTCATCAAAGGCGAGCCGGAGGACCATGTTTTCTGGCCCAACCTGAAGAACCGGGACTATGCCATGAGCACAATGACTCGTCAGTTCCGTGAGGCTCTAAAGCTGGCAGGATTGAAAATCGGTGTGAATGGTAGCAAGCGAGATTTGAACAGCCTGCGCCACACCTGCATCAGCAACTTCATCCTCCAGACGCAAAGCGTTGACCTACATGCGCTGTCGATCAATGCCCGGACCAGTGTGCCAATGATTGAACGACACTACGCCAGCCACCTGACTGCGGAGATGAACGTCGACAAGCTGATCAACCTCCCGGTGTCCGTGATTGAGGAGGGTAGCAGTCTGGATCAGTTCCTGGCTTGATCCAGGAATTCTTGGAGGGTCAAGCCTGGATTATCTTCCAATACAGCTCGGACCTCAGGTACATCACAAAAACAGTGGAGGCAGATCCATTCTTGAGTGGGCTCAAAGAACAAACCATGCACTCCAGGTCGCCCTTTGGGTCCTGGAGGCCAGTGGGTGACTCCACACCTCTCACACTTTTCAATGATTTTTTGTTTCATGCTGGAGCATGTTAGAGGATGGCCCGAATCCAATCCAGTTCGGGCCGACACCGGTACAGACTGTGGAAAGCAAGGGAAACCACAGTCGTTGTGAAGGAACCTGGTATATGGCGTTCTATTATCGGTCCAGTTGAACTAAGAGCCTAACGAATTCAACGGGCATAGTACTGGCTTTCAAAAAAACGTCCCTGCGGTGATTATCTCGGGCAAAGATTCTCCCCGCACCGGTTCAAGCCAGTTTGGGCTGTGAGAATGTTTGCCGCTCTGCGTATGGTTAGAGCCCAGGCAACTACAGACCGAATCACCTCTGGAGTCCACCAGCGGCTGAGGTAGGTTGGCCGATTCCCTCAGTTCCCAATTCTTTTTCTTGTCAACCGGAGTTCCGCAGCGCCTCTGTAGTGGCCTCTGCTTCACCGCACCTTGTCCTCTCGGGCAGTGGATGCTGTCAACGCTTGCGATTTATTGTGCCCGAAGGCTTCGTATGGTTTTGGTCTTATGTGTATGCGGCGTATGATTTCGTGTATGTCGTTTTATTCAATCCAGTACTCACAGTTGGCCTTGGCTATTGCCAGAAGTTTCGCGGTACCGGCGAGCCTTTAATCGCCCCTCAGCAGGTAGCACGATTTTCAGCTCATCATTGCTATATAGCTTCAAAATTTGCTGTCCAAGCTAAAACACGTGTAAGTTGTTGATTGTACGAAAGAGATAGTTCATTTCTGATACGCAATCAGGTAGCTGGCCGCGTTCGCACAGTGACTAGGATTGTCCCTGGCGTATCCCAGCATCAAATTACAATCACGGCAGAGCAGGCTTCTGATACGGCCAGTGACGTGGTCATGGTCCAAGCAACAGTCTTTTACAGGGATGGTGGAGAAGCTCACAGCGCAGACATTACAGGCGTTGCTTTGGGCAACCAGCATTTGATGTACTTCTAGGTTGCTGACAGCCTTGCGCCCGATGTTTTTGCGTTTCCGCTTCCATGTCCTCATGGAACTATTTAGATCAGTCTTCCGACCAAACTATCACCGGTGTCGTCCGGCTCGTCCGCAAGCAATTCCGCGTGGAATTTCCTAACATAATAGCCAGTGATGTCTAAGCAGCGGCCTAGCGCCTCGTCCACAATCGCATCTTCATCTGCGTCGTCATCAACTTCCACATCAACAGTCATGCTACTGGGCACTGAAGCTGCTTCCATTTCTTCCTCGGATACATCTTCACTGTCCCATACAATGTTGCTTACCGTAACTGTCTTCCACATACATCCTCCATTATCAAGTTTGATCACGCAGAGATAGCATAGCCTGCGGCAGCCGTAAGACCATCCCAGTGCTCTTACCACCGGGATTGGATCACTTCATCACGCAGTTGCCTCCGCTTGCTTGAGTGATTGGAGATGTTCCACGATGCTTTCCCGCATCAGTTGCTGCTCACGCTTCGTCGGCAGGTTATCAACCATCTCCTTCACAATCTCAACGCCCTCGGCAACATCGGCTTCTTCCACGTCCAAGACAAACTGCTGAAGCAGTTTCGCCGCTATCATCCTAGCCAGCTTCTTGTCCTTGATGCCGCCGACCACACCCATACGGTAGATGTCGTTGCTCATGCTGCCTCCTTCATCGCCAACAGCGTGTCCTCTACCGCGTATTCCAGGATGCGCGAGTAGACGTCCACGTTGCTGACCAACTGATCGATGTAGTCTTCGGGGTCGCTGTTGTACTCAGACTTTATGCTGTCCCGCATGTCTTCCGGGTCGTATTGGTTTTCACCCACCTCATCCAGTTCCTCGGCCAACGTAGCCAGTTTGGCGACCAGGTCGACTTCCATCTGGTTGACTTGATTGTAGTGGTGGTTGACCAGGTCCAAGTGTTCCCGCTCGATGCGGCGGACCGTTTCTTCTAGCGCGTTCATTGATTTGATACTCCAAATAGCACCACAAAACGTGGCATATCCAGAGTATCCGGGCCGACTATAAGACACCAATCTCGACTGAAAAACTGTGACGCAGTTGGGGATTTCCACATGGGCGGTGCAGCATTTACATAACGCTGCCAAGAAAGCGGTTGGCTGATTTCCAACCTCGGTATCGCTATTGAACACTCGTTCAGCTTTACTTCCTCACCAGCGCCCACGATCTTTGTTTCCGGTTGAAAGAATTCTCCCCAAACAGGAGCTAGATCATGAGCGACTTACAGACCCAAATGACCGTGACTGCTGAGGCAGCTCGGCTTTCCAAGAAAGACATCAAGAATGCCAAGGAGCGTGCGCGTCGCGCTGCCAAGAAGGCAGCTGTTCAAATAGCGAATGACCTGCAAGCTGCTGCCACGATTGCTGCCAGACCTGAGATGACCCAAGTGGTTGCCCAGGGTACCGATGCTCGTCCGGTTCTGGACACTGCTATCAAGGCGAAGCCTGCACCGGTAAGCGAACCTGCGCCCGATCCTGCTGCCCCTGAAATGGCACCTACGGTCGCCAAGATTGTCGAGGGCAAGCCTGCGAGAAAGCCCATGACTGAAGAGGTTCGCAAGGCTCTATTGATCCAGTTGGCGGCGGCTCGTGCGGCTAAGCGCAATCCGAGTGCTGCTCGTGGGTAAACACGCGTGTTGGTCTCCGTTACAGCTTTCACAACGGAATCCTCACCGTTGCCACGATCCCCCAAGCCTGTCAAACGGACAACGGCGAAATCGGCCCTGCGGCCGAAGAAAATTCGGTCGAAACTTCCAGCATCCCCCATTAAGTCCGCTTGAAACGTAGCCCTGCGGACGATTTTCCGCCGACATCACGCCGAGTCGCGATTTCACACGCTAGAGCCGAGTAAATACTAGCGCCACAGTGTGAGGAGGACGTGTTGAGGAAGCCGCATTACCAGTTCCTATCGAGGAAAGAGAGGGACGCGATCGACTGGGCGACTGAAAAGCCACCTGAAGGACGTGGCCGGGCGGGTCAGTTCGGAGCAGAAGAGGTGTCTTCGGCTGCCTTTGGTGCCGTTCGAGGCAGCAGTGAGGTGGTGGACCTGAAACGAGAGAATGCGCCGTTCCGGTTTGTGGGCGTCGATTCAGATCAACCGAGTGTCGTCAGCGCAGTCGATTCTCACCGTCGGCACGATCCCCTAAATCTGACAAGCGGACAACGGCCAAAAGACCGACTCTCCCGCGGAAAATCCGGACAAAGCCTCTAGCATCCCCCTTATTCCGCCGGCTTGAAAGGCGACCCTGGGGACGACCTTTGCTAATTGTCACCCGATTTGCCGTGGATATTGCGAGCAGTGGGAGCTCTAGAGAGCCCTATGGGCACGAAAACATGCGAGTAATCCTCCAGGATTTCCAAAGAAATCTCTCTATCTAAACGCAGACAATTTACACAATTTGCTATCATGCAATTGACACGATAACTTATCACGTGCTTAACTACCAGAAGGTCGCTATAAATCTGGAGTATTGTTGAGGATATTATGGAAAATGTAGCCGCTAACAAAGTATCAGTCCTCAGAAGGAATGACGGCGAGAAGAGAGTCAAGTTTGTAAAGCTGGCAGAAAAGAGAACCGTAAACGCTATACGCGCGATACGCGTCATCGGAAAGCTGGGGAATCCATCTGCGTACTCGTATGACGAGACCGATATAAAGAAAATTATTGCCGCCCTCGCAAAAGAGCTCGATGAACTCAAGGCGCGAATGCTGAAAAAGAGATCGAAGATTCCTGTCGACTTCAAGCTCTAAGCATAAGGAATGGGTCGGGTGAATAACGATGCCGCCAAGATTCTCTGCGAGCAACTACTGGTCGCGGACACTGAGAGCGACGTTATCGCTCTCCTTGTAAACGCCGGGTATTGGGACGATCCAGATTGCTGGCGCTACTACGGCGACAATGAGTTGAATTGGTCTCAAGCTGGTGGACAGCAGGGACGAGCAGATTTTGCACTGAACGAAAAGGCTATCAACTCAATTGATGCAGTCTTGACGCTCAAGTGCTTGCGAGCGGGCATAGATCCCGAGTCAGATAAGGCGCCACCAACAATCCGCGCGGCCGTAGCTCGATTCATTGAAAACGCCGGCGATAAATTAACCACGACACATGGCAGGGTCGAAGATTGGCCAAAGGAATTTCGAACGAAGGTCGCCGAGAACATATCTATCTTCACGACTGAGGCTAGTGGGTCAAAACGCGGAACGAAGCCATCCGTCAACATTGCAGACCTGGGCGAAGGGCACACACCAGCGGCATTTCCATCCACACTAGTCTCGCTCGGAAAGCGGAACAAGGCGTCGATACCCTTTGTGCAGGGCAAATTCTGCCAGGGCGGAACTGGTGCGGTTCGTCATTGTGGCGAACAGAAGTTGCAGCTCGTCATCTCTCGCCGCAACTCGGACCTCTTGGCATCGAAGGTTGCGGGCACGCAATATCCGCGTGATTTAACCGATCACATGTGGGGCTTTACGATCGTCAGAAGAGATAGGGCCTCCGCTCTTCGCAAAGTTCCGGTGCTGACCTATCTTGCTCCACTGGGCGCAAAGGAGCATCCCCGGCAAGGCGGCGTTCTGCGGTTTGAGGCTGAAGAAATGCCACTGTTTCCAAAAGGGGACAAGGCTTATCAGCGACGCGTCTCATGGGGAACGTTGATCAAGCTTTATGCATACCAGCTCAAGAACACAGGAAATATTCTACGGCGCGATGGTCTGCTTTATAAGCTCGATTTACTGCTGCCTGATCCTGCGCTACCGATTCGCATCCACGAGTGCCGAACGCGTGCTATTGGTGAAGGCGAAGCTTCTGAGCAGACTACCACAATGGGTGGCCTCTATTCTCGGTTACAAAATAGCGAGAACTTGGAGGATGCCCCGCCTATTAGTTTGTCAATTACTATCCGAGGTCGCCAGCTCATCGCCCGCGTATTTGCATTCAAGCCGGGAAAAGGTGCGACGTATCGTGACAACGAAGGCGTCATCCTTACTGTAAATGGTCAAGCGCATGCCGACATGAAGGCGTCGATATTTGCACGCAAGCGCGTTGGGTTGCAGCGACTGGCAAAGGATCTGCTCGTGGTGGTTGACTGCTCAGCTCTGGATGCAAATGAGCGCGACGATCTGTTCATGACCAGTCGCGACAGAGTGGCAGAGGAGTCGGCCTTGTTCACCGAGCTTGAACGTAGTCTTGAGGACGAATTGAGACATCACCCGGGTCTCCGCGAACTCCGGAATAGACGTGCACGAGAGGATCTCGATGAACAGCTCGGAGATGACAAACCCCTAGAAGCAGTTCTAAAACAGGTGCTCCGGAACTCGCCCGCACTTGCGAAGTGGTTTGGTAAAGGCGAGCGCCTTTCCAATCCCTTTATGCCCGAACGTGTGCAACAGCAAAGCGAACAGCCGAAGCTGCATCAGCATCCAACATTCTTTAACTTCCTTGGCCGATCGGCTGGCGAGCTACTCATACGTTCGGCACACCTCGAGCAAAAATGTAGAATCGGATTCGTGACAGACGCTGAAGATCAATACTTCACGCGCAAGTACGATCCAGGCAGATTTGGATTCAATTGCGTACTTTCCAACGGAACTAAACAGCCAGTTGAAACCTTTAATGGTCCAAATTTAGTGAGCGGTCGCGCTAGCGTCTCGTTTGATTTGCCATTGGCCGCCAAAGTTGGTGATCAATTGACTTACGAAACCGTCGTTGAAGATGAGGTCACGCAACGCACGTTTCCAAACGTATTTACATTGCGAATTGTAGCGGCTCAGGCTACATCAAGCGGTCCGTCAAAGAAGGTGCAGCCGCCTGGTAAACCTCAAGGCGATCAGGCAGACGGCCAAGCGGGTCTCGCGCTGCCCAAAGTTATTCATTTGGATCAAACAAATCCAAAGTGGTTAGAACACTTTAAAGACGAGCATGATTGTCTAGACATTATCGAGGACATCATTGATCAGGACGGAAAAACGATCACGGCTTACACCTTTTACTTGAATACGGACAACCGCTCCCTTCGGACAGAACTAAAGGGCACTAAATCAGGCGCACCGGTCTTGTCAAAGCAGTTCGAGGTCGGCGCCGTCTTGGTTGGCTTAGCGCTTATTCACAATCAGCAGGAAAATACCGGTGGCAACGGAGCAGGATCATCCGAGAGCAGAAACGGCGAATCCACTCTGCAGAGCCGAGTGCAACTAATGACTCGGGCGATGGCTCCAATATTGCTGCCGATGATAAAGACCTTAGGGGAACTTGGTGAAGATGACCTAGTGGAGAGTGACTTGGTAGGTCAAGCGGCAGAAGCAGCTCTATGATCTTCGACGGTGAAATAACACGACTTCTTCGCTACCGTCTGTCCGGCCTTTCTGGTCGGCATACCACTTACGATTAGGCACTGAACGCCAAAGCCTACCATCCGCAATGTTTCGTAGTGCGGGCAAAAGGTCCTCCTGGAGGCCAACGTCATCAGCGATGGAAAGGTACCTTGGGAGCTGCCATGTGGGATCGGAAAAAGCGACGACCTGAACTATCATCGTGTCCGCAGCACAAAGGCGCACTACGGATTCAAGTGTAGACCGGATATTCTCGAAATAGGATTTCAGCTCCTTGGCCTTTCGGCTACCCATTGTGTAGTAAGCCTCGCCGGATCCATCGAGTTGGTTTGCGATCCAAAACGGCGCTGGAGTTTCCTTTCGACCATCGACCTGCCACCGATGATAAAGGACATGGATTCCGGGATACGGCGGGGAGGTAATAATAAGTCGCGGTTTCTTCAACCGCTGCAACAAGGGGTCTAATTCCAGGCCGACCGTAGAACGATTAAGACAGTGAACTCTGGGCCTCCTGTCAAAGCTGCCGCGTTCAACGGCGCGACGTAGATTGAGTGCGCCTTGAACCATATCAGTTGAAAAACTGATTAGCGTTTCCCGAAATTCATTAATCGAGGGCAGCTCCCTTCGACTGTCCAAGGCCCATTGGGCCGTTCGAAGAATTACGCAACGGGCCAGCAATTCGACTTTGGAGGACCGCAAGCGGGCGGCGGTTTCCACAGCCTGCTGAATGGACTTGCGCAAGCGCCAAGTCGACAGGCCGGACAAATTCCTTTGATAGGACGGGTCTGCTCCACTGTCGGCTGAACATTGTCTCGTCTGAATATTGACATTGCTTGCGGCCCGCCGAACCCAGCGTCTCAAATGCTGAACTTCCGCGTCGGTGTACAGAGTCGTCTTTGCCTCGGAAATAAACGTGGCAAGCGAACTGATATCAACACCAAGCGCATGGCGTCCAAGTGCTAGGGCCTCGACGAGGGTGGTCCCGCCACCAACAAACGGATCTAGCACAAGATCATTTGGCCGCGAGAACGCTTTGATGGCAGCACGAGCAAATCTAGGCGAAAAGCGGGCCGGATAGCGATAGAAGTTATGCGTTAGGCCCGCCACCGGAGAAGAGTCCCGAGCTGCATCGATTAACTCCTCCAAATTAGTGCGGCTGCAGAGCGGCTTGCGGGATGGCACGGTCATGGATCCTTACTTAACAACGGCCACCGCTCCGCAACGTACTTTTCCAGTGCATCTCGGACAACCCATGCAAAGGAGACCCGCTTCTCGTCGGCCATCGCCTCCACAATGCGATACATTTCATAGGGAATACTGACTGTCGCCCTTATGGAAGGAGTCTTCTGCGAGGCTCGTTTGCTGGTTTTATGCTTTCTAATCATGCAGTTGCCGACATATGCATCACTATAATGCAAACTGATGCAAAATGATATGAAAGCGCCCCCACAGAGATACGGGCCAATGGAATATGGAACTCACGATCTCCAAGGACCACGGCAGCAGTTGGGCGGAACGACAGTTCAGTGCAGGTAATACTTTTAAAACTGAAAACGAAGCTATTGAACACTGCATCAATTTTGGAAAGAAAATAGTCGATGGCAAGTCCGCGACATGTACAGTGGAAGATCTGTAGAGAAGTGCGGCGTTTATGCACGTCAAGATGACTCATACCCGCCTATTTGACGACTCGAAGGTTCGGACGCGGTCGTGTAAGCCGAACAGAATGAGGCGACGTCGAAGCCTCTGCGACGATTATTCCAAACACGAGCTCCTCAAGTTGACTAGGATGGAGTCTAAGTTCACGGGCAATATCGCTTTTTGTAACACCCTCAATTCTAAGCGCATCGAAGACCTTGCGCAGCACCTGCGAGGATTCACGTGCTGCGGGCTCCGGCTCGTTGATGCGAAATTCGGCTATCTGAATACACATGGATCGGTACTGCCAGTCTGAAACAACACGCAATTTCCATAGTCGATAGAGAAGGGCGGCGACGGACACAATCCATTTTTTCTTATAGGTGATGAGTTGCGTCACCGTGGGTGTACTGCGAATGGTTGCCCATACGCTCGATGCTGGCATCAGGAAAGCCGATGCAAAGGCGTTCGCCTGATCCTCAACGCTTTGTCCTGCGGATAGCCCATGTGGCCCGCCATGCTTGTGAAGTACCAGATGTCCTAACTCGTGTGCTGCATCAAACCGACTGCGTTCAGGAGACTTCGCCGTATTTAAAAATATTAGGGGTCTGTCGGCTTTCCAGAACGAGAACGCATCTACCCGTTGTGTGTCGTCGGCAAGAGAAAACACCCGTGCTCCGTGCGCCTCCAAGAGATGGATCACGTTCTTTATGGGCCGATAGCCCAGATGCCATTGACCGCGTAGCATCTCCGCCGCTGACTCGGGTTCCTCACCTTGGAGATCGGGAATGTCGCAGCTCGGTAGATCAAATTTACGATCAAGCCAATCGCTCAATAACAAAGCGATTGCACCAGCACCTAACGCAGCGTCTCTCTCGCCAGCTGACATGCGCGAGAGCGCGCGGAAGCTCGCAATTCGCGTATTCGGTATCTCAAGGTCTGGGCCGAAAAAGAACTCGATCGGGAAACGTAACTGGTTTGCCAATTCCTTGAGTGTCTCAGGCGAAGGGGAGAACTCTCCCTTCTCGTAGGCCGAGATCGTCCTCAGCTCCACGCCGACGAGTTCAGCGATTCGAGTTTTGCTAAAACCGCGCCGTCGTCGAGCCAATTCTAGACGGGAGGGGTTCGCGATCTGATCTGCGTATGTCAAGCACGACGCCTCACATCGATGTCGATATCGCCGGGTTCGTCTGTAGGTAGCTGGATCTGATCCGGATCGAAATCGACGGACGGAAGTATGATTCGCTCGCGCCAACCGGTAACCCGGTCCTGCTCGTCAAGACTCGATGGAAGCGACAATTCCGCACGCACTTCTGACTGGTCAAGATGTATGAGTAGCAGCCAGGTCTGGCGTTTGCAGACGTCAACGGGTTGGGGAAGTGCATCTTCACCGGGCAGTCTCAGATCCAGGACGAGCTGGTTCAGTGCAACTGCTTCAACGGTGCAAGGACCCTTCGGTGAGCTGGTTGAGGGAATTGCGTCAGGCCGCCCCGTATACGCATCTCCCGTCGCAACCGCAATCGCTACCTGTTCGTCCGGCGAGAGAGAGACGCAGTAATTGCTCGCGTTATCGGGTTTCCATCCAATGGGCGCAGTGCCCTGCCGAAGGCGACGTAACGTATGGGCCCACATAGTCTGGCCCGGGTACATTGGAGGATCGAGTTCCGAACAATTCGATCGGCCGGTAAAGCCGGCCCGGACAGCGTCGAGCAGTATGTCGATCGTGAGCCCGAGCGACTCTAGGCGCCGATTGACATCGAAAACGTTGACATACAGGTCAGCAGCAGATTTCACCACGACGGCTCCAAGGACGCATGACTTCCTGTTTTTTTACCATACATGATGGTTGAAAAACAAGAAGTCATGCGCCGGATCGCCTCGAACACTCCTAACACCTTGATTCATATACAAACTAAAGATCCAGAATCGCTCACGGCGGCCCTCGCTGGATATTCATCTTTCACGAGGAGGGATCTACTTTGGTCCACGAATCGGCCGTCGGCCACACCTTGTATCGATTTGCGCGCAAGCAGTCACTGATGCTGCGTACATGCTCGATGATCTGCTTCCGGTGCCACTGCCCCTTATCCCCAGCGCTGCACAGTTGTCGAAGCCACACGTGCATGTCGGCGAGCTGCAGCATTCGACTATTGTGAGAATGGGTGAAGTGAACTGTGTCCACTAGGTGCGTCAGTGTCTTCCCGAACCGGTATGCAGTACCGGCCGCTCTGTAGCCTGACAGGCTCTCTGCGAACTTGCCGGAGATACTCTCGCTTTCGCGATCGCCAATTAGCAACCCGGGCGTATTCTGGGCGCGCAGGTAGCTGTCAACGCGCTCAATGAAGTACATGAATGCCTTGCCTTCGACGTCAGTGCCAACCATACGACCGGGTTCGATTCGCACGTAAATCTTGCCCATATTTGCGGCCGCACCAAATATGGATATCAGCCCCTTGAGGAGCCCAAGCTTCTTCTCCCATTTCCAGCCCTCGAACTGTTCGTGACCGTTCATGATGTCAGCTGCATGGAACTCCGTCTCTCGTGACAGCGTCCGGACTCCAAACACCTTTTCCGCGAGTGAGTTGAGTTGTTCTTCGAGGATCTTGATCAATCCTGCGTCGACGGTGATGCCGCCGAGCCAGTAAAATGTCTGCCTTCCTTTGTGGTACTTCACTTCATCGAAATACGTGATCAGCACCGCACCTCCCTGTTTCTCGATGCCTACGCGGTCAGGACGCGGGCAATATCAGCGTCTGAAATGCCCCACGTCTTGGCGTATTCGAGAAACATCCGGAGTGGTTCATGCGGACCAGGCATCTGGAAATATCGTACGTCGTTGCCATACCTTGCCGGTAATTCGCAAACATCGTGTTCGTAAACCGGGAACATGCCCCATTGAGAGATCACACGCCCCGCGTCGGAGACGACGCCCACGTGCTGCCAAATCCCTTGGTCAAAATATAGTGCGAGACAACCTGCTGTCGGTTCGTCGATTTCGACGAGACGTCCTTTGATTAACCAGTCCATAAACTTTCGTCCGGCGAATATTTCCCCACCGAAATTGCTCGCTATCGCCCGGTACGTTTGGTCGTGAAACAAAGAAAGCGCGCACAGCACACACGTGCTTTCCTCGATGAGTTCTCGGAACACGACAGTGTGCGGGTATGTTGAACGGACTACCCGTTCAATGTAGTCCCGATGTCGGGAGACGACGAACCCGTCGGGTGCGTCGAGAGCTTGACGGAGCGGTTTGTTACTGGCTGCGCAGAGATGTGCCATCGTTCCGTTCGATCTCGCTGCGATTAACGTATTAGTCACATGATCACACTAACACGCTGCGTACTAAACCTTCAGATTTAGTACGAGGAAATGGTGTGAACGACACGACTCATAAGCTATGGATTATATTGGGGCCATTACCTAATCCAACGTGTGGGTTTTAGTACGGTTCATAATCGTCTGGAAGGGGCTTGCAACCCTTTGGCGTATCGCCAACCAACCAGCGACTCAGATCGGCCATGACCCGTCCTTGACGGTCCTCAAGTGACTGCCGCTAAGCGGACGCTCGCGCCTTAGGGTAGGCAGTTGCCTGACCCAAAACGGGCATGTTTAAAGCGAGACCGCGTCCGGCGAGAACTAGGTTCGCCGCCTCTAAATCCCACCAAAGCGCTAAACCAATTCTATTGCCGCGCCATCGCTACCGTGAAACGATCTTCTGCAGAGATCAGGTGATCGTGACTGTCCTTCTCCAAATCGATCTGCACCCAGTTCACCTCACCGTTGAACTCATTGTGTTTCGGGTCATAGTCCGGCGAAACGGCCGAGCCGGTTCCCTTGCCGACATCCAAAGTTTCGTCTGCCGAGAATATCATCGGCACCGTTGTTTCCACCCGACCTTCACCGACCTTCTTGCCGTCAAGGTAAAGCAATGCGTTGCCGCCCTTGGCCAGGCCACCGCCATCGTATTTGAACTCCATCCGGACCTGGTGCTGACCCGCAGGAATCGCCTTGTCTGAGTCGGCGTAGAACTGC
>Ga0210394_10005842_pt1 | contig 13619 bp, 8 predicted proteins | sample IncBWC12MmetaG_FD_160121 | JGI IMG/M metagenome (GOLD analysis project Ga0210394, IMG submission 160121) | Forest soil microbial communities from Barre Woods Harvard Forest LTER site, Petersham, Massachusetts, United States - Inc-BW-C-12-M | ecosystem: Environmental > Terrestrial > Soil >...
CAAACACATTGGGGAAAGATCGGTTTGGATTTCCTTGATACCTACCAATGAATGTAAAAATTCTTACATTTAATTTGCTAATGAATTTAAACCACGATTTTCCATTATGCTACTTAGCGTATGAAAGATACTCCTAGAACTGCTTTTGTGCCCATGTTAGCCATCAGCCATGGTACCATGAGCCTTGAATTTTACAAGACCGCGTTCGGAGCTATCGAAACAAAGCTCTTTACCAACGACGACGGCAGCATACATGTTTCGGAAATGCTTATAGACGGCGCCATGTTCCATTTTCACGAAGAGGCCTATGACGGAAGCACGTTTGTCCCAGAAAAGTATGGCGGCGTTACTACCATCATTGGGTTGATGGTGGTAGACGTAGATCAAGTCATGGAGCGCGCGATTGCGGCGGGCGCCAAAGAAACTTCTCCTGCAAAAAGTTATGACTACGGCTACCGCCAAGGTTCAATCACCGACCCATTGGGGCATCAATGGTTGATTGAAATGGCGATTTAATTTTCGAATCCGTTGGCAGCAGCTCCGTTGAGCAGGCGCCGCCGGCGGTCGCCCGCGTCGAATTTCCTTGACCCTTTTCTTAGCTTTACACTCAAAATAGTAGGATATGGCGATCCGCATCCTCGTAACCGGAGGAACTTTCGACAAAGAGTACAATGAAATCACCGGGGAGCTGTTCTTCAAAGAGACACACCTGCCCGAAATGATCACCCGGAGTCGGGTCAGTCCGCCTGTAAGCGTGACCACCCTGATGATGATCGACAGCCTGGATATGAAACCCGGGGATCGCGAGCTAATACTCAATAGCTGCAAGGCGGCTCCAGAAAATCAAATCATTCTCACCCATGGGACTGACACCATGGCCGTTACCGCAGCCGCACTGGCAGGTAAGGTCCCCGGTAAAACCATCGTAATTACCGGCGCCATGATCCCTTATAAATTCGGGAGCTCAGACGGGTTCTTTAACCTGGGATGTGCCCTGGCTTTTGTGCAAACGCTGCCGGCCGGAGTCTATATATCCATGAACGGCCGATATTTCAATTGGGACAATGTGCGGAAGAACCGCCAAACTGGGCTGTTCGAGGAGGTAATGGGGTGAAGTACTCGTTCTGAAAAGATAATGGATTGGCAAGCACCACAAAATATCTTAGATCTGCCGGAAATTGACTGCCTTATGGATGTTGATACCAAAAATTGAACCGGATAAGTAGTTAGAAGCATCCTTGCGTCCTTGAGATGCGAAATCCTCATTAGGCACTAGTCTGTATGCCTTGCTTCAAAACCAAAATATCCATACATTTTATTAAATTAGTTTGTGTGAAACACGTCCATTATTCACCCAGAAGGCCGTGAAAGTCAAACTCCTCATAGTTTTAGTATTTGCCTTCGGGCTTCTTAGCTGCAAAAAAACTTCCGTTGAGGCATCTCCCGGCCAAGCGATTAGTGGAACCTACGAAGCCAAGACCTACGATAGTTTTGGACAGGTGATGAATTACCCGCTCAATGCGCAAACGATGAGCATTCAAATTACTGCCGTCTCAAAGGATTCGGCGCGAGTGGAGGTGAATTCAACAACCAATGGATATTACTCGCCAGGCGATGCGGCTGTTTATCCTAAGGTAATGGTTACCGAAACGATTTGCGCCAATTGTCAATATTGCAAGACCTACAAGATTTCATTTGCACCTCCGGTTGATCCGGGTACGCTTGAAAATTCCATATGGTTTGACCCACAATACAACGCATATTATACTTATATACCTCCAGGTTATACCAAGGGAGCGGTTCAGACCGTATTGGTAAAGAGTAATTAGCTTCACGCGTAAGATCACAAAGGAAATATTTCAGACGCGATAAGATGAAATTCCGTTTCAGGTTGGAGAAGACAGAGCATGGAAGACGATCTGTTTCCTGAAATCTATTCAACCAACTCCCTTTCCCTCTTCGCATTTCACCGGCGATTTCCCGTCTTCCTGAAGCGATTGCAGGCTGGCGACCTGATAATTTGACTCGTTTTCTAGATTCGCAACCATGAAGTGGTAAGGCAATTCATATTATATGGCATTCAGCCTGATCAGGTTCTTTTCTTCTTTATCCATAAAGAATGCACCCATTAAAGCTGACAATCTTTTGCAATAAAGAGTAAGACAGCGTTAAAGTAACCAATGGCAGATGTATCATCCACGATTCAATTTTCTGATCATTGAGTAAGCTGGTTAAGAGCTCAATATTCGTTGTGCGAAATGGGGCGCTTACGGAAAACGATTAGACATTCCAGGATGTTTCGCCCGTTCAGAAATAAAGTCGATCTAGTGGCCAATCGAGGCTTTCATTATTTTTGTTCGTAAAACCAGGTAACTCCAATCTGGAATTGGTAAATTGGCCACTAATGGGCGGTTATCGCCGAATTTACGGGCTGAGGGATGCAATAGGTCAACTGCACGAAATATGCTCCTGTCATTCAAAAAATATCCAAAAAGATGAAAACGGTTTTTGACCAAACAACCAGAGATGAATTGATTGCCAGAATCCACACGCTAAATGAAAATAGCCAGGCCGAATGGGGCAAAATGACTATTTACCAGATGTTGAAGCATTGTTCTCTTTGGGAAGAATGGGTTTTGGGCAGGCGAACCTACAAACGCGCATTCGTGGGTCGTTTATTCGGGAAAATGGCGTTGAATAATTTGCTAAAAGATGAGAAGCCGTTGATGCGCAATTCACCGACTCTTTCTCATCTAAAAATAAAAGAAAGCGGAGATGTTTCATCCCAAAAAGTAAAATGGATAGCCCTTTTGGAGGAATATGCCCATTTTTCCAACCCTGACTTCGTGCATAGCTTTTTTGGCAAGATGACTAAGGAACAGATCGGTTACCTCGCGTACAAACATACCGATCACCACCTTCGGCAATTTAAAAGTTAAAAACTGGCATTAACCATCGATTGGCGGCAATTTTTGACTCCTGATTTGGATGGATTTCGATCAGGCATTGATTCCGGGGGTCAAAGTTATCAGGTAAACGAGTGCGCATCAGCCGAGGCATTCATTCAGCTCGCTGAAAATCCTGAGCCTCCCCTGCATCTTTGGCTTGGCGTTAATGCCGGGGAACGAGCCGGCGAAAAGGTAGAGTCAATGGCCGAGGATAAAGTGAACTGGCTTCCCCAAAGGTTCTAAACCAGCTTCCAATTGCCCCGGATATTCGCTCTCGCCAGGGCGTTGGCCTCCGGATCGCTTTTAAAGGCTTCTTTTACAGGATCCCATTGGAGCGGGCGTTTCAGCCAATAGGAAATATTAGCTATGCAGCATACGCTGCTGGTTCGATGACCGGTCTCAGCGGGACAGATCGGTTGCGTATTGTTTTTAATGGCCATCAACCAATCCTGGTAATGGTTGTCACTTTTGTATAAATGAGTTTCATTTGGCTTTATTTCCGCCGTGGCAATGTTCGCTGGATCACTGTCAAAATACTCGCGGCTAATGTCAATCCTGCCTTTTGCACCTAGGAAGCGGACTCCGAAACCCCTTCCGAAATCCTGGTGTTTCATTACCACTCCATTTTCATACACCATGCGCAAGTTGTGGTTATCCGCATGATCCGGAGGAAATAAACGGACCGGGCCACTTGTATCCATGCCCAGCCCCCATTGGGCAATATCAAACATGTGCGCGCCCCAATCGCTCAATATGCCGCCTCCATATTCTTTGTAATTGCGCCAATTTGGATAGATATCCTGTTCAACTGGTGGGGATAGTTCCGAATTAAACGGCTTAAAAGGAGCTGGCCCAACCCACCTATCCCAATCCAGAACGGCTGGCACAGGCTGTCCCGGCAGGTCGTCTGCTATAGCAGCTGAGCCAACATTTACCAGCACCTCCTTGATGTCACCTATATACCCATTGCGCACCAGTTCACAGGCATGCCTGAAATTGGTCCACGAACGCTGCATGCTTCCGGTTTGCAATATCATCTGGTTTTTGTGCATGGCATTCACCATTGACCTTCCTTCTTCTATGGAGTGAGCCAGCGGCTTTTCACAATAGACATGCTTGTGTTCGTTGGCAGCGAGAATGCTTGCAATGGCATGCCAATGATCCGGAGTCGCAATGACGACAGCATCTATATCCTTTCTTTCTAGCAGCTTCTGGAAATCCTTGTATTGAGCAAACCCTTTGAACTTGGATTGATTGTTAAGCTCCGCATATTTCTTTTCCACGATTGACTGAAATAAGTCCAGCTTTTGGGAATCTGCATCTGCGGCCGCAATAATTGTTGCCAAGGGCAAGAACGAATCAGCAAGGCCCCTCCCTTGTTTTCCTGTACCGATAAAGCCCAGTACCAGCTTGTCGCTCGGTGCCGTATACCCTTTGCCGCCCATTACAAAACGAGGGATGATGGTAAATGCAATGCCAGCCTGCAAACTGGTCTTTAAGAATTTGCGCCGGTCGGACGAGGCAGGAACTAAGGAGTCATTTTTTCTCATGGCCAATCGAAATGTTGCGAAGAACAAAAATATTGCTTTGAAATGATAAATGCCCTGAGGTTTTTCGATTAATGATCTCGGCGGTCTAATAAACACAGATTTTTACTTCTGTGCAGCCGTATTTTTGACCGAATGGGATGCGGAATACTGAATCGACTTTCCCCTTATAGGTTTTCAATCTCATTGCGCAATTTCATATTCAGCAAAAGCAACATCTTGAAATTCAAGAATTTCTGTGGTCATCTTCCGTCCACTCCGGCCAAAACCAAAGAAACAGTGGGTCGCTGAAATATCATTTCTTGATGCTATGGTTGTTTTGGCTGCCCTAAGCCAAGATCTGCCAATCCTTCTCTACTTACACACAGCCCTTATTCATCAGTTCTTATAAACGATTATCTTTAGTCATAAAATCGTTTTATGGCAACCCAGATCACACAAAAAATAAATTTTAAAAAGACAAAACCCAAAGCGCTGTTTAATTTGTACATGAACGCCAAAAAGCATTCGTTTATAGCTGGATCCCCGGTGATCATTTCATCTAAACCCGGTGCAGTATTCTCGGCGCACGGAGGGTATATTACCGGCAAAAGCATTTATACCGTTAAAGACAAACTTATCGTGCAAAGCTGGCGCGGCGCCGATTGGGCTGCGGGGGACCCGGATTCTGTATTTACCATCGTTCTTGAACCGAAGGGCAAGGGTACCGTGCTGCATGCCGTGCATGCCAATGTCCCGGAGGCAAAGGCAGATAACCTTGCCAAAGGATGGTACGACCATTACTGGAATCCCTGGAAACAGCATCTGGCCGGAAAGAAAATTAAGCGTCCCACGATGTAATGATTGGAAAGACCCCAGGGCACAAGCAATGCCATACGATAATATCCTTGATCAGGTGATGGCTTTTTTAGAACGCTCAAACGCGAAATCGGCTGACGGCCTGGTCAGGTAAAGCAGGAAAGCTGATCCGTACCCTGAGATTAGGCAACCAAGGACTGTTCGGCCGTGCCGGATCCGATTTTTGAGCTCCGTGGGTTAAATGCGATCTAATGGCCGGGTATTCTTAGAAAAGGCGAAGAATTCCCAATTCCAATCTAGCGTTAATACTCGAAAAAATTACTTTACCCGAATTTTCAACCTATCCTCCTAGTAAGACTGATCGATTCACAATTTGGCGATCCCTGAGGAACTATGTACATTCTTGCATTAGAAAGGTCATTCATACTTGGTTCTAAGCGAAAAACCTTGCCAGCATTAATGTCTGTTTTTGTAAGCGTTTTACCCATCAATCCTTGCAGATTGTACTTCTCTTCCTTGGTCATGGTAAAAAGGTTTCACTTCTAATGCTCAGTACTGATCATTCGGTTTTATGATCATTGTATCATTACACTCACGAACGTCATCGATTTATCTAGGTTATTATTCCTTTGAGGCTTTTATTTTTTTTGCCTTGCCTAAAGTCATTTTATAATCTCCAGGAGTGCCAGTTATTTTAAGATTTATGAAATGCATTCTTTTATCCTTTTCACTGTGCTCTATTGAGTCCACTTGATCCGGGTCGACTTCCTCCTGTTTTTTGCCGAATAGTTTTCGAAAACCAACTTGTGTCACTAATTTGAGAGGAACCCGGAGATAATACTCCATATTGGTATTCGTCGCCTGTTTGCCGGAAATCTGCAAAAAGCCGAGGGATGAATTGATATTCATCGCCGGAATATATAATGTGTCGCTTTGAAATGATAAGTTGTCTTGCAAAGTGTCAAACCTCACCATGTTTAAATTTTTATCATTAAAATATGATGACATGGCTTTTATTGGCGCAAAATTCGCCAAGACACCATCGTATACTTTTATACCAATTTGCGCATTGCAGTGTTCCATAAGAGGTGTCAAATCAGGATGTATTTGGATATAGCAATTAATGTCCCCACTAAGACGACCCTTAATATTCTTGTTGATGGAATAGTCCTCCCCAAAATAGTCCAGCTTTAGCATTAACTTTTCTATATTCACATCGTCAATACGGATCCTGCTGCTCAAAAATATTCTAGTGGGGTCATTTCCATTGAAGATTGCCTTCGCGCCTATTTTACCACCAGCAACTTCCATTGCCAAGGTATCCAGGTAGATCTGCTGATTGGCCTTCATGCGCGCCGTTGTGGAAAGGTTCTTTAGCCCCAAATGATGATATTTTATTTTGTCAACATTGATTGTTGCATTGAAATCGATAAACGGGATCGTGAACACATTAAATGCCTTAGCATGGTAGGATGTTGTGGACACCTGGGAGACTGCCTGTCCTTCTGATATGCTATCTGGGGATTCCTCTTCTGCGGTCTGCAGGTAGTTCGTCAATTGATCCACGTCTAATAAATGGGACGAAAATTGCAAGAAATTTTGTTTGGCTCTTCTGCTGGTATCCTTGCCGGTATATAAACGCATGCTGATATTGAAATCACTACGCCCAATCTTCCCTTTGAGTGTGTCTATCTTTACAAAGTTATCAGCGCCCAATTTCATGTTTCCACTTATGCTATCCAGCTGGAATGGATGCTGCGTAAGTTCCCCAGAAATATTCCCAATCTTTACGTTAGCGAATTTGAAAACAGAATCGTATCGCAGATCTATTTTTGACTGCAACCAGATGTTGGAGAATATTTCCTGATAATAATCCTTGGGAATATACTGGCGGCTGTGACGGCCCAGCAGGTCAGCCAGGCAAAGCCTCCTGGATTTCAGGTCAAATGCTACCTGCGTCCTACCTTTTTTCACCTTCTCAAACCACAAATCATAATTGCTTACCTGCCCGCTGAAACGCACATCGCTGCTGTCTATCTGTGCAGTCAGATTCCTAACGGAAAGTACGCTGTCATTAATCAGCAGCTCTGCCCCAATATCGTGGAAGCCATGCGGGTATTGCTTAAATGATGCGGTGAAATTTGCTATTTTAAGCTTGCCTTTGGGCAGCGGCTTGGGATGCATTAGTTGGAGGACAGAGGTCTCAAGCGACAAATCGATGTTGAGGCCAGATATTTCTTCCTTCGCCTTTGCGCTTCTGACTGAATCGAATGCCAGCAGTTCCTTGAATATCATTCTGTTACTGCTAGCGTGCAAGGTTAACATCACCGGTTTCTGCTGCTTGTGGAAAATGGCCGGCAGATCACTGAGCGACGCATTCATGCGAAAATCAGAATTGCCTATATTGAAAGACAAGGTATCCAGTTGCACCAAGCCGTTTTTCATTTTGGCATGGACGTCAAGATGCTCGACTTTATAAGGAAAGGAAGGGACCCGGAAACTAAGGTCTTTTATGGTAAGCTCACTTTGAACGCCTTCAGCAAGCTGACCCATGGTTTGTTCCGGGAGATCAATATCTACCAGCTCTTTAAAATTCATTTTCAGGTTAATATGGCCTGTTAAGTGCTGCAGGTCTTTTATACCCAGGAATTCTCCGATGAACGCCAATTCCAAGTCCGAATTAAACTGCATTGAAATCTTAGGGTCGGTAAAGTCTCGAAGAACAAAATTTCCCTTGAATAGCCCCTTGCCAGGTCTTGCGTTAACGCTCAGCAGATGCAATTCTGATGTTTGTAAGGATTGACTAGCTCCATTGGTGTAGTATCCTTTAAAGGCCAGAGAATCTAATTTTGCTTTCGTTTCCGCATTGTTCAGCCAGCCGTTGCTGCAGAGAAAATGCAGTTCTACCAGGGGAAGCCTCCCGTTTTTCCAATTGCCTTTTATTGTTCCGGAAAAGTCCAGTTGGCCACCATAGCGGAAATTCTTGAGTTCTTTCGCCAAATCCTTTGGTACAAGGGCGAACAATTGCTTGAAATCCATTTTGTCTCCGGAGAATCGGATATCCACCAAATTGTCGTGCAGTAGGTCCGCTGTCCCAGTCATATTGAATAGCGCATTTTCCAGTTTTAGCATACCAACGGGTAGCTTCAGGATTTTGGTGGCCTTTTCATACGTCAGCTTTATGTCTGTTTCCAAGTGCTTTTGGCGGAACAGCGAAGTGTCGCCGGGGCGTGTATAATCAACAACCATCGCTCCTTGGAGGTCCGCAAAGATCTGCGCGCTGTCGTCCTTAATAGAAGACTGTATTCGGTCGATATATAAATTAACCTGTTGTCTGCTCAAATTGTCCAGAAAAGATATATTGATCTTATTTAATACTAATTTCTTCACATCGAGATCAAGTCCTGATGCTGGAGAAGGTCTTGAAACCGAGGTATCTCCGCCTGGCTGGCTGGCCTCTATTATATTCAGCTTGCCATTATTATCCTGGACCAAGTCAAAAAAACCATTTTTAAGGGATATCGCCTTCACTCGGTATTTCTGTCTCAATATGTCGGGAAGGCTGAAACCAGCGTAGATTTTTTCTGCCTCGAATAAGGGTTTAACCTTCGCAATTTTGCTGGGGTAAAACTGCACGTTTTTCAAAGTGATAGAAATAAAGGGGAAGTTCTGAAAAATGGAAATTTCGCTGCCCTCCACGACCAATTCCCCAGGTAACTGCTTGTTAAGTTCCAATACTGCAAACCTTACCAAACGCTGTTGCTGGAAAAATAGGATACCTATGGCCGCAATGACCAATACAAACAGGGAGACAAGAGGAATAAGGAGGAATCGGACTAGTATTTTTCGTGGTTGGCTTTTCACTGAATGATATTTTGCCTCGCAATCATTCCCTGCGGGCTAGTAATACCACAACAAGGTATGAAGGTGCTTTAATGAAACAACCTGAATGTCATAATTATTGTGTCTTCAGTTGCTCAAATGGCATCTCTTTATAGCATTCTGCTCTTTGATTAGAGCCCTATCAAGGGCAACTATTTCAAGGAGCATTTATTTTGCATTTCAGGCGAATAATTAACCTTCAAAATTGGATCTCCTCTAAAGAGCCCTCGGCATTTGCGCCCCGCCAAACAATCCGTAAAGCCTGACGAAATTCATTTCCGAGCCAAAGCTTATTTGGAAATGTTGTGGAATTGATTTTAGCCTAAAATGAGCCTGGCCTAAAAATTTCTAGTGTAAGATGTATAGGTCGTGATTTGGTGTGTTTGTAACAGGCTTGGATTGCAGATATAGGAGAGATAATCAACGTAGGCGAACCCAGGGACATCGGTAAAAACAAAACTTTTAGGGGTGAGATCAGTCAGTGAGACTCCTTTCAATAATTTGCTTTTTTGATTTGTAAGGAAGCTTATAGGGTGAATGGTAGTAGAATCCGGAGAGGACCAGAAGTTGACAAAGGCATAGGTACCGGCTATATATGTCATGCAATAAGAGATCAAGGCCGGGTTTGTAAATGTTACTGTGAAGTTGTCATTCTGTTGGGAAACTACGGAAAACGAAGATGCATCAGGAAAAGGCAGCTGCATAGGTGGCGAATTGACATAACCATAATAGGATGGATAATCATTGATGCTGTTCTTTGCGGAGATGCTGATTTCGTATTTCTGCATGGGCATTTTTGGAAATTGCAGGTCAGCATTAGGCGGAACGATGGGATTAAAAATATTCATGAAACTGACAGATTGGCTAAGGTCTGTCGTATCTGGAATCCCATTGAAATAGCAGCCTTGATATATCAGTGAAAAGGGGAATTGCCGGTTAAAAGTAAGCGAAGAGACGGTATCCATCATCGATAAGTCCAACGTATCATTCCCGCTAGGAACAAATAGCTTGTACAAACCCAGATGGGGGAGAACAAAATAATTGTAAGCACCGCTGTGGCTTTGGTATCCTAAAGAAAGAGTATTCGCAACTGGGCTGTACAAACCGCTGGTAAAACTGTTGTTAATCCCGTTATTGAACACAAACGAATTGTAAACATTGCCATCCGTGATGGCGGAAGATGGATAATTGGTGCAAAAGAGATTATCGTGAGCAGTTTGGGGCGCAGGGTAATTGATTCCGATTCCTCCGGCGGTCACCGTAACCCATTTGGATGGGTTAACGCCTTTATAAACCCACACAGAATAAAGCGGGGAACTTTGGCTGGTATCTAGCACGAAGATATAAGTAACGTCAACCAAAGTCGCGTTGGTCTTAAGCGCGGCCCTAATGGCAGTTTGCGTTTGGGCTAAGGAGTCGATGAGAACTTTTCCACCCGGCTCACTGATTATCAATTCAAAACTGCCGGTCATGGTTGAGCTAGCAAAAGTGAGGTTGATATTCATCGTCCCGATCGTTGTATCGGTGACCGGCGGAGTGGTCGGAGTTGTAGAGTCTTTGTGGCACGCTATAAGAAATACAACAACAAAAAAACAACCGGTAAGCAGAGGGGTAGGAGCTTTCATCTTTGGGGTTAGGTTAGAGGTACGGTAATCTACAAAAAAATGTTTGATAACCAAATTCAGACCTTCGAAATTGCCCAGATTACGTTTATTCCTTCGATTTTGTAAGTGTTTACCCTTAGTTCCAATTGCACTTGGATGAGGATAGGAATGCTTTCTTTCAAGGAATACCAAAACCGCAAATTTTATCAATTAGCTAATCTGGAAATATAAGAAGCTCTCCTGGCAATGAATTGAATCCTATCTCTTCGCTAAATAAACCTTCAATCGACGGGAGCCCTGTTATTCGTCCAAAAATGCTCCTTCAAAGGAGAAAAATGAGGCGGCGGTCATAGCCATTAACTGGAAATATTCAATAATCGCTTTTCTTGGATATCGACTAGAAAATACAAGTTTGGCAGAACTAATCGGTAAGAATATCCGTTGTATCCATCCTGTTCAATCTCATGAATATTTCCACCGCATCCGAATTTGCTACTTTTCGCAAAATCCGGATGCCGTTGAGCATGGCCGACGCAGCTTTCTTTCACAACTTTTCGATCATTATGATACAAAAATTAACCAAATATGGAGAAAATACCTTCCGTCGGCTTCTTGGGTCAATATTTTCGGATTTAGACCAAAGTCATTGCCTACTCCGACCTCAAGTTTTGGATGGGCTTAGACATGGCTGCTTTGATTGATTCGTAACTTACTGTTAACAGAGCAATAAACATGGTCCCTGTTCCTGCAGCTGCGAAAATCCACCAAGGCATTTCGGTTCGCAATTCGTAGGTCTGAAGCCACTTGTTCATAAAATAGTATGCTATTGGAGAAGAAATGAGCAAAGAAATAATAATCAGCGTCACAAAATCTTTTGATAATAGCCGGCACACGCTAAATACCGATGCGCCAAGTACTTTCCTCACTCCAATTTCCTTCCTACGTTGCTCTGCCATGAACGAGGCCATACCAAATAAACCAAGACAACTGATGAAAATCGCAAGGATCGTAAATAGACTGGCCAGATCACTGACACGCTCTTCATCGCTAAATTTTCTTGCATATTCACTGTCTATAAAATTGTAGTCAAATGGGGTTCCAGGCGCAAATTGCTTAAAGATGTTTTCTATTTGACCCAGGGCGGCGTTTGTGCTTTTTCCCGGATTCAGTCTGATGCTTACGTAATATGTTTTCTCATTATCAGATATAAATACTGTCTCCTTAACCGGCCGGTAAGGGGACTGCATCAGCATATCTTTTACCACGCCGACTACGGTGTATGACGTTGTCTTTCCAAAAATGGTTTCCTTGATTATTGTTCCAACCGGATGTTTCAACCCCATATATTTAACCATACTCTCATTCAAAATCATTGCTAATGAATCGGTTGCAAATTCCCGTGAGAGGTCTCTTCCTTCAATGATTTGCCAACCGATCGTTTTGCCATATTCCGGCGTTATATATGCCTTCCCAATCCAGAAATTCTGGTCAATTGGCCTGGCATTCCACGATAAGCCATTTGAAGCGAAACCTAGCATGGTAACGGGGTTGACAATTTCTGCAATTTCTGTTATGGCCCCTGACCTTTTTAGCGCTTCGCGTACCGCTTCAATGTGATCATGTATTTCATCAGTCGGAGTGGCCACCGTGATTAAGCCTTCCCGTTTATAACCAGCAGGCCGATCTTTGCCGAGTTGAATTTGTCTGTACACCACGGTGACCCCAATTATTAGCGCAATGGAAACCGTAAATTGCAGAACCACCAAAATCTTTCTTGGAACAGAAGCATAACGTCCGGCACGAAAAGCGCCCTTTAATACTTTGACGGGTTTGAAAGAAGATAAGTAAAATGCCGGGTAGCTACCAGCAATGAGACCGGTCAACAAGCTAAACCCAACTCCAATTAACCAGAAAAAAGGATTTGCCCATGGGATCTCTATTTTTTTATCGGCTATGTGGTTGAATAACGGTAACAAGAGTAGGGCAAACATCAATGAACCTATGAAGGAAAATGAGACGACCAGTACCGATTCACACAAAAACTGTTTTATGAGCTGGTTTCGTAAAGATCCGATGGTTTTGCGGATGCCTACTTCCTTACCGCGCTTTTCCGAACGCGCTGTGGCAAGATTCATGAAATTGATGCAAGCCAAAAGCAAAACAAATGCACCTATAATGCCATACATCCACACAAATTGCGCAGCCCTGCCGACAATTTTGCCATTATCAAAGTCAGAATACAAATGGAATTTACTCATCGGCAAGAGAAAAACTTGGGGGCGTGATTTCGCTGCACTTTGATCGATTCGATCCAGCTTGAGGTTCCTTATTTCATAAGATACTTTATCCATATTGGCATGATCTGCCAGCTGGACATAGGTTTGAAAGCCGTCCTGCTCCCAATTGTCCTTCCTAATCCAGGGGTCACTGCTCACATATAATTGCCAGGGCGCAATAAATTCCATGTCGGAAAAGTCTGTATTACTGGGAATATCTTCATACACACCTGTTACGATTACATTCTCCTTGTTATCAATTTTCATGCTTTTTCCCATCGGATCGGCATCACCGAAGAATGCTTTTACTACGGATTCCGACAATAAAATGGATGAAGCGTTTTGTAAACCAGCGCGCGAGCCTTTTATCATTTTCAAGCCAAGCATGTCAGTAATACCGGGTTCAAAGTAATAACCTGATTTCAGGAGATTTTTTTCACCTGATGATACCACCATTTTCTGCGCGTTGGAAGTCATCAGCACATATTTAAAATCTCTTCCAAAATGATTTCTCAATTCTTCTCCATAAGGCGGGGCGGAATTGAAGTCGGTATTTATCCCTCC
>Ga0210394_10005846_pt1 | contig 13614 bp, 12 predicted proteins | sample IncBWC12MmetaG_FD_160121 | JGI IMG/M metagenome (GOLD analysis project Ga0210394, IMG submission 160121) | Forest soil microbial communities from Barre Woods Harvard Forest LTER site, Petersham, Massachusetts, United States - Inc-BW-C-12-M | ecosystem: Environmental > Terrestrial > Soil >...
AGTTCGGCCGGCTCCTGCTCGAAAGGTGGGTACGTTGAGGAAACATTCCATGCGGGAAGAATAGGTCGACAGCGAAACGCGGACAATCCCACCAAATCTGTACACGATTCAGGGAATCTCTGTAGCAAGATTTCCTCTGACGCTTACCAGCCGCATCCCAACATAGAAAAACCAATCGCGAGTGTGTGGCGAGCGGGCGCTTCGAATCAGAAACCAAATTTCGCGAGGACGACCGTAGCGCCGGTCTGCTCTTTATTCAACTTTGAACGTCGGAGTCTCTATCGCTACCTCGATGAGGATTGCGCCGGAAACCAGCGCGATAAATAAAGGTGGCCACTAATCCGGCTAGTAAATAACCATCACGCCGGCGGGTGGAAGAAAGACTCTACCGATTTTCTTCGACTTTCTGGGAAGATCAAAGTGGTACAGCAACATCTAAGGTCGCCTACAGGCTGTACTCGATAGACCCTTAACCCCTTTCACCTCTACTCTCCCAAGTGTCAAGGCGATACTCACTTCGGTAACGCCTGAGCTGATTTAGATTGGGGGATGAAATGAACGACTCTGGCACGGTCATTGTAGATTCTGAGGTAGTTAGGCGCGCGCAAGAAGGCGATGCAGATGCATTCGCTATTCTTTTTCACGCCCACAAGGCCCGGATCTACTCCGTATGTTTGCGTATGACTAACAACGCCGCGGAAGCGGAAGATCTCACACAGGATGCTTTCTTGCAAGTATTCCGCAAAATCGCCACGTTTCGCGGAGATTCAGCGTTTTCCACCTGGCTTCACCGTATCGCTGTCAATACGGTTTTAATGCATTTCCGCAAGAAATCACTGGCACAAGTTTCTTTGGACGAGCCATACAGTAACAGTGATGGGGCAAACGTCCGCCGTGAGTATGGCGCTAGAGACAATCACTTGACAGGTTGCGTCGATCGGGTAGCCCTGAACAACGCCATCAAAGACCTCCCGCAAGGGTACAGAACGATTTTCGTTTTACACGAGGTCGAGGGCTACGAGCATCAAGAAATAGCCGAGATGCTCGGTTGTTCGGTGGGGAACTCAAAATCGCAATTGCACAAAGCCAAGCTTCGAATTCGTGAGTTGCTGGCGCGGGCACCGGAGCCGTGCGTTGCGGCCATCCCGGAGCAGCGCCTTTCGAAACCAGCGCGACCGCTATTCGACGAATGGGACCTGGCTATGGCATCGGCGGTTCCCATGCCGGTATCGGCTCCGCAGATCGCTGGGCCAATCGCATAAATCCCCCGGTTGCACTAAGGCATGTCCAAGTGACATCTACCGGGCGTACCGGATAGTTCGTGATTTGCACCCGGATTACAGTCATGGAGCAAGCAATCCTGGGTGCCCGTTGGGTACAGAAGAGGGTTAAAGATGAGATTACGAAATCACGCAGCAGCGAAGTACTTATTGACGCTTGGTAGTGTAGTTCTGGTTCTGGGCAGTATGAGCTGGGCAAAAGACGACAAAGACCGGACAGACATTGACAAGCGTATCGACAATTCGGCTGAAGTTCTGAACGAAATTATGGCAACTCCTGATAAGGCCATTCCCGACAAGATCATGGAGCACGCGAAGTGCTTAGCGGTGGTGCCATCCATCGTCAAGATTGCGGTTGGCTTCGGCGGTGAGCACGGCAAGGGGGTGGTTACGTGCAGGACATCCAAAGGATGGAGCGCCCCTGCTCCGATCACCATTACTGGTGGCAGCTGGGGTCTGCAACTCGGCGGGCAGGCGGTTGATCTGGTAATGGTGGTCACTAATGACCAAGGAATGCAGCACCTACTCGCAAGCAAGTTCAAACTTGGGGCAGACGCTTCGGCTGCCGCTGGACCGGTTGGCCGTGGTACCACTGCCGATACGGATGCATCGTTGCGTGCGGAAGTATTGACCTATTCCCGCGCTCGTGGTCTTTTTGCTGGCATCGATTTGAGCGGCGCCGTCGTCAAGCAGGACAAGGACGAGACTGCCCTGCTGTACGGCAAAGTAATTCCCTTCGAGGACATTTTGAATGGCAAAGTTCCGCCGACCGCGTCAAGCGAGCATTTCCTGGCGGCCGTAAGAAAATACTCCGGTCAAGCCCGAGAGCAGGGTGAGTTGAAGAAGCCGTCAAACCCTACTTCGGAAAGATAGGACGAAGTCACAGTTCGGCATCACGGCCAGGCCCGCTTGCGGTCTGGCCGTTATTCGTTTTTGCTGCATCTCAAGCAGCGCACATCTTCTGACTACCTGCGGTTCAATCCGTCGGGTCAAGGAAAAAAGACGATGCGCAGAAAAGGCAGAATCCGACGTGGCCGAACAAGCTCACGACACGCCCGAAAGTCTTCCGGTGACTTCCTCTGCCCCGGCGGATCTTCCAGAAAAACAAGAATCACTAGCTCGCGAAGTATTGACGGCACTTGAGCGGGAAGGTATTCCATACGCGGTGGCCGGAGCTTTCGCTTTGCTGGAACACACCGGAATATGTCGCACTACAAAAGATCTCGATCTTTTTTTGACGGCAGAGAGCTCGTCTGCCGCAATTAGTTTCTTGCAAAGGCGTGGGTTTGAATGCGAGGTTTGCGATCCGGTGTGGCTGGCCAAAGTGCACCGGGAGAATTTTTTCGTTGACCTGATTACAGGCATGAGCAATGCCACCATCAGCGTTGAGGATTCCTGGATCCGGCGCGCGCGGCCGGCATCCGTTCTTGGAATTCAGACGCGAGTGTTGGCCCCTGAAGAGTTGCTCGTGTCCAAGCTCTTTGTGATGCGACGCGAAAGGTTTGACGGAGCGGACATTGCCCACATCGTCTACGGCACTCAAGGTAAGTTGGACTGGGGCCGTATCCTGCAACTTGCCGGCGAGCACTGGGAGATGCTGTTGTGGGCGCTGATTTTGTTCCGCTATGTCTACCCGGCAAAAAGCGACTATGTCCCGGCCGTGGTTTGGCAAGAACTGCTGGCAAAATTTACGAAGCAGATTTCGGAGCCGGACCGGCAAGCGCGGTTCCGCGGCAGCTTGATCGATGACAATATGTTTGCCATAGACGTGAACGACTGGGGACTGGAGAATTTGCTGGAGGAATACCGGGCACGCCGGCTTTCGAAAATTGCGCCCGTGGCGGAACGCTTGTGCGGGTGAATTAAATTCTTTCGAAAAAAATGAGGATCGCAGCCACTGCCGATTTGCATTTTGCACCACAGAACGCGACGGTATTGCGTGATCAACTGGACAAGGTTCGGGGTGAAGCCGATTTGCTGGTGGTTGCTGGAGACCTCACCAACTACGGCAAGCCAGCCGAAATGGAACCGCTGCTCAATACTATGGTGCGCCTGCGGGTTCCTATCGTTGTCGTACTAGGAAATCACGATTACGAAAGCGAACAGCAAGCCGAACTCATGCGCATGATGACAGCCGAAGGAATCAAGGTACTGGACGGGAGCGCCTATGAGCGCGACGGGGTTGGGTTTGCCGGCACGAAAGGGTTTGTCGGTGGCTTTGGACGCGGTGTTTTGACCGCGTTTGGTGAGCCTGAGATCAAAACCTTTGTTAGAGCTTCAATAGATGAAGCGCTGAAGCTGGAACGGGCGATGTCGCAATTGCGCACGGGAAAACGCGTAGTCGTGCTGCACTATGCGCCCATAGCGGCCACCATTGAAGGCGAGGCACCAGAGATCTCTCCTTTTCTTGGCACTTCGCGATTGGCAGAAGTGATCGACCGGCATGGCGCCGATCTTGTGGTTCATGGCCACGCTCATAACGGCAAATTGAACGGACGCACCACGGCTGGCATTCCCGTCCACAACGTCGCCATTACCTTGCTCCAGTCACAGCAACCTCCCGCAGCCTACCGGGTATTCGACATTTAGGTCGAAACGATCGCGCATCACTTGGATAAATACAGCATGAAACCGGGCTATTTACTCAGTTAACCGGATACGACCCTTGCCGGTGGCGTTATACCTTGAACACGGTGACGGCGGAACAAGATTGATTGGTCCGGCTAGTGACCCCCGGATACGCGAACGTTTACGACCCGGGGAATGTGCATACGCACCGGCTTCGCGTGCCAGGTGACTTCTGACTAACGGAGCAACTCATGTCAACTATTCTGCTTATCGTTCTCGTGCTCTTACTAATTGGAGCCTTGCCCACTTGGCCCTACAGTACGGGCTGGGGCTATTATCCCAGCGGCGGTTTAGGCCTGGTTGTAGTAATTGTGCTGATCTTAGTTTTGATGGGTCGTGTGTAGGTAAGGTGGGATTCCTGGATGACCGTTCGCGCAAACGACCAGGGTCATGCGCGGACGGATTCCGTGTTGAAAACTGAAGCCGCCTTTCGGAAAGCTACACCGTCTGCACGTGAATCTTCCGGCTTTGACTGAGGTAATCGCCGGATGTATGGATCAATCCTTGCGTCGTTCCCAACACACGCAAGAAGTATCTGGCGTTTTCCATGGCTTGCTGTTCACGAATCTGATCGTCGCTGGCGCCATACAGTTCGGTTGCTCGTGCCGCTAGCGCTATTTCAGCATCTGCAATGCGCTGTGGTATTTTGGTGTTGTCGTCTTCAAAAAGCGCGGCCTTGTAGACCTCTTTCCAGTCCCTGCACATCGATGACTTCTGCACCCGAGCCTCCACCAACCAAAAGCTTGAAAGTACGAGTATATTTCTAGAAGTCAGACAGATTTGGAATACAGCAAATCCTGTATTTAGGGCTTGCAACTGGCCATCGGCCATTTTCGCGGTCAAGCCAAGCCACGGTTCAGACAAGCCACGGTTCAGGGGCAGAGCTCGGGTATTGAAGCGAGACGAAATTATGAAGCGCGGAATCTTACTTGTGATCGGAATAGCCGTCGTGGCTATCGCGATATGCGGTCAGGCAGCTGGAAATAAGACCCTCTCAACTTCGGCACCTGACGCGACTTACCTCAAAGCGTACGATAAATGGAAAGCCGAACTGGTCCAGGACCTAAGGGAAAATTGGCTGTCTTTGGCAGGTCTATTCTGGCTTAAAGCCGGCGAAAACACCTTCGGAAGCGACTCGGGGAATGCCATTGTTTTCCCCAAGGGACCGGCGCATGCCGGAGTTTTCACGTTGCAGGGGACTGACATAACCGTGAAGTTGTTTCCTGACGCTCATGGCATGGTCGACGGAAAGCCGGTGACGACAATCAAGCTGCAACCGGATATTTCCAGTAATCCCACAGTCATGGAAATTGGGAGTCTCCGCATCAAAGCGATCGTTCGGGGGCAGCGTATTGGCATCCGGCTGAAGGACGTTGATAGCGAAGCGGCCAGGAATTATCGCGGCCCCTTGTTCTTCCCGGTTGACCTTTCGTATCGCGTCAAAGCAACCTTGGTTCCATCCGAAGGCAAGAAAACGGTAGATGTACCCAATGTTCTGGGCGATACTACGGCGACTGCAAGCGCAGGTATTGTAGTGTTCAAGATTAACGGTCAGGAAGTGCGGCTGACCGACTTGGGCGGCAACCCCTCAAAGGGCCTGTCTTTCGTCTTCAATGATCTGACGAGCAAAACCGATACCTACCCAGGAGGCCGCTTCCTGGAAACCGATCCGGTGGTGAATGGAACTGTTGAGATTGACTTTAATCGAGCCTACAATCCGCCGTGCGCAGTCACGCCCTATGCCACATGTCCGCTTGCCCCAAAAGAGAATCGACTCGCCGTGGCAATTCCGGCTGGAGAAAAATACGATCGGACCCATGCGCATCACTGAGTCTAGGCGCAAGCTTGTCGCTCGTGCGGCCGCCACTGGGAAATTCATGCCTGGGCCGCAAGCCTGCGCCGCAAGGTTTACAATAAAAGCAGTGTGGGTCTGAATTTTTGTCCCCGGGCTATAAAAACGTGATCAATTCGCTGCTGGAACGCAAAATCGAGAAACGGCCGGACAGAGTTCGGCTGAACGGCCGCATTCTTTTTCTTACCGAGGATCCGGAACTTATTAAGCGGCAACTTGCCGGAGAAGATTTGCCGTGGGATACGAAAAATCCCAGCAACAATCCCAAGCTGCGCGACGATATTTCAACCGACGAGATCACACCCGCGCACTATTGCTTTTATTTCGACGAGACCTTGGGCGAAATTCCTTATCTTGGTCTCAAATGCGGCAACGTGTTCCCCATCGGCCGTTCGGATGTGAAAAAAGGCGGATTCGTCTGCGCCGTCAGCGGAAAGCGAAGAGGCAAGGGATCGAGCCGTGAGCAGTCGCCTTACGCCGAGATGTGCGCGGGAATCCGCGTAGTAATCGCGGAGAACATTGAGCGTATTTACAAGCAAAACTGCCAGAACCTCGGGCTTTTGACTTCAACCAATTTTGAGCTGATTGATCAGATACGCGCTGGCGAGGAGATTCCGCTTAAGGAATTCGTGGCCGGCGAAGACGAGATCACGCGACAGGTCATCGAGTATGGGGGGTTATTTCCGTTTAACGTCGCGCGAATGCAGAAGAAAGTTTTTCTACCCCCGATTAGAACCGAAAAACGTCCGATGACAGTGGCCGAGAAAATCTTCGCCCGCCACATGATGAACGAGCAGGGCGAAGTCGGCGTGCCCAGTGTGAAGCCTGGCGACACCGGGTTTGCCCGCGCCGACCTGCGTTTCAGCCACGAATACGTCACGCCAATGGCCGCCATTTTCTTCGAGCGCTACGTGGGTAAGGATGCCAAGGTAAATGATCCGTCCAGTATTTTGTTTTTCCGCGACCACCTCACATTTCTTGATGAAGTGATCTCCGAGGAAAAAAAGAAGCTTGGATTGCTCGATCTCGCCACTCAACTCAAACTCAAGCAGCAAGATTTCGCGGCCAAGCAGGGAATTAAGCTTCACGGAGAGCTGAAAGACCGCAAGGGTTCAGAGGGAATCTGTCATTCTATTGTTCTCGAGAGCTATGCTCTCCCGGGTCAATTGAATATCGGCTCTGACTCGCACACGCCCCATGTGGGTGCAATCGGATGTGTGGCTTTCGGCATTGGTACTACTGACGTATTCAATTCATGGATCACGAAAGATGTGAGGGTGAAGGTCCCAGAGTCAGTGAAGATCGTGATTCGTGGGAAGAAACATCCCAACGTTACGGCAAAGGATTTCATTCTCAAGATTCTCAGCCTCGATTATGTCCGCAGCGGTAAAGCGCTGGCCAAGGTGATGGAATATGCAGGTGAAGCGATTGAGGATCTCAGCGTCGATGAACGCGCGACCATGACCAATATGGCCGCGGAAATTGGCGGCTTCACTGGAATTGTGGCGCCAGACCTCAAAGCCGTGGACTTCCTCGTGGAACGTCGCGGCATGAACCGCGCGAAAGCGGAAGCGATGATCGAAGGCCTGAGCAGCGATCCGAATGCACAGTATGCGCACGTGATCGAACTGGATGCCGCCGAGATCACGCCTATGGTCGCGACTCCGGGAGATCCGGGGAATGGAAAGTATATCCGCGATCTCAGTATTCCGGTGCCGGTAGAACTCGCTTATGGCGGCACCTGCACTGCCGGCAAGAACGAAGACATGGATATGTATGCGCTCGTGCTTGCCGATGCGCTAAAGCACGGCAAACGTATTGCCGATTCGGTGAAGTTTTACATTCAGTTCGGATCGCAGGAGACCCGCGATTATTGCATCCGCAAAGGCTATCTTGAAGTTTTTGAAAAGGCCGGAGCGCACGTGATCGAGCCGAGTTGCGGAGCATGCATAAACGCCGGGCCGGGGGTGACGACGCGGCCCGAGCAAGTGGTCATCAGCGCGCAAAACCGCAATTTCCCCGGGCGCAGCGGACCTGGTCAAATGTATTTGGCGAGCCCGCTCACCGTGGCGGCAAGTGCGGTCGCGGGACATATCGTCGAGTATGAGCCAAGCGCTGAAAGAGAGCTGGTTAGTGCGTAGAAAATTGCGATCGTGCAAAGTACTTCATAATATCGGCGGGAACTCTGTACCACAGTTGGCATTCTTGTTAGAATGTCCGGTTCCTGTTAAGCGCCTTACATTCAGGGGGGAGTCATAGTTTATGGCCTACGTAATCGCAGAACCGTGCATTGGCACCAAAGACACCGCGTGTGTCGACGCTTGCCCGGTGGATTGTATCCATCCAAAGAAGGATAATCCGGCGTACGCGGAAGAGGAAATGTTGTACATCGACCCGGTGGAATGCATCGACTGTGGAGCCTGTGTGCCGGTGTGTCCAGTGTCGGCGATTTTCGCACTGGATGACTTGCCAGAAAAATGGAAAAGTTTCACCGAGCGGAACGCTAAGTATTTTGGGCGGTAACGCAAAAATTTCTTGTTCGGGACCGGGCGCGCGTCTACTATTTGTGGAGCGCGCCTTTTGCTTTGTGATCAGTCCGCTCCTTTCCATCTCCTCACCGCTCCATTACAATCAAGGATTATCAACTGAGCTTCCATGGCGCTGAAGGAGTCGGAAGCGATTGTTTTGCGGACGTATCCCTTGCGCGAGGCCGACCTGCTGGTCACGCTGTTCACTCGCTTGGAGGGCAAGGTCCGGGGGGTGGCGCGTTCAGCCATGAAGTCAAGGCGGCGCTTCGGCGGCGCGCTGGAGCCGCTGACGTACGTCCGAGCATATTATGAGGACCGCGAACGGCAGGAGTTGGTGCGGCTCGATTCCTGCGAGGTTCTGGAATCGCCGCTGGTATTTGAAGTAAGTTATGCGCGCGCGGTTGCGCTCGGGCACGTAGCGGAGTTGCTTGACGAGTTGCTGCCTGATCGCGAAGCCAATGATGACGCTTTCCGGCTCGCGCTGGCGGTGTTAGAGGCGCTCCGCGGGTCTGATCCCTGGATACCCATCACGTATTTTGAACTGTGGATGACGAGGTTGATGGGCTATCTCCCGGAGCTTTCCGAATGCATTGTATGTGGGCGTGCGTTGAATGGGAGTCGAGCATTCTTTCACGCACTGAATGACGGATTGATGTGCTCCGAGGATAAGCGACTGGCTTCGTCAGAGATGTCAGTGGAATCGCGAACGCTTGCCGGAAAAATGTTGCGCGCCTCGGTTCACAGCTTTGCGGCGACATCGGAAGGCAAGGCGCAAGCCGCGGATTTGCGAAAGTTTCTGCTGCAATCTCTCCAGCGGCACATGGAAAAAAAGCTGGTGACAGCAGGGATGCTTGAGAGAATTGGTTGAGAAGTGAAACCTCCGTCGGTACCACCTCGAAGACTTTGACTAACAAGAATTCCAACGCGCTGACTTTCCAGGAACTCATCCTCCACCTGGAGACTTTTTGGGCGGAACGCGGATGTGTGCTGCAGCAACCTTACGACGTCGAGGTCGGCGCGGGCACCATGGCGCCAGAGACATTTTTGCGCGTATTGGGTCCGAAGCCTTACAAAGTCGCGTATGTGCAGCCTTCCCGTCGCCCGGCTGATGGCCGCTACGGCGAAAATCCAAATCGCCTATACAAGCACACTCAACTGCAAGTCATTCTCAAACCTCCGCCGGCGGATGTGCAGGAGTTATATCTGGAATCGCTCGGGGCGATAGGAATTGATCTGCGGCAGCACGACATCAAATTCGAAGAAGACAATTGGGAGGCGCCGACCCTTAGCGCGTGGGGAGTGGGATGGCAAGTCATGCTCGATGGGCTGGAGATCACGCAATTCACGTATTTCCAGCAATGTGGTGGGATCGATCTTGATCCGATTTCAGCGGAGTTGACTTATGGCCTGGAGCGCATCGCCGCATTTCTGCAGGATGTAGATTCAATCTACGACATTGTGTGGGCGCGCGATCCGCAAACGGGCAAAGCTGTCACCTATGGCGACGTGCGGCTCGCGGACGAGCAGCAATTTTCCGTGTACAACTTCGAGGCAGCCGATGTCGAAAAGACGTGGAAGCACTTCGAATTGTATGAAGCCGAGTGCAAGACGCTCTTAGACAAATATTCCGCGCTTGGCCACGCGAAACCTGCCAGCGACGGTTGGCAAACGAACAAGGGCCGCTTTCCAGTGCTTGCCGCTTACGATCTATGTTTGAAGTGCTCGCATCTTTTTAATGTGCTGGATGCTCGCGGCGCGATTTCGGTGACAGAGCGTGTCGCAGTGATCGCGCGGGTGCGGGCGCTCGCTGTCGGCATCGCCAAGGCCTATGCGGGCGAGCAGCATACCGAGCCGGCACCTCAAGAGCGTGAACCTGAGAAGATGCCGAAGGCGAACCGGGAAGCCGCCCGCGTGGTGTAGAGCTGCTACGGAGTGAATCATGCCAGATTTTGTGCTTGAAATCGGTTGCGAGGAGATTCCGGCGCGGATGATTGACGCCGCTTCTGTCGAGCTCCGCGAACGAGTGCAGAAATTACTGGAACGTGAACACCTGTCTCCTGCTGGAACGGTTTCTACTCTGGACTCACCTCGCCGCCTCGCAGTTCTCGCCGCAGGAATTCCAATGGCGCAGCCCGATGTTACAGAGCAGGTAAATGGGCCTCCGACGAAAGCAGCTTTCAAGGATGGAAAGCCTACAGCTGCGGCGGATGCCTTTGCCCGTAAGGCTGGAGTCGAGGTTTCTCAGTTACAGAAAATTACAACCTCCAAGGGCGAATACCTCACCGCGGAGATCACAAAGAAAGGCCGATCAGCGGTTGAAGTTCTATCGACACTGCTCCCTAAGGAAATCAACTCGATTTACTGGCCGAAGAATATGTACTGGCGCAAGCCGAGCGAGAAGTTTGTGCGGCCGGTTCGCTGGCTGGTAGCCTTGCTGGATAGGGAAGTGCTCCCGCTCGAATTCGATGGCATTCGTGCGGGAAACGAATCGCGTGGGCATCGCATTCTTGCTCCTGGGTCGGTGCATATTCCAAGTGCGGGCTCCGCATACATTGAAGCTTTGCGTGCCGCCAAGGTTCTTAATCGCGCCGAGCGAGAGCAGCGTACCCGAAAAGAACTCGATGCCGCTGCTCGCACAATTCCTGGCGCACATTGGCGTGAGGATAAAGTTCTTTTGGACACCGTTGTGAACCTCACGGAATTTCCTTCCGCAATTCTGGGAAGCTTTGATCACGAGTTCCTGGAATTGCCCGAGGAAGTGCTGGTTACGGTGATGCGCGACCATCAGAAGTATTTCGCTATCGAGAATACAAACGGCAGGCTCCTGCCGCATTTTTTGGCAGTGTTGAACATTGATGGCGACCCGCGAGGCATCATTCGCCATGGGCACGAAAGGGTTTTGCGGGCCCGCTTCAACGATGCGCGTTTCTTTTGGACGACTGATCAGAAGCATCCGCTGCGCGAACGAATTGCATGGCTGAAGAATGTTACATTCCAAAAAGATCTCGGCAGCTACTACGACAAGACGAAGCGGGTGCAGCGCTTGTGTAGTTGGTTATGCGAGATCATTCGGCAAAATGGAGTTGCGGTTCGTCCAGGTATCGTGCACAAGGCGGCGTCACTGGCGAAAACTGATCTGACGACTGAGTTGGTGAAAGAGTTTACCGAACTGCAAGGCATCATCGGAGGACTCTACGCCAGCGTGCAAGAGCTTGACCCGGATTTACCCGACAACACCCGGCAGCTCATTGCGCAGACCATCTACGATCAATACCGGCCTCAATCCACCGAAGATTCGCCCCCACGATCACTCGAGGGGGCAGTGCTTTCGATCGCCGACAAGGCGGATAGCATTGCCGGAATGTTTGCCCTCGGGCTTCAGCCGACGGGATCCAAAGATCCATTTGCCTTGCGGCGGCAGGCCAATGGAATCGTAAAAACGATTGCTGAAAAGAAACTGCCGATTGGCCTTAATCAATTGTTCGCCGACGCCCGCGAGGCCTATCGCGGATCGGCTGCGGAACGAAAGTTCTCACCTGCGGTCAATTACACAGCTACGCTGCAGACCTTCTTTCGCGAACGCCTGGAGTTTTATCTTCGCGATGTGCTGGGGTTTAAATACGATGTGGTGAACGCGGTGCTGGGGGCTGGTTGTGACAACGTAGTCGACGCTGTCGCCCGGGCTGAAGCAGTGACAAAAGTTCGACCGTCAGCGGATTTTGAATCGATATCGATAGCGTTTAAACGTATTAAAAATATTTTGCGACAAGCCAATGAAACGGGTAAGCCTGTGGCTACCGCTGTCGATTCAAACATGCTACAAGATGACGCGGAAAGGGAATTGGCGGCGCAAATTCCGCAAGTGGCCGAATCGGTTGAGAGTCTCCGGGCGCAGAACAATTACGAACACGCGCTGATCGAGATTTCCAAACTGAGACCTGCTGTAGACCGCTTCTTCGACAAGGTCATGGTCATGGTTGAGGACGAGCAAATCCGGGCGAATCGGCTCGCTCTATTGCAGACGCTGCTGGCCAACTTCTCCACTATCGCCGACTTTTCCGAGATTGTGACCGAGGGTAAGGAATCTCGCTAGCTGGAATAATCCGCACAAGTGCGAGACAATACTAGGTTTGGTCTTGTGCCTGAGCGCGGGCACCGCGCGCGGCATCTTATGTTCAGCGCGGTGGTATTTGCGCTCGAGTTCGGTCTACGGAGAAAGTTTCTATGGCCAGTACCACGATAGAAGTTGAGACAGCGGCTCGCAATCCTCGACATGCCAGGCTTGAGCGTTGGGTTGAAGAAATAGCGCAAATGTGCAAACCCGACCGGGTTCACTGGTGCGATGGGTCGCCGGAAGAGTATCAGGCGATGCTGCAACTCATGACCCTTACGGGCACTGCCATCCCGCTTAATCCAGAGAAGCGTCCCAACAGCGTGCTGGTTCGCTCGGATCCGGCGGACGTAGCCCGCGTCGAAGACAGAACTTTCATCTGTTCACAAACTAAAGAAGAAGCCGGTCCGACCAATAACTGGGAAGATCCAGCGAAGATGAGAGCCACGCTTTCGCAACTCTATGCGGGCTCAATGGCCGGTCGGACCATGTACGTAATTCCCTACAGCATGGGCGCGATCGGCTCACCGATGGCCAAGATTGGGGTGGAAATCAGCGATTCGCCCTATGTTGTCGCCAATATGCATCTGATGGCGCGGCTCGGAGCGCCCGTCCTCGATGTGCTGGGGAAAGACGGTGAGTTCGTTCGCGGCTTGCATTCCATCGGCGCTCCGCTGGCAGCGAACCAGCAAGATTCAACCTGGCCCTGCAATGCCTCGCAAAAGTACATTTGTCATTTTCCGGAGACGCGCGAGATTTGGTCGTATGGTTCTGGCTACGGCGGAAACGCATTGCTGGGCAAGAAGTGCCATGCGCTGCGCATCGCTTCGGTGCAGGCGCGGGACGAAGGCTGGATGGCCGAGCATATGCTCATCCTTAAACTCATCAGCCCGTCCGGACAAGTGAAGTACATGACCGGCGCCTTTCCATCCGCTTGCGGCAAGACGAACTTGTCGATGCTGATTCCGACGATCCCCGGTTGGAAGGTGGAGACGATTGGCGATGACATCGCCTGGATGAAATTCGGCGCTGATGGCCGGCTCTACGCGATTAATCCTGAGTACGGTTTCTTTGGTGTGGCGCCGGGCACGAGCATGAAGTCGAATGCCAATGCCATGCTTACTGTCGCCCGCAATTCTATCTTTACCAATTGCGCAATGACGCTTGACGGCGACGTTTGGTGGGAGGGAATGACAGAACAGAAGCCGGCGAAGG
>Ga0210394_10005847_pt1 | contig 13613 bp, 14 predicted proteins | sample IncBWC12MmetaG_FD_160121 | JGI IMG/M metagenome (GOLD analysis project Ga0210394, IMG submission 160121) | Forest soil microbial communities from Barre Woods Harvard Forest LTER site, Petersham, Massachusetts, United States - Inc-BW-C-12-M | ecosystem: Environmental > Terrestrial > Soil >...
GCCTTGCAGGAAGTCGGCGTGTACGCCGGGGCTAAGGATGGCTAATTGCGTGAAGCTGCCGGTGCCGAGCGGAGTGGATTCGATCGTAGCTGCGTCGACGACGTATCCCGTGGTGGCGTCGGTTTGGTTCATCAAGGGCGTGCCGATGACGTCCACTTTGGTGGCCACCGAACCAACTTTCAGATCGCCGTCTACGGTGGTGGTGCGATCGCCATTAACCAGCACCTCGGTATGACGTTCGGCGTCGAAACCTTCTTTAGTAAAGGTGAGCTCGTAGGTTCCCGCCGGCAGATTCGAAATCGAATACGATCCGCTGGACTGCGACTTCGCGGTGAAAGTCAGGTTGGTGGCGATGTTTCGCGCGGTGACGGTGACGTCCTGCACGGTGGCTCCCGTAGCATCAGTCACGGTCCCGGTGACCGTGCCAAAAATCAACTGCGCGTGCAATGGCACGTGGGCGGAGAGGGTCACCGCCAGAACAGCGGCGACCGCCAAGGCTGGACGCAGAAAGCCAAACTTCGGGCTGCTGTGTCTTGTCATAAGAAAATCTTCCTCCTCGTAGAATCGGACCGCGCGGACGCTGCGCGGCAGTTTAGTTATTGCAAACGAAAACCGGCTGCAAGGCGCTGGCATGAGGAGACACCCTTCGGCATGATCGAGTATGCTCCTTGATAGCACGCAAGCATTGCAGATTGATGAACATCCAATCTGAATAGAATAGCTCATTTGGCGTTTTCTTCGTGCGATCGCCACGAGATCGGGCATTGATAGCAACTACCGCGGATTGGTGCCAGAGGCGGACTGGTTCGGCTCCCACAGCACTTCGGGAACGCCAAGTTCGTGGTTCACCCAGCGGCTCCAGACAAAGAACGCGTCGCTCAAGCGATTCAAGTACTGAATTGTTTCCGGCGGGATCTGTTCTTCGCGCGCTAGCGTGACGGCCAGGCGCTCGGCACGCCGGCAAATGGTCCGGCAGGCATGCAGCTCGGTATTCAAGCGCGTGCCGCCGGGGAGCACGAAAGAACGAAGCGGAGCCAGGGCGGCGTTCATGCGATCGATTTCGATCTCCAGCTGCCGGATTTCAATTTCAGTAACGCGAGCCTGGTTGGGATGAACATCGGCGGGCTGGGTGGCCAGGATGGATCCAAGATTGAACAGTTCATGCTGGACGCGGCGCAGAATCGGAACCAGCGCTGGCACGGATTCGGCGGCCGAGATCGCGGCCATGCCGGTAAAGGCGTTCAGTTCGTCGACGGTACCGTAGCACTCGATACGCGGGGAGTCCTTCGAGACTCGCTGCCCGCCGGCCAGATGCGTCTCGCCCTGGTCGCCTGCTTTGGTGTAGATACGGTTCAGAGCGAGGCGGGGTGGATCGAATTTGGCGTCAGGCATGGGACCGGGCTCAGGTTTTATTGTCCTGCAAATTGGTTCAAGTTTCTTAGCGGTACTGTCGATAAGGAAAAAGGCCCCATATGCTCCTGCAGACCATTGATAGCGAAGCCCGTCTGAACCGCTTCAACCGTTTGATGCAGGAGCTGATTCGGGGAGCAATGAACCGTAACACGTTCCAGCCATGGGAGATAGACATTCTCCTCGACATCGAGGCTTGCCAAATCCGGGAGCCCGTCAAGCGCGAAACTCTGCGACGCTACCAGAAAGCCGTCCAACGTTCCATGGAAAAGGGCGCCCCCATGCCCTTGCGTCTTTCCGAGTACCTCGGCAACAAGAAAAGCCCGCACACCCCAACCCCTCCTAGCGAAGACACGACTCCGTCCGAAAAACGCTTGGCCTAGCGCAGCCCTCTGCTATCCTGAAGGTTCAAGGAGCGGACAGAATGGGTTGTGGAACCGGTGGTCTGGGCGGCGGCCCCAAGGTGGAAACGGGCAAACGAACAGTGTTCTGCGTCAAGTTTCAGCGCGATATGCCGGGACTCGACGAAGCGCCCTTCGACAGTCATCCGCTGGGCCAGCGCATCTATGAAAACGTTTCCAAGGAAGCTTGGAAGATGTGGCTGGAGCAGATGAAGATGATCATGAACGAATACCGGCTGAACCTGGGCACCCAGGAAGCGCAAGAGTTTCTGCTCAAGCAAATGGAAGACTATTTCTTTGGAGCGGGCGCTGCGCTGCCGCCGGGCTACGTGCCTCCGCAAGCCAAGAATTAAAACCTACCTGACCGCCTCTGCATCAATGGGAGCACGGTCGCGATTTCAAAACTCAGTTGCTGATGGGCGCTCTTGAGCGAGCCGGTGATAGCGTCGGGAGTTTCGCCGCGCGCGAAGATGAATCCTAGATAGCTGGCGCCTTCAGGGAGCGGGATCAACTTTTGACCCTGCTTGGCGGTAATGATCACGTCTTCGATACCCGGTTGAGCGCGGACCGCTTCCAGGCCGTCCGTGTTCACGTAAATTCCTTCGCGCGGAATCGGGATCATCATTACTCCGGAAGCTGGCGCGGGCATCACAAGGGCGCCTGGATCGACACCGGCAGCGTGGCGCAGAATCAACTCTTCGAGCCCCGGCAACACTCGCGCGCACAGACCGCCGATGGGCCGGGCGGCCACTTCGAGCATCCAGACCCCGCGTGAGTTGACGCGCATTTCCGCGTGGATTGGGCCGTGGCTCAGACCAAGCGCACGAATCGCGGCTTCGGTGGTTTCGATGATGGCGCGCTGCGTTAATGAACCCTCGCGCGACGGCGTTATATAGATGGTCTCCTCAAAAAAGGGACCGTTTAGCGGATCCGGTTTGTCGAAAATCGCGAGCACGCGCAGCTGTCCATTCGTGAGGATGCCTTCGACAGCGAATTCGCGGCCTTCGATGAACGATTCCACCTGCAGGAAGCGGTCCTGGTCCTCGTGGAGCCGCGCGATGTCGGGATCAGCCAACAGGTTCTTGATCCGCCGAAAAGCAATGACGAACTCGGCGGGATTGTTTGCGCGAATGACGCCCCGGCTGGCGGATAATCCCAGAGGTTTGAGGACGCAGGGGTAGCGGGATTCATTAGCTGCGCGCTCGGGTTCTTGGTTGAGCGCGACGCGATGAAACTCGGGAACCAGCAAGCCCGCAGCGCGAAACCGCTCGCGCGCGAGAAACTTGTTGCGGCTGGCATCGACGGAATCAGGTGAGTGGTAAGCGATCCCGAGCCGCTCGGCCGCGAGGGCCGCGATGTACGCGGGCCGATCGCCCACGGCCACGATTCCGCCCACCTGCGCTTCCGCGGCGATTGCTTCAGCCGCGCCCACCGGGTCTTCGAAACGCAATGCGATGGCACGATCGCCCCATGGATCATCAAGCACATGGCAGCGATCGGTAGCAAGAATCAGCTCATAGCCCAAACGCTCGGCTGCTTCGGCAAAGACGCGGGTCTGGTAACCAGTGGTCGCGCCGATCAGCAGCACGCGTTTATTCATTTCAAGAGCCGCTCGCGGGCGTCACGCAAATGCCCGCGCCGTCGAAGGAGAAGGCCGAGCCGACGCTGACAGTGAGGTTAGAGTGCAGCGTGTTATCCAAGACCGGCGCGGCATTATTCACGCACGACTGCATTCCGGGCGGAAACGCCGGCACGACGAAATTGATCTGATAGAGCCCGACATATCCCTTGGTGGCGCCGGTAAACAACGGAATCGCGGTTGAAGCGCCGACAGCGCCCGGCTGGGTGGCCAGCGCATTGCCGCGATAGTTGAAATCGATGGCGAACGCCGTCACCGTCGGGCTGCTTTGCGCGGCTGGCTGGCCGGTGGTGAGCGGTGGATCGGTTTGGCCGAGTCCCGTGGCGTAGGCGACCAGTTCCTCACCGGCACGCGCCGGCCTGATATTGCTGACAACCGTTCCATCTCCATGCGTGATCATCGCAGTGCAGGGCAATCCACCGATAAATGGCAACGGCGAGGCGGGGCCCGCGACGATGACATCGCATGAGGTTAGAAAATGCACCTGGTCCTGCAACGGCTGGACGACCACGTTGGCGCTCGCCACTCCGTTGACCGAGACCGCGATGCTCTCGTCGATTACAAAAGAAGTTGCGCAGGGAGGACAGAAAACTGGGATTCCGAATGGAATTTGAACCGTAACCGCCAATACCTGGGGACATGAGGCCATCACTGACGCGCTGCAGCCGGTGCTTGCCTGGCCGACCTGCAGAACGGGCATCGGTTGACTGGTTCCGCCGGTGGAAAAGACTGCCGAAACATCCAAGGACGATACTGGGGCGAGTATCGTGCCGGTTTGCACGAACAAGGTGAGCACCTGGCCCGGCGCAACCGAGAGCGGGAACGGATTTACGTTACCCGCGCTTAGCAGCACGGGGGGGCTATTCTGCGCCAAACAGGTGAATCCGCCCAAATAGATCAGAGAGAAGAGAACGAGACACCGCATCCAAGCACACTCCTAAAGAAAAGACGCGGCAGTTACATTTTATCCTAAGCTCTAGAACGCAACCTTGGGAGCGTTGCGCGCGCCTGGGTCGGTCTTAAAATACGCGTCGTTGCGCGTAAAGCCGAACATCGACGCCGCGATGTTGTTGGGGAACAACTCGATGTCAGTGTTATAGCGCTGCACGGTCTCGTTGTACTTGCGTCGCTCCACCGCGATGCGGTTCTCGGTGCCCGCGAGCTCGTCCTGTAAACGCAGGAAGTTTTCGTTCGACTTCAATTGCGGATAGTTCTCTACCACGACCAAAAGCCTGCTGAGTGCTCCGTCCAATTGCCCATTGGCTGCGATCTTCTCCGAAGGCGTACGCGCGCCACCCAAAGCAGCTCGGGCGTCGGTGACTTCCTTGATCACGGCCTGTTCCTGTTTGGCGAATCCCTTGACGGTCTCCACCAGATTGGGGATGAGATCAGAGCGGCGCTGTAACGCCACGTCCACCTGCGCAAAAGCGGCGTTCACGGCTTCGCGCTCCGTTACGAGCGTATTCTTCGAGCCCATGGCCCATCCGAAGACGCCCAAGGCGCCCAAAACGATTACCCCGATGACAACCAACGCAATTTTCATAGCTCCCTCAATTCTCTATCTGAGTCATTTCTCTATCTGGTCGACGTGACTTACCAGCGCCTGGATCTCGTGCAGGTAGGCGGCGAACAACGCCTCGGGATCCACGTCGTTGGCTCGCTTGCTTTGTTCCCGAAGGTCGAGCAGCGTATCAAACGGCGTTCCATCCACGCCGATGTCAGGAAGATGCCGGACGATCTCGCGCTTTCGCCAGCCGGAGGGCTTTTCGGAAAGTAACAAAGCATGCCGGGCCAGCACCAGAAAATTCGGCACCGAATCGATCATCAAGCGCAGCAGAACGGGCTTCTCCAAGAGCACTTCGGCGGCCTTCTGCCTCAACCGCAGCAGTTTCGCCCGCAGCTCCATCTCTACTTGCCCGCGATAGAACGTGCGTTCGATGACCAGGCCTTGGATGACATCCGCCCCGTAGAGGATGCGGTGGCGCTCTTGCATGTCGTGGAATTCCACCGGAAAACAGTCGGTGGAAGTGCGCAGCTCGTCTTCACTCAACAGCAGCGGCGAGGGATTACCCTGCGCGCGCCACCATTTGAAAATCGGCTCGGAATCGGCCAGTTCCGCCGGCGTCACCTGAGTGAGCACGCACAGAACATTGAGATCGGAGAAGTGTTCGTTGTGTTCGCCGGCCGCGGCTGAGCCGTACAGGACAACCGAACGCAATCGCTCGCGCTGGGCGTGCTTCAAACGATTGACAAGTTCCTGGAGTTTATCTTCCATAATTTACCAACTACCTGAAGCTCCGCCGCCGCCCGAATCACCGCCGCCAAATCCTCCGAACCCACCACCCCCGCCGTCACCGCCGCCGAAGCCGCCTCCACCCCAGCCACTGCCACCGCCTCGTCCGCCGCCTAATAGGTTACCGAGAAACATGCCGGCCAAGAATCCGCCGCCACCGCCGCTGCGAAACAGGAACAACAGAATCACGATGCCGATGATGATCACCGGCAAGGGAAGACCGGAGCGTCCCCGAGACTGACTGGCGCGTGGGCGAGTGCCGGAGTCGGGCACGACGCCTTTGGCGCGCGCGATCTCGGAACCTATTTGCTGGGCAGCGGCGAACATAGCCGGCCCATAGGCTCCCTGGCGCAGGAGCGGTTGAATGCCGCGCATGATGCCGCCATCGAAACCATCGGGCAGAATTGGTTCCAAGCCGTAGCCAACTTCGATGCGGTCGCGATGATCCTGGATGGCGAGCAGGAACATGATCCCCTCGTCCTTGCCCTTTTTGCCGACGCCCCATTGGCGGAAGAGCGTATTAGTGACGTCTTCAATCGGCTCGCCGTCGAGCGATTTGATGGTGACCAGCGCCATTTGCGCACCGGTAACTTGTTCCACCCGGGCGCAATAGGCTTCCAGTTGGGCCCGCGACTGTTGATTAAGCACGTTCGCGAAGTCGCTCACGTAGCCCTGCGGCTTAAGCGATTTGAGGTCGAGGGCAGATAGGGAGGCTGCGATCGCACACAATGTCAGTGCGGCTCGCGCCAGTTTGCCCAAGGACGAAGTTAGCAGTCGAGTTCCTCGCGTTTGATGCGGAAGTCGCCCAGGTTGCCGAGCACGGCCAGCGTGATGTTCTTGGGCTGAAAGAACTCGCGGGCGATCTCGCGAATTTGTTCAGCCGTGACCGCTTCGATTTTCTCGATCATCTCATCCAGGCTGAAGAAGCGATGAAAATGCAGTTCCTGCCGGGCCAGATTGGTCATCCGGCTGGATGTTGACTCCAGGCCCAGCATGAATGAGCCCTTGAGATTGTCCTTGGTGCGGCGCAACTCTTCGCTAGGCACCAGGTTCTCTTTGATCTCGCGCAGCTCTTTCACGATGGATTGAATCACTTGACCGGCGGTCTCCACGGCCGTGCCCGCGTAGATGGCCATGCAGCCGGTGTCCTGATACATCGCGAGCTCGGAATACACGGCGTACGCCAAGCCTTGCTTTTCGCGAATGTTCTGGAACAAACGCGAACTCATGCCACCGCCCAGCAAGGTATTCAGCGCATAGCACGCGAAGCGCAGCTCGTGCGAGAACGGATAGGCTGGCACGCCCATGTACAAGTGCGTCTGCTCGAGCGAAGTCTTGTTTCGGAACACCAGCCGTGCGTGTGGCACCGGCGCGACATCCGGCGCGAGCGTCCCATTCATAGGGAGATCTTCGAAATGCTGGCGCGCCAGGTCGACTAACCGCTCGTGATTCAAATTGCCGGCGGCGGTGATCAGAATATTGGATGGCGAATAATAACGCCGGTAATAATCATGGATCATCCGGCGATCGAAGCTGCGAACCGTGTCCTTGGTTCCAATGATGGGTTTGCCGAGCGGATGATCTTTGAAGAAGTTGCTCGAGAAAATATCGTGGAGCAGATACTCGGGGTTGTCCACCTCCATCTTCAGCTCTTCGAGTATGACGCCCTTTTCCTTTTCGATATCCTCGTCGCGAAACAATGGATTGCGCACCATGTCGGCCAGCACATCGAAGGCGAGAGGCAGATGCTCGTCCAGAACCTTGGTGTTGTAACTGACCATCTCCTTGGCCGTAAACGCGTCCAGGCCGCCGCCGATGGAATCCACCGAGCGCGCGATCTCCTCGGCCGAGCGGTTCTTGGTGCCCTTGAAAAGCATGTGCTCGATAAAGTGCGAGATGCCGTTCTCCGCGGAAGTTTCGCGCCGGGAACCGGTCTTGATCCAGACACCCAGGGAGACGGACCGGACGTGAGGCATCTCCTCACTAATCACACGGACCCCGTTTTTCAGGGTCGTTGCTTCGATATCACGTAGAGTTTGAACTGCGCCAGCCATTTTGCCTTTACTTTTATCTTATCGCGGTTCCCGGTGGTAGCGCCTGAGTTATACTAGTAAAAGTGTCGCAAGCTATTGTAGGACTTGAACTTCCGGATCTGCAAGAAACCCTGGGACAAGACCAACCGGCGTTTCGAGCCCGCCAGGTATACGACGCAGTGTACCGGCAGAAGGTCTCGGACCTGATCGGGATCACGAGCTTGCCGTTAACTCTAAGAAAAGAATTGGCTTCGAAGGTTTCGGTCGGGTTGCCGGAGCCTGCGGCTGAGTATCAATCCAAGGACGGCACCCGGCGCTATCTATTGAAACTACAGGACCAGCGGACCGTGGAAGCGGTTCTGATGCCGGAAGAGGGTCGCGACACCATTTGCATTTCGAGCCAAGTGGGCTGCCCGGTGAATTGCCAGTTCTGCCTGACCGCGTTGATGGGACTGGAGCGCAATCTCACGGCCGGCGAGATCGTGGGCCAGGTTTTGTTTATCATGCGGGCGCACGAGATTTCCACAGTGACCGACCGGCTCAACATCGTGATGATGGGGATGGGCGAGCCCCTGTTGAATCTGCCGAACGTGATCAAGGCAACACGGTTGTTGATCGATCCGGCGGGCATCGGACTATCCCCGAAGCGGATTACGCTCTCGACGGCCGGAATCGTTCCCAAGATGGCGGACCTAGGGCGGGAGTCAGTGCGGCCGAAGCTAGCGATCTCGCTGAATGCATCGAGTGAAGAGCAGCGCCGCGAGCTGATGCCGATCACGCGCAAGTATTCGTTGAAGGATCTTCTTGCCGCGTGCAAAGCGTATCCGCTGCGGCCGTGGGAAAAGCTAACTTTCGAGTACGTGCTTCTGAAGGGCGTCAACGATACGGACGCCGATGCGCGGAGGGTAGTAAAGCTGCTGGCCCATTTGAACGCGAAGGTGAATCTGATCGCGCTGAATCCCGGACCGGGAATCGCGTTTGAGACGCCGGACGCCGAGCGCGTGCATTCGTTTCAGGAGATTGTGCGGCGCGCGATGCCGTGCTTCGTAAGGAAGCCAAGAGGGCGGGATATTTTCGCAGCGTGCGGGCAGTTGAAGAGAGAAGGGCCTAGGGATTAGGGTCGGGGTGCTGTCCTTGGTGTGGACTAGCGAGGCGTCGCTCAAGTCTTAATCGAACGCGGCGACCGTTTTTGCTGTATTGCCAAGCCGGCCAGACAGAGGGCCAAGAACCAAAATAGTTTGGGTTCCGGAACGGCAGAGGGCAGAGGAGTGATCTTACCTGTTTGTGTATCAAGCGTACCCCCGCCACTCAAACCACTGCTGTCAGCCAGGTAAGTCGGAGTGCCCGGGCAACCAATACCAATGGTGTCGGTACCGTCGAGCGTTACTGCACCAGTTGACGCCAAGGCTCTACCACACGAATCTGTTACGGTGGTGCCCACGGTGATGCTCGCATTAGCAAGAATATTTCCTTCGAACGTAGAGCCCGAACCGAGAGTCGCGGATCCCGTCTCCATCACCCAATACACACCGGAGCCTGGGCCTGCGTTTTCCACGATGACTTTCGAGCTGCTAGCAGTTGTGAGCGAGCTTCCTACCAGGAAAACCCACAGCGCATTGGCGTTGCCATGGCCGTCGAGAGTAAGAGTCCCGGTCAAGTCCATCGTCGACGCAGGTGAAGAGTAGACGCCCGGCCCGAGCGTTAACCCACCCAGCGACGATTCGGTAGTGCCCGGCCCCAGACCTTCTAGAGCATCGATCGCAATCGTGAGTTCACTCTGAGCCGACTGCGCATCCGCCCCACCTTTTTGTACCGTTCCACTCACCTGCGAGTCCGTCGGTGCGGTAAAGCCAGTGATCGCATCAGCACCTCCGGCAGACCAGACGCCCACATTTCCGGTGATGATGGCCGTTGGGGTATTGGTCACCGTTGAGCTACCCAGCACCGCAAAACCACTCAATGGAACTCCGAGGATCGAATCAGCGTAGGCACTGGACACTAACAGCGGAAAAAGCAGCAACGAACAAAGAAAGTAGCGTCTCATTTTCTTTCTTCGCCTTTCACAAAAGCGCGTCAGCAGCCCGATCGGCTACCAGTAGTGTGAACCCTCGTTCTTTCAGATTGGTGGTCAATTGTGACCACTCTTCATATCCGCCGCGGCGAAAAAGTACCAGCGGTTTGTCTGTGACTGTTTGCTATGAAACACATGGTACATGCCTGGCGTGCGAGCAGTTGAAGAGAGAAGGCGCTGTCGGTGGTTAGTGGCGGTTGCGGGTTATTACGGCGCGACTTTCTGCGTTCGACGCAGCGTATAAGCTTCTGGATTGATATTCTCCGAGCGGAGTTTTTTCCAATCGTCGGAGGCGTGAATCAGTTTGCCGCTGATGTGATTGGATTGCTCGGAAGCCAGAAACAGCGCCAGTTGAATCTGCTTTTCGGGCGCGACTCCGCCGGTTTGGCGGATATGTAGCGCCTCCTCGGTCTCCTTCCAACCGGCCCGTTCGCCGGCACGGAGAATTTCGTCGGTCATATGGGTGTACGTTCCTCCCGGACCCATGCAGTTGAGCTGCACATTGTGCTCGCGGTTTTCCTCGGCGATGGTTTCCACCAGGCGCACTACAGCAGCCTTGGAAGCCGCATACGCGGAGAGATTGGGGCGGGCGGTAGTTGCGCCCGGGCCGCTCAGGACGATGATCTTCCCGGCCCGGCGGGCAATCATATGCGGAAGCACGGCTTTGCAGGCGTTCATCACGCCCAGCAGATTGGTACTGATGGTGTCGGCCCAAGCCTTAGGGGACTGATCTACAAAAGGTCCGATGGGGCCCGGAATCGCCGCGGCGCAAATCAAGACGTCGACTTCGCCGTAGTGGACGCGCATGCGGTCGACCGCTGCGTTCACTTGCTCGAAGTCGGTGACGTCGGCGCGGATGCGGAGCGCGTTGCCTCCGGCGTGCTCGATTTCCAGATGCGCCAGATCCAATTCAGCTTTGCTGCGCGCCAGCAGCGCCACTCGATTGCCGGCGGTCGCGAACCCGAGCGCGAGGCGCTTACCGATGCCCCGGCCCGCCCCCGTGATGAGCACACCGGCATTGGTCAGAGTTTCCACAGTGCTGATCCTACCAAGGCTAGCCAGATGTGGCTGTGTCCTTGTGGCGATACATGGACTCGTCGACGCGGCGAAATAGCTCCGTGAGCGGTTCGCCGGCTGCGTATTGAGCCAGGCCGACCGAAACCGCGACATTGACATGGATTTCGTGGCCCTGGCCGGTGATACGGTACGGGCCATTGAGACGTGTCGCGATCTGGCGGGAACGAGTTTCGGCGTGGGCCTGCTCGCAGGCCAGAATCGCAACGAATTCGTCACCGCCCCAACGGCATACGAAATCGCGGGCGCGCACCTGGCCGCTGAGCCGCGCCGCCAGTTGCTTCAAGACTTCATCACCGCAAAGATGGCCGTGCTGATCGTTTACGGCTTTAAAGCCATCCAGGTCGAAAAGCAGGATGCAAAATTCCTGCTGGGTCTCGACGCGGGCAGCGAGTTCGCGATCCAACTCCCTGCGGTTTGCGACGCCAGTGAGCGGATCGAGCGTTGCCAGCAGCTCGGCCTCGTGCAGGCGGTGTTGGATTTCGAGCATCTTTTCGCGCAGCCGCGCAAAAGCGTCATGGCTATCGAGCTCGATGGATTCAGCGAAACCGCGCAAATCCGAGGTTTGCCGGAGGAGCCGGTGCAAATCGCCCGAGCGGACCGCCGTGTCTACCTGATCAGCAAAATCCACCAGGCGTTCCACGTATTGGACGCTACGCACCGAACGCGAATCTTCGGTGCGGGCCATCATGTCCAGAGTCTGATTCAGATCGCGAGCCAGGGCCTGATTGTTGTGGCGAGCCTTGGCCGAAAAATCGCATAGGATTTCGTGCAAAGCTTGCCGGGTATCCTCGAGCGATTGGGAAGTGATGTTTTCGGTAAGGCCTGCGTGCAGCCGAGCCAGCCGCTCACTGTAGGCCGCGCTGATCTCAGGTGAAATGGCATCGATGGCCTCGGCGATGTCTACAATCGCGGCTGAATAGCACTCCAGGGCAGCGGGTGTGGTGTTGGGGGCTGTTTCAGGGGAGTTCATTGAACTACACTGGGCGCCTTCGGTGACGCCTTGGGCTCGAAACCGTCCTGATACGCTTCCACGCCTTGCGAAGGTACCGCCATCTTGATGATCTTGCGGGCGTCGTCAATCCAGAAATCCATGCTAATGGCCTGCCCTTGCGGCGTGGTTCCGCTGACGGTCAGATGAATCAAGTCCGCGGTCTTGCCCGCAAATTCCACCGGTTCGCGGCCCTTGAACAGGACGCTGGCGGTAACTTCGGCCTGTCCAATCACATAGACAGGAAACTGCTGCGGCTCGCGCGTCTCGAGACTGGCACGCATGGCGAGCACGGTCCAAGGATACAGCGGCAAATTGGCATTCACCACCACTGCGCCCGCTTGCACCGGAATGTCCTTGGTCTGTGGACCTTGCCCAGTGTCGATTTCGTTCTTAGACTGGCCACCGGCAAAACTACTATGCACGTTCATCTGAATGACGCCCAGTTTCGCTTTCGCGATAGCCTCAACCGGTTCATACTTCGCGTTGGTGCGAACCTCGAATTTTTCGATGTCGATCTTCATGCTGCCGAGGTTGGCCGAGCCGGAGCCGTCGATATCGATGCCACCGTCGCCGGACTTTTGGACGATGTAATTCTCCGTGGAGACCTGATTGCCTGCCATGTAAATGGAAAGCTTGCCGATATCGGACCCTGGCGTCCTCGTAAAGCTGTGGGCCGGAGGCGGGTCGGTGATGCCTATGGCTTCGGCCGTTTTTTTATCCACCAGCGCCTGCACCTCGGGCGGCAGATCGAAGCGATCCTTGGGCAGATCCACATTGGTTTCGACGCTCTGAATTTGAATCACGAATTCCTGCTGCGCCGCGCGATTGATCATGCGGTGGGGCGACCAGACGGCGCCATCTTTTTGAAAGTCTTCGTACAGGATTTCGGCTTTAATTTCGCCCAGCTGCGAACTGACGGTGGTCATGGTTTTGACTAGCAGGCCGGATTTCTTGTCGTAGTACTCCACCAACGGATTGCCCTCTTTGGGAGTGAGCACAACTTTGTAGCACTCGTGGCCCTCGACGGTTTCCACTCCGGCCGTTTCGCCTTTGGCATAGAGCTTCTGCCAATTGAGGGGTGCGTTGAAGGCGCCTTCACGGAAAGCGTCGGCTTTTTCAGCGCCTTGTTTGACGCGAGGGCCTTGGAGCGCGGAGTTCTCCCAGGCGACTTCGCCGTTGCTTCCTGCCGCGATTTTTCCGATGCCGGGCAGCTCCGTGAGGCCCAGATACTTGTTGGGAGCAGCTTCGTAAATGGTGAGTGTGCCTTTGAGCCCTTGCTTCGCGAAGTCCAGCGTGGCATGCTCCACCAGGTTGCGCCGGGCTTCCCAAGCCGCGCGGCCGCCGGTGGCGTCGATCCAATGGTCCATCACGGTTTGGGCGCTGGGAAGAGGTTCATCCGCGCCCAGCAAGGGAAGCGAGGCCGCCAGCAGGGCGAGTGTATATCGATTCATGCGTTCACCTCCGGCCGCTTCTTCACTTTAGCGCAGCGCAACGGGCTCCAGCGATTTTGCACGGGGGCTACTGCACGGGCTCGTTGGAGGCGACTTTCTTGGAACTGACGATCTCATGGGCCCGATTGAGCATGGCCTTGGAAGCGGGCAGCGACCCGGCGCCCTTGGCCACTTCCGGATCGTTCTGGAACGTCAGGCGGTCGGCGTCTTCCTTGCTGAAAGCCGTGATGAAGAACTCTTCTCGGAG
>Ga0210394_10005848_pt1 | contig 13612 bp, 11 predicted proteins | sample IncBWC12MmetaG_FD_160121 | JGI IMG/M metagenome (GOLD analysis project Ga0210394, IMG submission 160121) | Forest soil microbial communities from Barre Woods Harvard Forest LTER site, Petersham, Massachusetts, United States - Inc-BW-C-12-M | ecosystem: Environmental > Terrestrial > Soil >...
GCGGAAGGCGTAGTAGATCGCCGCCGGCGGCAACGCGTAGATGAAGCCGGTCGTCATCAGCAATTCCCACGGCGAATCGTCGGCGGCGAGAAAATTGCCGAGCGCCACCGGCAACGTGATGTCGCGATCATTGGAGAGCAACAGGAACGCATAGAGATATTCGTTCCAGGCGAGCAATACCGCATAGGTGCCGATCGCAACCAGCGACGGCATCATCAGCGGCACATAGACCAGGCGGAAAATCTGCAGGCTCGTCGCGCCGTCCATCACCGCGGCCTCATCGAGCTCGACCGGCAGCTTGTCGGAAGCCTGCTTCAACACCCAGATCGCGTAGGGCGAGGCGATCGTCACCATGGCGAGGATCAGCGCCCAGCTGGTATTGAGCAGGCCGTAATTGCCCATGGTGCGGTACATCGGCACGGCCAGAAACGCCGCCGGTATGAAGTAAGTGAAGAGCGCGAGATTGAGCACGATGCGCCCGCCCGGCACGCGCAACCGCGAGATCGAGAACGCGGCTGCGGTCGCAACGGCCAGCGTCAGCGCGCCGACGGACGCGGCGATAACGACCGAATTGCCGAACTGCACCCAGAAATCCCGCAGGAAATAATGCTGCTGGCGAAACACGATCTCGAAATTGTGCAGGGTCGGATGGTCCGGCCACATCTTGCCGGAGAAGGCGTCTTCCTTCGGCGAGATCGCGAACACGAACATGTGGTAGATCGGAATTAAGGTCCAGATCAGCACGGGAATGCCGATCAGCAGGAGGCGGGCTTCGGTCGCGGTTTCGCGCAAAGACGGCAGGTGGAGCTTCATCGCGACAACCGTTTCATCATGAAATAAACCAGCGGCAGCACGAACGGCATCGCGATGACGATCGAGGCCATCGCGAGGTTGAGCTGGTCGAGTCTCAGATAACGGATGCCGAGCGTCGAGAGCACATGCGTAAGATCGGCAGGTCCCCCGCCGGTCAACAGGTACACGCTGTTGAAGTCCCCCAGCGTCCAGAGCATCGAGAGCAGCGTGCAGGTCAGATACAGCGCCTGCATCGAGGGCCAGGTGATGAAACGGAATTTCTGCCACCAGCTCGCGCCGTCGACGTCGGCGGCCTCGAACAGGTCCTGCGAGATCGCCAGGCGCCCGGTCATCAGGATCAGCGTCCAGAACGGCAGCGATTTCCAGATGTGCACACCGATCGCCATCGAAAGCGCGACCGTGGGATCGTTCAGCCAGTTCGGCCCGTCATCGCCCGTGAATTTGAAGATCAGGGTGTTCACCATGCCCCATTCCGGATTGAGCATGAAGCGCACCGACAGGATGGTCGGGATCGACGGCACGGCCCAGGGCAGGATGAAGAGGACGGAAAGCCATTTGATCCAGCCACGCTGTTGCACGAAGAAGCCCGACAGAAACAGCGCAATCAGCATTTTGATGTTGATGCCGATCAGGAGGAAGATCAGCGTATTGACGGCGGCGCGCGCGAAGATCGGGTCGTTGTAAAGTGCGACATAGTTCGACGGCGCCCGCGCCAGCCAGAAGCCGTAGGCAACCGGGTAAACGACGAAGGCTGCAAACACCAGCAGATAGGGCGCGATCAGCACGATGCCCCAGACCTGCGGCGTCGACAGCAGCGGCGCGCGTGGCGTGCCGGGCACCGTCTGGTCGGAGGCTGAGATCGTGATCGCCATGTTCGGTGCTCTGTTCTACGTGCCCCGGACGCTGCGCAGCGTGAAACGATGCGCTGCTGATCCGGGGTCCATTCTGTACTCAGCATCACTCTGGGTCCCGGCTCTGCGGTGCACCGTGAAGGACGGCGCACCGCGTCCGGGACACGGAAACTTACCCCGCGACCTCCTTGATCCGCGCGATCAATTCGTCGACCGCCTTCTCGACCGGGACCTTCTCGCTGACGATGCGGTTCATCGCCTTCGCCCAGACGTTCTCGTTGTTCAGAATCGTGAACTTGTAGTTTTTCGTGAAATCGAACGGCTGCGTGCCGCCGGTGAACTGGGTGTAGACCGCCTTGCGATGGCGGTCGGCCTGCCAGAACGGGCTCTTCTGGCCTTCGATCGTCGCCGGGAACCAGCGGCCGAGCGCGCCTTCGACATAGGGGCCGAGGTTTTCTTCCTGAAGCAGGAAGGCGACGAACTCCTTGGCCTTGGCCTTGTTCTTGGCGGCGGTGAAGATCACGCCGGTCTTGACGTCGGAGCGATACTTGATCGGCGCGCCGTCCGGCTTGTTCGGGAAGGACGCGGTGATGATGTCCTCCTCATAGGCCTTCTTGCCGGCGGCGCGCTGTTCGGGCGTCAGCGCGGGGTTGGTGGAATCCTCGAACCACTTCGCCGCGATCGAGATCGTGAAGTTATGGGTCATCACGATCGTCTTGTTGTGGAAGGCGACGTTGTTGTCCGGGTCCTTCCAGGTGGTCGAGGAGGGTGGCGTGCAGCCCTTGATGTAGGTGTCGGTATAATCCTTCAGCGCATGGATCAGCCCGTCGCGCACCTTGGGGTCGTCGACCAAGAGCTTGCCGTCGTCGTCGACCAGATGGATGTTGTAGGCGTCCATGAAGGTGTAGAACGATTGCAGGCTATCGGTTGACTCCACGCCCATCGGCTGGCCGATGCCGTAGATGCGGCTTCCGGTCGCTTTACGGATCGCGGGCTGCACCTTGTCGCACCAGAACGACCAGTAGTCTTCCCATTTGGTCGGGATGTCGGAGGCCTTGAAGCCCGCCTTGTCGAGAAGGTCGCTCCAGATCTGGACATGCATGCTCTGCTGCTTCAGCGGGAAGCCGTAATAGCCCTTCTTCTTGGTAACGCCGTTATAGAGCAACGCCGTCTCCAGCGTGTTCGGCGCGAACTTGGCCTTGATCGGCACCAGAATATCGGAGAGGTCTTCGAGCTTGCCCTCGAAGGCCCACTTGCCGCCGGCCTGCACGTCGAACGTATCGGCATAGGCGACGTCGGGCACGTTGCCGGAATCCAGCGCCGCGACCGTTTTCGAGATCATGTCCTGGATCGCGTATTGCGACAGCTCGACCTTGGTGCCGGTCTTTTCCTCGAATTTCTTCACCACGCTGAGCAGCGCGTCGTCTTCGGACTTGTAGAAGCCCTTGCCCCACCAGACCGTGATGGTGTCCTGCGCGAGCGCCGGGCCCGCGCCATAGAACAGCGCTGCCGCCGTGATCGATAACGCAATCTTCCGCGCAATATTCCCTTTGGGTCCCACGTCTCTCTCCCTGTTGGTCGTCGGCTTTTTTAACCGGTTGGGTGAAAGACTAGCCCAGGGGTGGGGCGCGATCCAGCCGCAATCTTGTCCGACATAGGTAGCAGCGTAGTTTCGACTTTCGACGTCCTTGTCGTCCCGGCCTTGAGCCGGACCCATAACCACAGGCCTCGGTTGTTGCGCGAAAGCCGTCGAACAACCTCTCTCAACACACCCGACACGGCGTATGGGTCCCCGCGTGCCGCCTTCGCTATGGCTTCGGCGGCCCGACAGTATCAGCCCCGGCGAAGCCTTGGCGTAGCCGGGTCGCGGGGACGACGATGGGACAGCCACACCTCCGCCCTTCGCGAGACGCCTCTCGGAGGGGAGCCGGATGGCGGCAAAGATGGATGTGATTTGGGGCAGAGATCAACCGGATGATCTGCGGCACGATGGCCCGACGGGCAAATCACCTGCGCTCCGATACCGTGCGACGATGGACGCGGGGCCCAAGGTCGCGTGCGACGCGGCGCAACGATCGAAGCAAGGCCAGGGAACTAATGAGATGGGTGTCAGTTGCCTAGCGAGGTCAATCTTCAATACTGAATTGGCCTCAGATGGGGAGCGATAGGCAAATGCGCGCTTTGATCCTCGGATTGTCAGTCCTGGCAATCGTCGCCAGCGCCCCTGCTGCCAGAGCCGGTCTGAGCGCCGCGCCTCGGGAGGTGGCATCCATCGACACCGCGACCCTTCCCGACGAAGCAAGTCGGGAAACCGAGGATCAAATAGGTCTGACAAAGGCGTCGCGCCGCGAAGTACAACGGCGGCTAGCCAAACTGGGGTTTGATACCAAGGTTAACGGAAAGTTCGACGAGTCGACCCGCGCCGCTATCACGCGCTGGCAGGAGGAACACGGTTATCCGAAGACCGGGTTTCTCAGCACCACGCAGCATGCGGCGCTGCTGGACGAAAGCGCCGCTGCGATCGAGGCCGGCAGATCCGATCATCAGGACCATCGTCGAGGCGGGGGCCATGCCCGCGGTGTTGGCGGTCCAATTGGCGCGATCGGCGGCGCTATAGGCGGACTGTTCGGCCGGTAGTCACGGATATCCTTTTGGGATCTGGCGTCACCGGCAGAGCTTGTGGGCAAAAGTGATCAAATGCGCCGGCATCAAGCTCAGCAACTAGCTCGGTGTGCCGCGCTCTAGCGTCCGTCAAGGGAACGACGGAGTGAAGCATTGCGCCAGCGCTGCACCCGCTGCGCATAGCGCAAGCCGCATGGTAAACGACCCGTTATCCCCGCCGCTGCAATTCGGCAACGCATCTCAAAGCTTGCTTATGGCCCGTGTGCGTTAGGTGATGGCTGGATCATTTCACCGACGAGCCCCCGATGAGCAGCATCTCGGCGATCGCCCTCTCCGGCCTGAACGCAGCCTCCCGCCGCCTTCAGGTCTCCGCCTCGAACGTCGCCAATTCCCAGACCACGGGCGCGCTTCCGAACGCCGATGGCACGGTGCCGGCCGGCGCGCCAACGGCCTATACGCCGCTTGCGCTGGTCCAGACCGCGAGCGCCGGCGGGGGTGTGCAGACTTCCGTCACGACGGTCACGCCGCCCACGACCGCGGTGTTCGATCCGCAGGCCTCCTTCGCCAACCAGGACGGCCTCGTCGCCGCGCCCAATGTCGACCTCGCCCAGGAGTTCGTCGGCCAGCTTCTCGCAAGCTACAGCTTTGCCGCCAATGCGGCGGTGCTGAAGGCAGACGATCGCAACACCAAGGCGCTGATCGATATCACGGCGTAAGGCTCGAAAGAGTAAGCCGTCGTCCCGGCATCCACGTTGCCCAAGCCTTGATGTCGTCCCTGCGACCCGTCTACGCCAAGGCTTCGCCGGGGCTGGGTGGGCAGGGCGCCGAAGCTTTAGCGAAGGCGGCAAGCAGGGACCCATACGCCGCGGCGACCGTCTTGAAAGACGCCAGCCGACGGCTTTCGCACAACAACCAGGGCCCGTGGTTATGGGTCCCCGCGTTCGCGGGGACGACGATAAGCTGCCGCTTAGGCTACAGATGTCTGTAAGCGCGCTGGCGGCTGTGCGCTACCACCCGCGCCAACCCCAACCCCAGCCCCACGGTCTGTAGCCGTAGTACCCATAGTAATAAGGGTAGGGACGGTAATAGGGGTAAGGGCGGTAATAGCCCGGCGGCGGGCCGGGAGGGCCTACGACGACTTCCTCTTCGACCACCTGAGATGCTGCGCGCGGCGCCGGCCGCGGGCCCATGCCGACATTGCGGCCGATGACAAAACCGTCCTTGCCGTCCACCGACGCCTCGCACCAACCGTTGGTGCATTTGCCGATTTCGACGGTCGTTCCCTTCGGGATGAGGGTGAGCACCTCGCTGTCGGTGCCCGGTGATTTCCGCAAATTGGTTTCCGCTGACGTGGCGATCGGCTTGGCTGTCGCGCAAACCGCGGACAGCATCGTGACGACGGCGGCTAATGCCGCGGCTCGACCAAAGGTCATGGCTAAATGCCCCTGTTTCGTGACGCTACGCAGAAGAATGCCGATGGAAGCCGGCTTTGTCTTGTTAAAAATCTGTAAGTGTCGTGCCGGTTTTGTTGTCGTCCCGGCCTTGAGCCGGGACGACATAGCCTGTGGCCGCCGATAGGTTTCGCGAAGAGCCCAATCCGGCCTACGGGCTAAAGGCGACGGCACCGCCGGTGAACGGTGCCGCTCGTTCCGCAGCCGCGAAATGATAGCTCAGGCCGATTTGCGCCATGGCAGCAGCATCGAGACGCGCTCCCGATAGCGGCGATATTCGTCGCCGAAGACGTCGATCAGGTCGCGTTCCTCAAGCCAGATGCCGACGAAAATGTATGCCGTGGTCACTGCCGCGAACAACAGATGGCCGACGGTCATGGTGGGCGCCGCCCAGAAGGCGATGATGAAGCCGAGATAAATCGGATGCCGCACGAAATGGTAGAACAGCGGCGCTCGGAAGCGCGGCGCCGGCATCGGGCGGCCAACCAGGTTGTTTGCCACCTGATGCAATCCAAACAGCTCGAAGTGATTGATAAGAAACGTCGAGGTCAGCACGATCAGCCAGCCGACGAATGACAGGCAAATCATCGTCATGGCAATATACGGATCGGCGATCTGCCACATCACCTCGGGCATCGGCTGCCACTGCCAGAGCAAAAGCGCGAGCGCCAGGCTCGCCAGCAGGACATAAGTGGTGCGTTCGACGGAAGGTGGGACGAGTTTCGTCCACCATTGCTTGAACTGCGGGCGCGCCATGACGCTGTGCTGAATAGCGAAGATGGACATCAGCACCAGATTGACGATGAGCGCTTGCGCTGTCGGCCCTGCCGATCCACCGTCGATGGTCTTTGGCACTACCAAGTTTTCAACGAAGCCGATGGCGTAGAGGAAGGTGGCGAAGAAGATGCCGTAGGCCACGATGCCATAGAGGAATGCGATAATCCGTCCGACGACATTGCCTTGACCGCGCGAGTCCGCATTCTGGATAATCTGGGTCATGGTCTCCTCCGTTGGAAGCAAAGGGATTGCGATCGGAAAGCGCCCAGCATGACGAGGTTGGGGCCGAAAAGCCTTGTACGCTCCTTGATTTTCCCATGAGATGGGCGTGATTATTTCTTGAGGCCGGGCCACCCGGCGGCAGCAGGGCGGCGACGTGTTATTTCTATTTTCGGATCATGGACTTGATACCGACCGGCGGGAGCTGCGCCGCGGCACCGAGGCTATTGCCGTGGAGCCCCAGGTGTTCGACCTGCTGGTCTACCTGGTGGAGAACCGTGATCACGTCGTCAACAAGGACGATCTCCTCGCCTCGATCTGGGGCGGCCGAATTGTGTCGGATTCGACTTTGACCAGCCGTATCAACGCGGCGCGCAAGGCGATTGGCGACAGCGGCGAGGAGCAAAAACTGATCCGTACCATCGCGCGCAAGGGTTTTCGCTTTGTCGGCGAGGTGCGCCGTTCGACGGCCGGTGAGCCGACGCCTTCCGAGCCGGCCGAGAAAAGCCACGAGCCGCCGCGCCCGGCTTTGCCGCTGCCGGACCGGCCCGCCATCGCCGTGCTTCCCTTCACCAATATGACCGACGACCCGGCGCAGGACTATTTTTCCGACGGCATCAGCGAGGACATCATTACCGCGCTGTCGAAGCTGCGCTGGTTTTTCGTCATCGCGCGCAATTCGTCGTTCATTTACAAAGGCAGGGCAGTCCACATGAAACAGATCGCCGACGAGCTTGGCGTCGGCTATGTGGTCGAAGGCAGCGTGCGCAAGGCCGGCGATCGCGTGCGGATCACCGCGCAGCTCAACGACGCCGCCACCGGCAGCCACATCTGGGCCGAGCGTTACGATCGCAATCTGGCCGACGTATTCGCGGTGCAGGATGAGATCACCGAGGCTATCGTGGCGGCGATCGAGCCTCAGCTCTTTGCCGCAGAAAATTTTCGCGCCAGGCGAAAGCCGCCGGACAGCATGGATGCCTGGGATCTGGTGATGCGCGCGCTGTCGCATTATTGGCGGGTGACGCGCCAGGACAATCTGGTTGCGCAGGCGTTGCTGGAGAAAGCAGTCGCCATCGATCCAAACTACGGGCAAGCTTTGGGGGTGCTGGCCACGAGCTACATGTTCACCGCCCATATGGGCTGGGGAGACATGGTCTCGGCAACGGAAATCGCGGAACGTCTAGCCAAAGCGGCAACTCGCGCGGACGGCGAGGACCCGTGGGCGCACAATGCTCTGGGCTATGCTTATATCTTCGTCCATCGCTTCCAGGACTCATTGGCGGAGTTTGAATTGGCGTTGCGGCTTAATCCGAACTTCGCCCTGGCGCAGGGAATGTTCGGCATATCGCTGTGCTACAGCGGCCGCTGGGAAGAAGGCGATTTGGCCGCACGGCGCGCGCTGCGGCTGAGCCCGCGCGATCCGTTTTCGGCGGTCTACTATGGCATCGCCGCCTATGCCCAGTTTCTCGGCCGCAACTATGATGAGGCGATGCAACTGGCGCGTGAGGCTATCCGTCAGCGCGACGATTTCGTCGGGGCGCACCGGGTGCTGACCGCCGCCGCGGGCATGGCCGGACAGGACGATGTGGCCAAGGCCTCATTACAGGAGCTTCGGCGCGCGCAGCCCAATATTTCGCTCGCCTGGATCGCCAACCAAATGCCGATCAAGCTGGACGCCGACCGAGAGCACTATCTGGAAGGCTTTCGCCGCGCCGGATTGAGCTAGCCTTGGCGGATGCGGCTCGTGGGGTGCGTTAGCCGAAGGCGTAACCCGCCGTTCCACTGTCAGTAGGCGGCGGATTACGCTCCGCTATCCGCCCTACGCGCTAATCCATCCTACGCGCTCTCAGCAAACGCCAGACACTTGCAACGCCAAACAGGACGATGCGTAGAAAAACAACGATCAAAGTAATCTGCAGCCAGATGAAGCCGCCGATCTCCCTGAATACGAATTCGATTCGCGGCCCCCATGGCGCCGGAATGCTGTCGCCGATGACTTCCATGCCCCTTTGTATTCCGCGTTGAAGTCCGGTTAGCAGTTCGGGCCATTCGTAAAAGGCCGCGGCAATAAACACCCAGGCCAGGATCACCGTGATGATCCGAAAGGAGTGCACTCTCGCGTGGTGCCGAAGCCCTGAATATCGGTCATTGCGGGTCACTGGCGTCGTTTCCCTCGGGCTTTGTCAAAATGACAAGCCCGCGAAAATTTACTTCGCATGCTGTGCCGCCCGGATCATGACGAGCGAATGACTGCGCAAATTTGGCGCAAAATGACCGCTTGACTTCATACCTCTCAAGATTACCGTTCACGAAATGTCCTTCGGGCGGGGGGCGGAAAGTCCATTCTCGCGGAGGTCCATCATGAGAGGTAATGAGCGTCCCATCCATGTGGCTGATGGCGTGCTCGGCCACCAGTGTCACATTTGCGCTTTTTTCAATGGTTTCGACGAGCAGCACAGGGTGCTTCGCTCGTTCATCAAAGAGGGGTTCGAGCGGGGCGACAAGGCTTTTCATATCGTGGACCCCGAACTGCGGCAGGATCATCTGAAGCGGCTCGCCGACGCCGGCATCGACGTGGATCAGGCGATGGCAACCGGGCAGCTCGAGCTGCGGCGCTGGCAGGACGCTTACCTGCGCGACGACAGCTTCGATCAGGATGGCATGCTCGCCTTGCTCGAAGAGGTGCTCGGAGCAGGGGCGGCGGCCGGCAATCCCGCCATCAGATTTGTGTCGCGCGTGGAACCGTCCCTGGTGGAAAAGGCCGGTGAAGACAACTGGCTGGAATACGAGACGCGCGTCAACTACGCGGTCTCCAAATACCACGATCCGGTCATCTGCACCTACGATCTGACGAACTTCCGGGCCAGCCTGGTGATGGACATGTTGCGGGTTCACCCCGTCGTGATTGTCGGAGGGGTGCTCCAGGAGAACCCGTTCTTTGTTCCTCCGGACCAGTTCCTCGTTGAACTGCGAGAGAGAAAAGCGGCTCGGCGCGGCGCGATCCAACCACACTGATTACTGATGGCTGACGAGAATCTCCGGCTGCGAGCAGCGCTTCGGGATTTGGTTGCACTTTCGACCATCCCGGCGGGGTGGATCGGGATCGCACCGCGCACGATTGCGGCCGGACTGGCCGACATACTGGCGGGATCGCTGGGTTTCGATTTTGCGCTGGTACGTCTGCTCGATCCCGACGGAGGGGTAGCGATCGACGTCACGAGTGGATGCGCCACCACCGAATTTCTGGACTGGGTGCAGGCCCAGTTTTCCAATTTCGACGGGCCTTTGCGCAGGCCGATCATTCCAGATGTCATTGGCGTCGATGACAGGCTGAAATCGCTCCGCGGTATCGCCATTCCCATTGGGTTCAACGCGTATGCGGGTCTTCTAGCCATCGGCTGTGAGCGCAGCGACTTCCCGACCGAAACCGACAGGATGCTGCTCACGGTAGCTGCGAATCACGCAGCGACAGCCTTCCGCAGCGCGCACCTGATTGATGAACGAAGCCGGGCCGAGGAAGAAGTCCGCAAAGCCCGCGACGAACTTGAGATGAAGGTGATGGAAAGGACCGCTGAATTGCAGCGGACAATGGCCGAGCTGACCCACATGAATCGCCTGGCGACAGCGGGCGTCCTTTTGGCGTCCATTGCTCATGAGATCAATCAGCCGCTAACCGGAATCGTAATTCAGGCCTGTGCCGCCCGACAATGGCTTGCATCGAGCGAGTCAGGCATAGAAAAGGCGCGAGACGCGCTCGATCAAATCGAAAGTACCGGTCTGCGCGCAGGTGAAATCATCGCAAGCCTTCGCGGGATGTTCAAAAAGGAAACGCAGGCGAGAAACCCGATCGACATCAACAAGCTGATCTTCACGGTTCTTGCCATCATGCGCCACGAGTTGCAGAAGCATGGAATAGAGCTGCGCACGGAACTCGATGAATCAGTCCCGGCCCTGGAAGGCGACAGGGTTCAATTGCAGCAAGTCGTTTTAAACCTGGTCATGAACGCCATTGAGGCGATGCAGGCAGGAGAGCTGCGAATATTGAGCATACGATCCGGCGTCAGTAAGCCAGATTTTGTTCACGTGACCGTCGAGGATACCGGCACGGGTATCGACCCATCCAACCGCGATCATATTTTCGATCCGATGTTCACGACCAAGGAGCGCGGCATGGGAATTGGCCTTTCCATCTGTCAGTCCATTATCGAAAGCCATAACGGCCGCATTTGGGTTACGCAGGGAAAAGACAAAGGCTCGGTTTTCCAGTTTGAGTTGCCGACGGGCGTCGGCCAAGGCGATCAAGTTCGCCAACGTCATGCCTCATTGGCGACGCGGGTTACATGACGTGCGATAGGCGAAATCCAGCCATGTCGCTGATAGGTCAAGAGCGGACGCAGCACTCAATTCGGCTTCGCATCCGCCGCCGGCGCGTTCGCAGGCGCTGCCGCCTCGGGCGCGGCGGGTTTGACCGTGCCGCCGGTAAAACGATCGATCATCGAGCGCACGGCGTCGTTGGTCTTGCGGCCTTTCACCGCATCCAACAGCGGGGCGGTTGCCGGTGAACGGCGGAGCAGGCTGTCCGGATCGGGAAAGATCAGCGGATCCTCCCACGGGCCCTGCACCACGAACGGCAGCTCGAAGGAAGGCGCGGCGTTGGGCACGGCAGCATTGGCAGGTACAAGGCTCGCCACGCCCTTCATGTCGAATTCGCGCGAAGGCACCGAGGCGGTGCCGGTCAGCGTGATGCGCGCAGGGCCCTCGACATGGACATCGTCGAGGGTGGCTGTGCCGTCCGCGAATTTCACCGCGACGGTGAGGTTGTCGTAGGGCGTCGAGCCCGAGCGGAAATTGCCGACGCCCGACAGCGGCCGGCGTTCCAGCCGCTTGAGCAACTGCTCGGCGTTGAAGCCCGATATCGCGCCGTCATGGCCGATCAGGGTGGCCGAGCCGTCGAGCGATTGCGCCAGCGCAAACGGGCTCGAGCCGAAAGCGGCCAGCGAGACGCCGAGATTGCCGCGCCCGGATAGTTTGCTGATGCCGAACAGCTCGCTGGCGCAGGCCTGCAAATCGACATCGGTGAACTGGAACTGGGCCTTCACGTCGGCGTCCGCGTTGATCCGCGACAGTCCGAACGAGCCCTTGGCGATGCCGCCATAGATCTGCGCTTCGGCCACTGAAAGCGCCAGCGCGCCGTTGCGTAAGTTGGCGCCGACTGCGGTGCGACCGAGCTTGGAGGGACCGACCGTCACCCGCGCGGCGGAAAGCCTGATGTCGAGATCGGTCATCGACAGCGAATTGAGGTCGAACAGCTGCCGGTTCCAGTCGTGCGCGCCGCTGGCGAGCAGGCGGAAGGTCGAGACATAGGGCGTGAAGTCGAGCGCGTCGGCGGCAAGCGTCGCCTGCAGCGTCTGCCGGCCGTTATTGGCATAGGTCATCACGCCCTCGGCAACATTGCCGTCGAGTTCGACGTTGACATTGGTGAGCGCAATCGAGGCGCCGACCGCATTGGCGCGCGCCTTCAGCGCGAAGCGGCCGAAGCCGCCGCTGCCGGGCGGTTCCTGCCCGGTCCAGTGCAGCGCGTTGCGCAGCGAGGGCGTATCGACGGTCAGCGTGCCTTCCAGCATCATGCTGGTGCGGTTGGCGACCGTGCCGTCGAAGGCGAGTTTGAGCGGCGCGCTGGCGAGCCGCGCTTTCAGCCCGGAGCGGTCGCCGGAAAGCGCGGCGAGAAAATCGCTGATCGAGACGCTGCCATCGACGCGCTGGCTGCGCCAGTCGAACTGCCCCGTGGCCGCAAACGAGCGCGAGATCGAGGGCCAGGCGAGCGACAGATCGATATTGTCGAGCCCTTCGCTCACCTGACGGATGGGGTCTTCGTACAGGAGCTTGCCGTCCTGGATGCGGATTTCGGAGAACGACACCTGGTTGTCGGCGCCGGGCTTCATGGTGTGGGCGATGGTGGCGATGAACGGCGTCCAGTTGCTCTCGCCGTTGATGTCGCGCACGACCCGGATGCTCGGGCGCAGCATCATGACGTCGGCGATCTCGAAGCGTTGCAACAGCAACGGCAATAGCCGCAAATTCGCCGTCAGCACGTCGACGGTCAGCGCCGGGTCGGTCGCTGCCCCACCCTTCAAGCCGACGTCATGAAACGACACATAGCTTCCGGGGAACACCGAAATGTCGGCGCTGCCCTTGACGACGAGGTCGAGCCCGGTCACGGCGCGGATCTGCGCCTCCACCGCCTGGCGCAGCGCGTCGCGGTTGAGCAACCAGGATGAGGCGATCATCCCGACCAGCACCACGCCGATCAGCGCCGCAAGCGGTATCGCAAGGCGCCGTGTTCCCTGAGCCATCGTCAATGAGAAATCCCGGAAATATCCAAGTCTGGTTTATCCAAGTCTGGCTTATCAAAGTCTGGTTTAGAGGTCGCTGGCGCGCTGCCAAAGGCATGAGCAGGGCGGGAAATACCCGACGACCCCGTCAAGTCGCCCCTGTCAAGTCTGGGCAACTTGCTGGTTTTTCTTGACGCTTTCAAGGCCAAGGGTGGGTGGGGCGGCTCGCCTTTGCCATCCCGTCATTCCGGGGCGATGCCAACGGGTCCGCGCAAGGCGCGGCCCGATGACAGGCTCCGCGTCGAACCCGGAATCTCGAGATTCCGGGTCTGGTGCTAACGCACCATCCCGGAATGACGGCGCGTGCCTCCGTCGTGACGCCGCTTGACGGCCGTCATTGACGCATTGCGAAGAATTCGCCTAATAATCCCTCCCTAACATGTGCGCGCTCTCGCGCCTCCTGCATCAGGTCTAGTTTCATGAAAAAGGTATATCCCGACGCCAAATCGGCACTCGAGGGCGTCCTGAAGGACGGCATGATGATCAT
>Ga0210394_10005849_pt1 | contig 13612 bp, 16 predicted proteins | sample IncBWC12MmetaG_FD_160121 | JGI IMG/M metagenome (GOLD analysis project Ga0210394, IMG submission 160121) | Forest soil microbial communities from Barre Woods Harvard Forest LTER site, Petersham, Massachusetts, United States - Inc-BW-C-12-M | ecosystem: Environmental > Terrestrial > Soil >...
CCGTGGCGTTCGTAATCGGGACTGAATTGTCGAAGAGAACTCCGCCATCGGAGAAGTCATAGGTCAAGATGACGGCATTTGAATGGACGGGAGTGATGACGTAGGCCCGCGGAGTCAGATCCTGACCGTGGCACAGAACCGCGGCGAGACAAACGCCGAAGATCAGCCCTGCCGAGTGCCGCTTCCTAACCATGACCAGTAAACGGCCTTCTCAGCGACTTAGCTTTCGCTGCCGGGCCACCTTCCGGGAAGAGACTTCGCCCCAAACGCAGGTATTGAAACCCCTACGGCTTTGCAGCCGGCTTCGGAATCCGCAACGTCCAGGAAAACCCAAACACGAATGTGCGGCCTTCGGGACGAGCCAGGGCCCGGTACTCATCGTAGTACTTGAAAAAGGCCACCAGATTCTTCCCTGGAAGAATGAAATTGGACTGAACACCAATAGCATGCACAGAGTAGAACGGAATCGAGCTCTCAGGAATAGGGATGCCTCCAACTCCGACGTTTAGTACTCCGCTGCTGTGCGAAACTTGCCATTGGTCATACCCAACCAAGCCGAGTTGGAGCAGTGTGCTCATGTCTTTTTTCAGGGGAAGAACCTGCCCCAATCCCCATTCCATAGTGAAGGCCTCGCCCGGTGTTATGTTGGTGCCACTCTTTTGCCCGTGGATTTCCCAGTTGGTGACCAGGTTTGCGGTGGTTCCCTTGTTCTTGGTTATGTAAAGCGTGGTGCCACTCGTTATATCGTTACCCCAATATCCGGAACCCACGTTGTTGCTGGCCCCCTGAGTGAATTGGCCCGTGGGAGCGACGAAAGCGTATCCGGCGTTGAAGTCGACTCGTTTTCCAAAGTGCCAACCCAGGTTAAACGGCTGGACGTACAGATCGGCAAAACCGGATCCTCCTCCGCCGGTGCTGAGGTTAGTCCCGGTTATGTTAGCTACCAGCTCACCGTTGGCGTAGGTTAGTGCGATATAGGGCATGAAATACCCGCCAAGGAACTTATGTTTCGGGACGTAGTAGAAAATGTTCTCGTCCACCCAGAACGAATAGGTCCCATTGACGCCTGGGATGCTATTTCCGTTGGGCCCATTTAACTGGCTGGCGGAGTAATTCAAGGCCAAGTTGGCATAGGTGACGCCGGGATCTGGGATCACTCCGGCATTAAGACCAAACTGTCCCGGGACCCATTGCCCCTTCTGTTGAGCCAACAAGGGTGAAGCGTACCCCAGGACGAGGCAGGCAAAAATCAGGATTGCATTTCTAATTTTCATTGTTTTTCTCACGCCTCTGAGGGATTGGTTCCATGAACTCTCGCAGGATAGGCCAACGCATCTTCGAGTTGATCTAACTCGACTCATCCCGTGCTGCTGTCAAATCCAGTGGTTATACGGTCTTGAAGAGCGTGGTGACGAACTCAGTGATGACCCTTAGCTGGAGCTGCTCCTCACGGCCCGTAGAAGCAGAAGGACGGGATTCCGTCTTCGACCAGCACGCTCTAGACCCACTTCTTATCAAAACCCTTCGATCAGTGTGCTGACTTCCGGTATCCAGAGTTGGTTACGTTTACCGAAAGATTTTTTGCATTGGCAAGTAGAACCTCAGTCGCCGGGTATCCCGTCCCGTCCTGTAGGGACGAGAAACGAACATCCAGGGTGACGGCATCCTTGGGGTCGTCCAGGTACGTTGCGACCGTAAGCCCCATCATCCGGTTGCTGGCGGGGTCGACTTCCACCGACAACACGTCGCCGGGCTTGGCGTAGTCGCGAAGGTTCACACGTGCCCCCTTGCCCGCACCCGGTAGGTCTAGGCTGACGTTGCCAGCGTCCTTCACTGCCTGAATTCGAACCGTGTCGGGTGGGACATAGCTCTTCACCAGCGCCACCGCCTGCTTCATGTAGTCCGTCAGCTCTTCTTTCTTGTTCTCGGCGATTCGGCCCCTCAACCCGCGCTTCTTTTCCGGCGGCGGAGACGCCGACACCTCGACCTTCTGTAACGCGCCATCAGCGCCGTAATAGCATTGCTTCTGCTGCCGCGATTTTTCCTCGCCTTTAAGGCTAATCACGGTGGTCTCGATCCATTCATAATGCCGGATGTTCTGCTGGTCCCGGGCCACGGATTGCTTGAGCGCAGCCACGCGCTGCTCCATCGCCGACGACTGGGATCTCACAATCGCCGGCGTCAGCATTAATGTCATGCTGCAAGCGGCAACAGCGAGGCGGGACTTCGAACTTCTGTGGTAGCTCTTCGCGTCGACGGTTTGCGTGCTCTGGGTGAGCCCGGTCGCCGCGCCAGATGGCGTACCAGTTTCTCTATTCATTGTCGGTCTCCAGCCTTAATCTTGAGAAATGTCACCACGATTCAGCGGAGCGTTCTGCTGTCAAAAGTGATAGTTATTCGCGCTTGATAGAAAACGACAAGTTGATTGATAGATTTCCCATCCATCCAAAGGGTTCCGGCAAGGAATCATTTATCCCCTGGGCATGGCAAGTGCTACGGAGCCAACTCGCTGTCATAAATGGTTTCAAAGCCTGAAAAAAGGGGCCGAATGTCGATGTGTCAAAACTCGGCCCCCAAAGAGCAAACAAGAAGCCCAGGACACTTCTTAAAAATTAAAGGTGGCACCACCGATGTACCGAAAACTGTTCTCACTTACCGCGCCGCGGGAGAATGGGTTGGAGAAACGAGTCAATAGATATCCAATTTCCACCGGTCTTATTGATATTGCTCGGCTGACGTGAATATCCAGACCAACTCCACTGGTCAGAGCAAAGGCATTGTTGCTTGGAGACGTGCCCACTACCCCTGATGCTGTAAATAGATGGCCATACAGATTAGTATATGCCCCGCCGACCAGCACTTCTCCGAAGGGTTCGACTTTGCCTCGCTTCTTAATGACAGGCCCAAACATGTAGGTGAAGAGATTGCCCTGGACCGTCACTGTGCCACCACCCGGGAAGAGTGCGGTTCCCACGGGAATCCCGATGGCGGCAGTCTTACTGCCATAGCCCTGTAGATCCATTTTGATACCAAGCCATTTAGCTGGCGTGTAAAAGACGAGAGATCCGCCCCCACCGTTCAGGTTGTGAGACCGACTCCCCGGAAGAGCGGGGATGAAATGGGCCAACGAGTAATCCACACCTATCTCAAACGTCGTCGGCGTGTTGTCTTGAGCAATCGCGTTTGCACCAAACAAAAGCGCAATTCCAGCTGCCACGAATAGTGAAACTTTGATCATTTGATAACCCTTCTTCTAGTTGCGTTTTGGGATTGACTATATACAGCCCGAGGGTATGAGGCGTGTAGGCCCTTGAGAACTAGCAGAATTACGAGCTAGGTTCATACAGCTCCGCCACCAGCTGCTTTAGCCTTCCTGTTTTCCTTCTCCAGCTCGTTGAACCTGTAATACCTGACAGTGTCCTACCAATTCCGCAGCCTCTAATATTCCGCCCACGAAACCTGTAGTCGGAAAGGAATGCGATGTCCGCGGGAAAAACGATCACGCCTGGCCCTGCATTGAATTCGGTCCTAACGCTTTGGAAATGTCCGAAGTGTCATTCATCCTTCTCGATCGAATCGTTCCAACATTTCCACTCACTGACATGTTTGATCTGTCAGGACACGCCACTTCATTTCTGCGGCGTTGAGAACTTCTCTGAGACGTCCGCTGAAGATGACACTTGTAGTGATTGCGACTTCGATGGCTGGTGAGTGTGCACCTAGCCTCTCCTGTAAGAATTGCGAGTTCCATTTGCAGCACCGCTGCCCTAGTTTCGAGCCTGGAAACGGAACCAACCTCCAGCTAGGGCCGCCCCTTCTTCACGGATCTCAGGCGCGCCCCTAGCCTTTGAGATCTATGCCAGCTCAGAGGAGAAAAACTCGGCAAGTACATTCAGAAATCGGACCAAACGCTATGACGAGCCTCTGTGGTTAGTGACAGTATTCCTTTTCCTAGCACTGCATTAAGTTAGCAAAAGCACAGTAACTCAATAACAGTTTTCGTCCCACGCTACCGGGAGATCTTCAGTGATCACGTACGTTCTTGTGTGTGTGTTGTCCATTCTGATTTTGCTTTGCCTTTCCGATGTCTTCAATCTCGGGGGGACGAACCGCCGATGAACGGAGCGCCGAATTGCTATTAGAGTTATCGCATCGCGCCACACTTTTTCCATCTTCGCGAATCGGGAGGGTTGTGCCAATCACCTCCGGGAATCTCGCTAGACGAGAGAAAGCGGCTAGTGCGGCCGGAGGGAATCGGCGAGGCTCTCTAGATTTTGCGGGTCAACGCGGATGACACCGTTGCGTGGGCTGTCAATGTCCGCGATGAGGAAGAACGAAAGAGCAAGCGAAATGGGTAGTACCAGCAACAACATAGAGGTTTTCCGTTGTGCACGGTAGCCGAGTAGGAAATTGCAGAAAGCTGCAATGGAGATCAGGAGAATCCAGGCGGCAATCGGGACGCGATTGCGCCAGGCCGCCTCGGTGTACCCTGCCGAGTTCAACACGTCGTTCATGCCCGAAAGAACTAGGGCCGACACAGGGTTCGGCTGAGCGCTTACCGAGGGAGTTACTTCAGACCAAAGCTCCGATTGCAGTTGCGAAATCTTAGCCCTGGCCTGCCGCAGGAGTTCAGAGTCGCGACTTGTGTAAAAGAGGATGCGCTGGTCTAGGTAGTCGCGTAGAAGGGCGCGTAGCTCGGCGGCTTTGGCGGCAGACAATACGTCCAAACGAACATATTCGGTACCGATGGCGTTGGCTTCCTGCTCTTCGTACCCTTTGCGTTGGTCGTAGCGGCTGACAGCCATAGCAAAAGTGAAACCGATCATCAGCCCCAGGAGCGTAAGCGTCGCCCCAAGAATGAGACTGAAATGCCCTTCATCATCGAGACTCTGCTTGCGAAAGTACGCGCCAACCCGGCTTGCGATCCAGAGGAGTGCCAGGGTGATCACGAAAAAAACGAGCGGGTAGTTCAACAGAAAAATCATCGGTGGCAACCCCAAAGAATTTAGGTAACTCGCTGGAAAGAACGCGTAAACAGCGATCACTTCACGTACATCGGGAGGCGCAGCCTGAGAGACTAAAGTTGGCGACGTAATTTGCATCGTCGGCTATTTGATTTCGAGAACCGCCGCTGTCTTTAAGTACGGTTCTCGCCGATAATCTCCCGCCGCTTCCTGACTTTTGCCTAGCTCTTGCGCGCGGGGGACGCCTTGTTGAGCAGGTCAACCAACGGTTTGGCCGCCGGGACCACGGCCTGGTTACCGTGAATGATGTCTTTGACGTCTTCTTCTTTGCCATAGATGGCTTTGTTGGCGTCTTTGTCGACGTCAATCGAGGCGCCCGCCAGAGACACGCCGGCAAAGAGTCCCTTTGAACGTGAATAGCTCAAAATGTCAGCGTTTCCAACAGCGTTGTAGGACGCTGCCTGGGCGCCTGTAGGGCCAGCAGCCACAGCTGCGTTTGATCCCAGTTTAGTCTTACCGTTCAAGATCTCATCCACGCCTTTCTGACTTGTAATAGCCACCACAAAATCGGTTTCCGTGGACCCGAGTTGCAATCCTAGGCTCCCCTGATCGAGCGCGTACATCGCGGGAGCCCCCCAAGAGTTATCCATCTTGGCGCCCTTACGGCAAACGAGCGCGCCTCGCCCGTAGCTCCCGCCAATGCCAATGGCTACTTTCTTGACACCAGGAAAGATGAGTACGCAGTGCGCCTTGTCGAGGATAGTTTTGGGTAGACCATTTTCCTCGGAGAGAATTTGCTGCAGGACGGCAGATGAATTTGCCAACCGCTTCTCTTCATCCTTCTGTGCTAACAAGGGAACAACCAAAACGCTAAACGCAAGCATCACAGCCGCACGCAAAAATATCTTTCTTTGTCCTTTTTTCATCGCCTCCTCCCCAACTTTGCGGAAAACTGAGACTTCAAAGGCACGTAAAACAGCAAACTACGGCGAAGTCATAGGATGTGCTACTGCGAATATTGACAGCAGAACCAGCGGCAATCGGGCTGTTCGGACGGCCAACTTCCGATATATCTAGCACTCCCCCGATATCCAAGCTCACCACTCAAATCGGTTATTTCTGACAGTTAAAACTCACATCCGAAAAGCCTAAATTAAAGATAGCTGGCCATTTCAGTGGGAACTGCAAATGGCTACCGGGCCACGCATCTTGACAGCGGGCGAACGTAGGCTCGTATTCGGCACTTTGGCGAAATTATTTGACGCTCGCTTTGAGGTTGTGAGGACAGCGGACAACAGCAAAGAGTTGCCCAAAATGGCTGCCACACTCGAACCAGATTGCGCCTTTCTGCGATGGAGGTAAGAAAAAATGATCAGGACTTTCACAAAACAATTTTTATCCGCAACGCTATCTTTCCTGCTAATCCTCACCACTGCGCCATTTGAAGCTAGGGCGCAAACGGAGTCGACCGCGTATTCCGGACAAGGCGCTCCGCTGTCTGCGGATGAGCTGCAACAACTGGCTGCGCCCATCGCTCTCTATCCGGATTCTCTGGTAGCGCAGATTCTTGGAGCTTCAACCTTTCCGGACCAAGTTACTGCCGCTGCTGGCTGGCTTCAGCAGAACAGCTCACTCAAGGGTACGGCTCTGATGGAAGCCGTTGACAAGCAACCGTGGGACCCCAGCGTGAAAGCACTCACACAATTTCCCTCTGTGCTCAGCAACCTGGCGACGAACCTTGGTTGGGCCTCCGCGCTGGGAGAGGCTTATCACACCCAGAGCGCCGATATCATGACGGCTATCCAGGTGCTGCGGGCCAAAGCGCAAGCGGCCGGCAATTTGAAATCAGGCTCTCAGATCGTCGTTGTTCAGCAGGCGCCGCAGACCATCGTGATTCAGTCGGCAAATCCGCAGGTGGTGTACGTCCCCATGTACAACCCGGCGGTCGTTTACGGTTATCCCTATGTCACTCCCGGATACAGCACCGCCTCGGTGGCGGCGACCGGCGTCCTTGCATTCGGGGCCGGCATCGCGGTAGGGGCGATGATCAGCAACGGGTGCTGCAGCTGGGGGTATAGCAGTTGGAATTGTGGCTGGCACGGCAATGCAGTGGTGTATCACGGTGGGGCGTACTACGGAAACAGCGCGTGGCACGGCGGCTACTACGGCTCCAGGGCGACAGCCTATGGTCCCAACGGAGTCGCGCGCGCCGGCTCCGGCTATAACCCCTCCACCGGTACTTATGCCCGCGGGGCATCCACCACGACTGCATACGGCTCGCAAAAAGTTGGTCAGGCATACAACCCAAGCACCGGGGCCTATGGCTCCACCCATCAGGGTTCCAATGCCTATGGGAGTTATGGAAGCTCCACGGTTTCTAAAAACGGCAATACAGCTTACACCCAGCATCAAACGACCTCTCAAGGAAGCACGGGATCGGTACAAACCTCGAACGGTGGCAAGGCTGTTGGCGCGTCGGGTAAGTACAACAGCGCTGCCGTGGGTCAAACCGCAAATGGCAACAAGTACGCGGCGGCAAACGGCAACACCTACAGCAACACCGGGAGCGGCTGGCAGCAAAAGAGCGGAACTTCGAACAATGCCCAGAGATCCAGCGCATCGGGTTGGGGACAGCAGGAAAAGAGCGGCGGTTCATCGGCCTTTAACAGCGGAGGCGGGGGCTGGGAATCCAGATCGGACAGCGCCCGAGGTGCATCCAGCAGGGGCGGTGGTGGCGGCTGGGGCGGGGGTGGTCGCAGATAAACCAACACTACTGCCGCAAACGACGCCGAGCGGTGGAGAGTGGTGTTGCCGAAGTGTTTTACAGTTGAAGTTTGGAGGAAGTATGTTGCACGAAAACCGAAGAATATCTGTGGTGGCCGGCTTGGTACTTTTTGTGCCGATCATTTTCCTTGCCGGTTGCAGCAAGGTCGAGAAACCTTCGTTCAGAGCGTTTGCTTCACCCGACGACGCGTGCAGTGCGCTGATCGCAGCGGCGAAGTCCGGCAATCAAAACGCGGCTCTGGCAATTTTCGGTACCGATTCGAAGGAGATTATCTTCTCCGCCGACGCCGTGCAGGACAAGGCGTTGATCGACGATTTTGTGGCCGCCTATGCGGTGATGCACCGCTGGCGCAAGATGACTGATGGATCCCAAATTCTGCTGGTCGGAGCAGACAATTTTGCCTTCCCTATCCCGCTGAAGAGGAATGGCGAAGGCAAATGGTTCTTCGACACAGCTGCGGGAAAAGAGGAGATTCTGGCGCGGCGAATTGGTCGAAACGAGCTGGCAGTCATCGATGTTTGTGGAGCGCTGGCCGACGCTCAAGCCGAGTACTTCTCACAGAATCATAGTGACGGAGGCGCGAACCACTACGCTCTGAAGTTCATCAGTGACACGGGTCAGCAGAACGGTTTGTATTGGGATTCACCAGAGGGCCAGCCCAAAAGCCCGCTCGGGCCGTTGGTGGCGTTCGCAACAACCGAAGGATATGGCGCAAAGCCAAACTCGCACGTGCCTTTCCATGGTTACTACTTCCATATGCTGAACCGGCAGGGCAGTCACGCGCAAGGCGGTACGAAGGATTACGTGGTCGACGGGAAGATGGTCGGTGGATTCGCCTTCGTCGCCTATCCGGCTGAATACGGCAACTCGGGAGTGATGACATTCATGATCAACCAGGATGGCGTGCTGCTCCAGAAGGATTTGGGGAAGACCACAACCGAAACGGCAGCCGCCATGGGCGAGTTCGATCCAGATACTGGTTGGAGCCAGGTAGAGGAACCCTAGGGAATGAAGTATTTCGCTAGATGCATCACTCCGTCCGGTTTGAGCACGGCAACCAGAGCCCGATATTTGTCCAAGCTATGATTGAGGCGCGATGGCCCACAAGCTCTGGGTCCGAATCGGGCCAACTGTCGAGCCATTCCCGATAGCTTATCGCCCCAAAACCCACCTCGGCTCCCTTAACCGCTGCGGCGAAGCGAGCAATCTCTGAGCGGTGAATCTGTCTCGTAGCATCACCGATTGGCCTTCCGCCGTAGTCTGCTGATTCCGCGAACAAATAGACAAGGTAAGGCCCCTTTGCTTTCCGGCGACCTTCGGTCACCAAACCGAAAGCATGCTTCACCAGTTGCGCCGCATCCAGAAAATCGAAGTGCTCCGCTCGGGGACCGAAGCCTATCTCTCATGTGCTCGTAGGCGGCCATATGATCATGCCAGACTAGGGGGTCGTATGCGGTCGATAGCTCTACATCTTTTGGACCTCGGTATGGCTCGAACCTCTTGGACTCAATTCCAATTATTGCTTCAGGTGTTTCAGCAAGCGCATCGAGCCAGGGATGTCTTCCGCCTGACCATGGAAATCGGGCGCAGTACTCTACTTCAACAACGATAGGGCATGAGATGTTCTGTCTTTCTTCACTGGGATTCAGACCCAGGTAACTCGCCACTTGCTTGCTTCTCTGGAAACGGCTGACCGGACCGATCGTCAACACAAACGCCAATGCCGTCACTGGCCCCACTCCTGGCTCCTTCATTAACTACACCGCTTACGGACGACTTTGCACTTCCTTCATCACCGCCCGGTCCAGTTCAGCGATCCAAGAGTTGAGCTGATCGAGCAGTTCGAGCAGGTCATGCCGGCGACGGTGGGCCCGGGGATCGAGCACCAAGCCTTCCAGTTCCATGCGCCACACCTTGCTCCACAGCTTCTGTTTCCTGCACAGGCCCTGACCGATGGCTAGAGCATGTAGCTGGTTCATCACCGAGGTCCGCATGCGAACCAGCTTATGTCGATGCCGCACCAATTGCCGGACATCTCGCTCGGCCGGAGACGGAATCCAGATGCGAGGGAATCGGTCGGTCAGAAGCAAATCGAGGATGTGCAGGGCATCCCGCGAGTCGGTCTCCTGCATTCGTACCCTCATCGCGCGGACCTCCGCCGCATCTCCCACCCAAAGCTCGTGGTGATATTCCCGGAGTCCTTTCTCGAATCACTGCTCATTCACGGTGGCTTCTATGCCCACCCGAGCGGGTTCGGAAAGTGATGCGTAAAAATTCAGCGCCTCACCAGTCTCATATACCAACCGGCGTTCGATGACCTCGCCAGTGGTGGAATCCAACATTGCAACTTGCTGGAAGCGAGTATGGAAATGACAACCTATAATAATCATAGCTCGGCTCCTTTGTCCCGAGCCTTAGTCGATAAGCGCAACCAAGTTTACTCGGCTGAGGGGAGCCGACGACCTTATCCAATCATTTATCAGGAGTTGGGCGGCCCTGCCTGGTGTTTGAAGAGGATTCTGTGCAGTTCGTCGTCGCCAAGCGCACTGCCGAGTTCTCTGAATGCAAAAAGCGGTATCAGTACGACGAACCCAATGATTGTTAGAAGCAGGAGGCCCCTAAAATTATCTCCAATGATTGCGGGAAGGCTCTGGGCGAAGGACTTGCCGTGGAACTTTCCGAGGATAACTTCTTCGAGTATGTCCAAGGAGACCAGTATCGCCGAGCATAGGACCGCTTTGAACAGTATGGAATACACAAGCGCTTTTTCCCTGATCGGCTTCGGTACGTGAAAACGTTCTGCGATCAACAAAAACTTTGCCAAGATCAGTGCTTTCACGAGGGCAAAGCCGAACCGGTACCCGAAATCAAAACCTGCGGCTCTCAGAACCAGCGATTTGTGGATCTCAAAGACCATGAGCAAGGCCAAGAGATAGATAGACAAAACGGCGAAACGCTTGCCCTCTTCGACGGCTTTTTCCTTTAGGCGAGTTTTGTTGGTATTCACGGCATTCTCCACAAATGGGGTGGAGTGCGCGTACTCGTTCGAATTCTTATGGATACCTGTTTCCTTCGCATGGGCAACATACTAGGTAGACTCGATATTAGAAATTCTTTCCAGACGCGCCGACTGTCAGAAGTGATAGGACCAGTTCAATATTGCGGGGACACCTGCTCTGATTTGGGAATCTAGCAGCCACATTCCGAAAATCCCTGCCAGCTCAACCGGTCGATGCAACACCAGCTAATCGGCTGCTCGGACAACAGCGACAACACTTCTCGCAGGGAACTGATCTTTGCGAGCTGTACTCAATTAAACCTAAACAGGACGGTGCTTTCCGTCTGTATTAAGGCCCGAGTTCGATGTAGCTCTTGATGCTGCTCTTACCAGATTGTTGAGCCTGTGTTGCGATGACCCGTTGAATCCACCCCGTTTCTCAGGAGTTGGCTGTCAAATCCGCCTAGTCGAAAAGGCTGCGCCTGTCACGGTTTGAGGAGGCTGACAGGCGCGCGCCCCGGGAATTGGCTTCGCGAATCGAGGCTACGCCGCTCTTGCTGCGACCTTCGTCTCGACGATCTTGCGGATCAGCCGACGCGTTCGTTCGGCGAACGCAACCTCGTCCGCAAGGCAACTCTCAAGGAGTACGCCCACCCCCCAATTCCCGGTAAGGTCTGCAGCGGCACTCAATACCATGTAGGCACCTATGCGGAGATGGACTAGGTGGCTAGCCTTGGCCAAGACGAACAGATGCCTGGCTTCGGGTGACTGTATCTCAGCGAGCTCGCGGCGGAAATCGTCAATGAATACATCGAGAAGGCGGCCACTAAATTTAACGGGCTTCTCACCAATAAGCTTAAAAACCTCGTCGAGCTTAGAGACGATCTGGTCTTTAACAAACAAGCGTGCTTCTAGTGCCTGTTTTATCTCCGGATTCTGAACGACCTGGCTCAATTCTTGGAGTATCTCGCTGGTGTGCTCCGCGCCCTCCCGTTCTGCACTGAGCATGGTCACAAAGACTTCCTTCGGGTTCTTAGCTGGCATCTGATTCTCCTTTGTGTGGGGGTCTCTTGAGTCAGGGCCTCGGGCCGACTCAGAGCCTCTGTTCTATTTAACCCACGGATTTTCAAAGAAGAACTGTCAGCATTTACAGCGTCGACCCGCCTGACCGAGGACTTGCGCTAAGTCCCGAAAGTCGGTTTTTCGGAATGTGGGGTACTACTTCTCCACTTTGCCGAGAATCCCGTTTATCAGGTGCGGGGCAGCTTGCCTTGCTTGTGCCAAGCCCGACAGTCATGGCTTCGAAGCAGGATGTGCGCCGCTTCGACCTTCGACGTGTTCCAACGCAATAAATATTTGAGCCTCGAATCGTTTCGCAAAAACGGTCAGGGCGTGCGTACTCCTGTATGGTTCGCGGGCGATCCCGCAGTCGGCACGCCCCAAAAACTCTACGTCTACAGCGAGGCGGATTCTGGCAAAGCGAAGCGCATCCGTCGCAACTCGCGGGCGAGAATTGCTCCCTGCCATATGAGAGGCAATCTACCGGCGATTGGATCGAGGCACGCGCTGAAATCGTCGCCGATGAGGAAGCAGGACGCGGCATGCGCTTGCTCAATGGGAAATATGTACCCTGGAAGCAGCTACTCGACTTCTTCTCGAAATTCAAGCGTCGCGGACGCGTCGTCTTCGCGATACGTCCTGTATAACAAGCTTAGATTAGAAAGGATATTCGGATCTATGCGAGTGGTCTGAGACTCGCGGCCTATGACTTTTTCTGGTTGTCCGAGGGGGCATAAGGTTTCTCGAGAGACTCGCTCCCCAAAGCAGCCGTTGCGCCTAACGGGATTACGGATACTCGCCCTCGAACCAGAGCGTCTGAAGAACCGACAGGCCATCGCCGGAGGCTGACTCCAGGGATGGACGGGCTCTCGACCGACGCTCAAGCTGCTTGTTGTTTCAGATGTTCGGCGTCGAAACAGACTCCTTTCTTCCAAACGAGCAAAGTGATCGCGGCAATCTTACGTGCCAGGGTGAGGCGTGCCGTGGACGGTTTCATTCCTCGGGCAACTAAAGCGGCGTAGAACTCCTGAAACGGTCCCGCTACGACAGCAGCTCGGATCGCCGCACCCTTGAAGATATTTTTCAGATCGTGATTGTGATTGGTGTTGAGCCCGCGAATGGCCAGGATTCTTTTGGAGCGCTGGAGTTGACCCTCGACAAAACGGTACTCCCCGCTGGTGTAGGTCTGCAGAGCCAAGCCGCTGTAGGCCCACAGTTGCCGTTTGGTGCGAAAGCGATGGGGCGTTTGAATCAGAGCGATCAGCAGAGCCGCCCGAATCGGTCCGATCGAAGGAATCTGGCGCAGCCATTTCATCGCGCTGTGCTTGCGACTCTCGGTCAACAGATCCTGCCGTACTTGCTGGCGCAAAATAACCAACGCATCGAACTGCCTCGGCCCGGCGGCGCACGCCGGCTTCGGCGATCTTGCCGAGCCATTCCGAACGATAGCGTGGTGCGTAGACTTGCTGGCCGGCGCAGGGAATGGCCCAGCTTCGGTAAAGGGCCTTCAGACGATTCATCACCCGCGTGAGATCTCGCGTGACGGCCAGATAGCTGCGTGCCAATTCCCTCAAAGTTCGTAGGCCGCTCTCTCCGTGGTAGACCGGGGAGAGAAGCCCAGTCCGCAGCAGATCGGCAGCTTTCGGGCATCGATGCGATCGTTCTTGTTGCCCGCTTTCAGCAAGGAGTTCTTCCGCGGATCGCACACCAGCACTTTAGTGACGTGTGGCTTGAGCAGATCGTGTAGCCACGCCGCACAAGTCCCTTCTTCCAAGGCCACGTGCACGCTTCCGCGAAGACCCTGGA
>Ga0210394_10005850_pt1 | contig 13611 bp, 17 predicted proteins | sample IncBWC12MmetaG_FD_160121 | JGI IMG/M metagenome (GOLD analysis project Ga0210394, IMG submission 160121) | Forest soil microbial communities from Barre Woods Harvard Forest LTER site, Petersham, Massachusetts, United States - Inc-BW-C-12-M | ecosystem: Environmental > Terrestrial > Soil >...
TACCATGTACTCCGCGGTCAGCGCGCGCGCCGTGGAAATTGCGACTCTGCGTGCCATTGGATTCGGCAGTGCCGGCGTAGTCATGTCGGTGCTGGTGGAAGCGTTGACCTTGGCGATTTTCGGCGCACTCTGCGGCGCGGCACTTGCATGGTTCTTCTTCAACGGCAATACGGTGAGCACGATCTCCGGGGGAGGCGGATTCTCGCAGGTCGCTTTTCATTTGCACATTGGATTGAATCTGATCGCGGTCGGGGTCGCTTGGGCCTGCGTAGTGGGGCTGGTGGGCGGATTGTTTCCGGCGATCCGCGCCGCGCGACTGCCCGTGGCGGCGGCATTGCGCGCCTTATGAGTTCTTCGACAGCAGCGATTTTGGCGCCACCAAACGCCATGCGCGTTCAATAAGTTCCGGCAGCGCCCTGGGATCGACGCTCGCAAAGCGTACGAGAATCCATGGGTAGTCCCGATAATGATCCGTGATGAAGAAGACTCGCGGATCCGACTGCAGCAAAATCTCGCGATCCAGCAACGCGGCGCGCAGCACCAGGCACTCCCCGCTCTGATGCAGCCGCGCCAGCAGCTTACCCCGGACCTTAAGCGCAGGTGTCCCGTACGACGTGGAGTCCTCCACGCCGGGCAAGGTGTGGGCGATGAGGCGCACCTGCTCGAACGTAACGCCGCTCAAGTGAGTTGCTCCTTCAGGAACGCCAGAGTCCGGTCGAGTGCTTCCCGGGTCGGCTGTCCCGGCTCGTCGATCAGGTGATTCGTCAGCACGCTGTGCGCCGGCTTGGGGCCGCGCGGATTGGCGTATTTCTCGTCGATCTCGATCGCTTCGAACGCCGCGCCGAATTCACTGCGCAGCCGCGCAAAGCGCTCGCCGGGACACATCGGATCCTGAATGAAACGCAACCCAAGGATGCGTGCGCCTTCGTGATCTATTTTCTCATGGGCCGCTTGCAGCTCTTGCGGCGACGCGTGCAATCCGCCGCGACGGGACCTGGTCAGTGCAAATGGCAACGATGGTTGCGCCAAGACCGGCGCCAGCACAGGAGCATTCAACATCATGGCGAGCGCAAAGTTGCCGGTGAAACACATGCCGATGGCACCGACGCCGCGGCCGCCGCACTCAGCATGCGCGCGCCGCGCAAGCGCACGCAGAGCGTCGACGATCGGACTGGATTGATTGGACGCGAGAACACGAAATTCCCGGCTGATGCACGCCCTGAAGATGGTGCGTAGCGCATAGCCGCGCTGCAGCGGCCGCATTGGCTCGCCGAACAGGAGCGGCATGAACACGGTATAGCCGGAATCGACCAGGCGGCGCGCAAAGCCCGCGACCGCGGGAGTGATCCCCGGAATCTCCGACATCACGATGACGGCGGGACCGCTCCCGGCTCGATAAACGGCGCGGGCGGTCCCCTCAAGGTTCACGGACTGCAAGTCGAATCCCGGGACGGTGTTCATAAGCGCCAGCTGAACGAAAATCACTCCCTAGTCTATGCGCTCGGCGCTACTTACGCACTTTGCAGGCGCGGCGGCTGCAAAGTTGCGGTGTAATATGCACCCAGCCACATGAGGAATTCATCATGCTGGATCTTGATCTTGCCATCGTGCACCACGTCTTGGTCTTCGGGATATTTGGAATACTGTTTGCCGAATTCATGACCGTGCGGCCAGGCTTGAGCAGCGCCGCCGCGGCTAGAATTGCGTCCATCGACATGTGGTACGGGATTCTCGCGGCCGCGGTGGTGGTCGTTGGCTTTTGCCGGGCGATCTATGCGGCCAAGGGCTGGGCCTACTACTCGCACAACGCGTTCTTTTGGGCGAAAATGGCCAGCTTTGCGGTCATCGGTTTATTGTCCGTGCCGCCCACGATGGCGTTTATCCGCTGGCGAAAGTCGGGGGCCGCGCCCGATGAGGCTGCCATAAAATCGGCGCGCCGTTATCTGCACGTCGAACTTGCGCTGTTCGTCCTGCTGCTCATATTTGCCGCGGCGATGGCTCGGGGCTACGGAGAATTTTAAGTTGACGGGCGCGCCAACAAGCCGCGGGCTTCTGCTTTCTTTCCTGCTGCTGTATTTCGCAGCGGGGCCGGTTGTCCATGCGCAAGCGTCGCCGCCCTTCGAACTCGCTGTCCTTGGCTCCGGAGGACCTGGAGCCACGGGGCGCGCGGCGTCGAGCTATGTCGTGCTCATCGAGGGAGTGGCGCGAATACTCATCGACGCCGGCCCCGGTTCCTTTGTGCGACTCGGCGAGGCGAAGATTTCCTTGACCAATACCGACGTCGTTCTCCTCACTCATCTGCACATCGATCATGCAGGGGAACTGGCAGGCCTGTTCAAGGCGCGTGCGGTAGCAAGTTCCGGCCCGATTGTATTCAACGTATGGGGCCCTGAGGGTTCGCAAGAACCGCGTCAGGGAGCCTATTTCCCTTCCACGCGCCGGCTGCTCGATTTGATGTTCGGACCGCAGGGTGCATTTGCGTACTTGAGCGATTTTGCCGCGCCGATGCGCATCCATGCGCACGACATTGCTGCTCGGGAAAACCTGATTGCAGCACCGCAGATGATCTTCAAAGACAGCGGCTTCGCGATTACGGCGATCGCCGGACACCATGGCGATGCTCCTGCGGTGATCTATCGCGTCGATTACGCCGGCAAAAGCGTTACTTTTTCCGGGGACATCGACGCCCAAGGCCTGCCAAGCTTGCGCAAGATTGCCGCGGCCAGCGACTTGCTGGTGTTCAACTGCGCGGTACTCGATCCGCCCGGTTCCCCTGCCATCCTCTACACGCTGCACACGCCGCCGCACGCCATTGGGGAACTCGCGAAAACTGCTGGAGTCCATCGGCTCCTGTTGAGCCACCTGTCGCCGGCCACTGAAGGAATGCAGCAAGCGGTTTTGGAATCAATTCACCGTACCTACGCCGGTCCGGTGAGCTTCGCCGAAGATGGAATGCGACTGCGGCCTTAGCGCCGGTGTTTAACGTGGCGCGAGAAGCATCTTCATCCCGTGACGGGGGCGAAGCGTTATCAGGCCTTGAGGTTCGACGGGGTGCCCCGGCACCAGTTGCAGCCGATAGCGCTGCGCGAGGGTAGCCAGGAGTATCGTCGCCTCCGCGAGGGAGAAAGCGGCGCCGATGCAGATGCGCCGGCCGCCGCCAAATGGCAGATAGGTAAAGCGCGGGCGCGCGGCGGACTGCTCAGCCGAGAACCGCTCGGGGTCGAATCTGCCGGGATTCGGCCATAGTTTCACGTGGCGGTGGAGCACCCAGGGTACGATCATGACCGTGGATCCTTTGGGAATGTGTTTACCCACCAGCGTGTCGTCGGCAAGCGCCACGCGCTCCATGGCGGGTACCGTCGGATAAATTCGCATGGTTTCCTCGATCACCATACGCGTGTAGGTGAGATTTGCCAGGTCTTCCTGACTGGGCGCGCGCCCGCCGAGTACGGAGTCCAATTCGGCGTGCAGTTTCGCCTCCACGGCGGGATGCTGCGACAGGAGAAACCACGCCCAAGTCATGGCCATCGCGGTCGTCTCGTGACCGGCCATGAAAATCGTTATGACGTGATCGCGCACTTCTTGCGCGCTCATACCGCCGCCGGTTTGTTCGTCGCGGGCGGCGATCAGGCGTGCCAGCAAATCCTTGGGTCCATTTCCTGGATCGCGCGCGCGCGTCTCGATCAGCCGATCGATGAGCGTATCGAATTCGTCAAACACGAGGTCCGCGGCCTTCTTTCGGCCGAGTGCGGACAACCATAGCGGGAAGCCGAGCAAATCCAGAATATTCGGACGAATCTCTGCCTGATAGCGTCCGGCGGCGCCGCCCATGATGGTCATGATGTCGTCGGAGTCGGATGAAAACATGGTGCGCGAAATGATCTTCAGCGTCACTTCCATCATGTCTTCGGCGACATCGACACCGGCCCCTGCGCCGAGTTTGTTCCAGGCGCCCAGCAACTCCTCTGCCGCCCCGGTCATGACCGGCGTAAACGAGGCGATGCTGCGATGGTCAAAAGCAGGCGCCATGGTGCGCCGGTGTCGCCGCCAAGTTTCTCCTTCCAATGTGATCAGGCCCTTGCCAAGGCCGGGCTCGAGAACCCGGCGCGTGATCTCGGACTTCTCATAGTTCGCCACATTGTCGAGCAGAACCTGCTTGATGGCCGCCGGATCGTTGATGATGAACATGTGGCGACCGAGCAGCTTGCGCTCAACGATATCCTTCTCGTAGGCCTCCTGGGCGAAGGTGGCAATCGTGTTGTCAGGCAGAGTGCGCAGGAATTTCAACAGCGGCATGCGAGTGCGCGGCGGCACGGGTGCGGGCAACACCGGATCGATTATGGCATTCTGCAGGCTCGTCATACTCATCAGTTCTCCCGCATGGCCCTCAAGCGCTCGATAGATCTTGACCGGCTAATTATATGAGCAATTGCGCCGTTGTTACTCCAATAGTCGACTTAACCGTTAGGGATCCGCTCCATGGCCGCATATCTGATCGCGCTGATCGATGTCCAAGACCCAGAGGCCTATCGGGCGTACATAGCCCGATCGCCCGCGGTGATCGCGAAATACAATGGGCGCTTCCTCGCACGAGGCGGACCATCGGTCTCGCTCGAGGGCGACGCGGTTGCCGGCCGCGTCGTCATCGTCGAGTTTCCGTCATTGGAACACATCAAGACCTTTTACGCTTCGCCTGAATATCAAGAGGCGAAACTATTCCGTGTGGACGCGGCCACTGCCAGATTCTTCGCAGTGCAGGGAATCGACCCGCCCAGCGCGCCAGGTGCATAAGTTCGACCAGTCTCCGGACGCAGCAGACTACGTCGCCTGCGCGCTCATTTCGGCAGCGACGTGTATCCCCGCGGCTTCTTCGGCGGAAACGCCCGCAAACTGCAGCGCTTCTTGCCGCATTTCGAACAGCGCATGCGCTTCGCGACATCCTCGAGCCGAGCATCCCAACCGCAGAGTCGACCGAGCATGAGCGGTTCGGCCTTACGCTCATGACCGCATTCGAAACATCTTAATACCAGCGTGTATTGGCCAAACTCATCTCTCAATTTCTCGATATGAAATCCGCTTGGCATGCCGCGGATTGTTACGATCCAAGAGCTTCGCGTCCATCCAGTACTGGCAGCGCGCGGACACTGTATGAAAGCGCCGGCGGCGCCGGGTGGTCAGCGTCCCGGGCAGGTGCTATTTCTCGTGGTTACATCAAATTGAATGGGTTTGTCGCTACGCGGAAAAACCGCCATCGCGACATAATGCCCCGCTTCCGGCACCGTCGGGCAGCTTACAGGCCCGGTCACCGTGACGTGCACGCGAACTTCGTTGGGCAACTCGGTGACGGAATCAAATTTCACGTCGTATGGACCATTAGTCTTGTAGCCGGCGTTGGCAATGAGCAACGTGTAATGCTCGAAATCCACGGAGGGCAGAGTCGCAGGCACCTCGCGCAGGTTGTATACCCAAGTATTCCAATCACGGGCCGATCGAATCACGGCATTGGAGTGGCTATCCGAAATATTCAGATTCGGCGGCACCGTGAGAACTTGAAATTCGATTTTTCCCTCCTGAGCTGTCGCGCTTGCGGCCGCGAGCAGCGTCGCGAGGAGCGAAATCCCCAGCAGCCGCAGCGGTTTCTGCTTGCGGTTTCGTTGCGGCGGTTGGCGAATGAGGTCCATGTTGTTTCTCTTGCTGGTAAAGTTTGCACCCGATCACGGTGGCCGGTCAAAGCATCAGCGCAACCGCGCAATCGTCGCGTTGTCGAATTCGGAGCGAAAATACTTCTTCAGAGCGTCGATGAAGATTTGATTGTCGGCAGCAGCGTGTGCAAACAGCGTCATGGACGAATGGAATTTCAAGTCGTCGGGGTGGCCCAAAATGTCTTCAATGATGGAATTGCTTACCGCGATGACCCGCCCGGTGCATTCGCGCAATCGAGGCCCAAGAATGGGATGATCCAGATAGGCCTTGGCCTCGTCGAGCGACGAAATGGCGTACCTTTGCGCCATGGAGCTTCGCCCCAGGCCTTGGATCTGCGGGAAGATGTACCACATCCAATGACTTTGCTTGTGTCCGGCCGTTAGCTCCATCACCGCCTGTTGGTACGAGCCGCGCTGGGCGTCGATGAAGCGCTGCAGGTTGTAGGGATCCGTGATCGTCATGCCGGCGTTATAATTCGGTCGCAGAAAAGGACGCACATGTCAAAAGATACCGAGCCCGTAGCGAACCGTCCACCGCTCACCGAACAGCAGATTCGAAGTCACACAATCGGGGGGCTGAACTCCCTATCCGGCGGGATTCGGCTCGTCGACTATGATCCGCTGTGGCCGGAGCTGTTCGAGCGTGAGGCCGATAGAATCCGGGCTGCGCTTGGACACCGGGCCTTGCTGCTCGAGCATACCGGATCTACGTCGGTGCCAGGGCTTGTCGCCAAACCAATCGTCGACATGCTGCTCGTGGTGACTGACTCATCGGCTGAGGAACTGTATGTCCCGTTCCTGCACTCGGCAGGTTACGCGCTGAAAATTCGCGAGATGAACTGGCATCAGCACAGGATGTTCAAAGGTCCGGACGCCGACATAAACCTGCACGTGTTCTCGGCGGGCTGTCCGGAGATTGACCGCATGCTGCTGTTTCGGGACTGGCTTCGCAGCCATGCGGACGATCGCGAATTGTACGCGCGCACCAAATTGGCCCTGGCTCGTCAGGAATGGAGACATACCCAGAACTACGCCGACGCCAAAACTTCGGTGGTCGAAGAGATCCTCGCGCGCGCAGCGCGATCTCCCATGAACGAACCGTCGATGGCGCTCGAGAAATCTCAGACAATCATTTTCTATGATCGACGTGGCGGTATTGTAACCCCCGATGCACGATCAATCATCAAGCCGCGCCGCGGCGTGTTTGCGCTGGCCGTCGCCGTATATGAAAACGCGATCATGCTTTCGGCCGAGGCCTGCGCACCCGACGTGCCGGAACTGCCCGGCGGCGGCGTCGAAGATGGCGAAACGCTCGATCAGGCAGTAGAGCGGGAATGGGCCGAGGAAGTCGGCATTGCTTTTAGCGTCACAGGCCCCTTGCAGCAATTCCAGCATGTGCGCGGCTTCTACTGCGACAATCGCAACGAATTCTGGATTTACGACCAGACGTTCCGGCTCTATCATTTTCACGGCCAGGCGGAAATTGGCCGGAAATGGCTTAATGCTGAGGGCGGAACAGCCGGCTGGGAGGCGATCGCAGCACTGCCGACATTGTCGATCAACCGCGCCCACTGGTGTGCCATCCCCCCTCTGTTAGCAGGTCTTGCGCAAGATGACTGTCGCAACGCGTAGCACGACGACCCCAGGTACGGGAGTGGTTTACGCCCGCTGCGAGTTCTCGTCGGCCGCCGCGATATCAATGACCACGATGCCAACTTTTTGGCCGGTCTCGACATAACGGTACGCGTCCGCAATTGCTGCAAGAGGGTATGATCGATCGATGATCGCTCGAAATTGGCCCGCTTCCATGAGGCCTTTCAAGTAGCCGACAAATCCGTTGATGCGCTCCGGCGTCACAATGACGACACGGTTGCGCCGTGTCATCGATGACCACAGCGCGAGCACCACGTTCTGCCACCACGGTCCGAGATCCATCGCGGCAAAGACCCCGCCGGGCTTCAGCAGCTTGCGGCAACGGAAAAACGTTGTTTTTCCCACCGCGTCCACCACGAAATCGAAGGTGTCGCCGATAGCCGTGAAATCCTCGCGCGAGTAGTCGACGGCGCGGTCCGCACCGAGGGATTTGACGAGATCAAGATGCCGAGTCGCAACGATTGCCGTGACCGCGGCGCCAGATGCCTTGGCGAGCTGCACCATGGCCGTGCCGATGGCACCGGACGCGCCGTAGATCAGAATTTTTTCGCCCGGCTTAAGATCGATCCTGTTCAACGCCGACTTCGCGTAGAAAGCCCCTTCACAGACCACGGCTTGGTCAAATCGCGCGCCCGCCGGCATTGCCGCGACCGTTCTCTCCGGGACGCAGACATATTCCGCATGAGCTCCATTTCTTCGGGAGGGACACATGCCGAAAACACGGTCGCCCGGCTGGTACGCAAGGGTCCCGGCGCCCACCGTTTCAACCTTCCCGGCGAAATCCAAGCCGAAGATCGTACGATTCGGCCGGCGCAGCCCGAAGAAAAACCGCGAGAAGAAGGGATGGGCGCGGAGCTCGCCGCAATCCGTCCGGTTGACCGTCGCCGCGTGGACCCGGATCAAGACTTCGCCTGGGGCGGGAGTCGGTTTCGGCACATCGAGTATCTTCACGACGTCGGGTGATCCATAGCGCGTGATCACGGCTGCTTTCATAAGGTCCTCGTCCGTAGTCTGGGAAAAATCACAGGGCACGTGCAGGGCTCAGGTCGGCTATATTGTAGCCGCCGGAGTCGCCACAGGAGCTCGCAGCCATGTCCGAGGTACTCACCAGATCTCTGCCGAGCGGGGTCGAGGACCCCGGCGGCCTTGATGCCGTGATTGTCGGCGCCGGCTTCGCCGGGCTTTACATGCTGCATCGCCTGCGCGGACTGGGCTTGTCGACACGGGTCTACGAGGCAGGCAGCAACGTTGGTGGGACCTGGTTCTGGAACCGCTATCCCGGTGCCCGTTGTGATGTCGAAAGCCTGGAGTACTCCTACTCGTTCTCCGACGAACTGCAGAGCGACTGGGAATGGACCGAGCGATACGCGGCTCAACCCGAGATCCTGAGCTATCTGAACCACGTCGCGGAGCGCTTCGACCTGCGGCGCAGTATTCGGTTCGAGACGCGTGTGACGGCGGCGGTCTTCGACGAGAACGCGAACCGCTGGACCCTGCGGACCGACCGCGGCGAGCGTGTGTCGGCGAAGTTCTGCGTCATGGCAACTGGATGCCTGTCAGCGGCTAAGATTCCTGAATTCGAGGGAATCGAGGCCTTCAAGGGCAAGCGCTACCACACGGGGCACTGGCCCCATGAAGGCGTCAACTTCACCGGCCAGAGGGTCGGTGTGATCGGCACCGGCTCGTCCGCCATCCAGTCGATACCCGAAATCGCGCGACAGGCCAAGCAATTGTTCGTATTCCAGCGCACGCCCAATTTCAGTGTGCCTGCGCACAATGCGCCGCTGTCGCCCCACGTCATCGAGGACTGGAATGCCCACCTTGCCAGCTATCGACACATGGAACGAACATCAGCCTTCGGTTTCATGCACGAGCCGAGTACCAAGGCGGCCCTCGAGGTGTCGCGCGAGGAGCGGCAACGCGAATACGAAATTAGATGGCGACGCGGCGGTTTCCATCTGATTGGAGCGTTCACGGACCTTTTGTTCAACAAAGACGCCAACGATACCGCCGCCGAGTTTGTGCGCGCCCAGATCCGCGGGATCGTTCACGACCCCGCCGTTGCCGAAGCGCTGATACCGACAAGCTATCCCATTGGCACCAAGCGTCTGTGCGTCGACACCGGCTATTTTGCGACGTTCAACCGCGACAATGTCACCCTGATTGACCTGAAGGCGACGCCGATCGCAGCAATTACGCCGGCGGGTGTGCGAACCTCCGCTGCGGAGTACGAGCTCGACAGCATCGTGTTCGCGACGGGTTTCGATGCGATGACCGGCGCGCTGTCCAACATTGATATTCGCGGCCGAGGCGGCGTCACCCTGAAACAAAAATGGTCGGCAGGACCACGTACCTATCTTGGCCTCATGATTGCCGGCTTTCCGAACCTTTTTACGATCACGGGTCCCGGCAGTCCGTCGGTGCTTTCCAACATGGTTGTGTCCATCGAACAGCATGTCGATTGGATTGCCGATTGCCTGGCGCACCTGCGCGAACGTCGATTCGCGGTCATGGAAGCGGCCTTGGACGCTGAAAACGCCTGGGTCGCGCACGTCAACGAGGTGGGACATCAGACTTTGTTTCCGCTTGCCAACTCGTGGTACATGGGCGCGAACATCCCCGGCAAGCCGCGTGTCTTCATGCCGTACATCGGCGGGGTCGGACCTTACCGGCAAAAATGCGACGAAGTCGCGGCCAACGGCTATGAGGGCTTTATCTTGTCCGACGCCGCGTCCTATGCGTGACGGGCAAATTCTTCGGAGTTCGCATGGTGATAAAAGGCGGGTGTTTATGCGGTGCCGTTCGTTATGCGGTGAACGCCGCACCAATCGTGACGCGAGTGTGTTGGTGTCGTCTGTGCCAGTACCTTGGCGCCGGCAGCGGGACCGTCAACACCTGTTTTCCAACCGCAGCGATCACCATCGAAGGCGAGCTTGCCGATTTTCAGTGCGTTGCCGATAGCGGCAATCGAATGCATCGGCGATTTTGCAAATCCTGCGGCACGCATCTTTTCAGCGAAGCCGAGTCTCGTCCACATTTGATTTTCGTTCGCGCCGGGACCCTGGACGATCCGGAGGTGGCGCGACCCGCAGCCAGCATTTGGACCGATCAGGCGCCGACGTGGGCGTGCATGGACCCCCGGCTTCCCAAGGTGGCTGGACAGCCGCCGCCGGCAGGCTGATCGTCTCAATAGATGATTTGGCGGTGACCACGAATTCGGCGACCGAAAGCGGCGAGACTTATGGCTTGCGTTGACCGACCATGAGCGCCTCTGATTCCTTGCTCGGTGCGTTATGAACTCGTTCCAGTTGGTTGGGCTTCCCTTCGAGCCATTCTCGTCGTTGTTCGCGCTGTCTGACGCGGAGCTTTTGGCACGCAATATCCGTCGCGTTCATGCGGCGACAAATCCCGGGTATCCCTGTCGCGTAAGCCTCGCCGACGCCGATGTCGGCGATGAGCTTCTGTTGCTTCCCTTCGAGCATCAGCCTGCAAACTCGCCGTACAAGTCGTCCGGTCCGATCTTTGTGCGCAAAGAGGCGGTGCAAGCGCATGTCGAGCCCGGCGTGATCCCCGATTACGTTCGGACCCGCCTCATATCGGTACGTGCGTACGACACCGAGCACCTGATGACTGACGCGCTGGTCTGCGCGGGAAGTGATGCGGCAGCAGCGATTCAGAAGATGTTCGGCCGTGATGAAGTTGCCTACATCCACCTGCACAATGCCAATCGAGGCTGCTTTTCGTGCGCGGTTCACCGCACATAAATACCGAGACTGCGGTGTGCGCTATGAAATACCGATCGATGGAGGGCTCGCAGATCTGGCTAGTTTGCGTAAAACTTCATTTACTTGGTTTGTAAATGTAATTCCCAAACACATAGGCCCACGGTACGGCAACGATGGGCAGCAGCACCCACAGGAACGCCGAGGTGGCGCCTTCCGCTGGCGATCCTGCGAGTGTGCCGTTTGACCACAGCGGGTACGCCACAATTACGAGCCAAAGAACCTTGTAAAATATCTCCAGCAGCAGGATCGGCAGCATTTTCAAAGGCCGGATGATTCCCAAGCCCGCCAAAGTTGCGAAGGCTGTCCAGACGCACCAGGCGATGGCATCGGTTGGTTCCCACGATCCTCGGTGAGTAAGGATGTGCGTCCAAGTGCTCCTTCCCAGAACAAAGAACATCAAGATAAAGACCAGTCGCAACAGGTAAACATTGATCCTACGGACACCCTCGTACCGGACGTCCCGTTGAAAAATTGCTCTGGGGATTAGAGTCATGGAAATATCCTTGAGGGTGGTCATTGGGCGCGGGCTCCGGCGATCACTTGTCCCAGTCTTACCCGCTCTTGCCACTTCACGACATTCACACCTTTCAGTAGTAACCACAGGCAGAATGACGATTCGCCAATCAACGGCGGCAGCAGAATAGCCGGCGATATCAGGTCTGCGAGCGCAGGGGCAAAAAGCGCCGCAAAACAAGCGATCAGATAACTCAGACCGGCAAGTTGCATCAAAATGCCTACGAGCTTCGGCAAATAGCCCGATCTGAAGATCAGGTAGCCATTCACCAGGCACGTGAAACCGAAAAATATCAGGGCAATATTGAAGGCAATATCATGCGACCTGAGAGCGAGGTTCGCGAGAACCTGCAGCTGCTGTGGTTGAAATGCTCTCAGGTAATCGGCATTGCTCAATATGGGCATCACAAGAAGAAGAAACAGTTTGCTTATGGCCTCAACAGCAAGTGACACCAGATTAGCCAACACAGCAAGCAGAACGAGCTGCTTGCTGACCGGCCTGAGCAACAAATATTCAATCCACAACAATGGCACGGCGCATAACACGACGATCAAATCGCCGGCGACGCTGAGGCGCCACAACTCCGGCGAGGCCAGAATGTTGTGAGCCGTTTTTGCCGCGTCACCCGATACGATCAGATTGTTTGCAACGAATCCTTCAGCAAAAGCACCGAGCACGATGATTGCCAGGTATAGCGCACCACCTGCTCGTGCATACAGCTGCGGGGAATTTTCAACGGTTTGATTTGCCATTGCTTCTCTGGCAATAAAGATGGTCTAAATCAATCTACGCTCAATTCAGCGTAAAAACGCAGCTTGCGGAAAACTTTCTCCCGGCGGCGCCACGGCCCGGACGACGGTCCAGCCGAGCGCCCCTGGTACCCTGCTCGAGGGGAAGTGCAGAAATTCTGTTTCGCGATGTCGATTTCGCGACTTTTCGATCGTCTTAGTCTGTGTGAGTATGGCGCCAGCTGTCGCCGGCGCGGCTTTAAAAATTTATCCCGGAGCACACAGATGAAAAACTTTCTAGCGATCTACCTTGGTTCGCCCGCTGCAATGGAGAAATCCGGATGGAGCACAATGGATGAAGCAAAGCGCAAGCAGCTCGAAGCCTCGGGCATAAAAGCGTGGGGAGAATGGATGAAGACCCATCAGGCGGCCATCGTCGAGCAAGGTGGTCCTCTCGGGAAGACAAAACGCGCGGCCGCGAAGGGGATTTCAGATACCAAGAACAGTATGTCGGGGTATGTAGTCGTCCAAGCCGAGACTCACGAAGCTGCTGCAAGGATGTTCGAGCATCACCCGCATTTCACGATATTCCCCGGCGACTCGGTTGAGATCATGGAATGCCTGCCGATTCCAGGGCAGCCTCAACGCTGACGGGCGCGTTTGTCCAGCCATAGTCGCCGAGGAATGCGGCGCTGACCTCCGCGATGGTATAACTGCGCTGCCACGCAAGTAGGGGCGCGCACCTCAAGCAGCCACCAGAGCCGTAAGAGACCCGGGCCCGATGCTGCGCTGCATTGAAAAGGCGGCCAATCCTTGAGGAACGGTGTCACTACCTGGGAAGTATTGTCATGCAAAAAAGAATTGATCTGACCGCCGTGCCGATCCACGCCGGTAGTGCGTATCCCAGGCCATTTGATACGCCTTGCACCGCTCGGAGCCGGCAGCGATTGGGCGATGCGGCGGGACTAACCAATTTTGGGGTGAACTTGTTGCGGCTGCCGCCAGGTGCTTGGTCGAGCCAGCGACATTGGCATGCGGCCGAAGATGAGTTTGTCTTTGTCATCGAGGGCGAGGCGGTGCTGGTGACGGATGCGGGTGAGGAGCTGCTTCGTGCCGGCGATAGCGCGGGGTTCAAGGCGGGCGTGAAAGACGGGCACCACTTGCAGAATCGCTCGCCACGCGATGCGCTCATTCTCGAAGTTGGATCGCGCAAGCTCGAGGATGAGGGA
>Ga0210394_10005851_pt1 | contig 13611 bp, 13 predicted proteins | sample IncBWC12MmetaG_FD_160121 | JGI IMG/M metagenome (GOLD analysis project Ga0210394, IMG submission 160121) | Forest soil microbial communities from Barre Woods Harvard Forest LTER site, Petersham, Massachusetts, United States - Inc-BW-C-12-M | ecosystem: Environmental > Terrestrial > Soil >...
CGGTCGATGTATTGGTGCATACGCCGTATCCTTTGCTGCCGGGAGTGGTGGTGCGCTGCCGTGCCGTCGGTGTACTGCGCATGGAGGATGAGTCCGGCGGCGACGCCAAGGTGCTGGCCGTCCCCACCGACGATATCTGCCCCTTGTTCGAGCACTGGAAGTCGATCGCGGATGTGCCGGAGATTCGGCTGCGGCAAATTCAGCATTTCTTCGAGCACTACAAGGACCTTGAGGCGGGCAAGTGGGTCAAGATCATCGGCTGGGCCGGCGTCGATGTCGCGCACGCAGAGCTTCTCAACGGCATCAAGCGCTTCGAGGCTGAAAAAAGGTAGCGCATGGCCGCTCGCCATCGCGGACTCGCCGTCGCCCTCGCGGGGATCGCAGCGTTGCTGGCGGCAACTCACTTCGCCTACCGTCCGATGGTGCCGCTCGGGGTGGACGCGCCGCCGACGGTATTTTCCGCCTACCGCACTATCGGGATTTTGCGGGACCTCGTCGGCGACGGAATTCCGCATCCCATACGAAGTCCCGCCGGCGCTCGCTTAAGGGATGTCATCGTCGAGCGATTGGCTGCGCTGGGATATACGCCTGAATTGCAATCCGGATGGGTGTGCAACGAGGGCGCCTGCGGCAACCCCGTCAATATCATTGCGCGGCTCGGCGGCGATTCCGAAGACCGAAGCATGGTGCTGCTGGCGGGGCACTACGACTCCGTGCCGGCCGGCCCCGGCGCCTCGGATGACGGCGCCGCCGTCGCGAGCATGCTCGAGATTGCTCGGATCTTGCGCGCGCGGCCGGCGCCGCGGCATCCCATCGTTCTCTTGTTCACCGACGGCGAAGAGGCGGGTTTGCTCGGTGCATCCCTATTCGTGCGCGAACATCCTCTGTCCGCCAATGTGAAGGCCGCGGTCAACATAGAGGCTCGCGGCACCTCGGGGCCCAGTCTCATGTTCGAGACGGGGACGGCCAACGCATGGCTCATGCGCTTGTACGATTCGGCGATCGCGCGGCCACTGACGAACTCGCTTTTCTACGTTGTGTACAAGCTGCTGCCGAACGACACCGATTTCACCGTGTTCAAGACCGCAGGCTTCCAGGGATTCAACTTCGCCTACATCGGCCACGTCGGCCGCTACCACACGCCCCTCGACAGCGTAGCCAATGCCGACCCGGGCAGCATTCAGCACCAGGGCGACAATGCACTGGCCGCGCTCTCGGCGTTGGCAAATGCCCCGACCTTGGACCCGAGCCCCGGGGAATCGGTGTTCTTCGACGGCTTTTCACGCACGCTCATCGCCTGGCCTGCCGGATTCACTCTGCCGGCGGCGCTGCTCGCGCTGATCCTGTTGCTGGCCGAATCTGCCATTTTGCTGCGCAAAAGAGCCGTCACACGGCGCCGGGCCCTTTGGGGTTGGGTGGCCACGCTGTGCACGGTCGGGTCGGGCGTGGCTCTGTGCTCGGGGTTGCTGGCATTGGCCATAGGCCTGCACAAGGTGCCATCGCTCGAGGGTTCATCCTGGATTTCGCAGCCCCTCCCCCTGCACATCGCGGCGGCCGCCATTGCGCCGCTCGCCGCGGGTGTCGCCGGTCTATGTATGGCACGTCGCGCGCACTTTTGGGGATTCTGGATGGCAGCCGCTTTGCAGAACGCCGTGCTGTGCGTCGTCTGCGCTGTCGTCGCTCCCGGCGCCAGTTTCTTGTTCCTGCTGGCCGCCGCCGCCGCAGGCGCAGGGGCATTGCCGGCTACGATGAGCCTCATGAGATCCGAGGCGCCCAAGACCTGGGCATCCGACCTCGCAGCGATTCTGCCCGCCCTCGTGTTGTTCGGCGCAATGTTTCCCCTGCTGCAATTCCTGTACATGGCGCTCGGCAGCCCGGCATGGCCGCTGTCGACGCTGGTGCTCTGCCTCGGAACCGCGTCCCTCTTGCCGCTGCTGGCGCGAGCGAGCCGCGCGGCCCAGCGGATCATCGTCGCCGCCGCCGCTTTGACCGCGCTCGCCGCTGCGGTTGCCGCGATGTGGATGCCGGCCTATTCCGCAGACTGGCCGGAACGAGTCAATCTCGAGTACTGGTTGGATGTCGACACGGGCGAGTCGCACTATCTGGCGCGCTGCGACTCCTTGCGCCTGCCCGCGACGCTCGCGGCCGCGGCTCACTTCGAGCCCGTCCCCCGCCCCCGCTTCGCGGGAAGCGCATCCCGGGCGTTCTACGCCGATGCGCCGCTGGTCGCGCTCGCCCCGCCGGATCTCTCGCCTTCAGAGACCGCAGGCCCAACCGGCGCCCGCTACGCGCTGCATTTGCGCTCCGCACGCGGCGCGCCCGAGGCCATCGTCGTGTTTCCGGCCGCCGCGCAAGTACGGGAGATTGAGTTCGCGGCAATGCCGGGTCCGGCCAAGGCCAAGACCCGTAAGCTGCGCAGCGGCGCGACGCTGCTCGATATCGTGGGGCTTCCGGCCGCCGGAGTGGATTTCAGCTTCGATACGGCCGCAGCCGCGCCGATCAAGGTTCAAGTGTTCGATCAGAGCTACGGCTTCCCGCAACAAGGGCGCCTTGAGCGCGCGCGGGGCCCGAACACGACCAGCTCACAGGACGGCGACCTTACCGTGGTGCATCGCACCGTATCGCTTTTTCCTGCGGCTGGCCGCTGACGTTCAACCTCACAGCTAGGCGACGCTTAGCCGTTCTTCGAGAGAGTGGCGTACAGAGCCGCGAGCTGCGAATTGTCGACTTTGTGTATCGCCCGGGCGACCGCCTCATTCCGGCATGTTTCGGCCAGTTTCTGAACCTCCAGGTCTCGAATCGCGGGATCCGGGCAGACCTTTCTCGCCGCTCGGACGATTTCGGAGTACAGCGCCTTCACGCCGGCATCGGTCGCGAGGCTCTGATTGGTGTACTTGACGACAACGAAGGGGAGATCACTGTCGGTGCCCGCGGCGCCGGCGAGACCTGCGCCCAGAACGCCGGCGAGAGCGCCCAGCGCCACCAGTGCCAGCTTGGCAGCCGGCCGCGTAGCCTTGACGGTAGTGGAATGATTCATGACTTCTCTCCTGAAGTGGGGTTTTGTTCACGCCTCTATAAGACACGCGAGGCACCGCCCTCGTCTGCGGCGAAGCATCGAGGTCGTCCCGTCCAACGACGGTTTCGTCCCGGGGTCGTCTCAAGGCTCCGCAACCAGCCTTAAGTTGCGCTAGGCTTGCCACCATGATCGGAATGGAAACGACGGATCTGCGTGCCCGGCGCTTTGCCGGGGGCCTCTCCCTGCGGCAGTTTCTGGCTATTACCGGCCTGTTCTGGGTCTATGTGGTCTTGTCGAACATCCTGTACGCCTACAGCATGCGCATCGGGATGTCGCGTATGACGAACGTCTCACTCTTCGCCGCATGGGACGCGCGCTTCCTACAGCATCTGATGCTGTTGCCGGTTCTGCTGGTGTCGTACTGGGCATCGCTGCGCATTCAGTGGCGACCGCTCTGGATCGCGTTGCCGCTTCAAGTGATTCTGGCCGCCGTCTTCGCCGCCATCGCCTATCCGGCCATGCTCGTCGCCGAAATGACCATGGGACGCGAGAACTGGCATGAAACCGTGATGCAGCACGGCTCCGATCCCTGGTTCGATCCCACCTTTCTCTCATTGTGGATGGCGAGTTTCGTGAGCTTCCTGCCGACGTATGGCTTTGGGCTCGCCCTGGTCACCGGATTGGCGCTCTATACGCGCTTTCGAAATTCCGAACTGCGGCTTGCCGCGCTCGAGCGCGAGTGGAGCTCCGCCCGCTTGGCCGCACTGCGGATGCAATTGTCGCCGCATACTCTGTTCAATCTCCTGCATACCATTCGCGGCCACATTGAATGGGATCCCAAGGGCGCGCAATCCATGGTGGTGCAGCTCGCGGATCTCTTGCGCCGGCTGCTCAATGCCGGAGAGCGCGACTTCTCACGCTTGAGCGATGAATTGCAGTTCGTCCGTCTGTATTTGGAGCTGCAGCAGCGGCGCTTTGCCGACCGCCTCTCCGTGGTGCTGCCCGCCGCCGCGGATGTCCCCGCAGTGTGGGTACCGAGTTTGATTTTGCAGCCCTTGGTCGAGAACGCCGTGGTCCACGGTCTGGCCGGCCACCAAGCGCCCGTGAGTGTACGCATCATGGTGCGCATGACCCGCGACGTGCTCACGCTCCGGGTGCTCAATACGATTGCACCGGACAAAGCCGTCGGCGAAGAGGGCATCGGCCTCAACAACGTGCGCGAACGCCTCGCCGTTCAATTCGAAGGGCGCGCCAGCCTCACGACCTCAGGGCTAGACGGCGAATGGTGCAGCGAGATTACGATGCCGGCGATTCTACAGTCGCCCTCGCCCTCACCTAAGCGCGCGGAGGCTTTGGTCGGCGCATGATGGATGTCATCATCGTCGACGACGAGCAGGCAGGCCGGCGCACCTTGCGCGAATTCTGCGAGGCGGAAGGCGATTTGCACGTGGTCGGCGAATACGGCGACGGCCTGGCGGCGCTCGCCGCGATCAGGTCGCAGCCGCCGCAGCTCCTGTTCCTCGACATCCAGATGGATCCGCTGAACGGGATCGAGATTGCGCGCGCGCTGGAGCCGTCGCAGCTGCCATCGCTGGTGTTCGTCACGGCCTACGACACCTACGCCCTCGAAGCATTCGAGGTGAGCGCAGTCGACTACCTGCTCAAGCCTTTCGACCAGGAACGCTTTCGCAAGACGTTGGCGCGGGTACGCCCGCGTCATGCCAAGTCGGGAGCGGACGAGCGTCAGGCCTTGCTGGCCGGCCTGCTCGCGCAATTGGAGCGCGGGGCACGAGGGTCCAGCGAGGAGCGGCCACGCCTGCTCGCGGAGTTCGGCGGCCACCTGCACGTGCTCGAGGCGGCTCAAGTGGAAATGATCGAGGCGGATCGAAACTACGTGGTCATCCGGGTAGGAAAGGACAGTTATCACGCCCGCAGCACTTTGCAGCAGGCGGAGCTCGCGCTGCGCTCGCAGCCCATGCTGCGCATCAGCCGGTCCTGCCTCATCAACATGAACTACGTCAAAGAAGTGAATCGCACCCTGCGCGGCGATTTCATCCTGATATTGGCCGGCGGCGCCACCGTCACGAGCAGCGAGGGATTTCGCGGCAAGGTGAAGGAGTACCTCGGCACAATGAGAATCTAGGGAGACGTCACAGGAGCTCCTCCGGCGCGAACGGCGCCAGGACTTTCAGCCAGAAGCGCTGCGAGCGGGTGGTCTCCGGGTCGATGAACCAGGTCTTCTCCGACCCCGGCTCGCCGCTCGACCATTCGATGCGGTCGCTGTGATCCACCAACCGCAGACGGTAGCTGCCTTCCGCGCTGATGTCGTCGAGCAGACTGGTGACCTGGCGCGCGATGTCGGCGCTGCGTATCACCAACCCGAGTTCGCTGTTGAAGCGCGCCGAACGCGCATCCATGTTCATCGATCCGATGAAGACGGTTTTTTGGTCGATCACCAGCGCCTTGGCGTGCAGGCTCGCGTTGGATCCGCGGAAGGGATGAAAGCGCGCGCGCTTCTGCCCGAGCTTCGGCCGCAACTCGGACAATTCGATGCCGAGTTTGAGCAATGCCGCCCGATAGCGCGAATAGCCGTTGTACACCAGGGGTGAATCGGTGGATGCCAGCGAGTTGGTGAGTATCCGAATGTGAACGCCCTCGTCGACGAGCTTGGCGAACAACTCGACGCCGTCGTCGCCGGGAACGAAGTACGGCGAGATCACGAGCAGCTCTTGCTTCGCCGAGAGCATCAACGCGGAGATATTGTTGACGAGGGTCTCCTCCTCGTCCGGAGAGGTCTCGCTGGCGATCTTGGCGGGCCGGTCCGCGAGCACCGTGGCGGGCACCCATGTCAGCGGTACCTTGCCCGATTTCAGTTCTCCCTCCAGCCAGTTGGCGTCGGGGGTCCCTTCGTCGGGCGGGGTCAGGGCCGGCTCGGCTTCCGCCGGCGAAGCCACCGAAGCGATGGGGTAGGCGTACTTGCTGTTCCAGAAAGCATCGAACGTGGCCGACAACTCCGGCACGATGGCGCCGGCCGCGATCACGTCGAGATCGATGAAATTGCTGTACCGGTCCCGCGTGAAGTACTGATCTCCGATGTTTCGGCCGCCGGTGATGGCCAAGGCATTGTCGGCGACGAACAGCTTGTTGTGCATGCGGTGATTGATGCGCGGGATATCGTTCACCGAGGCGAGAAATCGGGTCCACATCGCAGATCTTCCGCCGGGGAAGGGATTGAAGACCCGCACTTCGACGTTGGCGTGCTCGCTCAAGTGCAGGAACCGCCGGTCCTCGCCGGCGGTATTGAGGTCGTCGACGAGCACGCGTACCCGCACGCCTCGATCCGCCGCCAGGCGCACGTGGTGCAGCAGGATCCGCGCCGAATCGTCTTGCTGGATGATGTAGTACTGAATGTCCAGGGTTCGTTCGGCGCGGTCGGCGAGCGCGATGAAATCGGCCAGGGCCTCCTCCCCCGAGGTCAGCAACTGGATGCCGGACAAGTTCTTGCCGGGCTCCTCCGCCGCGACGATGCGCCCCAGCGAGGTGGTCTCGGGGTCGGGCAGCGCCTGGCTGTGCGTCTTCGCGACGTGTCGCGGCAGGCTGGCGCAGCCGGATATCAGCAGTGCGAGCACCAGCAGCCGCATGCCGCGCGTTGAATTGCGCATCGCCGCATCTTATCAGGCAGACTTCGCAGTCATGCAGCCCCAACGTCATGTAAGAAGCTTCGTGTTGCGCGCCGGCCGAATGACGCCCGCGCAGGAGCGCGCGCTTGCGGAGCTATGGCCGGCTTACGGCGTCGAGCTGCGCGGCGCACCGTTGGACCTCGACGCGATCTTCGGGCGTCGCGCGCCCCGCTGCCTGGAGATCGGCTTCGGGGTGGGGGAAGTGATTGGGACGCTGGCTGAGCAGCATCCCGACACAGACTACCTAGGCATCGAAGTGCACAGTCCGGGGGTGGGCCGGCTGCTGCTGCGGGCGCAGCAGGCTCACTTAAGCAACCTGCGCGTCATCCGTCAGGATGCGGTCGAGGTGCTGAGGGAGGGGATTCGCGATGAGGCCTTCGACGAGATCCTCGTATTCTTTCCGGATCCCTGGCACAAGAAGCGTCACCGCAAGCGGCGCTTGATCGACGTCGCCTTCGTCGAGTCCGCGGCGGCCAAACTGCGCGTGAGGGGAGTGCTGCGCCTTGCCACGGACTGGCAGGACTATGCGGAACAAATGTTGGCCGTGTGCAACGCAATTCCGCACCTCGCCACCTTGAGCCCGGACCGTACCTATGTGGCGCGGCCGGACTTCAGGCCGCCGACGCGCTTCGAGAGGCGCGGCGCGCGCCTCGGCCACGGCGTGTGGGACCTGGCCTACACCAGGCTCGCGACGCCGTCGCAATCGGCCTCACCCTCGCCGCCGCCGCCGTCGCGGTCAGAGAAAGCTGCCGCGAATTCCGTCGACGATGAATTGCACCGCGAGGGCGGCGAGAATCACGCCGGATAGGCGGCTCACGACGTTGGCGCCGGTCACGCCCAGCACCTTCATCAAGCGCGGGGTGGCAAGCATCAGCACCCAGCAGACAGCCAGCACCACCCCGACGTCGGCCAACAAGCCCGCGAACAGCAGCGATGGCCCTCCCACCTCGCCGGCCGAGAGCAAGATGGTCGCGAGAGCGCCGGGCCCGGCAATGAAGGGGAAGGCGAGCGGGAACACCGAAATGTCCTCGCGCTTCTTCGTCTCTTCTTGCTCAGAGCTCGTCGAGCGCGTGCCCGACGGGCGCGCGAACACCATGTCGAGCGCAATGAGAAAAAGAAGCGTTCCTCCCGCGATACGGAACGAACTCAAGGATATCCCCATGATGTCCAGAAACCTCGCGCCCACCAGGGAGAACAACACGCATATCGCCAACGCGATCGCGGCGGACTTGCCGGCCATTTTTTTCTTGTAGCGCGCACTCGCGCCCTGGGTGAGACCCGCGAACAGGGGGATCAGCGATATGGGATCCACCACGACGAAAAAGACGACGAAGAATTTGACGAGTTGTTCGATCACTGTAGGCAATTGGACTACACGATGTTGCTTCGCGCAAAAATTACATATTGCGCGGACGAGCCATTGGGAGTTGAATGGAAGCAAGGACAGAACGAGGGCGAGCATAGCAGACGGAGACGGCGATGAACGCAATCAGGCCGATCGTGGGTCAATGGTATCGGGGCGGCACCAACGAGCTGTTCGAGGTGGTCGCGATCGACGACCAGGACCAAACCATTGAAATTCAGTACTTCGATGGCACCGTCACCGAAATGGAATTCGATTCCTGGAACGAACAGCTGCTTGACGAACTCATCGATGCGGCGGATGCACCGGAAGATTGGTCGGGCGCGGTGGATGTGGAAGCGGAGGACTTGGATCGCGAGTTCGAGGACAACGCCCGCAGTCTTTGGTCCACTCCTAACGATCGCTCGCTGCGCCGCTGAACCTGCGGTGAATTTGGCGCCGGCCCCAGACGGCGCGTTAGTGCTAGCGCTTCGCCGCCTCGCGCAGCCCCAGTTCGTTCAAGGGTCCGCGCAGCACCACCAGTAAAATCAGCCCCGGCACCGCGGCCAAACAGGTCACCACGAAAAAATCCGCCCATCCGATCACCGGAACCAGATGCCCTGCGATCCAGCCCGTGACGTTTCGCGGCAAAGTCGCAAGCGCGGACAGCAGCGCGTATTGGGTGGCGCTGAAATCCGCCGAGCACAGCGAGACCAGGAAGGCGACGAATGCGGCCTGACCCATGCCGCCGATCATGGTATCCAGGCAGGTGGCGAGCGCGAGCAGCCACACTTTCTTGCCGGCCAGCGCCAGCCACATATAGAGAAGGTTGGTGAGCGCCTGGCCGATGCCGAATGTCAGCAGGGAACGGAACGTCCCCCAGCGCATGTACATCCACCCGCCGAAGGCCACGCCGATCATGGTCGAGACGGTCATGTTCATCTTGCCGGCGACGCTCAGTTCCTCGAGGGAAAATCCCACGCCCTTGATCATGAAGGTACTGTAGAGACTGAGCGCGAGAGCGTCGCCCACCTTGTAGAGCAGAACCAGCGCAAGAAAGCCCCAGATCCCTCTCTCCTTGAGCAGCGCTCGCAAGGGATGCCAGACCGCATCGGCCAGGGTGCGCGGCGCGTGGCCCGGTGCTTCGGGTTCCGGCGCCCTCAAGGTCGCCAGCATGGTGGCGCTCATGAGGCAGGCCACGAACAGGAAAGCGGACTGCCAGTCGAGATACGCGGCAATGAGGACCAGCACGGCGCCGGCCAGCATCGCCGCCGTGCGGTAGCCGAACGCGGCCGCGGCAGCGGCCATGCCGCGCTCGCTCACCGGAATCGTATCCACGCGGTACGCGTCGATGACGATGTCCTGTGAAGCGGAAAGGAATGCAAGGAGCAATGCAAGGGTCCCCAGCAGGGGGAGATGTTTGGTGGGGGAACAGAAGCCCATCACCCCGATACAAATGGCGAGACATGCCTGAATTATCAAGATCCAGCCGCGGCGCCTGCCGAGGAATGGCGGCAGGTAGCGGTCGAGCAGCGGCGCCCAAAAGAATTTGAAATTGAGCGGCAGGGCGACCAGGGAGAAAAAGCCGATGGTCTGGATGGCGAGGCCGGAAGACGCCAGCCAGGCCTGCAAGGTGAATCCGGTCAGATTGAAGGGCAGCCCGGAGGCGAAGCTGAGGAATAGGACTGCCCTCAGGCGCTTGTCGCCAAGAGCCTGCAGCAATGTGGGCCTGGCCGCGTCAGTCAATCGCGCGCTCGCATCACCGCCGGTGAATGATATTTCGGCATGAGCTTATGTTCGGTGGTTCAACATGACGCTGTGCATCGCGCGCGATAATATCAGCCCCCATGACCTTGGCATATCAAACCGACTTCATCGACTTGTGCGTGCGGCAGGGAGTGCTGCGCTTCGGCAGCTTTACACTAAAGTCCGGCCGCGAAAGCCCCTACTTCTTCAATGCCGGCCTGTTCAACACGGGTGCCGCCATCGGCGCATTGGGGCGCGCCTACGCGGCGGCGCTCACGGCCTCCGACCTGAAATTCGACATGCTGTTCGGCCCTGCTTATAAGGGAATCCCGCTGGTCACCATCACCGCGGCGGCACTCGCGGACACCGGCCGCAACGTGCCGTTTGCGTTCAATCGCAAGGAGGCCAAGGACCATGGCGAGGGCGGCAGCATCATCGGCAGCCCCTTGAGCGGGGCCGTGCTGATCGTCGACGACGTCATCACCGCGGGTACCGCGATTCGCGAATCCATCCATCTCATTCGGGCGGCCGGCGCGAGGCCGGCCGGGGTGCTGCTCGCCTTGGACCGCCAGGAACGCGCCCCCGAAAGCCGTTTGTCCGCCGTCCAGGAAGTCGAAGACCAGTTCGGAATACCGGTCATCACCGTCGTCAATCTGGCCGACCTCATGCACCATATTTCGACACAGGGGCGCCGGGACGACCTGTCGCGGATGCAGTCCTACCGGGAGCGCTATGGGCTGGCAGATTGAGGCATGGCCCCTGGAAAACCGGGGCCGCTCCGATCACAATGGCGGCCGATTCTCTTGAGGGCACGCGCTTGAAAACCATCGCTTCGATTCTGTGCGCCGGGGCACTGCTTGCGTCGACGTGTTTGGCGGCCGGGAGCGGTTCCACGAGCGGCCGCACTCTCTATAAATGGGTGGACGCCCAGGGGGTCACCCATTACGGCGATCACATTCCGCCGGAATACGCCGGGCAAGAGCAGCAGATCATCAATTCTCAAGGCGTCGTTATCAACCGCCTCGAGGCCCAAAAGACCCCCGAACAGCTGGCCGCCGAAGATCAAAAGAAGTTCGATGCGCAGCAGAGCCAGAACCGGGACCATAATCTGCTGAGCACCTATGCGTCGGTGCAGGAAATCGAGCGCCTGCGCGACCAACGTCTGACGCTTTTGTCGGATCAGATCAAGGTCACCTCGCAATTTCTCGAAGTCTTGAACGGCAGACTGTCCAAGCTGCGCGCAGGCAGCATGCACTTCAAGCCCTACAACAGCGATCCTGCCGCCCCGCCCATGCCGGACCAAGTCGCCGAAGACCTGGTGCACATGGGAAATGACATCCGCACGCAGGAGCAGAATCTGCACGCGAAACAGCTTGAGGAATCGAAGATGCGCAATCAGTTCGAGAGCGACATCACCCGATTCAAAGAGCTGAAGGGCATCCATTGACGCCGAAGACTCGAATTGTCCTCGGCGTCACGGGCGGAATTGCGGCGTATAAGAGTCCCGATCTGGTGCGTCGGCTGATCGAGCGCGGAGCCGACGTGCAGGTCGTCATGACCGACGCGGCGCAACGATTCGTGTCCCCCATGAGTTTTCAGGCGGTCTCGGGCCGGCCGACCCGCACCGATCTATGGGACGGTGCGGCGGAAGCCGCCATGGGCCACATCGAGCTCGCGCGCTGGGCGCAGGTGGTGGTGATCGCCCCCGCGAGCGCGGATTTCATCGCGCGGTTGGCCGGCGGGAGAGCCGATGATTTGCTCTCCACCCTGTGCCTCGCCACCGAAGCTCCCATCGCTCTCGCGCCGGCGATGAATCGGGTCATGTGGGCCAACAAAGCCACGCAAGCCAATGTGGAAACGCTGATTTCGCGCGGGATGCGCATCTTGGGCCCTGGGTCCGGCAATCAGGCATGCGGGGAAATCGGCGAGGGACGCATGTGGGAACCCGTCAAACTCGCCGAGAGTTTGCTGGAACCCCCGCCCAACGCAGGACTCCTCTCGGGTCTCAATGTTCTCATCACCGCGGGACCCACCCGTGAGCGCCTCGACCCGGTCCGTTATCTCACGAACCGCAGCTCGGGAAAGATGGGATTTGCCGTCGCCGCCGCGGCACGCGAGGCCGGCGCGCATGTCACCATCGTCACCGGTCCCGTGCAACTTCAGACGCCGGCCGGCATTACGCGCATCGACGTGGAGAGCGCGCGCGACATGTACGCGGCGGTTCACCGCCAGGTAGCCGACGCCGACGTGTTCATCGCCGCGGCGGCCGTTGCCGACTTTCAGCCGGTGAGCGTCGCCAAATCTAAGATAAAAAAGCAAGGCGTCGCGGTCAAACTCGATCTCGAGCCCGCGCCCGACATCATCAAGTCGGTCGCGGACATGGCCAAGCGTCCATTCGTGGTCGGCTTCGCCGCCGAGACCGACGACGTCGAGAACAACGCGCGCAGCAAGCTCAAGCGCAAGAAGCTCGATATGATCGCCGCCAACCAAGTGGGCGACGGCATCGCGTTCGATTGCGAGGACAATGCGCTCACCGTCATTTGGCCCGGCGGCAAGGTCGAAGTCGCGCGTGGACCGAAAATCGACGTCGCGCGCCAGCTCGTCGCCCTGATCGCGAGCCGGCTGCCGCCCCCCGACGGCAGCCCTCGACGCGGTTCGCGTAAGCGCCGCACCGTCCCGATGCCGCGCGATCGCGTGCGCGCCCGCCGCGCGCGGCGCTGAAATGCAACCTAAGATCAAGCTGCGGATCCTGGATCCGCGCATCGGCCGGGAATTTCCCCTGCCGCAGCATGCAACGGCCGGGTCGGCCGGCATGGATTTGCGCGCCTGCATCGATGCCCCGCTCCTTCTCCCGCCCGGGGCGACGGAGCTCATTCCCACCGGCATTTCCATTTACATCGCCGACCCCGGGCTCGCCGCGGTACTGCTGCCGCGGTCGGGGCTCGGCCATAAGAACGGCATCGTCCTCGGCAATCTGGTCGGACTGATCGATTCCGACTACCAGGGACCTCTGATGGTCTCGACTTGGAACCGCGGCGCCGCGGCGTTCACGGTCAATCCCGGCGATCGCATCGCGCAGATGGTGTTCGTGCCGGTGGTGCAGGTGGGGTTCGAGGTCGTGGAGGATTTCTCGGGCACCGCGCGCGGCGCGGGTGGTTTCGGGAGCTCGGGGCACGGCTAGGAGCCGACGACGAGGCGCCGGCCGGCGCCCGCGACTCCGAATGTGCTCGCTCGCGGACGAAATGCGGCTGGAGACTTGGGCTGGGGCCGGTCAGGCTGCCTCATGGCAATTCGGGATTGGCCCAGGGACGAACGACCCCGCGAGAAACTGCTCGGCAAGGGCGCCGCCGCGCTGTCCGATGCGGAACTGCTGGCCATCTTGCTGCGCACCGGCACCCGAGGCCGATCGGCGCTCGATCTCGCGCGCGATGTGCTCAATAACTTCAAGTCGCTGCGCAAGCTGATCGCGGCCGACCGGCAGAGATTCTGCGCCGAGCGCGGGCTTGGGCTCGCGCGCTTCGCGGAACTGCAGGCCGCCGCCGAGATCGCCAGGAGGCAACTGTCGGAAACCCTGCACGCCGGACCTTCGCTCGCGAGCCCCCGCGCCACCCGGGATTATCTCTCCTCGCAACTGCGCGACCTCGAGCACGAAGTATTTTGCTGTCTCTACCTCGATAAGCGCCATCGCCTGATCCAATACCAGGAGTTGTTCCGCGGCACCATCGACGGTGCGAGCGTGCACCCGCGGGAGATCGTCAAGCTGGCTCTACAGCGCAATGCGGCGGCGGTCATCATTGCGCACAATCATCCCTCCGGCGTCGCCGAGC
>Ga0210394_10005855_pt1 | contig 13608 bp, 11 predicted proteins | sample IncBWC12MmetaG_FD_160121 | JGI IMG/M metagenome (GOLD analysis project Ga0210394, IMG submission 160121) | Forest soil microbial communities from Barre Woods Harvard Forest LTER site, Petersham, Massachusetts, United States - Inc-BW-C-12-M | ecosystem: Environmental > Terrestrial > Soil >...
CGTTGGGAAGGGTGCGGATGAAGTCAGCTAGGTTCACGTCTTCGGCGGCTTTTTCTACGTCTTGGTCGTCGATGCCTTCCGTGCCCAGGCGGATGTTGCTGGCTACCGTTCCGCTGAATAGGAACGGATCCTGCAAGACGACCCCAAAGCGATGGCGAAGGTCGGCTAGGTCCATTTCCTTTACGTCGACTCCGTCGACTTTGATGGCGCCTCTCTGCACGTCGTAGAAGCGCATCAGAAGCGAGGTGATTGTGGTCTTGCCGGCGCCGGTGTGGCCTACGAAAGCTACGGTTTCGCCGGGCTCGATGGCGAAGCTTACATCGCGTAGGACCCAGTCGGGCTCGGTGGTAATCGAGCTTTGCTCGACCGGACGGCCGGGGGCGGCCGTCCCCACGTGATTGTTGGCTGGAATCGAGCGGTAGGCGAACCAGACGTGGTTAAATTCGATGCGGCCGGGGCCGTCGGGGGCTTTTATCGTCGCTGGTGGCGTGACCTCTACCGGCGTGTCCAGCAATTTGAAAATGCGCTCGCTGGACGCCATGGCTGATTGCAGGATGTTGTACTTCTCGCTGAGATCCTGAATGGGGCGGAAGAAGCGCTGCGCGTATTGGATGAATGCGACCAGAACGCCCAGAGTGGTTGTGCCACGGATTACATCATTGCCGCCGAACCAGATCACGCAGGCAATGGCAATCGCGGAGAGAATTTCGACCGCCGGGTAATAGACCGCGTGCGCCAGGATTGCGTCTTTGTAAGCGTCCATGTGAACTGCGTTTACGTCGGAGAACTTTTCGAAGGCGCGTTCTTCGCGATTGAACAGCTGGAGCACGACCATTCCGCTTACGTGCTCTTGCAGGTACGAATTAATTCTGGCGATGGCTACGCGAATGCGCCGATAGGAATCGCGGACCCGGTCGCGGAACATCTTGGTGGCGACGCCGATCAGCGGGAGCACGGCGAAGGTGATCAGCGCGAGCTTCCAGTTCATGTGCAGCATGATGGCGATAATTCCGGCCAGCACGAAGACATCTTCGAAAATCGAGACCACGCCGGAGGTGAACATTTCGTTCACCGCGTCGACGTCGGTGGTGACGCGAGTGACCAGGCGGCCGACGGGGTTCTTGTCGTAGAAGCCGATGTGCATGCGCTGCAGATGGCGGAAGATCTGGGCGCGCATGTCGAACATGGTCATCTGCCCGGTCCACTGCATGAAATAGGTCTGCAGGTATTCCAGCAGGAAGCTGAAGACCAGCAGGGCGACGTAGAGGGAGGCGATTTGCGCGATGCCGACAAGCGGCTTATTGCTTAGGAAGCGGTCCAGCGCACCATGCGACCCGTGGCTGGGCGCGAGATAGCGGTCGACGACGACCTTGGTGAGATACGGTCCGAGAACATCAGCGCCAGCCTTGATCAGGATGGAAATCAGGGCGATCCCGACCTGCCATTTGTAAGGACGCAGGTAGGTGAGCAGCCGCTTCATCAGCCGGCTGTCGTACGCTTTGCCTAATACTTCTTCTTCCGAGGCCATAACATCCTATGGAGGCCGGGCGTCCTCGCTCGGCTGGACGGGCGAGACGCCCGTCCTCCATTGCTGATATCTAAAGATACCTTAGATGGATGGGAAAGAAACTGGGCGCGATGGAAAAGCTTGGCGCGCCTGCGCTGGCGGAGGAACAAAAAACATGTAACCCTTGTCCTACCAGCATCTTTTGCGTAACAATCTTCATCATAGAGCTTAGAGACCTGCGGGATTTCCCGGGAGACGTTCCTGAATGTTCTTTCAACCTAGGCGCCAGCCTCGGGGCACAGCAAGCCTTGTTGTCCTGTTGCTTGTATCAGTTTCGGTACCAGCGTTGGCGGCCGAAAAGACGCGGCTGCACGTGGACGACTATCAGATTGATGCGGAGCTTACGCCGCATACTCACAAGCTTTCCGCTCGCGCGAAAGTTAAATTCACGGCTTTGGATGACATCAACGCCGCCACTTTTGAACTGCATAATGGTTTGCGGGTTAGCAAAGTGACGGATGACAGTGGCCAGGCATTATCGCCCGAGCGCATCAGCCAGGATTTTACGGTGCGGGTGCAGCTTGCGAAGCCGCTCAGCAAAGGCAACTCAACCACGCTAACCTTTGATTACGATGGCACGCTTGATTCCGCGGATGACAGCCCGGTGCAGGGACTTAAGCTGGCTTCCATTAACGACGACACAAGCTACCTGCTGTACGGGGCCCGCTGGTTTCCGGTGAATGCTTATGGGATCAATCGCTTCACCGCGACTATGAACATTACCGTGCCGGTCCATATGGTGGTTATTGGTAGTGGGACGGAGACGGCCAACAACACGCCTCCGTCGAAAAAAGCGGCTGCGACGGCGGGGTCGTCCAAGACGTTTACTTTTGTTTGGACCAAGCCGAGTTTTCCGGGAAGCATCGTTGCGGGAACTTTTCAGGAATTCAAGAGCGACGAGGCTGGCGTCGATCTGCATCTGTTTTTCAAACCGACTCACCAGAATCTGGGCGCGATGTACGCGGAGACGGCGATCAAAGAATTTACTTACTACGTGACGCTGTATGGTCCGGCGCCGTCGACGACGTTGAGGATCGTGGAGCTTCCGGATGATACGGTGCCGTCGGCGTGGGCTCCGGAAATGGCTGCGGTGGCGAGCCGGGCGGTGGCCGAGAAAGTGAATTACAGGTTGCTGGCAAATGCCATATCGCACCAGTGGTGGGGAGTTTCGGTGAGTCCAGCTTCGATTGATGACTGGTGGTTGTGCGATGGTTTCGCGCGGTACTCGGAAGCTCGCTATGTCGAAAACGCAGCGGGGACCAATGGTTTGGAAGAAGTGGTGAAAGACATGTCAGTGGGCGCATTGGCATATGACTCCGTGCCGCTGGCGACCATTGGCAAGCTGGATATGTTCTCTCCGGAATTCCAATCGCTGGCCACTGACAAGGGTGCGATGATTTTGCATATGCTGCGGTGGGTCGAAGGCGATCAGAAATACGATCAGACGATGCGCACTTTTGCCACGAAATACGCGGGCAAATCTGCATCGCTTGACGATTTCACCGCGATTGCTGAGCAAAGTTACGGAGAGAAACTTACCTGGTTTTTCACTCAGTGGCTCGACTCTACCGGCGCTCCCGAGTTTAAGACCAAATACACGGTTTATCGGCTGGGAAATAAATGTCCGCCGGCGGAGAGATGTCCGGGCTTCCGGGTTGTGGGACAGGTCACGCAGGATCTCGATCTATTCCGCATGCCGGTTGAGCTGCGAATTGATACAGATGGCAAAACGGAAGAAAAGCGTATCGATGTGGTCGGTACCGATTCGGCTTTCACACTGGAAACCTTCGGCAAGCCGCGGCGCATTTCGATTGATCCCGATAATCGTGTATTGAGAAATTCCTCTGACGTAAAGCTGCGAGCTTCTATTCAACGCGGACAGGCGTTAGTTCAGCAAGGCGATTTTGCCGGGGCGCTTACGGAATTCAACAAAGCTCTCGAAGTGAATAAGAACAGCTCGCTCGCACATTACCGGGTGGCGGAAGTTTTCTTTTTGCAGAAGAATTATCAGGCTTCGGCCAATGCTTACCGGGACTCGCTGAATGGCGATGGCGATCCGCGATGGACCGAGGTTTGGAGCCACATTCAGCTAGGCAAAATCTTTGATCTTACCGGGCAGCGTGAGCGCGCTACCAACGAGTATCGCCAAGCGTTGCAGACTAACGACAACACGCAAGGCGCCTTGGAAGAGGCTCGGAAGTATTTGCAGAAACCTTTCGAACAGCAGAAGGCTAACAGCGGAGCTAATGGCGCGTAACACCTGAACGACGCGTTCCAGACTAATCAAACTGTCATCCCGAGCGAAGCGAGGGATCTAGGTTTTTGCCTGCGCCGTCGGTATCGTCGTGTCCGGCACACACCGAGATCCCTCGCTTCGCTCGGGATGACAGCGTGTGGTGGGATCGGGAAAACGGTGTGACGGGATCGAGCGATTGTAAAACCGTCCTAATACGCCCAGCGCAGCAACGTCGCGCCTACCGTGAATCCTGCGCCTACGGATGCCAGCAGCACCAAGTCACCTTTCTTGAGTTTGCCTTCCTGGCGCGCGGTGTCCATCGCCAATGGGATGGTGCCGGCGGTGGTGTTTCCGTAGCGGTCAATGTTGATGACGACCCTTTCAGGCCGCACGCCCAACCGCTCCGCAGTCGCGCTGATGATGCGTTTGTTGGCTTGATGGGCGATGAACACATCGATATCCGTGGCTTTGATCCGGTTGCGTTCGAGAATTTTTTCACACAGCTCGGTCTGCTTGCGCACCGCGAATTTGAAGACGGCCTGTCCATCCTGATGAACGTAGTGCATCTTTGCGTCGACGGTCTCATGGGTCGAAGGATGCAGGCTGCCGCCGCCCGGCATGTACAGAGAGCATCCGCCCGAGCCATCGACCTCGTGGATAAAGTCGATCAGGCCTAAAGAGTCGGAATCGGCGGCTTCCAGAATCACCGCTCCCGCGCCGTCGCCGAAGATGATGCACGTAGCGCGGTCGGTGTAATCGATGATCGAAGACATTACGTCAGCGCCAATCACCATTACCCGTTTGTGCGCGCCGGTGGCAACAAATTGAGTTCCTACCTGCAAAGCGTACAAAAATGCTGAGCAGGCCGCCGAGAGGTCAAAGCCCCAGGCTCCTTTGGCTCCCAATTTGTGCTGCACCAGACAAGCGGTCGAGGGGAAAAGCATATCGGGCGTGACCGTGCCCACCAGGATCGCGTCGAGATCGCTGGCTTCGATGCCGCGCTGCGCCAAAGCCTTCTTCGCCGCTTCGACGGCGAGGTCGCTGGTTGCTACACCCTTGTCGACAATGTGGCGTTCACGAATGCCGGTGCGGTCCGTGATCCACTGGTTGTTGGTTTCGACCATCTTTTCCAGGTCGGCGTTAGTCAAAAGGCGGGGCGGGACGTACGTTCCGAGAGCGCTGATCTTAACGCGCACAAGTTGGCTCACCTATAAGTTCTCCACGATGGAATGTAAACCCAGTATTCTGACGCACACGATGGCCAATGTCCAACTTGATCAGGCTGATTATTGGATTATTCGAAATGGTGCACGCAAGATTCCTCGCCCCGCTGGTGAAAGCGCGGGGCTTCGGAATGACCCTTTGTTAAACAAGAGCGAACTGACCCTTTCGAGGTTTCAACTGGCAGCGCGGCGAGCTTCGGCCTCTTTTTGCGAGACGTAGCGCAGCAGGATGTCACGCAGCGAAACCAGTCCCTTGAGCTGCTTGCCATCCGTGATCGGCAAATGGCGGAAGCCGAACTCGCGCATGAGAAAGAGGCAGTTGTCGATAGTTTCGTCTACGCTAACGGCTTTAGGATTGGCGGTCATGACTTCGGAAATCTTGGTGGTTCCCGGGCTACGCCCCAGCGCCACTACGCGGTTCATTACATCGCGCTCGGAAAAAATGCCGACTATTTCTCCTTCGCGCAGCACCGGCAAAGCGCCGATGCGATGTTCCATCATGAAACGGGCAGCCTCAAGCACCGTGCTGTTGGCGTCAATGGAATAGACCCGGCGGTCTTTCACGATATCGTAAACTTGTCCCATAAGTGACTCCTCGGGAAGTGGCGCAGACCCGCTGCTAGCCGCGGGATTCAACACTTTACCATGCCTGCGGGGCTCGCGAAGAGAGGCCTTCGAAAAAAAGGCGGCCCGCGACTGCGCCGGAGACCTTGGGTCGTCCCTCGGAGCCAGTCTTCCGCCCCCTCGGGGCTTAGCAATCCGCCACCTGCTACCCACGGCTTGCGCCGTCGGCTGCATTCTTCCGCTGCTTCGCGGCTATTGTGATTGCGCGTGCCAAGGCTCCCGCCATCTGGTATCTTCTTGCCTTCGTATTGCTCAAACGAATTTGAGTTAGTGAAGGAGTGTTGATGCCCGAATCGCTGCGGCCGGAGCCTTCCCCGCTATATCGCTGGATGGTGCTGATTTTTCTCAGCCTGGCGATGTTTGGAAATTACTACGTCTACGACGCGCTTAGCCCTCTGGCCGACGTCCTCAAGCTGCAGTTAGGCTTGTCCGATTCGAACATTGGCCTGCTGCAGGCCATTTATAGCTTCCCCAACATTTTCACGGTGGTGATTGGCGGGGTGCTGATTGACCGGATCGGGCTGCGAAAATCTTTGATGATGTTCGGCGTGCTGTGCTTCATTGGCCCGGCAATTACGGTGGCCTCGGGGCACCTTTGGCTGATGGCAACCGGTCGGCTGATTTTTGGCATGGGCGCGGAGTCGCTGATTGTCGCTGTAACCGCTGCCTTGGCTCGGTGGTTTAGGGGCAAAGAGTTGAGCTTTGCTTTTGGCATCAACCTGACCATTTGCCGGCTCGGTTCGTTCGCGGCTCTGAACTCGCCTACCTGGGCGCGGGCAGCATACGCGAATTGGCGCTGGCCTTTCCTGATCGCACTCGGGGTTTCGAGCTTGTGTGTGATTGGCGCAGCCATCTACTGGGCCCTGGAGGTACATGCGGAGAAGGTTTACCACCTCGGCGAAGTGTCAACAGATAAAGTAGTTTTCTCCGATTTGTTCAAGTTTGGCACAAGCTATTGGCTGATTGTGGCGCTGTGCGTCACTTTCTATTCGGCAATTTTTCCTTTCCAGACTTTCGCGGTGAAGTTCTTTATGGAGGCGCATGGGACCTCACGCGAGTTTGGCGGATTCCTTTCCAGCACACTGACTCTCTTTGCCATGATTGCTACACCTTTGTTCGGGCTTATGGTGGATCGGGTGGGCAGGCGTGCGATTCTGATGATGCTCGGGTCCCTGATGCTCATTCCTGTGTATCTAATGATGGCCTACACGCACATCAACTTGTACGTTCCGATGATTATGATGGGCGTGGCTTTTTCTTTGATCCCGGCGGTGATGTGGCCGTCCGTCGCCTATATCGTGGACCAGTCGAAGCTGGGTACGGCTTATGGGCTGATGACCATGATTCAGAATATCGGGCTGTTTGGGTTCAACCTGCTGATTGGCTGGGCTAATGATTTCGGCCATGCCAGCGCGGACAATCCGGCCGGATACCGTCTGGGAATGTGGATTTTCTCCGTTCTCGGTTTCCTGGGAGTGTTTTTCGCTTACTTGTTGCACAAAAGAGAAACCGGACCTGAAGGTCACGGGCTGGAAACCATTACGACAGCCTCGGCGTAGCAGCGCCTAAAGGCGCCAGCTTGCGGCTCCCACACGTTGCGCAAAGTGAGGCGGTTAAGTCTTGAAGGGTTCGCGGCTGGAAGCCGCGCCTTTAAGTCATTTGGAAATGAGTGGCGGTGCGGCTGGAAGCCGGCCCCTTCAAAACTTACCGCCAATTTATTACCTCCGCAGTCCGTAAAGCGAGCACTGATACGAATAGCCGCGTTCCTAGCGATTATTAAGCGACACGAGGTTGTTCTTTGGACCTTTCTTCCGGCTGATGAATCTACTAATTATTAAAGAGAATCGGCTCGCCAGAGTTGCCATAGAAGACGATATCTGACCCACCCCGATGCTCGTCTAACATTGTGACTTGCAAGCCCATAAGCTGCAACTTGTTGCAGCGCCCAAATTCTTGCGGGGCTCGAAGCTAGTACTAAAGTACCTGCAAGCGGTACAACGAAAAGATACTTACGCCGCATCTGACAGAATGCGGCCGGAAAAGACGACTTGACGGACGCGAAAAAACAGCAAGGCAGGCTTTCCGAGGCAGAGGTGATCGAACGGGCTAAGCAGGGAAATGCAGAAGCCTTTGAGGCACTGTATAACCTGCATAAGCGCCGGGTCTATTCGCTGTGTCTCCGCATGACCGCTAACACGGCGGCAGCTGAGGATTTGACTCAGGAAGCTTTCCTGCAATTGTTCCGCAAGATCGGAACTTTTCGCGGCGAGTCCGCTTTTTCCACCTGGTTGCACCGGATGGCGGTGAATGTTGTCCTGATGCAACTGCGTAAGAAGGGTCTTCCCGTGGTACCGCTCGAGGAAAACATCGAGACGGAGGAAGAATCACCACGGAAAGAGCTGGGGGGAGACGATCCGCGACTGGCGGGATCGATTGACCGGATGCAGTTGCAGCGGTCGATCGAGTCGCTGCCACCGGGCTATCGGATGATTTTCCTGCTGCACGACGTGGAAGGTTACGAACACAATGAGATCGCCGAAATGGTGGGATGTTCCATCGGCAACAGCAAGTCACAGCTGCACAAGGCGCGGATGAAGTTGCGCGAGATCCTCAAAACGAGCAGAGCTGAAAAAGCCACAAAGCCGTGAGGATTTCAACTGACATTGGGAGGTAGTATGACCTGTGAAGAGTTCGAACGGGTCCTGCCAGAGCTCGGGAGCAACCATAGTATTGAGCAGGAAGAACACCTGAAATCCTGCTCCGCATGTTCCGACCTGGTATCGGATCTGAACGCCATTTCGAAACAAGGGCGGCTCTTGCGAGCTTCCGAAGAGCCCAGTCCCTGGGTATGGAACTCGATTGAAGTGGCTTTACGGCAGGAAGGACTGATTCGCGAGCAGCCCGGCATTCTCCGCGTTCATCCTGCCAGGTTGAGTTGGAAATTGCGATGGCTGGTACCTGCGGCCGCCGCAGGCCTTATTTTCTTTGGTGTACTGCTGCACGAACGTGGAGGCATTCCAGCCCACGAAGCCAAGCAAGAGTCACCTGTCGGCGTGGTTACTGCCGACCTGCAGGCTGAGGGGATGCCCCGCGAGGATATGCAACTGCTGAATTCTGTGGCTGCGCGCACACCGTCGATGCGTGACGCGTATGAACAGAATCTGCGGGCGGTGAATGCCTACATCCACGATGCTGAGCAATCAGCGCACAACGATCCTAACGATGAGGTCGCACAACAGTATTTAAGAAATGCGTACGAACAAAAGGCTATGGTCTACGAGATGGCCTTAGATCGGTCTTTACAGTAGTAGAATAGCCGTGGTGCGGGGCCAGCGACGTAGTGCTGGCATTGGGGAGATGTCTATTATGTACCGCAAGCAGCACATCGCAACTGTATCGGTCGTGATGATTCTTATCGTGGCTGCTCTTGCCGCAGCGGAAACCACTCGTAAGGAAATGCATTTCAAAGTTGGCCGGCGAGCCAACATTTCCATCGTTAACCAGTACGGTCCAATCTCGGTGAAGCCGGGGGTTGGCAAGCGGGTGAGTGTTACCGCGACTTCTTACTCCGGCAAAGTGGAAATTGACCAGAGCAAGCGCGGGAACCGGGTATCGGTTGTTTCGCATCTCTTGCAGGGAGCCGACGCCGATTCCGGGCGCGTGGATTACGAAGTTGTCGTGCCCATGGATGCCAACGTAACCCTGCATACTGCAACCGGTCCATTGCACATCGAGAAACTTCATGGCGATTTGCTTTTGGAAGGCAGTACCGCCAATGTCGATGTCCGAGATGTCAGCGCCGGACGGGTTCACGTTAAGACGTTGAACGGGCCGGTGACGCTCACTAATGTGAACGATGCATACGTGGAGATCACCTCGGTTAGCGGAGATGTCTCGCTCCACGAGGTGAACGGCGCCTCGGTCCACGTCAATTCCAGCAGCGGAAAAATACATTATGACGGCGAGTTCGGCGAGGGCGGCCAATACTCATTGACCAGCCATAGCGGTGACATTGAGGCGATCGCGCCATCTTTCGCTTCGATTGAAGTCGTAGCCCGTTCGGTGCAGGGAAGAGTGGACAACGATTTTATCCTGCAACCCGAGCACACATCCTTCGTGACCCGGGCCGGGAGTGCCTTTGCAGGCACCGTAGGTCAGGCAGCATCTTCAGTTAATTTACTTTCCTTCAGTGGTAAAATCCATCTCAAGAAACGCGAACAATAACCCTGAACCATCGGACTGAGCGGGGTGCAGAACCGTTTCGGTAAGTCGAAGACCGGCTGCGGTTCACGACCTGCGGTCAAGCCGCCTGCGCGCGAACGTGTAGGTAATAGGCGATCGATTTTTCTCGTGGGTTTCATGGGCGCAGGCAAAACCACCGTTGGGCGTGCTCTTAGCCGACGACTAAGTTTACCGTTCGAAGATTTGGACGACCGGATTCAGCAGCGCGAGGGCAAGACCATCGAGCAGATATTTCGTGAGTCCGGAGAGGCGGAATTTCGCAAAGCGGAGACAGCTGCGTTGCGCCAAGTGCTCGCTGAGCTCGATTCATCGACGGCCGTGGTGGCGTTGGGCGGAGGCGCTTTCGTGCAACCAGCCAACTGCGCGCTGATCCAAGCAGCCGCTGTACATTCGGTCTTCCTGGACGCGTCGGTGGATGAATTGCTTCGGCGATGCGACGCTGAATCCAAAGAACGTCCGTTGCGGCAGGACGCAAAACAATTTCGCGAACTATACGAAAAGCGGCGGCTCTCATACCTGAAAGCGGCCGTCAGTATTGACACTAACGGTAAAGATGTCGAAGCAATCGCGGCGGAGGTGGCATGCAGTCTGGGATTGGAGTAGGGAAGTCGGCGGCGACGGTGAGAACCGTGCTGATCGTGATATCGCTGTTTGCGCTCGCAGCGTCGATGGCTGCGGCAGCATCCGGTAAGGACGACAAACCAGCTGCGGCGCAGATGGTCGACTCCGGCTCGTTTGGCGTCTTTATGAATGGACGCCGGGTGGCTACGGAAACTTTTTCCATCCACCAGAACAGCGGCGGCAGTTCAGTGGTTTCCGAGTTCAAGAGCGAGTCGGGTGTCGATAAGGCCGACCAGACATCCGACTGGCAAATGGCTGCCAACAGCGAATTGCGAAAGTACGAATGGAAAGAAGTGAGTCCGGGACAATCGCAGGCTGTGGTTGTGCCCAACCAGGATTTCCTCATCGAGCGCTACCGGAATAGTCCGCAGGATAAGGAATTGGAGAAGCCGTTCCTCATTCCCGCCTCCAGCAGCGTGCTGGATGATTATTTTTTTGTCCAGAGAGAAGTGCTGGCATGGAAATATCTGGCCACTACTTGCAAAAAGGATAAGGGTGCGCTGCAGTGTCCATTGAAGCAACCAGTGCCGTTCGGCGCTTTGAATCCGCACGCGCGGTCTCCCGTGTCAGTGACTTTGGAGTTTGCCGGCAGAGAAAAGGTTACGATCCGAGGCACAGACCAGGAGCTTAATCGGTTGAACTTGAAGAGTGAATCGGACAACTGGACGCTATGGATGGATGACCAGTTTAAACTGCAACGAATTCTAATCGTAAGCGACAACACAGAAGTGGTGCGAGACTAGGTCGGTATTGGCCCTCATTGACTCACGCACGGTGCGGGTGCTGGTGACAACGCTGTTGTTCGCGCTGGTGCTGGTTTTTTTGTACATCACCCGGCACACCTTGATTGCTTTCCTGTTTGCAATTTTCTTTGCTTACCTGGTTGACCCGGCGGTTTCGAGTTTACAGAAGTGGACCCGCGGCCGCGGACCTGCGATAGCTGTCATTTATCTTCTCTTTGCCATTCTTCTCAGCACGTTTTTTTTCTTCGTGGGACCGCGTACTGCACGCGAAGCCCGGCGACTCGGCGAATCCTGGCCCTCTCTGATCGAGCGCGTCAACACCGGCGATCTGGCACATCAGATTGGACAAGAACGGGGATGGAGCGGCGAAACCACGCAGTTGTTGCAGAGGATATTGTCCGATCCTCGCCTGGGCAACGTGGCGCAAGAGGCGGGACTGCGCGTCGCGGAAGTCGCACAACAAGCCTGGCTGCTGATCGTGGTGCCTATTCTCGCCATATTTTTTCTCAAGGACGGGCGCGGTTTCAGCCAAGTCGGATTATCCCTGGTGCAGAGCCGCCCGCAACGCGAGTTCTTGAATGATGTCCTTACTGACCTCAACGAGATGCTGGCGCAGTTCATCCGCGCCCAGCTTGAGCTCGCGGCTCTATCTCTGGTGGTGTACATCTCTTTTATGACCGCCATGCGGGTGCCTTATGCGCTGGTTCTAGGGACAGCAGGCGGCATAATGGAGTTTATTCCGGTAGTCGGCCCATTGGCTGCCGGAGTTGTGATTCTAGCGGTCGCACTGCTCATGTCGTATCCGCATTGGCTAGTCCTATTCGCCTTCCTGATCGCATGGCGTTTGATTCAGGACTACGTTATTTCACCGCGTGTCCTGGGAAAGAGTACCGAGCTGCATCCGCTGGCGGCAATCTTCGGCGTATTAGCGGGCGCAGAAATTGCGGGAGTGCTGGGCGTGTATCTTTCCATTCCGGTGATGGCCAGCCTGCGCATTGTGTGGCGGCGTTGGCGATTGTACGCGGAGAAGAAGCGCTTCGGCCCGCTCAATGAGTATTCGTTCGGAACCGAGATCACTCCGAAGGTGTGACCTTTTAGTAGGAATTGTCACCCCGAGCGAAGCGAGGGACCTAGGTATTTGTCGGGTACAGGCAAGAACCTGGATCCCTCGCTTCACTCGGGATGACAAGTGTACTAGTTGTTGATGACAGGCCTTTCCCCTAGCGCAACTCTTCCATCACCTGCTCGAGCACCTGCCGTCCCGGGCGCGTCACCGACTCAGGCAGTGTCGCCAACGGCTCTTCCGTAACGTTCAGCATATCGATGAAACTTGGCGCTTCGGGGTTCACGTAGAACACTCCGGTCAGCACTTCGTTTTTCTCGTGGGCTTCGTGCAGGCGGCTGATGGCTTTGATGCGATTGGTCGCGTCGTACTCTTCTTCGAGCTTGCTGAAGCGCAAGCGGGAGCCGTCATGCATGGTGACTTCGACCGTCGTGCCGGGATCGTAATCGACATCAATTTCCTGGAACGCGGGGATGAAACTGATGTCCTGCAGCGGCTCTTCGTGGTCTTTCATGTATTTATACGATTTCGTGGAGCCTTCGTGGTCATTAAACGTGACGCAGGGCGAAACCACGTCAAGCATGACCGTGCCCTTGTGAGCGATGGCAGCCTTCAGCATGCTGTGCAGTTGGCGCTTATCGCCGGAGAATGAACGGCCAACGAAAGTTGCGCCCAGCGTGATCGCCATGGCGCAGGTATCGATCGGAGGAAGATCGTTCAGTACACCGCTCTTCAGCTTGGAGCCGAGGTCTGCAGTGGCCGAAAATTGGCCCTTGGTGAGGCCGTATACGCCGTTGTCTTCGATGATGTAAATAATTGGGAGATTGCGGCGCATCAAGTGAACAAACTGGCCAATGCCGATGGAGGCGGTGTCACCGTCGCCGCTAACTCCGAGCGCGATCAACTTATGATTCGCCAGCATGGCGCCGGTTGCGACAGAAGGCATGCGACCGTGCACAGCGTTAAAGCTGTGCGAGCGGCTCATGAAGTACGCCGGAGTCTTCGAGGAACAGCCGATGCCGCTCGGCTTGATGACGCGTTCGGGCTGCACGCCCATCTCATACATGGCATCGATGATGCGTTCGGAAATCGCGTTGTGGCCGCAGCCGGCGCAAAGCGTAGTCTTGCCGCCGCGATAGTCGAGGACGGTCAGGCCAATGCGATTTAGCTTAGGTGCGGGCGTAGGGGTGCTGGTTGTCGCCATGTTATTTGCCCTCCATGGTCATGAGTTCGTCGGTTACCGAGCGCGCATCGAGCGGCAGCCCGTGAATGTGCGCAATGCTGCGCAG
>Ga0210394_10005856_pt1 | contig 13604 bp, 12 predicted proteins | sample IncBWC12MmetaG_FD_160121 | JGI IMG/M metagenome (GOLD analysis project Ga0210394, IMG submission 160121) | Forest soil microbial communities from Barre Woods Harvard Forest LTER site, Petersham, Massachusetts, United States - Inc-BW-C-12-M | ecosystem: Environmental > Terrestrial > Soil >...
CACACAAACCCCGCATTTTTTGCGCTGGAACGCCCGCAAGGACACCCTGTTAGCTTCGCGCGAATCCACCTTTTGGAAGAAAATCGCCTAGCTTTTTGACTGTGCAACAAAGCCCTCTGGAATGGGCGCAAGTCTGCCCGGGAAGACGGTGCACCGTAGTTAAGTTCTGGCTTCCCGGGGCCCTCGTCCATTAATCGGTAGTCCGTGCTAGGCTGTGCTCCACCGGGAAGCAACGGATATGTGGCTTACCTCCTAGAGTCTGTCGCACAGGAAATTCGTGTTCTTTACGCTGTATCGCAAGATGGTACGCCCCATTTGCATTGTGTTGCTCTCACTGTTTCTGCAGGGTTGCGCGAAGCCATCTATTCATGAACCGGTCACGCTAACTCTTCTGGAGGAATGGTCGGACAAGAGGTTCAGTGAGGCCCGCCAGCAGGAGTTGCAACAATTCACTCAGGAAACAGGAATTCGCGTCAGTCTCCTTCCGTCTCCCGATTCCGCGCGGCAAAGGTTGGTTTTGTGGCGAGAACTGCTCGGGACCGGCGCGTCAGGTCCTGACGTTTACGGCATCGACGTAATCTGGCCTGGAATGCTCTCCGAATATTTCGTGGATTTAAAGCCATATTTCGCGAACGACGTCTCTCTCCAATTTCCGGCCATAGCCTCCGGCTACATCGTGGATAACAAGCTGGTGGCCGTCGCGTATCGTGCCGACATCGGACTTCTGTACTACCGCGCCGATCTCCTGCGTCAATATGGCTATCCAGGCCCACCCAAGACGTGGGACGAGCTGCAGAGTATGGCGGCGCGAATTCAGGCCGGTGAGCGAGCCAAGGGTAAGAAACAGTTTTGGGGCTTTGTGTGGCAAGGGGCGGCTGACGAGGGGTTGACCTGCAACGCCTTGGAATGGCAGGCAGCCGAAGACGGTGGCCGGATCATTGAGCAGAACAAGACCATCAGCGTGAATAATCCGCAGGCCATCAGGGCCTGGCAAAGGGCGGCGCACTGGGTTGGTTCCATCTCACCCCCAGGTGTAGCCGGATACCGAGAGTGGGACTCGCTAAACGTTTGGGTCGCCGGCGACGCGGCATTCATGCGGCATTGGCCGTCAGCGTACTTCAACAGCCAGGCCCCCGGTTCGCCAATTCGAAATAATTTCGATATAGCCATGCTGCCCGGTGGTCAGACAGGCACGGCTGGTACCTTGGGAGGATGGGGCTTGGCAGTTTCCCGATTCTCGCCTCATCCGCGTGAAGCAGTAGAATTGATCCGCTATCTCACTCGCAAAGACGTGCAGGAGAAGCGCGCCCGCATGGTTTCTCAGCCCCCCACGTCACCGGAACTCTACAACCTGCCTAAAGTGCTCGAAGCAAATCCCCGTTTTAAACTTTTGAATCAAGCGTTTCGCACTGGCATGGTTTCGCGTCCTTCGAACGTCGCTGGCAATAAATACCAGGAAGTCAGCGACGCTTATATCCAGGCAGTGCACTCCGTGCTGACTGGCGAAAAGAGTGCTCCCGACGCTGCCGCAGCCCTGGAGAACGAATTGGTTCGCATCACCGGTTTCAAGAAGGGACCGCCCCTGGAGAAATCAATTCACCCGGAATAGAATCCTGTCCCGATCCAATAACCTCTCGGACTTCCGTTTCGCGCGTAAAACGGTGAGACCAAGGGTGAAAGACATGGCGTGAATTCGAGCCCAGCGATAGCTCGATAGGACCAACCGATGGAGCTTCACACTGCAACACGTTGGGTCGAACGCGCTGAAGCGAAAACCGTTCATTCCGGCCGCCTTGCCATTGGCCCTCGTCTGATACTCGGCTTCGTCTTCATCATCATGTCGATGTTAGCCGCGGATGCCATTATTCTTTGGCAATTCTACGTGGTCCGTTCACAGGCAATGCGCCTGAACGATATCGACCAGAAGCTGGTTGCGGTTTTACGCGTCCATAGTAGTTTGCTAGCGTTTCATGATCAGCTGGAGGGGCTCGCCGACGCCGAAGATGCCGATCGATTGCTGATTGAAGCTGGACCTCTTCGTGCCGCGGTTCTAGGGGACATCCTTCGCGCAACGAAAGCCCTCAGTCTTCCACCCGTGGACCCTCGGCGAGATCCGACCGTCCTGCCTACCTTACACGTCATTCAGAGCGCGCTGCCATCGGAGCTTGAGGCTATCACCACATTGGCCGCATCCGGCGACTGGCGCGCTGTGCATCTGCGCCTGGCGAACCAGGTACGGCCATTGGAATCGCTGACCTCGGAGCTCGTCGAGAAAGTCGAGCACGAGGCCACCGAACAGCAGGCTGAAACCGTGCTGAACATTAGGCGCGTGCGACGTCTTGTTTTTTGGGTTGTGCCGCTGACCGCCGCCTTTACGTTGCTGATCGCCGCCACCCTCGGCCTGGCCATTACCCGCAGCATCACGCAACCGCTGGCTCGATTGGTGCAAGGCTCCAGGGCATTGGCGCGCGGGGAGTTTCAGCATCAAGTGTCTGTAACCGGGAAAGATGAACTCGCTCACCTCGGGCAGGTCTTCAACGACACTGCCAGCCGCCTGCAAGATCTCTACGCGAACCTACAGCAGAGCGAGGCCTTCTTGGCCGAAGCGCAGCGACTAAGCAAAACCGGCAGCTTCGGCTGGTGCGTTACGACTGGTGAGATCCGTTGGTCAGAGGAAACTTTTCGAATCTTCCAATATGACCGATCAACGAAACCCACCGTTGAGCTTATTCTCCGACGAGTACATCCGGAAGACGTGCCTTCGGTGACACAAACAATCGAGCGCGCGTCGCAGGATGGAAAGGACTTTGAGCATGAATTTCGCTTAGTGATGGCAGATGGTGCGGTCAAACACGTCCATGTTGTAGCTCGTGCGCAAGGAGATGAGTCAGGGGAGCTTGAGTTTGTTGGAGCGGTGATGGATACCACGGAGAGCAAGCACGTGGAGAAAAAACTGCGCCGCAGTGAAGAATCTTTGCTCGAGGCGCAGAAACTAAGCCACACCGGCAGTTGGCGACATGAGCTCGCATCAGGGATGGTCACAGTCTCTCCGGAAATTTATCGGATCCACGACATCAGGCCTGATGAGGACCCGTCTAACACGGGATTCTTCTTTAGTAAGTTCCATCCTGAAGATCGCATGCGGGTTGTCGAACTTTTTCAAAAAGCCGAAATCGAGAAAACCGACTTCCAGGTGGACTACCGCATTCTTCTTCCGGACGGAACCATCAAATACCTCCACACCACTGGTCACCCTATCTTGAGCGCGTCAGGCGAACTCGCAGAATTTGTCGGCACCGCCATGGATGTCACCGAACGCAAGCAGGCAGAAGAAGCCTTGCGCCGCAGCGAGAGTTATCTGACGGAAGCGCAGAGGCTCAGCCACACCGGCAGTTGGGCAGGGGCTCCCGCAGAGATCAGGTACTGGTCCGAGGAATGCCACCGCGTGCTGGGGTTTGACCCGCATGGTGGGCAGCCGCGATTCGAAATGTTTTTTCAGCGTATTCATCCGGATGATCAAGCCAGGACTTTGGAACAGCTCGAAGACGCAAGCCGTGAAAAGAGGGAGTTCGAGTTCGATTACCGAATCGTTCATCCCGGCGGCGGGATCCGGGACATCCACACAGTAGGCCATCCCGTTTTCAGTCCATCCGGCAATCTCGTTGAATTTGTCGGTACGGTAATGGACATCACCGAGCGCAAGCGGGCCGAGCAAGAGCGCGAGAGATTGCGCCAGCTTCAGGCTGATCTTGCGCACTTAAGCCGGGTGACGACGATGGGCGAGTTGACGGCATCGTTGGCGCACGAAATCAGGCAGCCAATTTCCGCAGCCATAACAAACGCCAAAACTTGTTTGCGTTGGCTGGGTCGTGACGAGCCCGACCTCGTAGAGGGGCGCGAAGCCGCGGCAAGAATAGTCAAAGATGTTACTCGCGCGGCTGATATCATGAGCAGAATCAGCTCGCTATTCAAAAAGGAAGCTCTGCAGCGGGAGTTGGTTGATGTAAATGAACTCATACGAGAAATGATTGTGCTACTGCGCAGCGAAGCAAACCGCTACTCAATTTCAATCCGAATCGAGCTGGCTGATGATCTTCCCAAAGTCATGGCAGACCGTGTGCAGCTGCAACAAGTTTTCATGAACCTCATGCTCAACGGCATCGATGCCATGAAGGAAACCACCCGCGCAGGTGAGCTCACTATCACGTCGCAAGTCGAACACGGTCAGGTGCAGGTCTCGGTCAGCGACAACGGTGTGGGATTGCGCCCGGAGCAGGCGGATAAAATCTTCAAAGCATTCTTTACGACCAAAGACAACGGGACTGGCATGGGGCTTCCCATTAGCCGATCAATCATCGAGTCGCATGGCGGTCACTTGTGGGCCACGGGTGTCCCCGGCGGCGGCGCAACTTTTCAGTTCACCCTGCCCGCCCCCGCCGCGGCGCACGCATAACTGCTCAGTTGTTCCAACGTAAATAGCTAACGGTCGTTTCCCAGGTGGCCATCCCACATTGTCGGCACGCGCTGATCCGCCGCTGGGTCCGACCGCGCTCGGCTATCGAACCAAGGCTCACGGCATTTTCTCGGGCGAGTCACGGGGCATCCTGACGTACTCCCAGCAAACCCGATTTGCCCCATTACTTCCTGTTTACCGACAAACCATTCAATTCGGTTTTGTGCAGCCGAATCGTTGGGCGACTTGGTTCTCACGGGCCAATCCGAAGTGACTACGGGAGTCCCGATCTAGCCATTACTTCCGGCTTGCCAACAATCCAATAAGTGACCTGTATCCCAGGATTGTGAGTCCTGATGGCGATTTAAGGCCAGCTTATGCATGCGAGGGCAGAGTCTCCCACACGAGCAAAGGCGCCTGGTTTGGGCACTTGGCTTGGCGCACACCCCAAAGACTCTCTGTGCCAAACTTCTCGCCTGTTAACCTCTATCCGCGCTCCATCGTATTAGAGCTGGAGGAGATCACATGGATCCGATGCTTCAAAGCCAAGCACGAGAATGGCTCATGATGCTGACAATGTGGGCATTCTTTGGATATGTCCTGTATCTGATCACGGTCGCACTTCGCCGCAAACAGCGGAACGCCATGCAGCAACACGTGCTGGACAAATTTGCTTCCGCCAAGGATTTTGCCGATTTCGTGCAATCGCCTGCCGGGCAAAAATACGTGATGAGCTTCGCAGACACGGCCACCAGCTCGAAAAGCGCCATTCTGAATTCCGTGCGCACCGGTGTGGTGCTGCTGTTTACGGGCATGGGTTTTGCGTTCGCGAATTTCGGCAATGCATCGCTCTTGCCTCTGCGGATCGGCATTGTACTCAGCTGTTTGGGAATCGGCTTCCTGATCTCCGCGGCAATTTCATTTTGGCTGGCCAGAAAATTCCAGCGAGAAGCAAAGGAGTAACACCTTTGGTCGCAGACGTGACGCGGCTGCGCCACCTGACAATGGCTGAATCGCGTACCGGCGAGCGGAGTAGCCAGCCCGAGTTCGAGGCTTTCTATCTGCGCACCTCGCGCCTTCTTCACGGCTACCTTTGCCGGTTGAGCCGCGATCCTGCCACCGCCGACGAAGTGCTGCAAGAAGCCTACGTTCGCTTGATCAACGCGCCGGACATGGAAGAGCAGGTGCGTAAGGCCTACCTCTATCGCACCGCAACTAACCTTCTGCGCGATCGCTGGCGCAAACAAAAACGTGAACGAAAGTATTGGCAAACGGAAAATTTCTCAGAAGCCGTTCACCAAAACTTGGACATGCCTCTGGACGTGTCTTCCGTCTTCGAAAAGCTAAGCGCGGTGGACCGTGCAATTCTCTGGCTCGCTCATGTCGAGCAGCTCAGCCATCGGGAAATGGCCGCCATTCTCCGAATGAAAGAGAAGAGCATTAGAGTGATTCTCTTCCGCGCCCGCGCCAAAGCCCGCGATTTATTCGAAAAAGCAGGATTGGGGGTTCCTCACCATGAATGACTCTGACCTCGATGCCATTCTCAAACAAATGGCCACGGAACATCGGCCGCAGCTTCCCAGCCCTGGCCTGATCTGGTTCCGCGCACAGATCGTCCGGAAAGCTTGGCAGAAGGAGCGCATTGAGCGCCCTTTGGTGATGATGCGCGGGTTCGCCGGCCTCATCGGTGCTGTGATACTCCTCTTATTGGTCGCCGGCAATTGGGGACAAATGCAGGACGCGATGGATCACCGAAGCTGGTTCCTGTTGTCATTGCTTCTTCTGACCCTCACCGCTTCGCTCGCGTCTGGGGCAATACTTCTCTGGACCCGGGCAAACGCAGTGATAAAAAGGGAATCGCAGCGCGCCAAGGCAAGGACGCCAAAGTAACTAAGGGAAGGAAGAATCGTTTGCCGTGTTTAGCAGGAGGGCACTATGAGTCGAGAACGGGCGCTGAAGGTTGTGTTGGTATTGGTGGGATTGGCTTTTTCGGCTGGCGTTTTTCCCGTGGCGGACTCTTTACGGCACCAGAATCAGGCGATGTATACCTTCGACATGATGCTTAGCCTCTATGTCGCGCTCGGCATTTTCCTGCTGATCGCCGTGCCTAACCCTTCGGCAAATCGCAGCCTGATCGCCTTCACAGCATGGTCGTCTTTCGCTCACGCTGCTGTTATGGCGGTGACTTCATTCTCGAAGGGGGGCTATCGCGGAGACCTGTGGGGCGTGGCTGTGCTTGTCATCATCGGTATATTCCTAATCGTGCTGGCTCCGGCAAAGCCGTCATCAGAGCGCGCATCCGCAGCCGTTGTGTAGGCTCGCACTCAAGCGCACCCTGCACGCTTGATTCAATCGCTCGAATAAGGAGAAAGAGTATGAGCACAACTGCATTGACCGGCCGGTTGGGGGAAGCGTCGCCGCGTTTCAAGGCCAGGATGGCCGGCGTCTTTCAACTGCTCGAAGCCATTACGGCAGGGTCTCCTGGGGTGTTCATTCTCGGCAGGCTTGTTGTCGATGGCAACGCCGCGGCTACAGCGGCCAATATCCTGGGACACGAGCGATTATATTGGTTGGGCTTTGTATCCTTGCTCATCGGGGCTGCGTGCCATGTCGTTTGGGCGCTTCTCATGTATGAGTTGCTTAAACCTGTAAACCGGAGCGTTTCTTTACTCGCAGCGTTCGTCATTCTCGTGTGTTGCGCTATTCAGGCCATCACCAACCTCTTTTACCTCGCCCCTCTGCTCATCCTGCAAGGCGGTAGCTCCTTGAGCGCATTTACGCCGGAACAGTTGCAGGCCCTGGCGCTCATGTTTCTCAAATTGAATCAATACGCCTTCAACATCAACCTAGTCTTCTTCGGATTATGGTGCGTCCTGACCGGCTACCTCATTTTCAGGTCCACCTTCCTGCCTCGAATTCTTGGGGTGCTGTTGGCGATCGATGGTTTGGGTTTTGTGACCTATCTGTACCCGCCGCTCGCATACCATCTGTTCATTCCCTACCTCGCCGCCGCCTCCGCCCTCGGGGAAATACCACTGGAGCTATGGCTCATCGTGATGGGTGTGAACCCCCAACGATGGAAGGAGCAGGCCAGCGCCGCGGGAGAATGCCGATCCTAGCGCGCCATGCACACTTGATTCAATCGCTGCGAGGTAAAGAGAATGAGCACAAGATACGGATATAGTCCGCAGGAGTACGTTAGACCGTTCAACATGCTTGTGAGGGCTGTGGTCTCCCTCTTCTGTTTCGTGTCGTTGGTTCCCTGCATGGCTCAGCAACCCCGCATACCGAACATCGAGGCACAACGCGCAGCGATGAAGAAACTGGAGTTCATGGTTGGAAAGTGGACTGGGGAGTCGCGCCTCCTACGCGGACCAGGTGATCCGGTTTCATTGAAGCAGACTGAGGAAGCGCAATACAAGCTCGACGGGCTGATCCTTTTGATCGAGGGAGTCGGGCGCACCAAGGCCGATGGCGTGCCGATTCTCCAGGCGCTCGGGATCGTTTGCTACGACGACGAGAGCGGAACCTATCGAATGCGCGCGTTTAACGACGGTCGTTTTCTGGAGACCGAGCTGAAAGTGCTGGACAATGGCAAGGGTATTACGTGGGGCTTCGCCCTCGGGGAAATTCGGACTACCTCCGTGATGCGGATCACCGAGAAAGGCGATTGGACGGAACTTACCGAACTCACAATCGGTAACGAACCTGCGAAGAAATACATGGAACTTACCGTGAGCAGACAGAAATAGCTGGGCGAGCCGGCCTCGTTGACAGAGGCGAGCGAAAGCCAGCGGTGGAGTCGATTGGGTCCCGACGATTTGCTCCAGACGAACTCCCCGGTTGACAACGTCGAAGAAACCAAGGTCCGGCTGGTAAAGAACGGTTGTGAAATCATCAAGGATGAGCCGGGCTTTCCGAGATGCTACGTCAAGGATCCCTTCGGCTTGATTTACAACCTGACGAACTAAAGACCGGTGCGGTACAGGATCTAACAATGCAACTGCTCGCGCACAGGAATCCTTGGAAGATCGTCTTCGTCATTGTCGTCTTCCTATTCTTGACGACAACCCTCAGCACCGCCGGGTGGTTCTACCGTTATTTCCGGCTGCGGGAGGTGCCACCGCCTTCCGCACAGGCTCTGCGGGCAACTCGGCCGGTCACAAGAATTGTGGGCGATCCGCAAGCTGCCATGGCGCTCGTGACCGGGACGCCGGGCAAGTCGCGCTCGTTGCCAGAGCAGATACCTTCCAGGTCCAGATTTGAAATCTCATTGGATCCCATGCAGGAATTCCAGGAGGATCTAAGAAAGGCGCTCGTCCACGACCTGGCTCCAGCCTTCCCCGAGCTCCCGAAGTTTTTGGGAGAGCCAATGGCCCAGAGCCCGGACTCTGGTCGCGAACGTTTTGTGTATCAACTTCTCGATGCGATCGAGAACGGACAGGCTGATCAACGGCCTGCAATTCTCTTGGCGGCTGATCTTGTAGCGAATGAGATTTGGTGTCCCTCAGAGAATAAGGAGCGGTGCAATCAGCTTCGCAGCCAGTTTGCCCAGCACAAACTGACACTGGAATATTCTGAACTGGGCGGAGGATTTTATTATCAACGCGATCTTCTTTGGCGGGTCTGGCAACAATACCCCGAGACCGACTGGGGAGAGAGGGCCTTCGTTGTTCTTCTCGAATTGGGCTGGGATACCAGCAAGACTTGCGCCAAAGGCCACGAGCAATTCCGGGAAATTATTCGCCGGGGGGAATCCTTTCTACAGCAACGGCCGACGAGTGCGCATCGAGCGGCGATCCTACTTCTTGTCGGCCAAGCGTATGCCACGTGGTGGTCACTGAGCAACGAAACGGCTGACAGTCCCATGGCAGACTATGTCGACCCAAAGCGGTACACCGAAGGCGCGGAGCAGGCGCGCCTCAAGGCCATCAGTTATTTCGAACAAGTTGTGCAATTGGCGGCAGAGACGAAATTCGCCGAATACGCCCACCAAATCATACCTGCCCTGCGGAAACAACAAATCCAGAACACTTACAAGTTTTTCTGCGTTAACGATTAACCGCGAGATGCTCCATCTTGACGTGACACGCCAGCGAAAGCTTAGGGGAGACGCAGTCGCTCCCGGGAATTCCGGATTTCTATTCATTCAAGACGTCAAAATGTAAGCGGTCGAGAAGGATCCGAAGATACTCACGGGCACCGAAAGAGAGTCGCTTTCCGCAGATTGACAGTAAGCGTCTGACCAACGCGTCTGTTCGATGGATAGAGCTGCGGATTGCCCCGGCGACCCAAACTGGGGTTGCTCGCGCATGACGGAGGTAATGCAGACTGCGGCAGTGGCGGTATCGCCAGGATGCCGTAAGGACGACAAGTCGCCTAAGACTCCGGCACCGGCCACTCCCTCCACTGCGGCGTCGCAGCCACCGTTACGGGAGTGGCCAGCGAAGACAAACCCATGCTCTAATGACGGAACCGTCGGCGAGCGAACCACACCGAAAGCTATTCCACTTAACATATAAGTAAGACATGGAAATGTCTCCTTTTTCTGCCCCATTTTTCTGGGGCACCTGTGATCTTTCAACACGTTGTACCTCTTTAAAAGGAGGTTTTTCTGCTTCAGTCAGTAAAAAGCCTTCACCGAACGGTTCCGCGCTCATCGCGGCCAATTGATTACGGACAAGAACTTTCAGTGCAATCTCGGTCACGGCGAGGGCAGTTCCACCGACAGCCCGTTCTAGGGGCAAGTGAGCGCTGCTCATCGGACAATGTAACTTCCCGCCCTCTTCCTTCGTATTTTCTTAGAATGGTTTCCACATCTTCGGCGAGTTAACGATCCCTTTCCGCAGGATTTGATAAGGTAACTGGAGAAATCTTCTCTACCGCCATGCTCGCTGTCAGCGACAATCTTGCCCAGTGCTTCAGTGCCCTGCGCGGTCACAAGCTGCGCGCTTCGCTCACCATGTTGGGATTGACGATGGGTGTGGCCACGCTCATCACGGTCATGACCATCGTGCAGGGCGCTAACCTGTACGTTGAGCAGAAGATCGCCAACCTGGGCACAAACGTGTTCCAGATCGCGCGCACGCCATTCGCGGTGACGGACTTCAACATCATCATCAAAGCGCTGAAGTACAAGAAAATTGAACTCGAAGACATGTCCGCCATTGCGGAAGGATGCAGCGCTTGCGAAGAAGTTGGCGCCAGCGCCAGCACCAGCGTTCGGGCACGATCTGGCGACAAAGAGCTGCAGGACGTAAGTCTCTACGGCGAAACGGCAAACATGGCAGACATTGACTCGCGAACGGTCGAACTCGGCCGGTACTTCACTCCATCAGAGGCCGAACACAGGAGCAACATCTGCTTGATCGGCAATACGCTCGTGCGGGAGCTATTTCTTGGAATGGACCCCCTCGGCAGATCCATTCGTATTGGCAACGATGAATTCATGGTGGTAGGGGCTATGGAGAAAATTGGCAGCGTTCTCGGCCAGGACCAGGACAACTTCGTCATGATCCCACTCCCTGTTTTCCTTCGTATTCAGGGGATACGTTCTAGCGTCACAATCAACGTCAAGACGAGCACTCATAACTTTGAAAAGGCGCAGGATCAGGCACATCTGATTCTGCGGTCGCGGCGCCATCTCGCGGGCAATATGGACGATGATTTTTTCATCGGCACCAAGGAGAGTTACATGGCCTTGTGGCGCAGCATCAGCTCGGCGTTTTTCGCCGTGTTCATTATGGTGAGCGCCATTTCGGTGGTCATCGGGGGCATCGTGATCATGAACGTCATGCTGGTGAGCGTAACCCTTCGGCGGAGGGAGATTGGCGTCCGGCGCGCTGTGGGCGCGACCAAGAAAGACATTCTGGGCCAGTTCATGGTGGAGAGCGTCATGCAATGCATTGCCGGGGGCCTCGCCGGGATCACGCTAGGATTCCTGGTCGCGTTGGCCTTGCGCACGTATACACCGTTCCCTGCTTCCGTGCGGACCTGGGTGGCGGTGTTGGGAGTGTTCCTTAGCTCCGCGGTTGGACTATTCTTCGGAATCTATCCAGCTTTCCGGGCATCACGGCTGGATCCGGTCGTCGCCCTGAGGTCTGACTGATGGCAATTATGACGCTCGCTCAGGCCCAGGAGAATTTTCTCGCAGCAATGGAGACACTGCGCTCGTCCAAGGTGCGCTCCGCGTTGACCGTGCTCGGCATCGTCATCGGGGTGTCCTCGGTGATCTCCATGGCGGCAATCATTCAGGGTCTGAACAAGTTCGTGCAGAACAAAGTGGAATCCCTCGGCTCGCGCACCTACTTTCTCACACGATTTCCGCCGGGGATGGACCCTGCACACATGCCGGAACGTATCCGCACCCGCAGATATCTTGAATACAACTATGCCGACTTCATCCGCCAAGCCGCTCCCGACGTGCAGATCGTGACCACCGTTGGCACGCGCGGCTTTTTCTTTGGGGATAGCAATCTGATTACCAGCGGGAACCATAGCGTAGAGAAAGTCATCGTGCGCGGCGCCGAACCCGAGTACACGGACGCAATTCCGTTGTTTGCGATCGAGCGAGGCCGCTTCATCAGCGCCTTCGATCAGCAGCACGGGCGTCCCGTCGTGGTGCTGGGCGCGGCCATTAGCGAATCGCTCTTCCCCACCACGGACGCTGTTGGGAAGACGGTGCGCATCAACGGTGGCGCGTACGAGGTCATCGGCGTTTTCGAGCACGACCAAGGCTTGTTCCTCGGTCCCGGAGTGGACATCTTCGCCATCATCCCACTGAGCAACTTCAAGAAGCAGTACCCGGAGGCCAAAGAGTTGGTGATGCTATTCACAGTCCCCAAGAATGTGAACATCGAACTGGCGCAGGGCGAGGTCATTCAGGCGATGCGCCGCTTGCGCCGTGTCCCCGCAGATAAGGGTAATGATTTTGAGCTCAGCTCGCCGGATTTTCTGAGTAATCTGTGGAATCAACTTACCGGAGCACTCGTGATCCTCACGACCGTGATCAGCTCGATAGGTTTGTTGGTCGGAGGCATCGGCGTTATGAATATCATGCTTATTTCCGTGACCGAGCGCACCCAGGAGATTGGCGTACGCAAGGCTATCGGCGCTCGCCGAGCGGACATACGTTTGCAGTTCCTGCTGGAAGCCGTGATCCTCACGCTGGTCGGCGGCACAATCGGCATCTTAATCGGGTCCGGCATATCCACATTGGTGCGTGCTCTCGCGCCTTCGATTCCCGCAACGCTGTCTTATCTGTGGGTGTCGATTGGTTTCGGGATCTCCGTCGGCGTGGGCCTGTTCTTCGGCTATTATCCGGCAAACGTGGCGGCCAATCTCGACCCCATCGATTGCTTGCGGTACGAGTAAAGATCCGACTCGCCTCAATTGCCGCGCATCAGTGGCCCTGAAAATCTTTCCCGTGTTCGCCGCTGCGCTGTGGATGCGCAGGAAGGTGCCGCAAAGCCGCGCTGTGTTTACCGAAGATTCTGCAGGGTCCAATCCGTGATTGTGGTCGGATGACGGGCAACTCTGACCATACCGCCGAGACATCAGCCGATCATTGATCGGTGGCATGGAGGCCATCGGTCATGAAGCGGAAACCCTACTCACGAAGAAAACGCACCACCACAAAATCTGTCCTGCGCCTGCCAGACGTCGAGCACGCCAAAGCGGCAGTCTCGAATAGCCTCACCAGCCTGGACGCCCAACGGGGTTATCGTCACGCCATCGATGAATTCGTTGACTGGTATTGTTCAGAACCGCGCTTGGCGTTCAACAGGATCGTGGTCTTGCGGTATCGCTCTCATCTCGAATCCCGTCAACTCGCGCCGGGCACAATCAACCTACGTCTTGGCGCCGTGCGTCGCCTCGCATACGAAGCTGCCGACTGCGGTCTTCTCAGCGCCGATTTTACTGCCGGTATTCGTCGCGTCAAAGGGCTGAAGAAGCTGGGCATTCGCCTCGGAAACTGGTTAACGGCAGAGCAAGCCAAGGCACGTTGGCAAGCCCCTGATCGCCAGCGACTGAAAGGAAAACGTGACCGGGCCTTGCTCGCATTGCTACTCGCGTGTGGCTTGAGGAGGCATGAAGCTGTGGCCTTGACATTGGATCATCTCCAGCAGCGCGAAGAGCATTGGGCCATTGT
>Ga0210394_10005857_pt1 | contig 13602 bp, 9 predicted proteins | sample IncBWC12MmetaG_FD_160121 | JGI IMG/M metagenome (GOLD analysis project Ga0210394, IMG submission 160121) | Forest soil microbial communities from Barre Woods Harvard Forest LTER site, Petersham, Massachusetts, United States - Inc-BW-C-12-M | ecosystem: Environmental > Terrestrial > Soil >...
ATGGCGCCCGCCAAAAACGCCGCGCGATCGAAGAAGAAATTCACGTAACCGGCGCCCGCGATTTCGACTCGCGCGACCCCAGGAATTGCCGCCAGTTCGGCCGCGATCTCCTGCGCGATTTGCCGTGGCGCCCTGCGCAGCCGCTTGGCCAGCTCGAATGCCACCGGAGTCGCCACTTCGCCCATGGCCAGGCTGGGCGGCCGCTCGGTGACGACGTTGACGTCCCCAGCGCCGCGGCGGCTTAGAAAGGCGCCTAACGCCTCGCGGATACGCGCTTCAACGATGTGATACACGCGGGTTTCACCCGAAAACAGTCTCTGCGAAAAGCGCGGCGATTATAGGGGACCGCGGCAGGGGGCGTCAAAGATTGCCGGCCCGCAATAGTTGCAAGATGTCTTTTTGGTCATCTAACGGAAACAGGAACTCCGCCGCACGGTCCCCGCCGCTATACTTTGTAAGTAAGTTACTAGGTTCCAAGGTGGCCTACCATGTCCGTTGTCCCGAAGGCTGACCCGTCCGATCTGGAGCGCCGCGAGCTTCACGTAACGGTTTTCGCCTGCCTCGCCCTCGTGCTCATGGCGGGTGGCTGCGCGTTGCTGATGTACCCGGTCGTTTTTTCCCATGAGGGCGGTCCTCCGAATAGGAGCTTGCAGACCGCTTTCTTCGGCTTCTGTGCGCTCTGCGTGCTTCTCACGGCATATCTTTGGAACAACCAGGCGACCATCCGGCGACTGCGCAGGCAAATGGATGTGGACCGCAAGCAAAGTACGGAGGCTCGCAGGCAAGCCTCTGAAGAACTGCTGAAGAGCATACCGAATCTCAGCTCATTCCAGGACCGCCTGCCCATGGAGTATCGCCGCACGACAGCAACCGAGCAGCAGTTGTCCATCCTGGTTGTCGTCTTGCAATTCCCGGCCGAGGGCCTATCTGCTGCCGTACGGGTTTCGGTCCTGGGCGATGCCGCCAAAGCCATCTCTAGAAAATTGCGCGACCAGGATTCCATCTACGTCCTCGGGCCGACTTGTTTCGGAGCCGTTCTGCCCGGCGTTGAAGCCTCGGAGGCGCGGCGCATCGCCTCGCGCGTCGCCGAAGGACTGGGTGACGCCGCAGGCGTGAGCGCGCGCTTCGCTTACAAGATCGACGTCGTCAACTATCCCCAACACGCATCCAGCGCTCACGAACTCCACGAGGCCGTCTGCGCCCTGATCCCCTCGGACAATTCCAAGCACGAACTGGCGGCGGAGGCCCTCACCTAGGCGCCGCACTCACCCTACTCAAGTTCCGACCTTTAGGACGGCGGCTCCAGGAATGGCGTCATTTTTGAGAGCGTTCAGAGCCCGATTCGCTTCGCTGAGGGGAAAGACTTGCACGCGCGTGCGGATGGGGATCTCCGCCGCTATGCGCAAGAACTCCTCGCCGTCTTGGCGCGTGTTGTTGGCCACGCTGCGAATCACGCGCTCCTGGTAGAGCAGGTCGTAATCGAAAGACGGAATCGCGCTCATGTGGATGCCCCCGAGAACCAGCGTCCCGCCCTTCCGCAAAGCTTTCAGCGCCGCGGGCACGATTTCTCCGGACGGCGCAAAGATAATCGCGGCGTCGAGCTTGGCCGGCCCCTCATCGAGCGTTCCCCCCGCCCATGCCGCGCCCAGTTCGAGGGCCAGCCGCTGGTGCCGCGCGTCTCGTGTGGATGCGTATACCTCAACGTTCCAGTGGCGAGCCACCTGGATGGCTACGTGCGCCGCCGCGCCAAAACCATAAAATCCCAGCCTGCCGCCCGGCTTGATCCCGGAAAGCCGCAGCGAACGGAAGCCGATGATCCCGGCGCACAGCAGCGGCGCCGCCTGTTCGTCGGGAAACCTCTCCGGTATCAAATACACGAAGTCCTGCGGCGCGACGATGTACTCCGCGTATCCGCCGTCCACGCTGTAGCCCGTGAAGCTGGGATCGTCACACAGATTCTCCGAGCCGGCGCGGCAGTACTCGCAAGTGCCGTCCGTGTGGTGCAGCCACGCAATCCCGACCCGCGCGCCAATCCGGAACCGCGGCGCGCTCTCGCCGCATGCTTCCACGAGCCCCACAACCTGATGTCCCGGGATGATGGGCGACTTTCGCTCCGGCAATTCCCCTTCGATCACGTGCAGATCGGTGCGGCATACGCCGCAGCACTTCACACGCACGAGCACTTCGCTCGCGCCTGGCTGCGGAATAGGCACATCGCACAATTCAAGTGGGTTGGTTTCGATCGCTGCCGGACTCCGGAGAATGCCGGCTCTCATGACGCGACCTCTCGCGACCATAACCATACTATAAACGGAGCGGACGCCGGGCGACCTGCGCAAACTCTGCCTGTCGTCCTTCTCAAGGCTACTGATCGCCCTGGCTTGCCTGCCGTCGATCCTGGCATCTGTCCCACCGTACCCGTTCACAAACTAAACCATCGTACAGGCTAAAAAACCGCTGCTATGCGCGATGATGGGACGTGCGAGCCGTCTTACCGGCCCCGCACAAGGTGAATTTGGGCCACGGAATCAAGCGAATGCTCGCCAGATGCGGTCGCACAACGCCCGTTGTCCTGGCGGGCTTTGTGCTTGCTCTCGCCTCCGGATTCTGGCTACGCGGGCGTCCCTTCACAGCCGACCCTTCCCTCACAGCCAGCATCGATGTCATCGGCGCCTTCTTGAGTTTCACTTTTGCCGCCAATGCCCTGGTGCGGTTTCGCGGGACGCGTGACCGCACGGCGCTTGTGCTGGCCGTGGGATTTGGCGCTTCGGGTTTGCTGGAGTTGGGTGCGACGCTCGAACTCTTTCGTACCCTCGCCGCTCCTGGCGCGTTGCTTGGGCGCGCGCAATTGTCCTGGATGCAGAGCCGCACGCTGCTCGCCGAAGCGATGCTGCTGGCCGTGGCCGTCGAGCAGCGGATGCCGCGCTCGCGCGACCCGGATCGCGAAATCGCGTCCGCGCTGACTCTTGTCGGCACGGTCGGATACCTGACCAGCGCGCTCTATTTCGTATTTTCCGGCGAACCAAGGATTCGAGTTCACACGCTGATGCCCCGTCCGTGGGAACTGCTCCCCGGCGCGCTCTTTGCGCTCGCCGCGGTGGGCTTTCACCAGCGGTTGCGAAAGGTATCGTCCGCGCTCGACCATTCCTTGGCGATATCGGCATGGATGAACGTTGGCTGCCACCTCATCATGTTGGAATCGTCCCGGCTGATGGACGCCCCGTCCGCGCTTGCACAGACCCTCCGCGTCTCAAGCTATGCCGTTGTGCTCGGCGGCACCCTCCTCGACAACTCCCGTCTGTTTGTTCAGGTGCACCATCTGGCCACTACCGATCCGTTGACGGGTCTGGCGAATTACCGCCGGCTGGTGGATGTGCTGGAGTCGGAGATTGAGCGCTCGAGCCGCACGGGGAGGGAGTTCGCCGTCTTGCTTCTGGACCTCGACGGGCTGAAGAGCATCAATGACCGCTGCGGGCACCAGGCCGGAAGCCGCGCCCTTTGCCGGTTAGCCGAGGTCCTGCGCGTGCATTCGCGTTCGATGGATACCGCTGCGCGCTACGGGGGCGACGAATTCGCCGTCGTGCTCCCCGAGTCCGGAGAGCAAGCCGCTCAAAGCGCCGCGGCGCGTATCCGTGAGCGACTGGCTGCACAAGCCGAACGCCCGAAACTATCGGTTAGCATCGGCGTGGCGGTGTATCCCATCCATGGCGGCACGGCGGATCGGCTCCTGATAACCGCCGATCGGGCCCTCTACACGATGAAGTTCGGGCGAAGAAACAAAACCAGCTCCACAACGCGCGACTAACGCCCACCGCGTCGAAGCACGCTCTTTACGAGACGAGCCCGTGGAAGAAAACCCTCGGCAGGTCGCGCAAAACGCGATCAGCCCCAGATGAACCCCGGGGGTGGATCGTATAGCTGACGGAAGGTGACTCGGCAGCGGTTGCCATCAATCTTGTATTCGAAGACGATCTCGCCGACGCTAACGAAATGTCCCAGCCCCCGCCGCTTCGAGTGTGACAATACTAACCAGCGTCCTTGGACGACCTCGTAGGTGCCGTGCTCTCCCCAAATCTCGTAGCTGCCGTCGCGGTTCAGGACCAGCGGCGGGCTCTGGCACTTGGCGGCTTTCTGGTCGACCTCCACGCGCACGCAGCGGTATTTGCCGTCGAAAGCTGCCTGGGCTCGCGCCGTTGGAGGGAGAGCGCTACATACGACGAAAACAAGGGACGCTGAAAGGAACGTCAAAGTCCCCGAGCGGGTTGCGCCAAATCGCATTCGCTTCTCCTCGAATCGATCGCGCCGCTGCGGAAACTCTTCGGCCGACTGCCCAACTTAATGCACACCCGTTGCCGAAAAGAACGATATTACAACCGCTTGATATTAGGGTAGTTAGGCGCTCAGCATGCGAGCGGCCATGCTGCGAATGAGCCGCGCCGCTTCATAAGTGTGGCAGAACGATTCCCTTCGCATGCACGGCTCTGACCGGCAAAGTCATGGGCTGGAAGGGGGGAGTTCGGGGATGGCCGCCCCGTCCTTCCGGGGGTCCGACGCGCCGTAGTTCACGCCCGAACTGAAGTCGCGCATCACCGCCTGTCCCCCGCCAACCACGCTTGAAAACCCGTTGTGCAATTGAACCACGTGGCCTTTGGCTTCAAGCTCCGCGCGGGCGTTGCCCGGAATCCGGTTCTCGATCTGCACGTCACAACCTTCAAAGCTGACCTTAGTGAAACGCGCCGCTTCCATTGCGGCCTGGATGTTCTGATTGAAGTCCACAACGTGCGAGACGAATTGCGCGTGCGCCTGCGACTGGTTCCATCCGCCCATGATTCCGAACGCGATCCGCACGTCGCCTTTGCTTAGGAAGGCCGGAATAATCGTGTGCAGCGGGCGTTTGCGCGGCGCCAGCGCATTCGGCGAATCGGGATCGAGACTGAACAGGGCGCCGCGATTCTGCAACGCAAAGCCCGTGCCATCCGCCACTAATCCAGATCCGAAATTCTCGTAGTTGCTCTGAATGAGGGAAACCATGTTGCCGTCGCGATCTACCACGCTCAGGTAGATCGTGTCCCCTCCCGCCAGCGGCGATCCGGGCACGACGTTGCAGTTCGCCTTGTTTGGATCGATCAGCTGTGCGCGCTTGGCGGCAAATCCCTTGGACAGCATCTCGGCCACCGGAACCTTGGAAAATTTCGGATCGCCGATGTTCCGGATCAGGTCGGCATATGCCAGCTTTTTGGCCTCGATCATTGCGTGCAAGGCGCGCGTCGAGTTCAAGCCAAACTGGCCGAGCGGAAACGTCTCCATGATATTGAGCATTTCGAGCGCCGCCAGGCCTTGGCCGTTCGGGGGCAGTTCGTAAACAGTCCAATCGCGGTAAGTCGTCGAGATCGGATCTACCCACTCGCTGGTATAGTCGGCGAAATCCTTCTCCGTGAACGTCCCGCCGTGCTGCTTCGATAGCTCCAGGATGCGCCGAGCGATGTCCCCCTTATAGAAAGCGTCGCGGCCGCCTTGCGCGATCTGACGCAGCGAGCCGGCAAGATCGGGGTTCCGAAAGACCTGGCCGACCGCCGGAGGTCGATCGGACAAAAGGTAGGTCTGCGCCGCGGACTTGTTCGACCGGAGAAGATCCACATCCTGGGCCCAAAGCCCTGCGATCCATTCCGTCACCGGGAAGCCGTCGGTGGCCGTGCGAATTGCCGGCGCCAGCACTTCGGAGAGGTTCTTCTTGCCAAAGCGGTCCAGCAGCTTTTGCCAACCGTCCACGGCGCCGGGCACGGTCGCCGAAAAAATCCCGTGCTCGGGCATATCGCGCAGGCCCTGGGTCTTCAAGAGCGAAATCGTCAGGCCGGAAGGCGCCCAGCCGCTCGCGTTCAAGCCGTACAGTCTGCCGCTCTTAACATCGTAGACGATCGCGAATAGGTCACCCCCAATGCCGTTCGACATGGGCGCGACCACGCCCATCATGGCGTTCGCCGCGACGGCTGCGTCCACCGCAGCGCCGCCCCGCTCGAGCATCTGCACGCCGGCCTGAGCCGCCAGGGGAGATTCTGCGGCGACGACGCCGTAACGGGATATCACCATCGAACGACCCTGACCGCGGTCCTGGGCCGGTGCGGTCGTGTAGGTGACCAAGACTCCCCCTATGGCCAGTACGACGGCACTCAGTCGCTGGCCGAAAGAACTCGCGAGCGTGGTCCGATTGTGTTTCGGCATGAACGTCAGCTTACACGCCAAACTCTAGCCCAAAGGAGGCGCGTCCGCAACGCCAAGCGGTCACCGTTACTCGCGGTCGCCGTCACTCCCGCCGGCACGTGCGGAATGTGGAACACACGCTGGGGAACACTTGTTGAACCGGCATGGCTGCGACTGTATTCTCTCACCGGGAAACCTGGATACAGCGCGCTGGGCCAATTTGCCATCCTATTCGTCTCGCCCGATTCGAATTCTCGGCGAGCGGAAGGGGAGTTTGTCCGACATGTTCAATCGCCGCAGGCCCTATGTAGACGTGTTAGTTGCTGTGGCGTTGGGATTGGCGTCTTGGATAATCCCCACTCCTGCAGTCCGCGCCGACGGTCGCGACGCTCCCGATCAACCGATCTACGACGTCGTCGCGGTGGGCCGCGCCAAAGGTGAAATTCTCCTCGCAACTCCGGCGCAGCATTTTGAAAATCTCGCCTGGCGCTTCCGCAGGATTCCCCTCTCTCCTTCGGACGGGACGCCGCGCGACCTCGTCTTGTCCTCCGACGGCTCCAAAGCCTTGGTTGTGTTTTCGGATGGGACGACGCGCGTTCTCGATCTGACCGAGCGCATCGTCCGACTCGACGAGAAACAAGACCTCCCCATCCAGCACCGCCTTCCGAAGCAAGTCTTCCCATACGCGGACAACTCGAAAGTCTGCCTCCTCGATGACCTGGGCAATCTTCGCGACCCGCTCTGCGCGCAGGCCCTTGCGGCCGCAGTCCACGAAGACGGTCGGGTTCTCTACGGGCTTGCCGACGGCCGCCTCGTGGTTGCTTCACCTGACGGCGACCGCTCCGAGGAACTTCCCTATCGATTGCCGGCGGCATCGCAGTGGCAATTGCTCGCGGGCCATCGAGGCGACGCACGCGACTTCCTGGTCTTGGTTACACAAATCTCCTCGCAAGTCCGCTTGACCGAGCTGATCGATCCGCGGCGCCCCGAAGCCCCCATCGCGCAGTACGCTGACCCGACGGTTGCTGCCCTGCGAGCGCAACTCGAGTTCGCTGGCGCAGATGCCCGAGAAAACAAATCCAGGCCCGCCGCGAATGCCGACTCCTTTCTCGCCGGTTTGGTGACGCACCTGAACGCTGAGGCGAAATCCGACGAACCCATTTGGTCGTTCTATCGGGTCAAGCCTGATCCCGACCTCTACGCGCCGGTTCTGGAGTTCGCGCCGGGCGAGCCCGACTACCCGGCGGACGCGGACGTCTGGCAGGACATCACACCGCTCGCGCATGGAGAAACGCGCGAAGCCTACGAATCCGCCTACGCTTCGCTCGGCGACCGCCGTTGGTCGCGTTGTAACTACTACGTCCGGACCATCTCGTATCCCGGCACCTGGCTGATCGAGTATTGGTATTACTACCCGTTCGACGAAGGAAAACCCCATCCGCACTTCCATGATTCCGAGCACATGTTCGTCGAAGTCGACAAACTAGGAGGCGCGGTCCGCAACATCCTCGCTTCCGACCACGACTCCTTCGTCCCGAACAATATCTATTCAACCCTGGTCAAAGGCGCGGCCCCGGTGACCCTTCCGCTCTTTGCGATGGTCGAGCTTGGCAAGCACGCCATGGCGCCCGACCTCAACCACGACGGCGTATTCACTCCAGGTCTGGATGACAATTTGCATCCCGAACGGTATGCGTTTTGGGGCGTGCGCGACCTCGGCGACAAGAAGGACGCTCTTTTCCTGCCGTATACGGCCTCGGTAAGCCTGCCGCGCAGCCGCAACGACCGCTTCGCGCTCGCCTCTCAGACCGCGCTCTTCCCCGCGCTCGATGTTCCCGCCGAACATCAAGTCTGCGCGCTTCGGCCATTTCCCGATGATCCGCCGTGCCTGCATTGCAAAATTGCCACCGCGGAAACCGGAATCACACATCTTGTGGACCACCCCGACGCACGCGTCCCGCAGGAAATCTACAAACCTTACGTCCTGCCCTATCAGGAAGTCCGCGTCGGCGTGGGTATCTTCGACCGCGGACTGAACCAAGGCGAGCTTTACACCGCGCTCGTTGGCGACATGCGCCGAATGACCGGCGACCTTCTGCGCTTGCCCGTGAGAATGGCGCTCGAGTACATGTGGGCGCCACGCGTGTTTATTCCGGTCCAGAGCGGCGCGGGGCTGGCGCCTAAACGCACTAGCGCGTCGGAGATGTACACGGGAGCGCGTTTCGAACGCTTCATCACCAATACCCAGGGCTTCTATTTTGGCGTCACACCGGGCTGGGCAAACCTTCCGATCCCGGTCGCGAACGGGGCCACGCCGTCCACCGCGCGAAGCTGGCAGTATGATGGTCTGTGGTACCGCATCGGGTACATCCTGGAGATTCCCAGCCAGCACAAGGGAAACTTCACCAATCAAATCGGCGTCGTGCTTCAGGGCTCCACGGTGCGGTTTGAATGGCGCATGAGCTTCGGTATCCTGCGGCGGCGCGGCCGGCACGATTTCGGTGCGTCTGCCGGCGATCGCAATCCCTACCAATAACGCCGGTTCGTAGCGCGTGCTGACGTTCTCGCGTCCGGCCCGGTCATTCATCTCAAATTTGTAGATTGGCCGCCGCCGCGCCGGCCGGCTGCGAAAAATAGGACTGGGCTCGCGCTACTTGGATGGAATTGGATAGAATGAAGTACGCCAACCGAGAGGCGCATTATTGTCGCAGGTAAAAAACAGTGAAGGCTCGGCCGACCCAGTCAGCGCCCCTCCGCTCAGCGCGAACGTGCTCCTGCTGCGTGCCGAACATGCGGACCCCTTCGCCGTTCTCGGTCCGCACGCAGTCGAGCGCGATGCGTCGCACCGCCTGGTCATTCGCACGATCCAGCCCTACGCCTCGGAAGTCGCGGTCGTCCTCGGCAACGACGTGATTCCTGCCGAACGCGTCGAGTCCGAAGGAATTTTTGAAGCCCTCTTGCCGCCGGGCACGCGCGAGCCGCTCGGTCCGCTGGCCTATCGTTTGCGCGTGCGTTACAGCGACGGCGGCGCGGCCGAATTCCCCGACGCTTACGCTTTCCCGCCTGTGCTGACGGAATTCGACCTGCACCTTTTCGGCGAGGGAACCCACTACGAGCAGTACAAAAAGCTCGGCGCTCACGTCCGGGAGATCGCTGGCGTGTGCGGCGTTCATTTCGCAGTGTGGGCGCCGAACGCGCGCCGCGTCAGCGTCGTCGGCGATTTCGACCGCTGGGATGGCCGCCTGCATCCGATGAGATCGTGCGGCGGCTCGGGAGTCTGGGAACTTTTTGTGCCGGAGCTTGCCGAGGGCGCCATTTACAAGTTCGAGATTCGCCCCAGGCTGGGCGATCTGCCGTTCTTGAAGGCCGACCCGTATGCCTTCGAGGCTGAGCTGCGGCCGAAATCCGGCTCCAAGGTGGCCTCACTCGACGGCTACGCCTGGGACGACTCCGCGTGGATGAGAGAGCGCCCGCGACGCGATTGGCTCGCGGAGCCGGTTTCCATTTACGAAGTGCATCTGGGTTCCTGGCGCCGCGTGGCGGAGCAGGACGACCGCTGGCTCACCTACCGCGAACTGGCCGATCAGTTGATTCCCTACGTCAAACAAATGGGCTATACCCACCTCGAGCTGCTGCCGGTGATGGAGCATCCCTTCGACGGTTCGTGGGGCTACCAAACGATTGGCTACTTCGCGGCCACCAGCCGCTACGGCACGCCCTCGGACTTGATGTACTTCGTCGATCGTTGCCATCGGGAAGGGCTCGGAGTGATCCTCGATTGGACCCCGGCGCACTTCCCCACCGACGCGCACGGCCTCGCTGAGTTCGACGGCACCCATCTCTACGAGCATGCCGACCCGCGCCAGGGCCGCCATCCTGACTGGGGCACGCTTGTTTTTAACTACGGCCGCGCCGAAGTGCAAAATTTCCTCCTGGCGAACGCCCTGTTTTGGTTCGACAAGTACCACGTCGACGGCCTGCGCGTGGACGCCGTCGCCTCCATGCTCTATCTGGACTACTCGCGACAGCCCAACGAGTGGGTGCCGAATGAATTCGGCGGACGCGAGAACCTGGCGGCGATTGCGCTTCTGAAAAAGCTCAACGAGTTGGTATACGCGCGTCACCCGGGAGCGCTCATGATCGCGGAAGAATCCACGGCTTGGCCCGCCGTGTCCAGGCCGACCTATGCGGGTGGTTTGGGCTTCAATCTCAAGTGGAACATGGGGTGGATGAATGACACGCTGCAGTATTTCTCGCTGGACCCCATCCACCGCAAATACCATCACAACAGCATGACCTTCTCCATGCTCTACGCTTTCACCGAAAACTTCGTCCTGCCGCTCTCGCACGATGAAATCGTCCATGGAAAGGCGTCGCTTCTCAATAAGATGCCCGGCGATCTCTGGCAGCAATTTGCCAACTTGCGCTTGCTCTACGCATACTTCTACGCCCATCCCGGCAAGAAGATGCTCTTCATGGGCGGAGAGTTCGGTCAGCGGTCGGAATGGGACTCCGGCACCGCCCTCGAATGGAGCCTGCTGGCCTATGAACCGCATCAGGGCTTGCAGCGCTTAGTCGCCGACCTCAACGCGCTCTACCGGCGCGAGCCGGCCCTGCACGAGGTGGACTTCGACTGGCACGGCTTTGCTTGGATTGACTGCAAAGACGCCGACGCAAGCGTCCTCTCCTTCCTGCGTCGTGCGCGGGACCCGCGGGAATTAATCGTCGTCGTGGCGAGTTTTACGCCGGTCGTGCGCGAGCCTTATCGCGTGGGTGTGCCCGAGCCGGGCTACTACCGCGAGCTGCTGAACAGCGACGCGCAGTATTATGGCGGCACCGATGTCGGGAACGGTGGCGGCCTCATGGCCGAGCCCGTGCCCTGGATGGGACAACCGTACTCTTTGCCGCTCCGTTTGCCGGCCCTGGGCGCCATCTACTTCAAGCGCCAGCGGGACTGAGCCGCGCAGCCGGAATTACTCGAGGTCGGGAGGCGTGACCTTCGCGATCCAGGAATCGTAGTCGGCCGTGTAACCCGCCCGCTGCTGTAAACCCTTTATGCGCTGTTCGATCGCGGCGACTTCGCTGTCGGAAAGACTCGGCAGAGCTTTCACGCGCTCTTCCACCGCCTGGGCTTGCGCGGCGGCTCGTGCTTCGGCGTTCGCATAGAGCCCGGAAAAATCCTTGTCGCCGTTCCCCACGCCCAGGTAATTCTCGATGAGCTGGTTGGTCACTTTTTGGCTATGGACCAGCGAAACTCGAATGTTGCCCTGCCCCGTCACCACGTTCCCCACGCCGAACACGTGATCGGAAGCGGCGTAGCGCGGCAGGCTCTCATCCGTGAACGTGTAGTATTCCCCCTTCATGGCCACACCCGGAATCAATTCCGGCACCGACCCAATGGACGAAATCACCAGTGGAGCTCGCAGTTCGTGCTCTGTGCCCGGGATTGCTTCCGCTTTCCGCCCTTCGACTTTAGTTTCCGCTACTTTCAATCCCACCAACCGCCCGTTTTCCACCACGAGGCCGGTCGCCATCCTGCGGTCCTGAAACCGGAACAAATACCGCTCTCTCGCCAGGCGAAGCACCTTTTGCCGGACTTGTTCCGTCTTGGCGATCTGCTCGGCAGTCGCATTTTCCGGAGGCTGTTGGAGCGGCATGTCCTGCTCGCGGCGGCGGTAGATCAGTAGGCACCCTTTCACGCCCAAATCCGCCGGCTGGATCCCGTGCGCTTTGCAAGCCGCCGGGATGCCCTTCTCCAGTTCGTGCATGTCGGTTTGAATCCCACGGGCCTTCATCGCCCGTTCGTAATTCTCGAGCTGCAGAACCTTCACCACGTCGATCGACGCCAGCCCTCCGCCCACCACCAAAGCCTCATCCGGAGCTTCGTACCGCGGCCCCGTGTAGCTCTTCTCATTTTTGTGGTTGTACCAGTAGATGTAAGGATTCTGGTAAATCAAACCCTTATCGATGTACTGATCCGCCCCCGGCACGCCCAAATCTCGGTCCCGCCAGGCGCCGTTGGCCAGAATCACGGCGGAAAAACCCCATTTGTCGCACAGGTCCTGAAACGGGATCTCGCGTCCGAGCTTGCTCGACGGAACGAAGTAAACGTTCGGCTTCTTCAGCCGCGCGTCGATGCGCGCGTACTCCTGCTTCCGCTGCTCCACGTGCCAGCGCGGCAGGCCATCCTCAATCTTCCCGTAGGGCCTGCTGTTCTGCTCGATGACCGCCACGCGGATTCCGTGGTCCGCGAAGATCTCCGCGGAGACCGAGCCGGAGACTGCTCCCCCTACGACCGCGACGAAGTACTGCCCGTTCTTCGACATGAGTAATCACTCCCCCGTCATAAAAAAGAATTACACTCCCGCGCCGGAGTGATGGAATTTCAAACCGCGCGAACAAACACCGAAATTAGTGCGGAGGCTGTTGGCCCGTTTGTTGACGCATCATTTCGGCGGGGTCGAACTTCTGCGGGGTGCCGGTGATGTGGTCCTTCGCGTCGCTGATCAGCCGGACGACCACCATCGTCTCGCCATTGTTGCCCGTGGACTTCACTAAGCCCCACGGCGTGACTTTCGGCGAGAGCCACGCGTCCCACTTCCCGTCCTTCGAGCGGTAATGCTCGCAGCTGAACGTTCCGGCTGGAGTCGTAACGTCTTCCGTACCCACGTGTTCGGCTTGGTCGCGGATGTCGGCTGCCGTAGGCGGTGTCTGACCGCCCCGATTCATCATGATTCCGGGCATTTCGATCGGGCCCCGTCCCGGCGGCTGGATGATCATCCGCGCGATGCTGGCGCTCTTCCCGTCGAGCACCATGAAATTCTTCACATACGTCTGGTCGGTGCCGTTCGGGCTCGTGGCGATCTCGAGCCAAAACCCGGGCTTGCCGCTCACGTCTTCCTTGCCCACCACCGTCAACTCGATTTGCATCTTGCGCGAGGTCGTGTCCACTTGATACGCGGCGCCCGCGCCAACCACTGGGCTCCACACGCCCCGGAAGTCCGGCTGGGCCAGCTGCATTTGCGCTGCGGCGGGCCATGCAGCCGCCAGCGCCACCGCAACTATCCATCCCACAGCGCGCATGGTTCGCATGTCCTTTTGCTCCAACGCGCCCGTCGTGTTTCTACCCCGCGCGTCGTAGTCTTTTACCAAATTCGCACCCACCGGGCAACGCCTTTGACCTCTCCGCGCCCGCCCACCGCACCGCCGGCCAGTCCCTACTCGTAGGCCAGCGCATCCACAGGATCGCTTTGCGCTGCGCGCAGTGCCGGATAGGCCGCGCCTGCCAGCGCCCCGGCAATCGCCACAAGAATCGACCGTATGACCCAGTCAGACGTGATCTGAATCTGTAGCGTCGGCGAAGTCCGATGTAGCAGCGCTGTGGTTCCGTACGTGCCTGCAAGT
>Ga0210394_10005861_pt1 | contig 13596 bp, 11 predicted proteins | sample IncBWC12MmetaG_FD_160121 | JGI IMG/M metagenome (GOLD analysis project Ga0210394, IMG submission 160121) | Forest soil microbial communities from Barre Woods Harvard Forest LTER site, Petersham, Massachusetts, United States - Inc-BW-C-12-M | ecosystem: Environmental > Terrestrial > Soil >...
GCGATGTTACGAGCCAGCACGGCCGACGCCGCCCGATCCGATTCGACGAACGTCACATGCGCGGCGCCCCTGGACAGCGCCTCCAGCCCGACGGCGCCGGTGCCGGCGAACAGGTCGAGAACCCGCGCGCCCTCCAGTTCGAGCATCCCCAGCAGCGTGTTGAACAGGGCCTCCCGGGCGCGCTCGGAGGTAGGTCTGGTGCCCTTCGCCGGAACAGCGAGGTGACGGCCGCGCGCGACACCACTCACGATTCGGGTCATCCGTCCCCTACTCCTGCCAGCTCATACCGGCTTCATGCCTTCTCCAGATACTCGGCCTGGTCCTGCCCGATGAGGTCCGCGACCTGCGCCGCGAGCAGCGGATGACGGTCCAACTTCGGATCGCCCTGGATGATCGCGAACGCCTCGCGCCGAGCCTCCAAGATCAGGTCGGCATCGCGCAAGAGGGAGAGCAGCCTCAGCTGCGAGCGCCGACCGGACTGGGCCACCCCCAGCACGTCCCCCTCCCGGCGCTGCGCGACATCCAACTGGGCCAGTTCGAACCCATCCGTGGTCGCGGCGACCGCATCGAGTCGTTCGCGCGACGGCGTGCCGGCCGGCGCCTCGGTAACCAACAGGCAGAGTCCGGAATATGCGCCACGCCCCACCCGCCCGCGAAGCTGGTGCAGCTGCGATACCCCGAAACGGTCCGCATCCAGCAGCACCATCACGGTCGCGTTCGGCACGTCGATCCCGACTTCGATCACCGTCGTCGCCACCAGGACGTCGACCCGGCCCGCCGTGAAGTCGCGCATCACGGCGTCCTTCTCATCCGCGGGCAGCCGGCCGTGCAGCGCCGCCAGTCGCAGCCCCGCAAGCGGTCCGGACTCCAGTCCGGCGAGCGCGTCCAGCACCGCTACCGGGGCGCGCCGGGAGGCCCCCCCGGCCGGATCCGGCAACTCGTCGCCACCGAGATCGGAGTCGTCGAGATCGAAATCGGGCCCACCGACCGAGCCGCCACCGCCTGCCTGGGTCGTCCCGTCGCCGATGCGGGGGCAGACCACGTAGGCCTGCCGGCCGGCGACGACCTCCTCCCGGATGCGCTGCCACGCACGATCCAGCCATGCCGGCCGCTCGCCGGCCGGTACCACCGAGGTCGAGATCGGCGACCTGCCCACCGGCAGCTCGGTCAGCGTCGAGACGTCCAGATCACCGAAGACCGTCATCGCCACCGTGCGCGGGATCGGCGTCGCCGTCATCACCAGCAGATGCGGCGGCCGGATCGCCTTGGCTCTGAGGGCGTCTCGTTGCTCGACTCCGAATCGGTGCTGCTCGTCGACCACCACCAGGCCGAGATCGGCGAACTGGACATGCTCCTGGATCAGCGCATGGGTGCCGATCACGATTCCCGCCGCGCCGCCGGCCGCGTCCAGCAGGGCGGCCCGGCGAGCCGCCGTCGACAGCGACCCGGTAAGCAGCGCGACCCGCGTTGCTCGTTCAGCCGCGCCCAGCCGGCCCGCCTGGGCCAGCTCGCCGAGCATTGCCTCCATCGTGCGTGCATGCTGCGCGGCGAGTACCTCCGTCGGTGCCAGTAACGCCGCCTGGCCACCGGCGTCCACTACCTGCAGCATCGCCCGGAGCGCGACCACGGTCTTGCCCGAACCGACCTCACCCTGCAGCAGCCGGTGCATCGGGTGCGCAGCGGCCAGCTCCTGACTCAGCGTCCGCCCGACGTCCCGCTGCCCGGCTGTCAGCGTGAACGGCAAGCGCTCGTCGAACGCGGACAGGATCCCGCCCGCCCGCGCCGGGCGCTCTGTCGCGGGATCAGCCGCCGCCGCGGCGCGGCGCTGGGCCAGCGCGAGCTGGACGCCGAGCGCCTCGTCCCAGGCAAGCCGCCGCCGCGCGGCGGCCCAGTCCGCCCTGGTCTGCGGCTGATGGATAAGCCGCAGCGCGGTGCCGAGATCGAGCAGCCGGTGCCGGGCAAGCACAGGCGCGGGTACCGCATCGCCTTCCAGATCGAGGGTGTCCAGCACGATCTGGATCGACTTGGCGATGTCCCAGCTGCGCAGGTCCTTCGTCGCCGGGTAGACCGGGATCAGCGCCTTGGCCCAATCCTGAGCGTCGTCGCCCTCACCGAGGAGCACGTACTCCGGGTGCGTCAGCTGCCGGGTGTGGTTGAACACGCTGACCTTGCCCGCGAACAGGCCGCGGGCGCCGGGGCGCAGCTCCTTCTCCCGCCAGACCTGACGGGCGCCGAAGTAGGTGAGCTTCAGCGTCTGCCGGCCGTCCCCGACGACAACTTCGAGCCGCTTCTTCCGGGGATCGCTCCTGCTGCCGAGGATGGCCGTGCTCCGTACCTCGGCCATCACAGTGGCGTCGTCGCCCTCGGCCAGCCGGGCCAGGTCGGTCAGCTCACCGCGCTCGGCCAGGCGGCGCGGGTAGTGCCGAAGCAACTCGGCGACGGTGTTCAGCTGCAGCGACGTCGCCAGAACCTTCGCCGTCTTGCCGCCGAGTACGTCGGTGAGCGGGGTAGCCAGCCGGGCCATCGTGCGGGTTACTCCATCCCGATCAACAGTGGGCAGGAGGCCTGCCCGGCCTGGTAGAGCACAACTTCGGTCAGCGGGGCGACGTGGCCGATGTGGCCGCGCAGTACCTCGCCCACGTCGGGCACGCAGTCGCGCCCGAGCAGGACGGTAATCAGCTCGCCGCCGGTACCTAGCAACCGGTCGGTGACGCCCAGCGCAACCGCGGTGACCGATCGACCGATCTGGACGACCTCACCGTCGATCAGGCCGAGCACGTCGCCCTCACGGCAGAGCCCGATCGTGGTGAGACCCTCCGCTTCGGCGACCCGGACTTCGGCGAACCGCGTTGCCGCGGCCGCCTCGGCCATGGTGACGACGTCGTCGGCGAACCAGCGACCCGCATCGTGGACGGCGACCGCGGCGAGTGCCTGCAGCGGCGAGCGGGTGGGGACGACAACGACGTCAACGCCCTCGGCGCGGGCGAGCAGCGCGACCGGTTCGGCAACCGTGTCAGCCACGCTGATGTTGGGCAGCAGCACCACCCGGGCGGCACCGCTGCCCCGGATCACGGCCAGCACGGCCGACTCGTCACCGGCGAGGTCGTCCTCGATCACGAGAACCCCTTCGCCCGCGAACATATGCCCCAGGCCGGCGCCGGGTGCCAGCGCGAGCAGGCAGGTACCGGTCCGCTCGTCGCGCGCCACCGCACCGTCGGCCCGGCCACCATTCCACTGATCCGAACTGACCTGATCCGGGCTGAGCCGGCCGGCAGCCTGCTGCTCGGCGAAGTGGACCACCGTGATCCGGCGCGGCTGCCCCGCGCCGAGACCGGCCTCGATCGCGGCGCCGACGTCGTTGACGTGCACGTGCACGTTCCACGACCCGTTGCCGGTACCGGCGACGGCCACTGAATCACCCATCGCGGCCAGCTCCGTGCGTAGCCGCGCGATCGACTCCTCATCCGTGTCGATCAGGTACTGAACCTCGAAGGCGAACTCGCCGCTGCCGGTCTCGCGGCCCGCCTCCAGTGCCCGCCGAGAGCGCAGGACGCGCGGCACCCCGGGCGGCGCGACCGACTCGCCCAGCACGACCACGGCCAGCGCGTCCAGCAGCAGGACCAGGCCCCGGCCGCCCGCGTCGACGACCCCGGCCCGGGCGAGGACCTTCAACTGATCGGGAGTGCGCCGCAGCGCGGCGACGGCACCGGTGACCGCACCGCGCACCACCTCGCCCAGGTCGTTGCCGGTCGCGGCGGTGGCCGCCGCCCGGATGACGGTGAGCAGGGTGCCTTCGCAGGGATCGCCGACGACCGCGTAGGCGTACTCCGACGCCTGCTTGAGCGCCCGCCGAAGGCACCGGCCGTCACCGATGAGCGCGCCGTCGAAGCCGTCGGCGACACCCCGCAGGATCTGGGCGACGATCACTCCGGAGTTGCCCTGCGCCGCCAGCACCGCGGCCTGCGCCGCGACCTGAAGAGTGGCCGCCGCACTCGATTGCGGATGCGCCCGGACCGCCTCGGCGGCCGCCCGGATCGTCGCGACCAGGTTCGTCCCGGTGTCGGCGTCGGCGACCGGGAATACATTCAGCGAGTCGATCTCGTCGCGGTGGGCGGTCAGCGTCAGCTCGGCGGCCGCGATCCAGCGACACACCGCCTCTGCGTCGATCGACGCAAGCGGTGCGATGCCGTCGACGACCTGGCGGGATCCGGTCACGATCACCCCCATTCAGCCGATGTAAGCCAAAACCACCAGTGTGCAGCAAAACCACGGCGTCCAGCCGAGACCACAGTGTCCAGCCGGGCCGGAGTTCGCGCATCACCGGGCGTGGCAGGTCACCGCGGCCGCCCGCGCGGCTAATGATCACCCACCGCCGTCGGGCTAGGCTACTTGCGGTCGACACCGGTTTGGAGTGCTACCCCGGCAACGGCTAGACTTAACCGGTTACCCGGTGGGCAACCGAGCAGTATGCTCACGGGCAGCATGCTCACCGTTAGTGATTTTCGTTCGGCCCGTTTCGTAGTTCCAGCTTCGTAGTTCCAGCTTCGTCGTTGTTGCCCAGTATCGAAAACTTCTAAGGAGGCCACCGTGGCCAGCGTCTGCGATGTCTGCGGCAAGGGGCCAGGGTTCGGCATGTCCGTCTCGCACTCCCACCGCCGCACCCACCGTCGGTGGAACCCGAACGTGCAGTCTGTGCGGGCGCTTGTTGCCCCTGGCACGCGCCGCCGGGTCACCGTCTGCACCTCGTGCCTGAAGGCGGGCAAGGTCACCCGGGCCTAGCCCCGGTAGGCCACCCAAAATCGCGTCGGCAGATAGCCCGCGGTCGCCCAGCGACCGCGGGCTATCTGCCGTAGCTCAGCGGAAATGCTCGTGGCCACCGTTGGTCCAGCGGCGGCCACCGACCCGAACACCCTCACCCTCGACGACCACGCCTATCGCCGTCCACGGGTCGGGCAGCGCCACGTCCGGCGGGAAGGTTGCTGCCAGTGCGTAGTCGTCCCCCCCGGTCAGCACCCAGACCAGCGGGTCCGTGTTCAACGCGGCGCCCACCTCTTTGATCTTCGTCGGCACGGGGATCGCCTCGGGTCGCAGCTCGATCCGGACACGGCTGGCCGTCGCGATGTGGCCGAGGTCGGCGATCAGCCCGTCGCTGACGTCTGTCATCGCTGTCGCGCCGAGGTCGGCGGCCCGCGGACCCTCCGCATACGGCGGCTCCGGTCGGCGGTGAGCATTCACGATCTGCAGCGGAGAGCGGAACCCCCGGCTCAACACCGCGAAGCCCGCGGCCGCCCAGCCGAGCCGTCCGGCGAAGGCCACCGTGTCGCCGACCCGCGCCCCACCCAGCGTCACCGGCTCCCGCCCCTCGAGATCACCGAGCGCGGTAATGCCGAGCACGATGGCGTCGGAGGCGACCACGTCCCCGCCGACTATCGCGGCGCCGACCCCGCCGCACTCCTCCCGCAGCCCGGCCATCAGGCCGTCGACCCACTCCACCTCGAGATCGCCGGGCGCACCGAACCCGACCAGCAGGGACGTCGGCACGGCACCCATCGCGACGATGTCGGCGAAGTTCTTGGCCGCCGCCTTGTGGCCTACGTCATTGGCCGTCGACCAGTCCCGGCGAAAGTGCCGGTTCTCGATCAGCAGGTCCGTTGAAGCCACCACCCGCCCGTCCGGGGCACGCACCAATGCGGCGTCGTCGCCTGGTCCCAGCAGCGTGGTCTCCCCCCTGCTCAGACCTTCGGTGACTCGGGCGATAAGGCCGAACTCGCCCAGCTCGGAGATGGTGATGTCGGGCATCCTCTCAGTGTGATTCGGCTGTGATCGGCGGGGAACCCGTCCACCGCGATAGACCGTATCGGTCCCTGCGCTACGTTCTACCCGCCCCATTGAGATGAGAAGGAAGGACGCGCCGATGACTGACGCAGGCACTGAACTCGGCGGCGCGGGACTCGTGAACGCCTACATCCTCATCCAGACCGAGGTCGGCAAGGCAGCATCGGTTGCCGCCGAGATCGCGGTGATCCCCGGCGTCCAGGGCGCCGAGGACGTGACCGGCCCGTACGACGTGATCGTGCGCGCCCAGGCCCAGTCCGTGGATGAGCTCGGCAAGCTGGTCATCGCCCGGATCCAGGCCGTCACCGGTATCACCCGCACGCTGACCTGCCCGGTCGTGCACGTCTGAGCAGGCCCACCATCGATCCTCGCCGGCGCCGCGCCGCCAAGTTGTCGACCGCGATCGCGCTACCGCTCACCGTCCTGATCGCGGTAGCGCTGGCGCACGGCACCGGTAGCCCGACCGCTCCGCCGACCGATAGCGCCTCCCCGGTGAATGTCGTCGCACCACCGGCGGATCCGTCCACGGTCGAGCCGTGCGCGCAGATTCTCAGCGGGTTGCCGGTGCAACTGGACGGGCTGAATCCGCGCATCGACCAGGCACCGCAGTCGGTGGCCTGGGGCGACCCGCCGGTCGTGCTCCGCTGCGGGGTTCCGCGGCCGGCCGCGCTGATGCCGGACAGCACCGCACAGGTGATCGCCGTGGACGGGGTCAACTGGCTGGCTCAGCCCAGCTCCGGGCAGACCGTGTTCACAGTGATCGATCGCTCGCTGTACCTCGACGTGTCGGTGCCCACCAAGGATCAGCAGCCGCTGGCGACCATCTCGGACGTGATCACCAAGGTCGCCGAGCTACCCGCGGTCTGCTACGTCGGCACACTACCACCGGCTCCGTCCACACTGCCGCTCTGCACGCGGCGTCCCGGATAGCCGCCCTCCGGGACTGGCAGCTGTCGGAGTCCGGACGTAGCCTCAGTCTTGTTGACAGGACCGCCAATAAGACAGACAGTACGAAGGCTCAGCCGTGCCGTGACCAATGGACTCGAACGGAGCAGGTGCACCCGATGACCACCGAAGCATTCCTGTACGACGCTGTACGTACCCCGCGCGGTCGCGGCAAGAGGACCGGCTCGCTGTATGAGTCCAAGCCCGTGTCCCTGGTCGCCGGCCTGATCGATGAGCTCCTCGCGCGCAATCGGCAGCTCGATCCGGACCAGGTCGAGGACGTCATCCTCGGCGTCGTATCACCGGTCGGCGACCAGGGCGCGGTCATCGCGCGGACCGCCGCGCTGGTGGCCGGGCTGGAGCACGCCGGCCCGGGAGTGCAGCTGAACCGCTTCTGCGGCTCCGGCCTGGAGGCGGTCAACACGGCCGCCCAGAAGGTTCGCTCCGGCTGGGAGGATCTGATCCTGGCCGGCGGGGTCGAATCGATGTCGAGGGTGCCGATGGGCTCCGACGGCGGCGCCTGGGCGATGGACCCGGAGACGTCCTACGCGACCGGCTTCGTGCCCCAAGGCATCAGCGCCGACCTGATCGCGACGCTGGAGGGTTTCAGCCGCGACGATGTCGACCACTTCGCGGCCAGGTCGCAGGCCCGCGCCGCGAAGGCGATGGCCGACGACGCGTTCGCCCGCTCGGTGATCGCCGTCCGGGACCGCAGTGGTCTGATGGTTCTCGAACACGACGAGTTCCCCCGGTCCTCGACCACGGTCGAGTCCCTCGGCGCGCTGCCGGCCTCGTTCGAAGCGATGGGCGCCATGGGTGGCTTCGACGCGGTTGCCCTGCAGAAATATCACTGGGTCGAGCGGATCCGCCACGTGCACACCGCCGGCAACTCCTCGGGCATCGTGGACGGCGCGGCGCTGACCGTGATCGGCAGCGAGCGAGCCGGCACCGCGAACGGGCTCACCCCCCGCGCCCGGATCGTGGCCACCGGCGTCGTCGGCACCGAGCCCACGATCATGTTGACCGGACCCGCGCCGGCGGCCCGGAAGGCGCTGGCCAAGGCAGGCCTGAGCGTCGACGACATCGATCTGTGGGAGGTCAACGAGGCCTTCGCCGCCGTCGTGCTGAAGTTCATGAACGACATGAACGTCCCGCCCGAGAAGGTGAACGTCAACGGCGGCGCAATCGCGTTCGGCCACCCGCTGGGCGCGACCGGCGCGATGATTCTCGGCACCTTGATCGACGAACTGGAGCGCCGCGACCTGCGCTACGGCCTGGCCACCCTCTGCATCGGTGGCGGCATGGGCGTCGCCACCGTAGTCGAACGCCTCTGACCCTGCGCGCGGCCCGACCAGGACTCTCCTGACCTACCCGAAACCTCGGAGTCGAAACTCATGTCTGATCTGAATGCGATTCGCTGGGAGCAGGACGCGGACGGCATCGTCACGCTCACGCTCGACGACCCCACCCAGCGCGCGAACACGATGAACGCGGCCTACCGGGCCTCCATGAAGGCCGCGGTGGACCGCCTCTACGCCGAGAAGGACGCAATCACCGGCGTGATCCTCACCTCCGGCAAGGAGACCTTCTTCGCAGGTGGTGACCTGCGGCTACTCAGCCAGGTCACCGACGAGACGGCCGGCGCGTTCTTCGCCGGCGCCGAGGCCGTGAAAGCTGATCTGCGCAGGCTGGAGACTCTCGGCCGTCCGGTGGTGGCGGCACTGAACGGCACCGCGCTGGGTGGCGGGCTGGAGATCGCGCTGGCCACCCACCACCGCATCGCGCTGGCCGGCACCAAGGCCCAGTTCGGGCTGCCCGAGGTCACTCTCGGGCTGCTTCCCGGCGGTGGCGGCACGGCCCGGGTGACCAGGCTGCTCGGCATCGCCGACGCATTGATGAAGGTGCTGCTGCAGGGCCAGCGCTTCGACGCCGGCAAGGCCCGGGAGGCCGGCCTGGTCGACGAGCTTGCGGCCACCACTGACGAGTTGCTCGCCACGTCCCGCGAGTGGATCAAGGCGAACCCGGATGCGACCCAGCCGTGGGACAGGCCTGGCTACGAGATGCCGGGGGGTACCCCGTCGGCTCCGGTACTGGCGGCGATGCTGCCGGCCTTTCCCGCCAACCTGAAGAAGCAGGTCAAGGGCGCGCCGATGCCGGCGCCGCATCACATCATGAGCGCAGTCGTCGAGGGGGCCCAGGTCGACATCGACACCGCGCTGCGGATCGAGAGTCGCTACCTGACGGATCTCGTTCGTGGCCAGGTCGCCAAGAACATGATCCAGGCATTCTGGTTCGACCTGAACGCGATCAACGCAGGCAGCTCACGTCCGGCCGGATATGAGGCACGTCCCAGCACGAAGGTGGCCGTCCTCGGCGCAGGCATGATGGGCGCCGGGATTGCCTACGTCAGCGCGCGCAACGGCATCGAGGTGATCCTGAAGGATATTTCGCTGGAGGCCGCCGCGAAGGGCAAGGACTACTCGCGGAAGCTGCTCGACAAGGACGTCTCGCGCGGCAGGCTCACGGCCGCGCAGCGCGACGAGGTACTGGCCCGGATCACGCCGAGCGCGGACTACGCGGACCTGGCCGGCGCAGATCTGGTGGTGGAAGCGGTATTCGAGAAGACCTCGCTCAAGCACGAGGTCTTCGCCCAGACCGAGCCGGTCGTCCTACCTGATGCTCTGCTGGGCTCCAACACCTCGACCTTGCCGATCACGCTGCTGGCCGAAGGTGTGCGGCGCAAGGCCGACTTCATCGGGCTGCACTTCTTCTCCCCCGTGGACAAGCTCCCGCTACTGGAGATCATCCGAGGCGAGCAGACGTCCGACGCCGCGCTGGCCCGAGCGCTGGATTACGCGAAGCAGATCAAGAAAACGCCGATTGTGGTCAACGACAGCCGGGGCTTCTTCACCAGCCGCGTCATCGGCACTTTCGTCAACGAAGCGCTGGCCTTCCTCGGTGAAGGCGTGCACCCGGCCACCATCGAGCAGGCCACCACCCAGGCCGGCTACCCGGTCGGTGCACTGCAGTTGACCGACGAGCTAAACATGGAACTCCTGGTCAAGATCCGAAACGAGAGCCGCGACGCGGTCGAGGCAGCCGGTGGCGTGTTCCCCGCCCACCCCGGCGAGCGGGTCGTCGACCGGATGGTGGCGCTCGGACGGCCGGGCCGGCTGCACGGAAAGGGCTTCTTCGACTACGACGAGGCCGGCAAGCGAACCCAGTTCTGGGCCGGACTGGCAACCGAGTTCCCGGTACAGGGAGATCCCGCGGCGGTCGAGCTGATCGAGCTCGAGGAGCGGATGCTGTTCGCCGAAGCAGTCGAGTCGGCCCGCTGCCTGGAGGAGGGCGTGCTCACCTCGGTTGCCGACGCGAACATCGGCTCGATAATGGGCATCGGCTTCCCGCCGTGGACGGGCGGCGTACTCCAGTACATCAACGGCTACCGCGGCGCTACTGGCTCGGGTGTCGCCGCCTTCGTGGCGCGCGCCGACGAGCTGGCCGACAGGTACGGCAGCCGGTTCGTACCCGGGCCGCTACTGCGAAAGAAGGCTGCGAACGGCGAGAAGTTCGAGTAGGAATTCGCCGGGTGGGCGGCGCGTCGATCAGGCGGTGACGCCGCGCCGCAGTGCGCTCGAAACGAGCCGGTCGACCAGTTCGGGATAGTCGATCCCACTCGCCGCCCACATTCGGGGGAACATCGAGATCGGCGTGAAACCGGGCATCGTGTTGATCTCGTTCACCACGATCTCGCCGTCGGCGTCCCCACCGCTTCGGATGAAGAAGTCGACCCTGGCCAGGCCCGAGCAGTCGAGTGCCTCGAACGCCTGGCAGGCCGCGTCGCGTACTGCTCGGGTGAGGCGATCACCGAGCTTCGCCGGCACGTCGAAGTCACAGGCGTCGTCGAGGTACTTCGCCTCGAAGTCGTACCAGTCGTGCCCGCGCATCAGCCGGATCTCCGCGGGCATGCTGGCCATCGGACGGCCGTCAGCACCCTCGAGCACGCCGCACTCGACCTCCCGGCCGAGGACGGCCGCTTCGATCAGCACCTTCGTGTCATGTTCGAACGCCAACTCCAGCGCCGCGGCGAGGTCGTCCCAGCAGCGCACCTTGGTGATGCCGACACTCGATCCGGCGCGAGCGGGCTTGACGAACACCGGCAGCCCGAGGTGTTCGACGTCGGCCGTCAGGCAGGCCTGGCCCCGCCTGACGACCAGGAACTGACCCACTGCCATGCCGGCCGCCCGCAGCAGCGTCTTGGTGAAGGCCTTGTCCATCGCCGCGGCGCTGGCGAACACCCCGGGGCCGACGTAGGGAATGCCGGCCATCTCCAGTAGGCCCTGAATGGTTCCGTCCTCGCCGAACCGCCCGTGCAACAGCGGAAATACAACGTCTACCGACTCAAGCACGGAAGCGCCGCGTGCCGGATCGAGAGCTACCAGCCCAGCTCTGGTCGGGTCGCCGGGCAGTACCACCGAAGTACCCTCCCGGACCTCGGGCAGCTGCCGCCCGTCGATTCGCAGCTCCGCCGAGTCGGCTGAGGTCAGCAGCCAGCGGCCATCCGGCGTGATCCCGACCGGCAGCACCTCGTACTTGCGGGGATCGAACGCGCTGAGGACGGCGCCAGCAGACATCACCGAGATACCGTGCTCGCTGCTGCGCCCGCCATAGACCACCGCGACCCTGATCCGACCCATGAACGCAGACCCTACCGAGGCGGGCGGCCGGGCTCGGCCACGAGGCTGCCCGCGATCCGCCACCCAACGGATTGGCCAGACACCTGATGAGCCAACGGCAACGATTGCGCGCGTACGAACCCCCGCCGATCGCCCCGACAGCGCGATCAAGTTGCTCTACTCCGATCGCACCGAGCGGGTCATCATCGCGCGAACCATGTCCGCCGGGGACAGACCCCGGTAACAGACTGCCTCGACCGCGCGGGTGATCGGCACATCGACGCCGTGGTGGTCTGCCAACTCCAGCACCGAGCGGCACGACTTCGCCCCTTCGGCAACCTGCCCGCGGGTCGCCTGCTGAGCTTGAGCAACCGTCGCGCCGCGCCCCAACTGCTCGCCGAACGTGCGATTCCGCGACAGCGGCGAGGAACAGGTGGCGACGAGATCCCCCATCCCGGCCAGCCCGGCAAACGTCATCGGGTCGGCACCCAGCCGGACCCCCAGCCGCGCCGTCTCCGCCAGGCCGCGCGTGATCACCGACGCGGTCGTGTTGTCGCCGAACCCCATTCCCTGCGCCATTCCGCACGCCATCGCGATCACGTTCTTCACCGCGCCGCCCAGCTCACAGCCGACGACGTCGACGTTGGTGTAGGGCCGGAAATAGGGGGTTCCGCAGGCCCGCTGCACTGCACGCGCACGGTCGTCGTCGACACAGGCCACCACCGTCGCGGTGGGCTGCTCCTCAGCGATCTCCAGGGCCAGATTGGGGCCGGTGACGACCGCTATCCGCTCCGGCGGGGCCCCCGTCACCTCGCTGATGACCTCCGACATCCTGGCGCCGGTGCCCAGTTCGACCCCTTTCATCAGGCTTATCAAGGTGGCGTCGGGCCCTAGGTGCGACCGCCAGCCGGCAAGATTGACCCGAAGCGATTGGGACGGGATGGCGAATGCGACCAGTTCGGCGTTCGCGAGCGCGGCACGCTCGTCGTGGGTCGCGCAGAGCCGGTCAGGCAGCGTTATGCCCGGCAGGTAGTCGCGATTCTCGTGGTCGAGGTTTATCCGTTCCGCCAGATCGGCTCGGCGGGCCCACAGCGTGACGTCGCAGCCCGCGTCGACGAGCACCTTGGCGAAGGTCGTGCCCCATGATCCGGCGCCCAGCACGGCGACCCGGGTCGGCGTCACGCGGCATCACGGCTCGGGTCGCCGCGGCCCCGGTCGCGCGTCCACCGGAACAGCTCACCGTCTGGCGAGGGAACATCACGCAGCCGTGCGACGTCGGTGCGCAACTGGCGCACGAACATGTCTGTCAGCGCGCGCAGGTTCTTCGCCGTCGGCTCGGCCCCGACATAGCCGGAGATATCGATCGGCTCACCGATCGACAGCACGTGTCTGGGCCGGGGAAACAGGCGGAACCGCTTCTGATAAAAGTCTATCGACTCCTGCACACCCCACTGGGCGATCGGGATCACCGGCACGTCCGGGGCGAGCAGGGCGAGCCGCGCGGCACCGGTCCGGCCGACCATCGGCCAGCCCTGCGGGTCGCGGGTGACCGTGCCCTCCGGGTGGATCACGATGATCCGCCCGGCCCGTAGCGCCGCGACCGCGGGGATCAGCGCGAGTTGCGCGTCAGCGGTATCCCGCTTGACCGGGATATGTCCCATCCCACTCATCGCCGCGCCGACCGCAGGCACGCCGAAGATGCCCGCCTTGGCAAGGAAGCGAGGCACCCGAGCGCCGTCGAGAACCATCTTGGAGACGAGGAACGGGTCGACGTGCGCGATGTGGTTGACCACGACAATCGCACCCCCGTCGGCCGGAAGCCGGTCCAGATTGACATACCGGATCTTGATCAACGCGGACACGGGCGCGTAGAGCACCAGCCACACGAGACGCCACGCCCAGCCCAGCTTCTCGCCGTGACCGGGCCGCCGCAGTTTCTTCAGCCTCGGCAATGCCGCCCCCTTCTGTCGTCGTGGATCAGATGGCAGTCTGCCTGATACGCGGCCGGCGCTGACGACTGGCGCTCGACTTCGGATGGAATCGACCAGATTTCCCGATCCTCGCCGGCGGGCTCGACGCAGGCTAGCTTGGACCTAGCCGGCTGGACGGCACAGCGGCACGCGCGACCAGTCTCACCAGG
>Ga0210394_10005862_pt1 | contig 13593 bp, 13 predicted proteins | sample IncBWC12MmetaG_FD_160121 | JGI IMG/M metagenome (GOLD analysis project Ga0210394, IMG submission 160121) | Forest soil microbial communities from Barre Woods Harvard Forest LTER site, Petersham, Massachusetts, United States - Inc-BW-C-12-M | ecosystem: Environmental > Terrestrial > Soil >...
TCTGCGTGGTACCGCTGATCGCGCTCATGTTCATCGCCGAATACGCCGTGCGACGGCGGGTGCTGCCGCACGTGCGCCGCCAAGGGCTGCTCGCCGCGGTGCAAGTGTATTTCGCGCGTACACCCAAGGAGTCTGTCTGAGTGCCATGGAGACGCTGCCGCTCTTGTCTCACGGCCCTGGGGCGGTGCTCGCGTACCGCGCCGGGGTCGCGATCACCGCGCAGCGCTTCCTAGCCGACGCCCGGCATCTGGCGGGAATCCTGCCGGCAGGCGGTCACGTCTTGAACATCTGTGACGACCGCTACCGGTTCACGGTGGGCCTCGCGGCGTGCCTCATCTCGGGACGCGTCAGCTTGTTGCCCTCCTCACATGCGCCGGAAGTCATCGGCCAACTGGCCGACTTCGCGCCGGATGCATTTTGTCTGACCGACGACCGGCGCTGCGACGTCGCCCTACCCCGATGCTACTTCCCCGAGGAGTTGCCTGTTGTCGCCGTTGAATGGCGAGTTCCACACATCCCCACGGCACAGCTTGCGGCCATTGTGTTCACCTCGGGCTCCACGGGCACACCGCTGCCCTACAAGAAGACCTGGGGTCGCCTGGCGCGCTGCGTACGCAATGGCGCACCTCGCTTGGGGGTATCGGACGGCCGATCGCACGCCTTGATCGGCACGGTGCCGGCGCAGCACATGTACGGCTTCGAGTCCACCGTGCTGCTCGCCCTGCTGAGCGGCAATTCGTTCGGCGCGGAGCGGCCGTTCTATCCCGCCGATATTGCCGCGGTCCTCTCTTCGGTGCCGGGGCCGCGGACTCTGGTCACCACCCCCGTCCACCTGCGCACCCTGCTCGCCGCCTCGATCGATCTGCCGCCCGTCGAGCTCGTCGTCTCGGCGACCGCTCCTTTGGGCGAGGATCTGGCGCGCGAAGTCGAGGCGAAGTTCCGCACCACGTTGCTCGAGATATACGGCTCGACGGAGACCGGACAGATCGCGATGCGCCGCACGGCGGAATCGCCCGCGTGGCGGCTCTGGCCGGGAGTTCGGCTGCAACCCGACGGCGATCAGGTGTTCGCCTGCGGCGGTCACGTCGAACAGACGACGCCTATGTGCGACGTCCTCGAAATCATCGGTGCGGACGAATTCCTGTTGCACGGCCGCACGGCGGACCTGGTGAACGTCGCCGGCAAACGCAGCTCTTTCGGGTATTTGAACGCGCAATTGAACGCCATTCCGGGCGTGCTCGACGGCGCTTTCTTCCTGGGTGACGCCGCGACCGGGTCGACGGGCGTTGCGCGCTTGGGCGCGGTGGTGGTCGCGCCCGGCTCGAGCGTCGCCGCGTTGACGGAACAGCTGCGCCGGCGCATCGACCCCGTGTTCCTGCCGCGCCCATTGATCATGGTCGAGAGCCTGCCGCGCAATGCCACCGGCAAACTGCCGCATCAGGCGCTGCAGCGTCTGGCCGGCATTCACCTGCGGACGAGCGTCGCCGTGAGCGACATCGACGTGCCGCGCGATCACCCGGCGTTTGCCGGACACTTCCCGGGTTTTCCCGTGCTGCCGGGGGCCGTGTTGCTCGACGAAGCCTTGCAGGTCGTGCAAAACGAGCGCGGCATCGATCTGACACGCTGGCAGATTGCGTCCGTCAAGTTTCTCGATCGGGTCCGGCCCGGCGAGGTGCTGCGCATCGAGCATGAAGCAACGCAGAGCGGGCTGATTCGCTTCACCATTCGCAGCGCCGGCCGCGCGGTGGCGAGCGGCAGCCTCTCCTGCGCCCCGGGCGATGCTGCATGAACGATCGGCTCGAGGCGGATTGGATCAGGCACCGCGAACGGGGCAGCCGGGCGCTGCTGCGCGCCATGGCGTTCGTTTCGCTGCACGTCGGCAGACGCTTGAGCCGCATTCCCCTGTACGGAATCGCGCTTTATTTCTTCCTGTTCGCGCCCGCTGCGCGCCGGCAATCGCGCCGCTTTTTGCGCCTTGCGCTCGGCCGTGCGCCCCGCGCACGCGACCGATTCCGCCAGATCTTGAGCTTCGCCACCACCATTCACGATCGCGTCTACCTCATCAACCAGCAGTTCGAGCTGTTCAATATCACGCTCGAAGGCGAGACCATGCTGTTCGCGCAATCCGCAAGCGGCCGCGGCGCCTTGCTGATGGGCGCGCACCTGGGAAGCTTCGAGGTGATGCACAGTCTCGGCCGGCGCCGGCCCGGGCTGCATGTCGCCATGGCCATGTACGAGGAAAATGCCCGCAAGATCAACGCCACTCTCGCGGCCATCAACCCGCGGCTCGTTGCCGATATCGTGCCGCTCGGCCGCATCGATGCCATGCTCAATATTGCCGATCGCATCGACCGCGGCGCTTTCGTCGGCGTGCTGGGCGACCGCACGCTGGGGATTGAGCCGGTGCTTCCGGTGACGGTGCTCGGCGAGCGCGCTTACTTGCCGACGGGTCCGATGCGCGCCGCCGCGATCCTGCGCTGCCCGGTTTTCTTCATGGCCGGCCTGTATCGCGGCAAGAACAATTACCACGTGGTGTTCGAGCGCGTCGCCGATTTTTCCGCCGTTCCCGCCGGTCTGCGCGACGCCGCGGTGCGCTCGGCCATCGAGCGCTATGCCGCGGCGCTGGATCGCTATTGCCGCAGCGATCCTTATAACTGGTTCAATTTCTACGACTTCTGGCGTCCGCACGGCGGAGCATCGCGGCCATGAAGCGGCTCGCCGGCGGGATGCTCGCGCTCGCCTGCCTGTGCGCCGCGGACGATTTCGATCAGGTCATGCGCTTGCTCGCCGCGCGCCGGCACGGGCACGTGGAGTTCATCGAACAGCAGTTCCTCGCCGTTCTCAAACGACCCATCGAGTCCTCGGGCGAATTGTTCTACGACGCGCCGGACCGTCTGGAGAAGCGCACCTCGCAGCCGCGCGCCGAAGACCTGGTGCTCGCGGGCGGCGAATTGACCGTGGAACGTCATGGGCGCCGGCGCGTGCTGGATCTGCAGCGGTTCCCGCAGATCCGACCGTTCATCGAAAGTATTCGCGCCACCCTGGCTGGCGACCGAAGCGCGCTCGAGCGGGTGTTTCACGTCGAGTTTACCGGCGACGTGCATCGCTGGAGCCTGACGCTCGTCCCCTTGGACCGGCAGCTCTTGCGAACATTGAGCGAGGTTCGAATCGACGGGTCGCTGGATCAATTGCATCGGGTGGAAATCCGCCAGCCCGACGGCGACCGTTCGCTGTTGACTCTGCGCCCAGCCGCCGCGCCATGACCCGGCGGCGCGCCCTCGCCCCGGCGCTCTGGCTGTGCTGCCTTGCCGCGGCAACCCTCGTCGTGGCGCGCGCCCGCTACATCACGGATCTGTCGGCGTTCCTTCCCGCCAAGCCCACGCCGACGCAGCAATTGCTGGTGGAGCAGCTGCGCGACGGCCCCGCATCGCGCTTGATTTTGATCGCCATCGACCAGGGCGACGCTGCCGCCCGCGCGCGCGCGTCCGCCGCGATCGCCGACCTCCTGCGCGGCGATCGGCAATTCTCCAGCGTCAATAACGGCGCGGCCGTCGCCGCGCAGCGCGACCGCGAGTATCTGTTCGGGCATCGCTATCTGTTGAGCGATGCCGTGACCCCCGCGCACTTCTCGGTGTCCGGTCTGCGCGCGGCGATTGCCGACACGATCGACGAATTGGCGTCGCCGGCGGGCTTGCTGCTCAAGTCGTTGCTGCCAAGTGATCCCACCGGTGAGATGCTGCACATGCTCGATGAGCTGGCACGAACGCCGGCGCCCGCGATGCACGGCGGCGTCTGGACTTCGGCGGACGGCGCCCGTGCGCTGCTGGTCGCGCAAACATCCGCGCGCGGCTCCGACACCGATGCGCAGGAACACGCCGTCGCGGCAATCCGCGCCGCGTTCGCGGCGGCGACACGCGAATTGCCGCCCGGCGGCGCACCATCGCTGCGGCTCGGATTGAGCGGACCCGGCGTGTTCGCGGTGAGTGCGCGCGCCAAGATCGAGCGTGCCGCGGTGCGCCTGTCGATTGCCGGCGGTCTGTTGGTGGTCCTGCTGTTGTTTGCGGTCTATCGGTCGCCGGTGGCCGTCGCCCTGGGGTTGGCGCCCGTGGCGAGCGGCGCGCTGGTGGGTGTCGCTGCCGTCGCTCTGGGATTTGGCGCCGTCCACGGCATCACCTTGGGATTCGGGATCACCCTGATCGGCGAGTCGGTGGACTACTCGATTTATTATTTCGTCTCGGCGCGGAGCCGGCGCGGGAACACGGACACGGCGGCCTGGCAGCGAACCTGGTGGCCCACGGTGCGGTTGGGGATGTTGACGTCGGTCTGTGGTTTCGCATCGCTTCTACCCTCCGGGTTTCCCGGCCTTGCGCAGCTGGGGCTGTACTCGATCAGCGGCCTCGTCGCCGCCGCGCTGGTGACGCGCTTTGTCTTGCCGGCGCTGCTGCCGGATGGCTTTGGGATCCGCGACGTGGCGACATTGGGCGCCCGGGTCGCGGCGTTGCTCCGCCCCGTGCGCCGGTTGCCGGCCTCGAGATTGGCGCTGTTCGGCCTCACCCTCGCCGCATTGCTGCTCGCGGTGCTCGTGCGGCACGGGCCGCTCTGGAACCGCGAGCTGGCGGCGTTGAGCCCGATATCGGCCGAGGATCAACGCTATGACGCGGGGTTGCGGGCCGACTTGGGCGCAGCCGATGTGCGAGAGCTCGTGATCGTCTCCGGTCCGACGCTCGATTCCGCCTTAGGCCTGGCTGAACGGACCGCCCGGGCGCTCGAGCCTTTGGTGGACGCCAGGGTGCTCGGCGGGGTCGACAATCCGGCCGACTACCTGCCGAGCGCGGCGACTCAAGAGACACGCCGCGCGAGCTTGCCCGGCCCAGACCCACTGCGCGAGAATCTTCGGCAGGCGGTCGCGGATCTACCGATCGACGCCGCCGGTTTGCAGCCCTTCGTTCAAGACGTCGATGCGGCCCGCCACGCCCCTTTGGTCAGCGCGGCGGATCTGCGCGGGACCTCCCTCGCCGCCGGCTTCGACGCGCTCGTCCTGCCCGAGAGCAATCGCTGGAATGCGCTTCTGCCTCTGCACGCCGCGGTCGCCGGGCAGGCGATCGACACGGCTCGGGTGAGAGCGGCGCTGCAGGGCGCGCAGCTGCCCGAAGCGATAGTGCTCGATCTCAAGCAGGAGTCCGATGCCTTGTATGCCGGCTATTTGACCGAAGCGATCCGCCTGTCCCTGCTGGGCGGCCTCGCGATCACCGTGCTGCTGGGGTTGGCTCTGCGCTCGCCGCTGCGCGTCGCCCGGGTCTTGGCGCCGCTGTTGCTGGCCGTACTGACTGTAACCGGCGGCTTGGCGCTCTGCGGGGTGCAGCTCACCCTGCTGCACTTGGTGGGCATGCTGCTCATCGTTGCGGTCGGCTCGAACTACGCCTTGTTCTTCGACCGTCAGGCTGCGCCGCACGAGGCCGGCAGCGAGGCCGTGACCCTGGCCTCGCTGGTCATCGCGAACGCGAGCACGGTGATCGGCTTCGGTCTGCTGTCCTTCTCGCAGGTTCCCGTGCTGGTGGCGTTGGGCACCACGGTGGCCCCGGGCGCGTTTCTCGCACTCGTGTTCGCCGCACTGTTCGCCCGCGCCGAGGCGTCGCATGCATAGCCTCCGGGTCCCCGCCGCCGCGACCCACGCGGCTCCCGCCTGCATGGCGTGGTTGCCGGGCGCCTACCATCAGCCTGGTGATTTTTTGGCGGCCGGCTTCGCGGAAGCGGTGCGGGCGCGGCAGGCCGCGCTCGATCTGATCTTCGTCGAGTTGGACATGGCGCACGTGGGCGACCGCCGCGCGCTGTCGCGATTGCGATCCGATATCGTCTTGCCGGCGCGAGCGGCCGGTGTCTCGATGCGGCTGGGCGGCATCTCCCTGGGGGGCCTCCTGGCGCTCGACTATGCCGCCTCGTATCCCGACGAGCTCGATGGGCTGTGCCTGCTCGCTCCCTATCTCGGCAGTCGGATTCTCATTGCCGAGATCGCTGAGGCCAAGGGACTCGCCGGCTGGCAGCCCGGCGAACTTGCGGAAACCGACGAAGAGCGCCGAATATGGCGCTACATCAAGACCCGTGACATCGACTCGCGGCCGCTGCACCTGGGATTTGGCCGGCACGATCGCTTCGCCACGGCGCATGAACTGCTCGCGACCGCGCTGCCGACTGATGCGGTCGACGTGGTCGCCGGCGGTCATGATTGGCCCACCTGGATGCGGCTTTGGGAGAATTATTTGGACTTGCATTTCGCATGAGCGAACACGACGCGCCGTTGCGGTGGTCGCCCTCGCCGCTCCTGATCGGTTCGGCGGCGGTGCATCTCTCCGCAGCGGCGGCCCTTCTGGCGCGGCCGCGAACCTGGCCCTGGGCGCTTTGCGCCGTGGCGGCGAACCACATCGGACTTGCCGCAGCGGGCCTCTGGCCGCGCAGCCAGTTGCTGGGGCCGAACTTGATCCGCCTGCCGCAGGGTGGCGTCACCGGGGGCGTCGCCATCACCATTGACGACGGCCCTGACCCCGACGTGACCCCCCAGGTATTGTCGACGCTGGGCGAATACCGCGTGCCGGCGACTTTTTTTTGCGTCGGTGCCCGGGTCGAGCGTTACCCGGACCTGGCGCGGGAGATCGTGCGGCAAGGACACGACATCGAAAATCACAGCTACCGGCATCGTCACGACTTCTCCCTGCGAGGCCCGCGAGGCATCGCTTCGGAAATCGCGCGTGCCCAGGACACCATCGTGCGGGTGACCGGCAGCCGCCCGCGGTTCTTCCGTGCCCCCGCCGGCCTGCGCAATCCATTCCTCGACCCGGTGCTGGCCCGCCTGCACCTGCGTCTCGCCACTTGGACGCGCCGCGGCTTCGATACGGTGTCGGCGAACGCCGATGCAGTTTACCGGCGCTTGGCGCACCCGCTTGCGGGAGGCGACATCCTGCTGCTTCACGACGGCAACGCGGCGCGCGGCCGCGGCGGCCGCCCGATGATCGTCGAGGTCCTTCCGCGGCTGCTCGATGCCATCGCCGCCAGACAGCTTCGGCCGGTGACCCTGCGGTCGGCGGTCCCACCATGAAGCCGTTGCTCCTCAAGGAATTCACCTCGAGCAGCTGCATTGGGAAGGGCGTTGCGGCGACCTTGCAGAGCCTGCTCGCGCAACGCAGCGGCCTCTCGCGCTGCGATTTCGAGTCGGTGGACATCGAGACACACATCGGCGCGGTTGCCGGCGTCGATGACGTGCGGCTGCCGCACGACTTGCACCAGTTCGAGTGCCGCAACAATCGTCTCGCCGAGCTCGCCCTGCAGCAGGACGGATTCTTCGAGGGTGTGCAGAAGGCGGCCGAACGCTGGGGCCGGCGGCGCGTGGGGGTGTTCCTCGGCACGAGCACGGCGGGTATCTTGCAGACTGAGCTCGCGTATCGAGCGCGCGACCCCGTCAGCGGCGCGCTGCCGCCGGGTTTCGAGTACGGTTCGACTCACAATTCGTTCTCCGTCGCCGACTACGTGCGTCGACGCTGTCGCCTGGCCGGGCCCGCCGTCGCCGTCTCCTGCGCCTGTGCGTCGAGCGCCAAGGTATTCGGCTCTGCGCGGCGCATGATCGAGTCCGGAGTCATCGATGCCGCCTTGGTGGGCGGTGTCGACTCGTTGTGCCTCACGACGCTCTATGGTTTCCATGCCTTGCAGCTCACGTCCCCGGCACCGTGCCGTCCGTTCGATGTTGCGCGCGACGGCTTATCCATCGGCGAAGCCGCGGCATTCGCACTTCTGGAACGTCCGTCCGAGGAGAGCGATCGCCGCTCCCTGCTGCTGCTCGGCATCGGCGAATCCAGCGACGCCTACCATATGTCGGCGCCGCACCCCGAAGGTCTCGGTGCGCGCCGCGCCATGCAGGCCGCCCTTGCGGCCGCCGCGCTCGAGCCGACCGACATCGACTACATCAATTTGCACGGTACCGGCACCCCCAGCAACGACCGCTCCGAAAGCCAGGCCGTGACCAGCGTGTTTGGGCCGACGACACCCTGCAGCTCAACCAAGGGCGCCACCGGTCATACGCTCGGCGCAGCCGGGGCCCTGGAAGCGGTCATCAGCGCCCTTGCCATTCAGCACGGCTTGATGCCGGGCGGGGTGCACACGAGCACCGTCGATCCCATGCTCACCGCGCACTATATAAAGAGCAATCGACGCGCACCCGTGGCGCGCGTGCTCTCGAACTCCTTTGGCTTCGGCGGCACGAACTGCAGTCTGATCTTTGGTCGGGCCGCATGAAGTTATCCGCCTACATCAACGGCATCGGTGTTCTTGGCCCGGGACTCGCGAACTGGTCCGAGACGGCGGCCGTATTGTCGGGCCGGCAAGCGTATCGTCCGGCGGCGGCCGTGCTCCCCGTACCCCTCATTCTGGCCGCGGCCGAGCGGCGGCGCACCGGCCGCGTGGTGAAATTGGCGCTGGCCGTCGCGTGGGAGGCGACCTCGCAGGCCGGAGTGGAGCCCGCGGCGCTCGCCAGCGTGTTCTCCTCCTCCGGCGGCGACGGCCACAACTGCCATGAACTGTGTCAGGCTCTATCGCATCCGGCCCGCGAGATATCACCGACGCGCTTCGCCAACTCCGTGCACAACGCCGCCGCGGGATACTGGAGCATCGCCACCGGTGCCACCGCCGAATCGAACGTGCTCTGCGCCTTCGATGCCAGCTTCAACGCCGGACTGCTCGAAGCTTTGACGCAAGTCGTGGTCGACGGGGAGTCGGTTCTGCTGGTCGCCTACGACAGCGAATATCCGCAGCCGCTGCATGCCGTGCGCCCGATTCCCGACGCCTTCGGCGTCGCCATGGTGCTCGCGCCGCAACGTCGCGCCTCCTCGATGGCGCGGTTGGATGTGGCCTTGAGCGACGCCGGCCATGAGCTCATGCCGGACCCGGCCTTGGAGGCGCTGCGCGCCGCGATCCCCGCCGCGCGCTCGCTGCCGCTGTTGCGCTTGCTCGCACGGCGCGAGGCAGGCTGCGCAATTCTCGAGTATCTGGACGTCGCGCGCCTGGACGCACGCATCGAACCATGCGCTTAGACCGCGGCTGGATAGAGCAAAACATCCCTCACCGCGGGCGCATGTGCCTGCTCGATGAAATCATCGAATGGGACGCGCAGCACGTCCGCTGCCGCAGCGGCACCCACCGCGCAGCCGATCATCCGCTGCGCGCACACGGCCGCCTCGGTATCGCCGCCGGCATCGAATACGCGGCGCAGGCGATGGCCGCGCACGGCGCGCTGGCCAGCGGCGGCTCGGCTGCCCGGCCCGAGGCCGGCTTTCTGGCCGGACTGCGCAGCGTGCGCATGCACGTCCTGCGGCTCGACGGCGTAGCCGCCGATCTGTACTGCGATGCGCTGCTCGTCGCGGGGGACGGCGCCACCGCTCTGTACGAATTCGCCCTGTGGGCGGCGGCGGAGCCACTGCTCAGCGGCCGAGCCACAGTGATGTTCAACATCAGCATACGGCAACAACCATGAACAAGACCGCGACCCGCGCCTTGGTGACCGGCGGCAGCGGCGGCATCGGGGCGGCGATTTGTCGACGTCTGGGCAAGGCCGGTCACTTCGTGTACGTGCACGCGCATCGCGGCGGCACCGCCGCGCAAGCTGTCGCCGCCGAGATCGTGGCTGCCGGCGGGCAAGCTGCCGCCGTTCAATTCGACTTGACGGATGCGGCGGCGACACGCGGGGCGGCGGAGCGATTGCTCGAGGATGGGCCCGTGCAAATCTTGGTGAACAACGCGGGGGTGCACGACGATGCCGCGTTCCCCGGCATGAGCCCCGTCCAATGGCATCGGGTCATCGACCTGTGCGTGAATGGATTTTATAACGTGACCCAGCCGCTCGTTTTGCCGATGATTCGTACGCGCTGGGGCCGGATCATCAGCATCTCGTCCGTCGCCGCGCTCCTCGGCAATCGCGGCCAGGTGAACTACGCCGCCGCGAAGGGAGCGTTGAACGCGGCCACCAAGGCGCTGAGCCTGGAATTGGCGAGCCGCGGCATCACCGTCAACGCCGTAGCGCCGGGCATCATTGCCACCGGCATGGGCGACGCCTTCGACGCCGCGGCCATTGCCGAGTTGGTACCGATGAAGCGCGCCGGAAGCGCCGAGGAGGTGGCGACCTTGGGGAGCTTTCTGGTGTCGGAGGACGCGGGGTATATCACCGGTCAGGTCATTTCGATCAACGGCGGCATGATCTAGCCGAACCGCGCGGATTCGTTTCCCGCCTTATCCGCAGGGTGGACAGCGTTTCCGCGGAAATGCGTGCGCCGGTCAGGCATAGGTATCGAGGGCGCCGGCCGCGGCGCGCGGCATGGCAACGGCGGCGACCGGCGATGCGGCGCTGGATGAGCCGCGGTCGGCGGATGGCGTCCAATCGTAGGGTTGCGGATTGGGGGTCCGCTCCTGAAAGGAGCGCTGCGAGATATTGACGCTGACCTGGTCGAACCCCTGAGCTCCCAGCATTTCCCGCAGTTTCGGCGTGCCCGACTCCAGCGCATCGCGGGTCACGGCACTGTGGCTCGTCATCCAGACTTGCGCATTGCCCGCCTGAACCTCGATTCGCACCTCGATCGGACCGAGCTGCGGCGGGTTCACCTGCAGCTTGGCGCTGGTCAGGTTGTTGTCGACCATCCAGGTCACGCGGTCGGCAAGGCCCTGCCCGAACTCCGGTGTATCCACGCCTGCGCTCACCTTGAGCGTGGGAGCTCGAGAGGCATCAGCCGCACCGGCCGCACCGGCGGAATTGACGCTCAGCTGTCCCGCCGCGGCCCCGTTGCCGGGCGTCGCGGCCATGCCGACTTCGGTCCCGCCCACGGCGTGCTTGTCCGATGCGCCCAGCGCTGCCGGTGGCGCAGGAGACTTGGGGGTGGTGCCGCTGGTTGCCTCGGTGACGGGCCGCGCCTCTGCGGCAGTGGCCGGCGCGACGGTCGGGGTGCCGCCGTCCGGGCCCGCGGGACCCGTACCCGCCAAGGCAGGCTCGATCGGCGCCGGTGCGGTCCCATTGGGCGCCGCCGGGTCGCCGGCGTGCGGCGGACTGACCGACGCGGCGGCGGCACTCGACGCTGGAGCGGCGGACCCGCCGCTATCGGGTGCATTCGGCCCAGACGCGCTCGAATCGGTCGAGGCCAAACCCAGGCTCGTGGCCGTCGTTGCGGTCGCGCCCGGGCTCGCTTCGGCCGAACCGGTTGCCACCCGTATGGGTGCCGCGGGCGCCGGCGCAGCGGCGCCGCCCCGCGCGGCACCCGCAGTCTTGCCGGCGGGTCGTGGCGCCTCGCCAATAGCGGGCGTCGTGGTGGCGCTGCTGGCCATGACGGCGGCCGGATCAATGAGGTTCTGTGCCGAGCTAGCGGGGGGTGCCGAGGGCGGCGGAGGGTTGCCCACGATCGGCGCGGCAGTCGGCGGAGAGGTGTCCGGCGCCGCCGGGATTGCCACCTGTTTGGCAGCGGCCACCATCCCCGCCGGGCGGGCCGTGCTGCCCGAGGCTGGCCCGAGCGCTTGGGTCGACGCCGCTGACGGACTGGCCGGAGCCTCCGCCGATCCTGCCTGCGTGTCAGGTGGCGGATCATTCAGTGAGGCGTTCGGGTTGGCAGCGGCCGGGCTCGGTGCGGCCTCGTTCTGCGCAGCCTCGCCTGCAACGGAGTCACGCAGCGCAGCCTTTCCGGCGCTGACCGGCGATGCCTGTAATGGCACACGCCCGCCCAGCGGCGGCATTGTTAGGGCCGACGTCGAGGATTGTATGGGCGATTGAGGGGCCGATTGAGGCACGGCTACCGGCGATACCGGCGGCGGCGGGGATGGAATCGCTGCCGGCGCGGGGTTGCCGGGGGCCGGCAATTTGCTGCCGCTGATCCTGCTGTCCCGGGATTTGGCCGCCGCGGGCCTGCGGCTCGCAGCGGGTCCTGCGCTGTCAAGTACCGACGCAAAGTTCTGGCCGTCGACCGCCGGGTGAGCGATATCGGCCGCTCCGGCGCCCCCGGTGGGGGCTGTACCGTTTGACTGGGCCACATCGGTGTTGACAGGAATTTGCGAGACGACGGGTATTGCGATCATACCCAGCGGAACAGCAAGCCCCGTGCCAAGCGGCACCGGGGTTGGTTTAGTCGCCGAGCGCCTCGCCCAGCGCAGTGACCTCGACCATCGACTCGCGGATGACGCCGAGAGCTCCCACTTCCGTGAGCCCCAGACGGCCCGCGGCGGGCGAGCCCTGCAGCGCGATGACCAGTTCGTCAGGATTGGCGACATGGGATGCCATCACAATGGCCACGGCGACGATATCGCACAAATCGCCCTGCTCGACGTCGGTCCGGCTGTCGTTGTTCTGCTCGCCAACCGCCTGCGCCATCAATTCCGGGAACTCCCAATTCTCCAAGATTGCCTTGCCGATCGAGGGATGCCAGTCATTGATGATCTGGTGCAGGGTCATGTCTTTGGAGAACAGTTCGGGATGATCGGCGGCCCGCGTCAAGATGAAGAGCTTGCCGATGGCATGCATCATGCCGGCGAGCATGGCCTCATCGGCGTTGATTTTCGTGCATTTGCGGGCCAGCACGAAGGCAAGCGCCGCGACCAGGGTGCTGCGTTCCCAAAGATCTTTCAATATATGCGACAGGCTCGCCAGGTTGTTGCATTTGCGGATCTGCGCCATGGCAAAGGACATCGCGGCATTGCGGACCATGTTGTAGCCGATGCGATTGATCGCGGCACGCAGGTCCGTCACCGAACGCCCGCTGCGGTTGAAGCTCGCGGAATTCGCGATTCGCATCAAGCGGGCGGCGAGCGCGGGCTCCGACCCCACGACCCGGATCACCTGCTCGATCGTGGAGTCCGGATTCGACAGGACGCGCCGCACGCGCACGGTCACGTCCGGAAACGAGGGCAGGTACACCTTGCCGGTGGACAACTCCCCGGCGAGGGTCCGAACAAATTCAAAAGCCCCGCTGGGCGGTGTCGGTTTTGGTTGAGTATCGTTCATACGGTCACAGGCTCATCACGGACAGCGTGCCGCGGCCATACTTGGCGACGCCGATGTCGAAGTCGACACGGCCCTTGGCGCCTCCGACCACCGCCGCAGCATCGGCCGGCAGGGATTTGGCGGGATGGATTTGTGCCAATTTCAGATGCGGCGAAGCGTCCGTCAGCAGCAACCGGGTGCAGATGTTCATGATCTCGTGCAGATTCGCCAGCATGACTTCGGTCAGCTGCTTGGTCTTCGCCGCTTCCTGCGCGATCCCCGGCGGCAGCATGGACAGCGCGCCGGAAGCGTACGCGGCGAATTGCGTATCGCAGCCGCACAAGGCAACCGGCTTGCCGTCGTCGGCGATGAACACGGCGAAATACGCGCCGCCGGCGGGCGTCGTGTCCAGCTTCTGGCCCGGCTTCACGTCGAGGCCGTCGAACAGCATGCCGAGCATGGTCTTGACGCGGGTGCCGTCCGGCAGGGGATACAGTGTCGCCATGGCGGCTACTTGATGTGAGGTCCCAGAATCTCTTTGAAGGATTCGGGAGTGAAGGGTTTGGAGATCAGAAATCGGGCACCGGCGCCGGTGGCGAGTT
>Ga0210394_10005864_pt1 | contig 13591 bp, 12 predicted proteins | sample IncBWC12MmetaG_FD_160121 | JGI IMG/M metagenome (GOLD analysis project Ga0210394, IMG submission 160121) | Forest soil microbial communities from Barre Woods Harvard Forest LTER site, Petersham, Massachusetts, United States - Inc-BW-C-12-M | ecosystem: Environmental > Terrestrial > Soil >...
AGGCGGTAAAACTGTGGAATGTTCCGTCGGGCCGGACCAGGCTCGGTACACGGGTGGTCGGCAAGACAGGAGGACCCGCGGTCAGGTTCAGGTGAATGCCTACTTCCAAGCCTGGCTCCTGGCGCAGGCGAGTCACCGAATCGTGCACGTCGGGAAAATTCACAAGCAACGCTGTGCTGCGGACGATGCCGCGACGAAAAGCTTCCAATATTCCGCGGTCGACGGCAGGCGAAAGGCCGAAATCATCGGCAGTGACAACCAGCTTTGGAGAAGCACCGTTGCGCTTGGTCATTATTTTCGACTCGCGATCTTATCGAACCACGGCATAGCTAAACGCGTCTGGCTCCGCCACCGCTGCCGCTTCGTGAGCAGATGTCTGATCGCTGACTACGAAGCGGGGCCGCCCACGAACTTCTTCCAGGATTCGCGCAATGTACTCACCGCAGATGCCAATCAGCAGGAATAGAATGCCGAAAAGCAACGAAACCAAAACGTACAGCGAGGCCCAACCAGGAACGGCGCGGGTGGTGAACATTTTGACGTATACCGCATCAAGGAGCTGGTAAAAGGCAAACAGGCTGGTCAATAGTCCTGCGCCGGTGGCCAAGCGCAGAGGAACCATGGAGAACGAGGTGATTCCTGTCCACGCGAAGCGCACCATGCGGATGAAATTGTAAGAGGAGCTACCGGCGAATCGTTCCGCGCAATCGTATTCCACATTGGCGCTTCGATAGCCGACCCATTGCGCCAATCCACGCCAAAACAAGCGGGATTCCTTGAGCTTCAGGATCTCATCGACAACCTGGCGGTCGAGCAGCCGGAAGTCGGCCATTCCTTCCTTGAGCGGGACGCCACTGAGGAAAGAGAACACCCGGTAAAACATTTTGGAGGTTAAGCGCTTGGTCCAGGAAAGACCCGGCAATTCCCGGCGTATGGTGTGGACGATTTTGTTGCCTCGCTGCCACTCCCAGACCAGGGATGGAATTACGGACGGAGGATGCTGCAAGTCACCGTCCATGGTGATGACCGCAGAGCCACGCGCTTCGGAAATGCCGGCCAGCAGGGCGTATTGGTGGCCAAAGTTGCGAGAGAGGCGAACGCCTTTGACCCGGTGATCTTTTTCGTGGAGAGCGACGATGCACTCCCAGGTTGCGTCCGGGCTGCCGTCATCCACTAGGATGAGTTCCCAGGTGCACCAGAGCGGCGCCAGATTTTTTACGAGTTCCGTATGCAACTGCTCAAGATTTCCGGCTTCTTTGTAGGCCGGGACCACAATGGACAGCACCGGCGAGCCAGCTGCATTGGGACTATGGAAGGACCTCAGCATCACGTTCTCCGCCATCAGGATTGACCGGTTGCAGCTACATTCGCGTCGCGGAGAAGGAGCTTACAACCTGCGGTAGTGGCGCACGCGAACGGGGTTTCCAATGTCTTATCTGTTTCCCATAACCTCCGAATTATGCATGGTTTAGGGGGTGCAACGAATGGCGCTTCGGTTCCATGGAGGATGGTACTGGGGAAGAGGTTTGGGTGGGTCTGAGGTACTAGAATCGAGCGCAAAGGCCGGTTTTGAGGGTTGCCGGCTCTGAGCGGTCAACTTTTAGGGTGCTGGGGTTTACCTGCAATCGAAGGCGGCTACTTCGATGTTGCGGAATGTGGCGCCTGGCGTCTCGGTACAGCCCTTTTCGAGAAGAATGGCTTGCATGATCCGGGGCTCGTCGACGAAGGTTTGCCAGTGTTCTGGCCGTGTCGTGTAGAGCAGCCAGACTCTCCCAGAGAAGTTGTGCGGAAGCGCTCCTCCGAAATCGCTGCGGACGAGTGGCTCGCTGCTGGTGTCCTGGGTGTTGGGGATTCCGCGGGCGCAGCAGGGCCAGCCGGTGTTGCCGAAATGGGCTGGCGCATCGAGCCACTTGCCCATCCTGGCGTACAACTTGAATGCTTCCGTGGTCGAAGCGTGCACCCAGAGGAAATCGGCGGGCTGAACGTGGGAATGCAGGAAGGAGACCGCGCCGTCCATGTCTTCAATCGGCTGGCGATAACCGCCAAGGTCGCGGCGGCCCGCTTTGATGGTAAAGAGAATCGCGCCGAGTATTACGACACTTAGCAGCGGTCGTATCCAATCGCGCCTGCCTAACAACACGAAGTAGGAGGCGAGCTGCGCACTGGACACCAGCAGCATGATTACGCACGGAAGCAAGAATAAGCTGGTGCGTTCAGTGAACGGGTATAACGTGAACCAATCGCAAACGATGAGGAGCACGCAGGGGAGGAGGCAGAGGACGTGAATCAGCAACCACTTGCGGCGTCCTTTTCGAAAGCGCAGCCAGGCCAGGATCAGGCCGAGCGTAATCAGCGAGACTCCGCCGCCAAGAAGAACTGTTTCTTTCTGGAGGCGGTGTGGAAGCGGGAGATCCGAAAGCAAATCGTACGTTTCCGTTGCCGCCAAGGCAGCGAAGCTGTGGACGTCTTTGTTCTTTTTCGCCCAGGCGAAACGCAAAACTTCCGGTGAGTTCGGCTTCACTAGCAGGGCGTACTCGCCGAACAGAATTCCAGAGGCTATGGCCGTAAGAATTACAATGCGTCCGATGCGACTGGATGCGTTGAATGCAGTTTTGGCGGCGGTTGTTCGCCGATCCGGCGACATCCAAATCATGAAAACGATTCCGGGCAGGAGAAAGGCGATGGCGTAGCCGCAAAGCAATCCCGCGGCTATGGTGGCCACCAACAGCCAAAACCGCCGGTTCGCCGGGGTCTTCAGGTACAAAGCACAGGCCAGCAAGATGGTGGCCGAGGCAGCCAGCTCCGAGCTGTATTGCTTCAATATTCGTGAATAATCGATGGCGACCGGAGAGAGGACGAACAGCGTCCACGCAAGCAGGGCATACTGCCTGGACACGATTTTCGTCGCGAGAAAAAGCATGCTGATTGCGGCCGCGATCCCCATCAGCAAAGGGACCAAGCGCAACACGGTATTGCTGAGTCCGAAAATGGCTACCGCGAACCTGACAAGCAGCAGGAACAGCGGCGGGGACGATTGCAGCCAAGACTCGTAATAAAACATCCCGGCAAGGGATTTTGCGAGGACGGAATTGGCGACCCAGGCTTCGTCCAGCCAAAGACTTCTGGCTATGCCGGCCCACCGCAGCATCGCTCCATAAACGGCCAAACCGATGACGAGGACGTACAAGATGATGGGGCCACGTGCGAGGTAGCCCGTCCAGTAAAACAAGCGGCGCAGGAAGACTTTCATGGTATGACCTCAGCCATAGTATTTTACCCATTCGTGTTACATGCCTTGCCGGTCGTTGGGGATGTCGGACAAGTTACGGTTTCAGGTACAATTCGACAAAACGCTGCCAGCGATGCGTCCTTTTCTTTTTCTCACTGCACACAATCGTAGAAATCAGGGTTCCGTTGGTGCTGAAGGATGGTGCGGCACTGACATATAATTGCGAGACGATGAGCAGCCTGCGCGAAAGCCTGCCTTTACCGGTAAAAAGAGCTGTGTGGGACTTGAAATACCGGATATTCGGTTATCCGCGCCATACTGCCGCAAGCGACGCGCTCGAATACCTGGTCGCGCATCTCTCCAATCGTGCTTCCCTTTTGGAGCTGGGTGCCGGCCGCGGATCACTGTTGCACGGACTGCGTGAAAAAGGCTGGCCAGGATCCTATTGCGGAGTGGACATTTCCAGCAAAGCGGTAGCGGACGCACGCGGGGGTGGTGATCAGCGTGCCAGCTGGATTGTTTCCGACATCGAGGGATTCAGTTCGCCGTTGAAATGGGATGCGATTGCGATGATCGAATCGATTTATTACGTAAAGCTTGACGTTCTTTCCGGGGTGCTGGCCAGGCTCATGGGACTGCTTGAAGACCAGGGGTTTATCCTTCTGCGATTGCATGACCCACAGAAGTTCGAAGGGTATATTCAAAGCATTCAAGGCTGGTATCCACAAACGAAGAAAGTGGGGGATGTCTTGTGGAGCATCCCGAAATAGCAGGCGTCAGAACTGGCTTCGCACCATCTGCTACTCTTTGATGTCATGGGAAATCTTCAAATAATTGAGACTCCATTGCCGGGCGTGCTGGAGTTGCGGCCGAACATATTCCGAGATGCGCGCGGATTTTTCCTGGAAACGTACAGCACCAAGGATTTTGGCGACCTGGGAATTACGGACAATTTTGTTCAAGACAATCACTCCTGGTCGAATAAAGGCGTGCTGCGCGGGCTGCATTATCAATTGCGGTACGCGCAGACGAAACTGTGCCGGGTGGTGCAAGGCGAAGCTCTTGACGTCGCCGTGGACATTCGCCGTGGCTCGCCAACCTTCGGCAAGTGGATGGCATTGCGGCTTTCGGCGGAGCTGCAGAATCAGATCTACATTCCCGCGGGATTTGCGCACGGCTTTCTGGCGCTGACGGAGCCGGTGCAATTCCTTTACAAGTGCACGGAGTTCTATCACGCCGGCGACGAGTTCGGGATTTTATGGAGCGACCCGAGTTTGAAGATTTCCTGGGAGATCGAACGTCCTAATGTTTCCGCAAAAGATTTAAGGTTACCGAAGCTTGATGCGATCCCCTCCGAACATCTGCCGAAATATCCAGGAACATGAAACCCACCATTCTGCTGCTCGGGAAAAACGGACAAGTTGGCGCTGAATTGCTCTCCTCTTTGCCGCTGATAGGAGAAGTTACGGCGCTCGACCGTGAGAAGCTCAATCTCTGCAACCAAGATGATATCCGCAACGCTATTGGGCGAGTGCGCCCACGAATCATCGTGAATGCCGCGGCGTACACGGCGGTCGATCTGGCGGAAAAGGAAGAAGCGCAGGCAAGGAGCGTCAATGCGGAAGCGCCGCGGGTAATGGCGGAGGAAGCAAAGAAGATTGGAGCACTGCTGGTGCACTACTCCACGGACTATGTGTTCGACGGGGCGAAGAACACGCCCTATACGGAGGATGACCCCACGAATCCGCTGAGCGCTTATGGCAGGACAAAGCTTGAGGGAGAAGCCGCGATCCGTGAGTCTGGGGCGGCCCATTTGATCTTTCGTACGGAGTGGGTTTACGGCCGACGCGGCAGGAATTTCCTGTTAACAATCCTGCGGCTGGCTTCGGAGCGGGAAGAGTTGCGAATTGTACGCGACCAGATTGGAGCGCCTACGTGGTGCCGCGAAATCGCGCGTGGCACAGCGGCCGTAATCGCGCGTGCGGCAACGGCAGGAGAAGATTTCCTGTTGAGCCACAGAGGAATTTTTCACATGACGGCGGGCGGGACCACCAGTTGGCATGGATTCGCGGAGGCGATAGTGGCAGAGGCGCGAACCGTTCGCGAGCAGGCGCCGTGGATGACGAAGGCAACCGGCGGGCACGCAATCGTGACGCAGCGGGTAGCGCCGATCACGACACAGGAGTACCCGACCCCGGCCCGGAGGCCGGCCAATTCATTGTTGGCAAATGAGCGGCTATTCAGCGAGTTTGGCGTGCGGCTGCCGGACTGGCGGGTGCAATTGAAAGAAGTATTTGCGGAGACCGAGTGATCCGCGCCGTGGGCCAGTAAGCCAGCGCCACAAGCGTTGATGGACTTGCGAGGGACTATTTACGTTCGCGGCCGGAGGTTGTCGGCGGGTTGATGCGAAAACGCGAAAGCGCTTCGCCGAGGTTTTGCAGGAAGGCCTCGGAATTGTAGACGTCGTTGTCAGGCCTGGAAACTCCGCCAGCCGGCGCCACCGGCTCAATTTCATCGAGCTGGAATTCCCGCGCTATTTCTTCCACCACCTTGGGCTGAATGGGACGCTGCTGATCCACGAAGGAATTCACGAGGGAATGTTCGCAGAGGAGATTCACAACACGGGGAATGCCCATGGAATAGAGGTGCACGGTATCCATGGCGCGTGAAGAAAAAATGGTCTCCCCGGAAGCACCCGCGGTTTTCAGGCGATCGGCGATGTATTCGTGAGTCTGCTCTTTGCTGAGGGGCGTAGTCTTGCAACGAAGCATGATGCGCTGGCGGAGCTGGCGAAGTTGCGGGAGCTTTAATTTTTCCTCGAGTTCCGGCTGGCCCGAAAGCACGATTTGCAGGAGTTTCTCGGTGGAAGTCTCGAGGTTGGTGAGCAGGCGAATTTCTTCCATGACCGGATAGGTCAGGTTTTGCGCTTCGTCAATGATGAGAACGACGGTCTCCCCATTGCGATAGCGATCCAGGAGCCAATGATTGAGCTTCATCAACTGCTGGCTTTTGGATTTGGATTCACAGTGAATATCGAATTCAGCCAGGATGAAATCGATCAACTGGCTGGTGTTCATGCGCGAATTGAACAGGAACGCGGTGCGCGCGCGGCGATGGTGCAGCCAATCGAGAAGGCGATTGATAAGGGTGGTTTTCCCGGTTCCAACCTCGCCTGTAAGCGTGATAAACCCTTTGCGGGTCTGGATGCCGTACATGAGGCCGGTTAGGGCCTCCTCAATTTCCTTGGTCAGGAAAAGAAATCGAGGATCGGGGTTAACGTTGAACGGGTTTTCTTTGAGGCCGAAATAACTTTTGTACATGTCCTGGTTATCTTCCTTGTAAACTCGACTGACGAGCTGTCAGTGGCTACTCGTTGAGTATGTACAAATATACTACCGAAGCAAGAAACCGCATTTCTGCCGGGTTAAGGCAAAATAAACGGCCGGGTGTGCAGCTGGAAATTCACCGTGATGGTGTTATAGAAATTTGACGGATTGCATCCGGTTCCAACGCATCCGGGGTTGCTGCTGGTACCGTAACTTCCGGTATACGCGACGGCCATGTTCATGTACCTGCCGAACGGCCGTGTAGCTCCACCGCCAAAATAATAGCTGTTGTAGGTGGGAACACTGGTGACTCCGGAATTCACGGTACCGTTGTGCGCGAAGCCAAAATTCAGGTTTCCGGACCACAACCGGGTGAGCCTGCGAGTGGCGGTCGCGTTGATCTGATCCAACGAAGAGCCTATGACCACACCGCTTCCGCCGTTGAGCGAATGGACGTAAGTGAGGGCAATGCTTCCATTCTTGAGGCCGTAGTCCAGGCTGGCGTTGAAATAAGCGCTGATTTGTTGCGATTGATTGCCCACCGGGACGCGGAACGTGGTGATCTGTGGACCGGCCATGAGGCGCATCGCCAAACGGCCAGTAATTTTGCGTCCGTAAGCGACACTGGCGGTGTGGTTTCCGAAGGCCTGGGGCACGCCAGGATAGTGGTAAGAACTGAAAGCGTACACAACACCGATGGTATCTTCACGGCTCAAAGCGTAGTTGTAGCCGACTGTGGCGATAACGGAATCCGTATCGATATTGCCGGGGTCCAGAAAATGCAGTATTCCATCGGCTCCCGAAACGGTGATGGAACTGCGCCGCGACAAATAGTAGGTCGCTTGCAATCCACCGAAGTTGCTATAGCGGGGGCCCAATCCGGCGTAAATACTTTGATTCGGAATGTAACCGTTTCCCGCACCCGGCACGACGGGACCGACGCCGCCCACGCCGGGGACGCCGAGATTTGTTCCGCCGCCGAATCCAAAGGACGTTTGGGGAAGATAGGAAAAATTCTCGAAGAGCTGAACCATCCAGCGAGTGCCTCGATAAACGTTGGAAGCCGCAAATTGTTGATACTGGCTGTTACCGTTCGCACTGTTACTGGAAAGGTATGCTCCACCGGAGTAGTTCACGGTGAGAGTATCGCGGCTCCAGGCTTCCAGCAGCGAGACGTTCGCGGCCAAGTAGTTGTCCACATACCAACCGGAAGAATTGGGTTGGCTGTAATTATTAGATTGGATGTTGGCGCCGTATTGGAAGCCCGGTACCCAGTAGCTATGGCGAATTTCCGGAATGCCCAAGGTGGCGTTTTGCATGCCGGTCAACGGCGTGTAGTCGGCCTGAAGCGCATTGGGATCCACCTCGGGATTTTCCTGATTCTCGTCCTGCCCACCCGAAAGTGGGTTGGAACGCGCGGCGGGCTTGGGCTCATCTTGAGGGGTTGGGGGAGGTTCATCCTGCTGCGCGCGAAGCAGCGAGGCGCCGGGAAAAAAAACTGTGGCAAGGAGCATTGTGCCGAACGTCGTTTTGAGCAATTTCATGAGCAATCCTTAAGGAACAACGATGATATCGCCTGGCTGCAGCAAAATATTGTCTTCGGGTCTCTTACCTTTGACGACATCCTTATAGTTAAAAGGATGTTTGACCTGCTTGCCGTTTTCGACGCGAAGGATGTAAATGTCCTTTTGCTTCGCGAATTGCGTGAAGCCGCCGCCGCTGGCAATGGCTTGAAGAGCGGTCATGTTGGGCAGCAGCGGAACCGGACCGTTGTGGGCGATTTCTCCGGTGAGATACACGCGCCGGCTGTTGATCTCCGTTACCGTCACGGTCACCTGCGGGTTGGTGAGGAATTTCATCAGCCCTTCACGAATGTTCGCCGCAAGTTGCATCGCGGTTAGTCCGGCAGCTTGCACATCATTGAGTAACGGCAATGAAATTTTGCCGTCGGGGCGAACCGGAATCGTGCGGGTGATTTCCATTTCCTTCCAAACGTCGATCTTGACGATGTCCTGCGGGCCGATGCGGTATTCGAGGTCGGTAGGCGTCGTCGAAGCCACCCCTCCTTCTTTCGCGGGATCCGGCTTCGAAGCGCTGCTTGATCCCGACTGCGCTGCGGTGTTCTGGGCCCCCACTAATCCGGCAATGAGCAAACTCGCCCACAGCAGGTTTTGTCTGAAATGCATCTTCCTCTGCCTCCCCTGATCCCTCAAGATCATCCCTCAAGATCGCCGTTCAACGAACCAATCTGCTTAATTTTATAAAGTAACGCCTTGTAGCTGATTTGCAGTTCCTGTGCCGCGCGCTTCCTGTTCCATCGCGTACGTTCCAGCGCCTGCATGATCAGTTGCCGTTCGGCTTGCCGCGAGACATCCCGGGAAACCAGCTTCAACGGCTGAGCCGGCCTTCCTTGCCGCAGGAGCCCACTCGCAGGTGTTGCCGACTGGAGGTCCTGCAGTGCCAACTCAACATCGCCGAACGCGACCATTTTCAGGGCTAAGTTTTCGAGTTCTCGAATATTGCCCGGCCAATGATAAGACAGGAGCGTATCGAGCGCCTGCCGATTAACAGACGGAATCCCTCGCTTTGCCGCACCAGAGTGCTTGGTCAGGAAGTACTCCATCAGTATGGGGATATCATCCCTTCTTTGGCGCAGCGGAGGCAAGCGAAGACAAGCTCCGTTCACCTGAAAGTAGAGATCCCGGGAAAAGCGCTCCACAGCTACGTCGTTCTCAAGGGTGCGCAGGCTTGAAGAAAGCAGCCGGCAGGTGCGCCGTTCTTCGGCGTTCGCGCCTTCCGCTTTCATGAGATGGGAATACAGCACGCGCTGAGACGCGAGGTCAAGTTCGTGAAGGTTGTCGAGATACAAAGTCCCCGCACCGGTCGAGCTGGAAACGTGGCGAATGACTTCGGAGGCGTTGTCGAAGACCACGGCGGAATCGGGAGCCGCACAATTGATTTTCTGAAGAGGTGCGTGGTCCCCAAAGGAAAGCCGGTGAATCAGACGCGCATAGGCGTCCTTGCCTACGCCACTCTCGCCTACTATCAAAACGGGAATTTGCGTGCGGGCAATTTCCGAAACGATGCCATTTAAGGACTGCATACCTACGCCTAGGCCGTAGACGAAGGCGTCGGTCAAGGGACCGAGTGTGGTCGAATTGGTATAAGAACGCATAAATACAAAAAAAGACCGCAGACAGACAAGGGTGAAGCACACGGACAGAAGGCTGCGCCGTCGGTACGGCTAAAAGAGGTGCAAGTGCTGTTCCAGAGGCGTGCGGAAGGTCGCCGCATCCACTTGTGGCTTAACGTTATTATTTTGTGACAGTTACGTAGACTTATCCCTCAATGGTTCCAGGACCGATGCCCCGGCTTGGCCCGTCCAAAGTTCCACATAGTGGCAATTACCTGCCCGTTTTTCTCACAGGGCGTAGAGGGTGAAACTCCTTGTATCTTAAAGTAAATACATAACTTATTACCATGCCAGCACGCTTGGACTCCCTCCGAACCGCCGTCCGGGGCATTCAGTACAGGTTTTCACGGATTTCTCATCATCCGGTTGTTGTGATGTCATTGGAATTGGAGTATCGTCTTGGAGCCTCAATGGTCGTCCCCGGCTGAAGGACATACGCCTAGATTGAGATCGAGCACGATGGCGAACACCTGGCAACCTGGACCACTTCCCTCTCGCAGACTTACCTCGCGTGTTGAGACGCCCGATGGAGTTTGGGTGTACTGGCGTTGCGACGGACGCGACGATGTCTCTCCCATACGCGACATGAGCATGGGCGGCATATTCCTGGAGACGCCAAAGCCGCGCACGGTAGGCGCGTCAGTCAATCTGCACTTCCTAATTCAGGAAGGGCAGCTACGCGCGGATGCGACGGTGCGACACGTGAAGAACGGAAATGGCCTGGGATTGAAGTTCACCGCAGTTGCCGAAGAGGACCGGGCTCGCCTTGCAGCGCTCATGACGCGAGTACGAGGCATTGCGAGATCCAGGAACAAGGGTCACCACGAAAGTTGACCGAAAGTAGTTTTGTGCCGTTTTGGTTCTAGACTCGAACCAGAATTGACCGCTCGTCAGGAAGTTTTTGAGGCAAAATCCTGGAGCGACGAGTCGCGATTTTCGTAGTATTTTTGGTAGTACGAACGATAGTCCCCGCCACGAACCCCCGCGAGCCACTTGGTGTTGGTCTTATACCAGTCGATGGTTTGGCGAATTCCTTCGTCCAGTGAGATTCTTGGCGTCCAGCCCAGATGATCCTTCATTTTTTGGCAACTGAGAGCGTAGCGCCGGTCGTGACCAGGACGATCCTTCACGTAAGTCAGCAAAGTTTCCGGCCGATTAGTAAGGCGTAGAAGCCGGCGAGCCATGTCCAGGTTTTCTTCGATGTCCATCCCACCGATGTTGTATGCCTCACCGATGCGGCCGTTGAGCAGAACCGCCAGAATGCCGCGGCAATTGTCCTCGACATGCAACCAATCGCGTTGTTGCTTGCCATCACCGTAAATCGGCAGGGGCTTTTCGTCGAGAGCGTTGGTGATCATCAGCGGAAGAAATTTTTCCGGAAATTGAAATGGGCCGTAGTTGTTGGAAGAACGGGTAATCAGCCCGGGAAAACCGTACGTGCGGACATAAGCGCGAACCAGCAAGTCCGAACTGGCTTTCGAGGCGGAGTAGGGGCTGCTGGGACGAAGCGCGAACTCCTCATCGGAGAAAGCACCCGGCAGAATGTCTCCGTAGACTTCATCGGTGGAGATATGCACGAAGCGCTGAATGTCCAGCTTGCGGGCAATCTGGAGCATGATGAACGTGCCGGTTACGTTGGTCTCGATCACCGGGGCCGGTTCGTAAATGCTGCGGTCCACATGCGATTCCGCGGCAAAATGAACCACAGTATCGCAGCCGCGCATGGCCGCCTCCACAGCGACGTGGTCGCAGATATCGCCGCGAGTGAAACAGTAATTCGGATCCGCCGCCACGGATTCCAGGTTGGCAAGGTTGCCCGCGTAGGTAAGCTTGTCGAAATTGACGACGGCATAGCCCTGGCGAAGGCCGAGCACGTGGCGAATAAAATTCGAGCCGATAAAGCCCGCACCACCAGTAACGAAAATCTTCATCGTGTCACTTCCTTGAGATTAGTCTTTGCGGGCGAAGATGAGCCTGCCATTTTGTTCGCACCGGTCCTGGCGACAAGCTCATTGGCACGAAGCAGCGATTCGAAGGTGCCGGCGTCGGTCCACCAGCCGTCGAGAACCTCGTAGGTCAGCTTGCTTTCTTCGATATAGAAATTATTCACGTCAGTGATTTCCAATTCACCGCGGCCGGATGGTTTCAGACGGCGAATCTTCTGAAAGACGGTGGCATCGTAAAGATAGATCCCGATGACCGCGTAGTTGGATTTCGGATTTTTCGGTTTCTCTTCAATTCCGACCACATGGTCGCCTTTGATCTCGGCGACACCGAAGCGCTGGGCATCGGTGACTTCTTTCAGGAGAATCTTTGCACCCTGCTTCTGTTTTCTGAAATTGTCCACAGCGGCGCAGACGTTGCTCTCAATAATGTTATCGCCCAGGATCACGCAAATGGGTTCGCCTGCGGCAAAAAACTCGGCAAGTCCGAGAGCCTCCGCGATTCCACCCTCGCCTTCCTGGTAGGTGTAGTTCAGATGTTTCAATCCGAACTCGCGCCCGTTGCCCAGCAGGCGCAGAAAATCTCCGGCGTTTTTTCCACCGGTGACGAGGAGAATCTCCTCGATTCCGGCGTTCACCAGCGTTTGAATAGGGTAGTACACCATCGGCTTGTCGAAAATCGGCAGCAGATGCTTATTGGTGACTCGCGTCAGCGGGTTCAAACGGCTGCCGGTTCCTCCGGCCAGCACAACACCTTTCATGGGGTCCTCAATCTCCGACGGCCGATGAGAAGCGGTATCGACGGTCTACTTTTTTGATGCACTCGGAACGATGGTATTTCTTCAAAATGTGCGGCGCCCGGGCTCAGGTAGCGTGGCGCTTGGCGTATTTCTTCTTAATGATATAGGGAAGCATGGCCACTTCCGCAACCGCTGGGAGGGGATCCTTCCATCTGAATACGGATTCCGTTCGCGTGTTGCGCAAGGATTTCCAGTAGGTGCCGAAGCTCAGATAACCCTCGAGCAGGTCGGAAGCCACCACGGACAAATCGGGAAGCAGTCGAAGCCACCCCTTGCCCGCTGGAGCGCGCGACGCAGGAACTTCGATGCCCATTTGGTCGGCGAATAACAGGTACGGAAAATCCACGCCCACTGCTTGACCGAGCCCGTGAAAACCCCAGGCACGCGCATTGACGTCCAAGAGCTTGTTCAGGCCGTCCCGTGGATCCTGTTTGTACTCCACTTCGACGATACCGTAGAAGTTGATGGCACGCAGAAACCGGACGGAGAGTTCTTCGATCTCCGGCAGATCGATGGTTTCGACATATGTGGCGGCACGCCCGAATTCACGGGGATGCTGGCGCATGCGGCGGGCGAGCAACACGGAATGCGGCTGGCCATCCTTAAAGAATGCACAATAGGAAAGCTGCCTGAGGCCGTCGCCGGGAATAATTTCCTGGATCAGAATTTCCTGTACGCTGATGTCTTTCGCGGCGCGTTGATAGAGTTCGTGCAACTGCTCGGGAGTGTCCGCGCGCCAGGCCTTTGCCCCGGTGGCGTAGAAGAAGCGTTCCTTGACGGCCGGTTTAATGGCCAGTGGAAGACGCGGGTAGAGGGCCTTCAACTCGTCTTCGGACTTGACGTTCCACGTGCCGGGAACGGGAATGCCAAGTTCTTCGGCAAGTTTGTAGGTGTTGTTCTTGTCCCAGGCCCAGCGCACGGTTTCCCATGGTGGAGTGGTCACGCGGTAGAACTCCGCGAGGCGATCACGCTGGAGCGCAAAGGCGGCGACCGTTTCGTCACGCGTTGGAAACAAAACCCAGTCCTTCAAGCCAAACTGCCGGCCAACTTCGAGCGTGGAATCCACAACTTTCCGGTCGTCGAGAAGATCGGGGACGCGC
>Ga0210394_10005865_pt1 | contig 13590 bp, 12 predicted proteins | sample IncBWC12MmetaG_FD_160121 | JGI IMG/M metagenome (GOLD analysis project Ga0210394, IMG submission 160121) | Forest soil microbial communities from Barre Woods Harvard Forest LTER site, Petersham, Massachusetts, United States - Inc-BW-C-12-M | ecosystem: Environmental > Terrestrial > Soil >...
CGAAGGATGTGCTGTCGGCGATGGAGAAGCAAATGCGCGCCGAGCGCGAGAAGCGCGCCGTCGTGTTGACATCCGAGGGCGAGCGGGACGCGAAGATCAACGCCGCCGAAGGCGACAAGCAGCGCGTGATCAAGCAATCCGAGGCCAACAAGCAGCAGCAGATCAACGAGGCAGAGGGCCAGGCGCAGGCCATTCTCGCGGTCGCCACGGCAACCGCCGAGGGCTTGCGGCAGGTGGGCATCGCACTCTCGGACCGGGGCGGTATCGAGGCCATGCAGCTGCGCATCGGCGAGGAATACGTGAAGCAGTTCGGCAAGCTGGCGCAGAGCGGAACCACCCTCGTGGTGCCGGCAAACCTGACGGATCTTGCCGCCATCGTGACCATGGCGACCAGCATCGCGCGCAAGCCGCCCGCGGGCGCGCCGCCGCCCATCGCCAAGAGTTAATCGTTTAGATGGCTGAGAGTCGCGGCGCCCAGTCGATTGGGTTTGTTGAATTCGTGCTGCTCGCCGCGGCGACGATGTCGACGCAGGCGTTTGCCATCGACGCCATGCTGCCGGCTTTCCCGACCATCGTGCGGGCATTGCACGTCGCCGATCCGAATCACGGCCAATGGATCGTTACGGCGTACATGACCGGCTTGGGAGTCGGGCAGCTGTTCTGGGGCGCAATTTCCGATCGTTTCGGCCGGCGGCCGATTTTGTTCGGCGGCCTCACCCTGTACGTGGTCGCGGCGCTGGTGTGCAGTTTCACCGGCAGTTTCACGGCGCTGCTCGCCTGGCGCTTCGTGCACGGCCTCGCAGCCGCTTGCGTCACCGTGACGCGCTCGGTGATTCGCGATTTATATTCCGGGCGGCAAATGGCGCGCGTCATGTCGCTGACCTTCGTGGTGTTCTTGATGATTCCCATCATCGCGCCGAGCGTAGGGCAGCTGATTCTGCTCATCGCTCCGTGGCGATATATTTTCGTGATCTTCGCCGCATTCGCCGCGATCGTCGCGTTGTGGGGATTTTTGCGGCTGCCGGAAACGCTGCACCCGGAATATCGCCTGACCCTGACTCGAAGCCACATCAGCGGCGCGGCGCGGCTGGTGCTCGGCAACCGAACCTCGATTTGCTACACGCTGGCCATGATGGTGATGTTCGGCACCATCATGGCCTACGTCGGCATGGTGCAGCAGATTTTTTCCGAGGTGTTCCACCGCGCCAGCCTGATGCCCAGCATGTTTGCACTGTGCGCCGTTTTCATGGGCATGGCGGCGTTCCTGAATTCGCGCATCGTGGAACGATTGGGCATGCGTCGCATTTCGCACACCGCGCTGCTGGCGTTCATCGCGATTACCGGGCTGCACGTCGTCATCGCCGCCGTGGGACTCGAACAGCTGTGGACATTCGTGATTTTCCAGTCGGCGACCATGGCCTGTTTCAGTTTGTCGGTATCGAATTTCGGCGCCATGGCGATGGAGCCGGTGGGGTCGGTTGCAGGGATCGCCGCCTCTTTGCAAGGGTTCGTGTCCACCTTCAGCGGCGCATTGGTGGGAGCTTTCATCGGCAGGCTGTTCAATGGAACCACCGTGCCGCTGGCTGCCGGCGGCCTGTGCTGCGGACTGGCAAGTCTCCTGTTCGTTCTGCTTGCGGAGAAGGGCCGGCTGTTCCAGGCGCATCACACGGGCAGCAAAGCGGCCATTTTGAGCCGTGCGCGCGTCGAAGGCGCGGGGCTGCACTAGGAGGTAGACTCCTATCGATGGCAATAAGAACGGTCTCGGCAAGCCGCTACGTGACCCCCTTGCGCGAAGGCGGGTCGTTGCCCGCCATCGTTGAAGCATCGGATGATGGTCTGTACGTGCTCAAGTTTCGCGGCGCCGGGCAAGGACCGAAGGCGCTGATCGCGGAATTGGTGGCCGGGGAAATCGGCCGGCTCCTCGGCCTGCAGGTGCCGGAGATCGTATTCATGCAGCTGCCGCCCGACCTCGCGCGTACCGAACCGGATGCGGAAATTCAAAGCCTCATTCGCGCCAGCGCCGGATTGAATCTCGCCTTGGACTATCTGCCGGGGTCGGTTACCTTCGAGCCGCTGATGTATCAGCCGGATCCAAAGCTGGCGTCCGCCATCGTCTGGTTCGATGCCCTGGTCTGCAACGTCGATCGGACCGCGCGCAACGTCAACATGTTGATGTGGCATCGCCGCCTTTGGCTCATCGATCACGGCGCCGCGCTATATTTTCACCATGCCTGGAGCAACCGCGATCAGCCGGCGCTGACGCCGTTCGCGCGGATCAAGGATCACGTATTGTTGAAGTTTGCGAGCATGATCGAGGATGTCGACGCCGAGCTGGCGGCACGGCTTCCGGCCATCCGAATCGCCGAGATCATCGAGCTGATCCCGGACGCCTGGCTGCCGAGCGATCCGGGCTTCGACAGCAAGGCACAGCAGCGCGAAGCATATCTGGAGTTCTTCAATCTGCGGCTGCGCTCTTCGCGGCTGTTTGTGCAGGAGGCCGTCCATGCGCGATCTTCGCACCTATGACTACGCGGTAGTGCGGGTCGTACCGCGCGTCGAGCGCGGCGAATTCGTGAACGCCGGAATCATTCTTTCCTGCGATGTCGAGCGGATACTCGAGTCGGCGATCGAACTCGACGAGAACGCGCTGCTGGCGCTCGATTCGCGGGTGGACCTCGAGCTGGTCAAAAGTTCGCTGGCCGCGATACCGAAGATCTGCGCGGGTGGAGAGGGTGCCGGGGAGATCGGCAGGCTTTCCGCGCGCGAGCGTTTTCATTGGCTGGTGGCCCCGAAGAGCACCATAGTGCAAACCTCGCCGGTGCATACCGGGCAGTGCGCCGATCCTGCCGTGGCGCTGCAACATCTGATGCAAACCATGGTGCGGCGCTGACTTTCGGAAAAATTCTACGTGCTGAAAAAAGCGTTCAGATCTTTGCCGGAAGCCGCTTCGCTGAATCCATCGAATTTGCCCTGCTCGATGATGAGTTGCGCCGCGCGCATGAATCCGCCCCATGCCGAGCGGGCGAGTGCGCCGCCGACACTGATGCGCCGCACGCCGAGTCCGGCCAGTTGAGCCACAGTGAGATCCGCGCCGAAACCCACGAGTAGATTGAGCGGCTTCGGCGCCACGGCAGCGACCGCAGCACGGATGTGCTCCGCGCTGCGAAGACCGGGGGCATACAGGCAGTCGGCGCCCGCACTTGCATAGGCCTTGAGCCGCGCTATGGTGAGTTCAATGTCGGCCTGCCCATGCAGGAAACCTTCGGCACGGCCGACCAGCAAGGTATCGCCGCCGGCCCTGTCGATTGCCTTGCGCGCCGCGCGCAGCCGCTCGACGGCGATATCGATTTCATACAACGGTTTGGATGGATCGCCGGTGGAATCCTCGATGGACAATCCCGCAACGCCGGTTTCCACGGCCAGCCGCACACTGTCCCCCACCCCGGCGGCGTCGGGCGCGAAACCACTTTCGAAGTCCGCATTGATGGGCAGATCCGTCGCTTCGACCATCTCGGTCAGATGATCGAGCACCCGATCTCGGGACATGCCGCCGTCTTTATGGCCGTGCGACCAAGCGAAGCCGGAGCTCGTGGTGGCAAGCGCCTTGAAGCCGATGCGCTGCAGATAGCGGGCGCTGCCCACATCCCAGGGATTGGGAATGACGAAGCAGCCGCCATCGTGCAAGCGATGAAATGCGCGGCGTTTGTCGGCGATGCTGGGACGGACATGCGGCATTGCTAAGCTCCTGCGGGTGTTGCTGCAGTATCGACTCGCGCGCGAAACAAGACAACCAGGAAGATATACAAAGCCGCGCGCCGCGTTGTACCTTATCAGCGCGATTCGCCGACCGGGCGTTTTGCGCCTGATTCAATCACCGAGAATATCAATGAAAGAAATCATCCCGGCTTGTTTGCTCGCGTGCCTGGCGGCACCGGCCGTTGCGCAAAACGTCGATGGCCTGGTGAGCAGCCAGCTTGCCGGGCTGGTCAGCACCTACGAGGGCATACACGCGCACCCGGAATTATCGCATCATGAAGAACACACCGCAGCGCTGCTGGCGGCCGAGCTGCGAAAGTCCGGCTACACCGTAACCGAGCGGGTGGGAAAATATCCGGACGGCACTCAGGCGTACGGGGTCGTCGCCATACTGCAAAATGGACCGGGGCAGAAGCTGCTGATTCGTACCGACATGGACGCGCTGCCCATCGTCGAGGAAACGGGGGTGTCGTATGCCAGTCACGTCAAGAGCAAGAATGCGGCCGGTCAGGACGTGGGGGTGATGCACGCCTGTGGGCACGATGTGCATGTGACCACGATGATCGGCACGGCGCGCGTAATCGCGGCGACAAAGTCGAAGTGGCACGGCACGGTCATGCTCATCGGCCAGCCCTCGGAGGAGACCATCGACGGGGCCAAGGCGATGCTGGCCGACCATTTGTACGAGCGCTTTGGCACGCCGGATCTGGCGATTGCACTGCACGACACCAATGCACGCGCCGCGGGCACCGTATCGCTCACCAGCGGCCCGTCTCTGGCCGGCTCGACGTCCGTCGATGTGTTGATCCGGGGAATCGGCGGCCATGGCGCCGAACCGCAGGCCGGCAAGGACCCGATCGTCATGGCGGGCGAGTTCATCGTGCAGCTGCAAACCATAGTCAGCCGCCAGGAGAATCCGCGCGATCCTGCGGTCGTGACGATCGGCGACATTCACGGCGGCACCAAACGCAACATCATTCCCTATGAAGTCAAGCTGGAGATTACGGCTCGCACCTTCAGCGATAGGTCCCGGCAAATCGTCGTCGACGGCATCCGCCGCACGGCCCAGGGTGTCGCGCTGTCCGCCGGCGTTCCAGATAATTTGGCGCCCATCGTCACGGTGCTCGACGCCGAATCCACGCCGGTGATGTACAACGACCCGGCGCTGGCGGCGCGCATCAAGATCGCCCTCATCGATACGCTGGGCGCGAACAATGTGTTCGACGATGGCCCGGCCATGGCGAGCGAGGATTTCGGGGTGTTCGGGCTCGAGGGCCATCGAATTCCGACGGTGATGTTCGGCTTGGGCGCGATGGATCCCAGCAAGCTCGCGGAGGCTCAGAGAGCTGGAAAATCGCTGCCGGGGCCCCACACCAGCTTGTTTCAGCCCATACCCGAGCCGACGCTGCGCACCGGCGTCACCGCCATGTCTTCGGTCGCGATCGCTTTGCTGCAGTAGCCCAATCCCTTAGGTGCGCGGGCTCTCGCGCTCGATGGCGCGATAGCCGATATCGAGGCGGTACTGCACCAAGTTCCAGTGAATGGCATGCACCAGTGCGTAGGCTTGAAGTTGCGCGGCGCCGACGCTGTCGCCCAAGCCCACAGCGCACAGCACTCGGCCGCCCGCCGTGACAGTTTGCCGGTCTTCGGCGCGCGTGCCGGCGTGGAATACTTTTCCCGGCAGCCCGGCAGCAATGTCGAGGCCGCTGATTGGATCGCCCGTTCGATACGCGTTGGGGTAGCCGCCAGCCGCCATCACCACACCGAGCGCGGCGCGCGTGTCCCAGCGAACCTCGTGCCGCTCCAAGGTGCCGTCGAGCGCCGCCTCGCACAGGCTGGGAAGATCGCTTTGCAGCCGCATCAATATCGGCTGCGTTTCCGGGTCGCCCAATCGGCAGTTAAATTCCAGTACGTTGGGCGTGCCGTCGTCGGCAATCATCAATCCGGCGTACAGAAATCCGCGGTAGGGATTGCCGTCGCTGCGCAAGCCCTTCAAGGTGGGTTCGATCACATCGCGCATGATGCGCTGGTGCAACTGCGCGCTGACGATGGGCGCCGGCGAATACGCTCCCATGCCGCCGGTGTTGGGCCCCAGGTCGCCGTCGTCGCGCCGCTTGTGGTCCTGCGAGGTCGCCAATGCAATCACTTGCTGGTCGCTCGCCACCACGATGAAGCTGACTTCTTCGCCGGTCAGGAATTCCTCGACCACGATGGTCTGGCCGGCGGCGCCGAAACTGCCGCCGAGCATTGCTGCGGCGGCCGCAACGGCGGACTCGTGCGTGTCGCAAATCACCACGCCTTTGCCGGCGGCCAACCCATCCGCCTTGACGACCAGCGGCAACCGCTGCGCTCGCACATAATCCGCATCGAAATTCGCAGCGCTGAATGCGGCAAAGCTTGCCGTCGGAATCCCGTGCCGTGTGAGGAAATTCTTGGTGAATGCCTTCGATCCCTCGAGGCGTGCCGCCGCTCGCGAGGGTCCGAAGCAGCGCCGATTGACGGCGGCAAAGCGATCGACGATGCCGGCGACCAGGGGACCCTCGGGACCAATGATGGTCAGCTCGATATCTTCGCGGATCGCAAATTCGAGCAGCGCGTCCATGTCATCGGCCGCGATGCCGATATTGCTCACGTTGGGTTCCTGCGCGGTGCCCGCGTTGCCCGGCGCCACGTAAACATGCTGCACGCGCTGCGACTGCGCGCATTTCCACGCAAGCGCGTGCTCGCGGCCGCCGCCGCCGACAATCAGAACTCGCATAGCAAAGCCTCTAGTGGCGGAAGTGACGCATCCCGGTGAACACCATGGCGATGCCATGTTCGTCGGCTGCGGCGATGACTTCCGCATCGCGGCGCGAGCCGCCCGGCTGGATGATGGATTTGATCCCGAACTCGGCGAGCGCATCGAGACCGTCGCGAAAGGGGAAGAATGCGTCGGAAGCAATGGCGGCTGACTCCAAACTGAGGTTCTCCTGCGAGGCCTTCAGCGCAGCGATCTTGCTGCTGATCACGCGGCTCATCTGGCCGGCCCCAATGCCCAGCGTGGCCCGCTCCTTGACCGCCACAATGGCATTCGACTTAACATATTTCGCAACGCGCCAGGCAAAAATCAAATCGTCGAGTTCCGCGAGCGTCGGCGGCCGCTTCGTGACCGTGCGCAATTCCTGGGCCCGCACCGCGCCGGTGTCGCGTGTTTGCACCAAGAGACCTCCGGCAACGCTTCTGTACTCGAGCAATTGCGTGACCGGTCGCGAGAGATCGCCCACGATGAGCACGCGCACGTTATCTCTGGGCGAGAGGATCTTCCTGGCCTCATCGGTGATGCCCGGCGCCAGAATGACCTCGACGAACTGCCGCTCCACAATCGCGCTCGCCGTCGCACCGTCGAGTTCGCGATTGAAAGCGATGATGCCGCCGTAGGCGGAGGTCGGGTCGGTGCGATAGGCGCGCACATAGGCTTCGCAGAGCGTACTGCAGCGTGCCGCGCCGCAGGGGTTGGCATGCTTGACGATGACGCACGCCGCCGAATCCAACTGCCGCACGCATTCCAGCGCGGCGTCGCTGTCCGCAATATTGTTAAATGAGAGCTCTCGGCCCTGGATTTGCCTGGCCTGCGTCACGGATGTGCCGATGGCGCGCGGGTCGGTATAGAACGCCGCTTGCTGATGCGGATTTTCCCCGTAGCGCAAGTCCAGATGCTTGCGAAACGACAAATTCAAATCGTCGGCAAAGGTAGGCGTTCCACCGCCGATGGCGCCGGTGAAATAAGCGGACACCATGGCATCGTACTGTGCCGTGTGCGCGAACGCCTTGGCGGCGAGCTTCTGTCGCATCGCGACATTCGTGGCGCCTTGATTGGCTGCCAATTCATCGAGCAGTGCGCGGTAATCGCCGGGATCGACCACCACGGTGACGAATGCATGGTTTTTAGCCGCGGCGCGCACCATGGCGGGACCGCCGATATCGATATTGTCGACCGCATCCTCATAGCTGCAGTCGGGCCGGCTCACGGTGGCGGCAAATGGATAAAGATTCACCGCCAATAGATCTATGGGATCGATGGCATGTTCGCGCATCACCGCCTCATCGCGTCCGCGCCTGCCCAGCAGGCCGCCGTGGATCTTCGGGTGCAGGGTCTTTACCCGTCCGTCCATGATTTCCGGAAATCCCGTGTGTGCGGCGACTTCCTTGACCGTGATGCCGTGGTTGGTGAGCAGGTTCGCGGTGCCGCCGGTCGACAGCAGCTCAATGCCGCGTTCCTTTAGTTCGCGTGCGAATTCGACGATGCCGGTTTTGTCGGAAACGCTGAGCAACGCACGACGTACGGGCGTGAGCACCAATCTACTCGCCGATGCCGAACTCTTTGAGTTTCTTGCGCAACGTGCCGCGATTGATCCCGAGTATCGTCGCCGCTCTGCTCTGGTTGCCCTGAACGTGGCCCATTACCGCCTTGAACAGCGGCTCTTCCACCTCGCGCATGACCAGATCGTACAAGCGCGCCGGTTTATGGCCGTTGAGCGTTTCGAAGTAGCATTGTAAGGCCTCTTCGGCCTGCGAGCGCAGCGGCACACCCTTGCCGTTGACCTTCAGATCGCGGCCGTTGAATACGGGCGCGATCTCTTTACGTGTTTTCGATTTCTTTTTTGCGACCATGGCCTTAACTCAAGTCTCCCGCTGATCATCGTTATTGTCCAAATTCGCGCCTACGCAGCGCGATCCATGCCGGTATCGTAATGCTGCAGCAGCGTGGCCAGTTGCTCCTCAGGCGTCTCGATCTGTACGAGACGATTCCTCAAGTCCTCCTGTCCAGGTTGCTGCCGAAAATACCAACTCAAGTGTTTACGCGCCACTCGAACACCGGTTTGATCGCCGTAGAAGGCATACAGTTCTTCGAGGTGGGCGCGCATAATATCACGGACTTTTTCCAGTGCTAGCACGGCGCGATTTTCGCCCGTCGCGAGAAAAAAATTGACTTCATCAAAAATCCATGGCCGGCCTTGGGCGGCCCTGCCTATCATGATGCCGTCGCATCCGGTGTAGTCGAGAATTTGTCGCGCACGCAGTGCAGAATCGATGTCTCCATTTGCAAACACGGGAATCCTCACAGCGGCCTTGATGGCCGCCACCGTGTCGTGTTCAGCATATCCCTGATACATATCGGTGCGCGTGCGACCGTGAATTGCGAGTGCCTGAATGCCGCAGTCCGCGGCGATTTTAGCGATGCGCACGCCATTCTTGTGGTGCGGATCCCAACCGGTGCGCGTTTTCAGCGTGACCGGCGCGGCAACGGCGCGCACCACGCTGTGCAAAATACGCGCGACCAACGGCTCATCCTGCAGCAGCGCGGACCCGGCCAATCGATTACACACTTTTTTCGCGGGACAGCCCATATTGATGTCGATGATTTGCGCGCCGGCATCGACGTTGCGCTGTGCGGCATCCGCCATCATCGACGGATCGAAACCGGCAATCTGCACCACGCGGGGGCAGGGTTCGCCGCTATGGTCCATGCGGCGACGCGATTTCGGCGTGTCCCACAGGCGCACATCGGCGCTGAGCATTTCAGATGCGGCGAGGCCGGCTCCGAAGCGGCGGCACAGAATGCGAAACGGACGGTCTGTGACGCCCGCCATGGGCGCCAGCACCACGTTGGACGGCAACGCATAGGGGCCGATTTTGACCGTCATCGTTTGGCCTGCGCCACCGCATCATTGGCACATGAAATCTTTTTATCAGCGCCGCGCAGACACACGTCGATCTCGAAGCCCTCCGCGCTTTTGCCCGGATCCAGGATGTCCATGATGGCGTCGACACGTTCGCCGGGAGCGAGCAGCCGTGCGATCGGCTTGCCCAGGTATTCGGCGGGCTCGAAATCGCGCGAGCCGATGGTGCCGCCGAAGCGATTGGCCAGGCTTACTCGCAGCAGCGGATAGGGTTCCAGCTGCGGCGCGGCATTCAAGATACTGACCCGCACCCGCAAGGTTCCATCCGCGGCAGGATCGCCGGTCACTCCCCACTGCCTGAGCTGGTACGCGGAGAAATTCGCAGGCTGCGGGACCGGAGCGCCCAAGCCGGAGTAGACGGTGCGCAGAGCGGCGCCGAGCGGAGCCACATTGCCGAGCCACTCGCGATTTTGGTGAACGACCTGCCCGATCAGCAGCAGCGCCGAAGCAAGCGCGGCCGAGAGCCAGCCGATGAACGCGCGGGGCGTCGTTGGTCGCGGCGGAAAGTACAGCGGCTCCTCCGCTTCCAGCTCCTCCGGCTGCAATCCCAACAGCATTTCACGGCGTATTTCTTCAGGCACTTCGAAGCCGTTGGGGGGAGCTGCGCGATCCGCGCTTCGACGCTCGATCGCTCCCAAGTGCACCGCCGGCTGCGGCGCCGTTTCCATGCCTGATCGCGAGGTTGCCGCTGGTGGAACGGGCGGCGTCGCCGGCTGCGGCGTTTTGTCGGCGCTTGATCGCGAAGTGACTACTGGTGCATCGGGCGGCTTCGCCGGCTGCGGCGTTTTTTCGGCGCCTGATCGCGAGGTGACCACGGGTGCATCAGGCGGGCGCGGCGGCTGGGGTGTCTTTTCGGCGCCTGATCGCGAGGTGACCACGGGTGTACTGAGCGGCGGCCTGCGTTGCCGTGCTTTGGATTCGACAAATATCCGATCCAACTCCCCTGGCGGCAGCGTGAATTCCATCGAGGTGTCGTCGGAGGGTTCCTCAGTGTCCGCCGCGGTGCCCGAGGCCCCGTCATTCTTCAATTCATCGTCGCTCCATTCGAGTATCTCCAGCCGCGCGACCTCAACCCCGGAGGGCGTTGTATTTTCAGGTTCCTTGACCGTTTCCCGTGAAACCTGCGGCGGCGCCGGGGATTCCAAAATACTGTCGGCGCGCACTTCCAAATCGATTTCCGATTCGGTCGGCGCAAAAGCGCCGGGATCCTCGGCCAGGCGTGCCAAGGCATTGAAGACTTCGCCGCACTTGCCGCAGCGCACTTGTCCCCCCGCCGCGCGCAACACATCGGCGGACAATTTGAAGACCGTTTCGCATTTTGAACATTGCGTAAACAAGGCTAGAGCACTCTCCGGGCGTAGATGCAGCACCACTCATCCCGCTCAATGACCCGCACCATATCAAAACCCGCTGCGTATGCCGCCTTTACCGCGTGGGCCTGCGCCTTCATCAGTCCCGACAGCACGATGCGGCCCCCCGGTTCGCAGGCGGTGGTGAGTGTCGGCGCCAATTCGATCAACGGTCCGGCCAGGATATTGGCCAGCACACAATAAGCAGCCGTCAAACCAGTCTCGATGCCTTGCACCGTGATGTTCGCGGACACGCCATTGCGGATCGCGTTGTCGCGCGTCGCCAGCAACGCCTGTTGGTCCAAATCGACCGCCACCACCCGTGCCGCCCCAAGCTTCAGAGCCGCCAAGCCTAAGATGCCGGACCCGCAGCCGTAATCAATCACGGAGCGGCCCGACAGGGGCAGGGAATCGAGTATTTGCAGGCACAGCGCGGTGGTGGGGTGCGTGCCGGTGCCGAAAGCAAGTCCCGGGTCGAGGCGCACCACTGCCGCGTCGGGGTCCTGCGGAGGATCTGCGGCGCAGGGGACAACCCACAGCCGCCGGCCGAAGCGCATGGGTTTCCAGTCTTTGAGCCAGGCGCGCTCCCACACTTGGGTCGGAACGGCACGGACCCGCGCGGACGCCGTGACATGCGGTCCCAAACTGCTGCTGAGACGATCGAGCTTCAATAGCGCATCGCGCGCCATGCTGCCCGATTCTTCGAACAAGGCGCGCACCAGCGTATCGCTCCACAGCTTGAATTCGCCGGGCTTGGGCTCCAGCACCGGCTCGTCAGCGCGATCGACGAAGGTAATCGAACCGGCACCGATCTCGAGCAGCGCCGCCTCAACTTCGCTTAAGTTCAGGGCCGCCAGTGGGAATTCGATTTCATAAAAGCTCATCGCTGAAGTATGCACCTGCGTACGCCGCGCACTGAAGGCAGCGCTGAGCACCGGATTACTTGAGCCCTAAGCGCCGCTCGAGATAGTGGATGTCCGTGCCGCCCTGGCGAAAAGCGGAGTGATTGAAAATCTCCTGATGCAGCGGGATATTGGTCTTGATGCCCTCGACCACCATTTCCGCCAACGCGTTGCGCATGCGCGCAATCGCAGTGTCGCGCGTATCGCCGTATGCGATGACCTTGCCGATCATGGAGTCGTAAAAGGGCGGGACGTTGTAGCCCGTGTAAACATGGCTGTCGACCCGAATGCCCGGGCCGCCGGGCGAGTGCCACAGCCGGATCGGCCCCGGCGATGGCGTGAAATCCTTGGGGTCTTCGGCGTTGATGCGGCACTCCACCGCGTGGCCGCGTATCTGAATGTCGGTTTGGCCATAGGGCAGCGGCTCGCCCGCCGCAATCAGCAGCTGCGCCTTGATGATGTCGATGCCGGTGACCAACTCGGTGACCGGGTGTTCGACTTGAACACGCGTGTTCATCTCGATGAAGTAGAATTCGTTGTCCTGGTAGAGAAACTCGAGCGTGCCCGCGTTGCGGTAGCCCAAGTCGCGGCAGGCCTTGGCGCAGCGCTCGCCCATGGTCTTGCGCTGTTTGGGTGAGAGCCCGGGCGCCGGCGCCTCTTCGATGACCTTCTGATGGCGGCGCTGCATGGAGCAGTCGCGCTCGCCCAAGTGCACCACATTGCCGTAATTGTCGGCCAGAACTTGAAACTCGATGTGGCGCGGCTTTTCGAGAAACTTCTCCATGTAGACTTGATCGTTGCCGAAGGCGGCAAGCGCCTCGGCCTGCGTCACGCCGATGGCGTTCAATAAGGATGCGTCGGTATGCACCACCCGCATGCCGCGGCCGCCGCCGCCCCCCGATGCCTTGATGATCACCGGATAGCCGATGTCCTTGGCGATACGGAAATTCACATCCGCGTCCTTGCCCAGCGGGCCGTCCGATCCCGGCACACAGGGAACGCCTGCGGCCTTCATCTGCTTGATGGCGGACACCTTGTCGCCGAGCAGGCGGATCGTTTCCGCTCTGGGCCCCACGAAGATGAAGCCGCTTTTTTCGACCCGCTCGGCGAAATCGGCGTTTTCGGCCAGGAAGCCGTAACCCGGATGAATCGCAACCGAATCGGTAACCTCGGCCGCACTGATGATAGCCGGCATATTGAGGTATGACAGCGACGATTGCGGCGGACCGATGCACACGGTCTCGTCCGCCAGCAGCACGTGCTTGGTATTGAAATCGGCTGTGGAATGCACCGCCACGGTCTTTATGCCGAGTTCGCGGCAGGCGCGCAGAATGCGTAGAGCGATCTCGCCGCGATTAGCGATGACGACTTTTTCGATCATCGCAGTTATTCGATGATGAACAGCGGTTGGCCGAATTCGACCGGTTCACCGTTCTTCGCCAGTATCGCCGTCACCCGACCTGCCTTATCGGATTCTATTTGGTTCATCATCTTCATCGCTTCGATAATGCAAAGTATCTGACCGATTTTGATTTCGCTGCCGATCTCGACGAAGGGTTTGGCGCCGGGGGAGGCCGTGGAATAGAACGTGCCGACCATCGGCGAAGTGACGGTGTGCTCATCGATACGGGGTGCGTGCTCGCCGGCAGCCGTGGCCGGCGCGGCTGCGGCGACCGGGGCCGCGTGAACCGCCGGAACGGCTTGCGCGAAATGGGTCTGCACGCCCAATCGCGGGTGGCGGCTGATGCGTACGGATTCCTCGCCTTCCGATATCTCGAGTTCCGAGATACCGGACTCCTCGAGCAGCTCGATCAATTTCTTTACCTTGCGAATATCCATCCGCGGACCCCCTTCGACGATCGT
>Ga0210394_10005866_pt1 | contig 13589 bp, 14 predicted proteins | sample IncBWC12MmetaG_FD_160121 | JGI IMG/M metagenome (GOLD analysis project Ga0210394, IMG submission 160121) | Forest soil microbial communities from Barre Woods Harvard Forest LTER site, Petersham, Massachusetts, United States - Inc-BW-C-12-M | ecosystem: Environmental > Terrestrial > Soil >...
TGGCGATCCCGCCATTTGCCGCCTTGCAAATGAACGGCGGCCAGCTTGAGAAGATCTGAGGTTTTGCAACTCAATCCGTTGCCGCCGGGATTTATGCCCTCGGGCGATACATCCCAGGCGATTCCTTCGATCTGAAGTGGCTCAAAAAACCGCGGCTTGAGATATTCATGCGTCGTTTGCCCGGTCGTCTTTTGAACAATCGCCGAGAGCATGTACGACGGTGCGCTGCTGTAGAGGAACGTCGTTCCCGGAGGATCAGGAATGGGAAGTTCGAAGAACTTCTTGATCCAACTTGTCTGGTAGGGCCGCCATTGTTTCCCGGAGACCGTTACTCGCGCCCCTATCCGCATCGTCGCCAAGTCCCGGACAGTCATTGCAGCCAGATGCTCACTGACGTTTGTCGGCAAGTGCTCCGGAAAAAATGACACGACCTTGTCGCTTAGAGAAAATCTCCCTTCACCGATCGCTATTCCCACGGCGGTCGCGGTGACGCTTTTGGTAAGCGAATGTTGCATGTGCAGCAGTTCGGGTCGGTACGGACTCCACCAGCCTTCCGCGATCACCCCGCCTCGCCGGTAGATCATCAAGCTGTGCAGTTCTCCGCCGGAGGACTCCATCGCCGACACGAAATCAAGAATGGCTGATGGATTGGCCCCCACAGCCTCCGGTCTTTTACGTGGTATTCCGTCACCAGGGGTGTTGGTCTGCGTCCAGCCGCGACGGGTGCCGAGCATCAACAAACCAGCGAGACCACCTGCCCCAAAGGCCCGTCGGGTAAGTCTGGATTTATAGAACATGATTTCCCCCTCGATATGAAAAACTGTATGCACGTGGTCATGTGTTGTCAATCTAGACGCCAGTCATCAATATATGTAGACGCATTTGCGGCCATCAGACTGTGAAGTCTGCGGGCTCAAGAATTGAGGAAGGGGGTAGAGGCGTGATCAACGAGTCAGGCGATGACCATCGAACCAAGTGGGTGCGCGGAAGTGAAGCGCACGATCAAATCAATCGTTGGCCCGTAAAGGCTTTTCTAACAGGGTTACTGGTCGACTCGGCGCGTGATGACCGTCGCATCGGCGATCGTGACAACGGCAATCTAAATGTCGTTGAGGCCGAGGTACTCGTTTGTCCGCAACCTTACGATGCCTTGCTGGTCTAGCGAGTACTATGCAGCTCGGGGCGAATCATCCTTCGGATAGAGGTTGCGTTAGTGGCTTCCTCGGAAGCTGACCCGTGTACCTTTCGGGCCAACGCATCGCCTCTCCAGCCTGGAACTGCTCGATTGAATGCGCAATCCACCCGACCGCTCTGCCCAGCGGAAAAAGCGAGCGCGTGGGGTCTAATCCGATGCGGCTCAAGAAATACGTGTTTGCGAATACAAAGTTCGGGTGGAGGCCACAAAGTTCCTGCGCCGTCGCCATTGCTCTTCTGATTTTGCCGAATTCCTTTTCGTCACCGAACACATCTTCATAGCGCTTCATGAGAAAGGCCGCGCGCGGATCCGCGTTTTCATAGAAAGACGATCCAAAACCTGGCAACTGCTCCCCTTCCTTGAGTCGGCGCACGATCGGGCTTTTGGGATCGGATTCTGTCTTGATTTCTTCAATGAGCCTAAGAACTGCCTCACCCCGTCCAGAATTGCTTCGCCGACCGGTTATAACCGCGAGGCCGGCAAGTATCGAACGATACGGCGTCACTCCTGCAGTTGCACATGCCCGGACGGCATAGGTACCCACTTCGAATCCATGATCAGCTGACAGGACCAAAATGCTGCGAACCAAGTCGGCTAATTCGGTACTCAAGCGCAGCGCCTTTGCCAACGTTTCATGCGCCGGCGCTTCATCGGGCCGATCCAGATTAGCGAGTATGCAGGTATACCAGCGAAGGAGTTCGGCTCCCGTTCGTGCCATTCCCCTGCGCGTAAGATCGAAAGACCTGGGACTCATGTGTTCGATGAACGGAAACAGTGCGGTTGCGCGATCGACGGTGCTTGCGTGCTTCAGGGATTTTTGGAGGGCGAGAAATTCTTTTGGGACAGTAAGCGAACGGGGCTCAAAGATTTCTGGCTCATTGACGCCCCACAAGAGGCCGGCAACGGCTTCCAACGAATGAGTCTGGGCAAGCTCCAATGCACTTCGGCCGCGGTAATATGGACCGCTTTGCGTCATTAACGTAATTTCAGTCTCGTGGGTAACCCCATCGGGGATGGGGGTCGCACCGGCGCGATTCTGTTTGCCTCGTACACGCTCGATGTCGCGCCACCAATAGCCGCGTTTCTTTGTGCCAGGCATCCGTTGTGTCCGTATCCGCTTTCTGCCCACATACGCGTACAACGTCGGCACCGACACGCCTAGGGCTTTCGCGGCAGCCTTCGCGTCGACAAATTTCGCATCATCATCAGAGGAATCTTTATTTTCTATCATGAAATCCTGCCGTCCGAGCCCGATTGGTTTCGTGATCAGAGCGCTACCGAAGCTCGCATATATCAACTGTACAATCTCAATACAGATTGACGAAGGATGATCGATATGTCAATTTTTTTCCGGCCCCAGGTCCCTGAACTTCTTTGCGCGATGCGGGGGATCGCCTACTTTTCGTGCTGAAACTAGCGGTTTCTGCGGCGACGCACAATCCACGCGCTTGGGCCACTGATGCGACGGTGCGCGATTCGTCGGAACTCGCAGTGAGAACCGACGATTCAGGCGAGAGCCAGGCGCACCGAGTCGCTGATAGCTATTCGCACCACGTGTTTTATTGCCGTACCCACGACCACAGCAGCATGGCGGCCGCTTCCGACGACGAGGTCTCGACGCACTTCGAAGTACCGGTCAATCGGGCGGAGCGTCTCAAAGCGACTACGTCATGCGGATCAGGGCAGATGTCTTCTGCCTTCCCGCAGAGCGTCCGCGCACCCCATATATGCGGTGCGCCACTTCTTTAGTTTGCGCGCGAAGTTTCAGTGATCTGCCGCAGTGCGCCCGCCGTCGCGTCATTCACGCATTTCGAATAATGCGTCGCGGGATCTTGACTGCTAATGAGTTGAGTGCAGATACGCCGTGCGGTGTTATGGATTCGCTCGTGAGCCATCAGCACGCCTTGCGGAGACAAGACATCCAGATCCGCAATTGAGACTACCACCACGCTCGTAGGAGGAGCGCTTTCGTGAAGTTGGCTGACAGCACCGTCTTCAGCTGCGGTAGGCCACGCCGAGCCGCCCGCTACAATGGCGGCCCGCGCGCTGCCGTTGACCTGCTTCAGCTCGCTGATCAGGGTGTTATCTATGCAACTAAGGAAGTCGGCACGATCCGAAGGCTCCAGATTGCCAACCGGTTGGGAACAGATCTGGCGCGCAGTCTCATGGAGGCGGTTGCGCGCTGCGGCGGCCCCCACCGGCGTCGTGATGTCGAGGCCGGCCAGCGATACCTTGGCGGCGCTCGTAGGCGCTGCGCCTGACGGCTGTTGTGCCAATGCAGCTATCGGCAGTGCGAGGCACACCGCGATCAAACCGGCCGCGCGAACTGCTGCCTTGAATTTAAAGAGGCGAGAGGGGACCGTTTGAGCGATCATGCGAAAAAACTCCGTTGACTGATTTGCTGCGGCACTCTGCGCCGCGCACCAATGCGCAACAAACAGAGTATCTGACCAATTGTTAAGGAAACCTTAACGTGTTTCGGCCATTCACTGGCAATGAGCCTGATCGCGCCAGCACTTCGTTGTCTGCCCAGCCTCAACGCTCCGCTTTACGGTTGACAAACTCCCATACCTTCGAAATCACGACCGATCCTTCGCCGACCGAGGATGCAACGCGCTTGACCGAGCCTGCGCGCACGTCGCCCACCGCGAAGATGCCGGGCAGCGAGGTGGCGAAGGGCGAGGTTGCCGAACCAGTTCCTAAACCGGTGATCACGAAGCCCTTGTCGTCCAGGTCAACCAGTCCAGAGAGCCACTCAGTGTTCGGCGTGGCTCCCACCATGATGAACAACGCGCGCGTGTTTACAACCCGGGTCGCCCCGGTCTTCACGTCACGAATAGTCAACGCCTCAAGATGATCACCGCCTTGCAAAGCGGTCACCTCGGCGCCGTATTCGATGGTGATGCTCGAATCAGCTTCGAGCCGGCTGGAGAGATAGCTCGACATCGACGCTGCAAGGGACGCCCCGCGGACCAGCACGCGCACGCAACTCGCCGAGCGGCTTAAGAACATCGCTGCCTGCCCCGCCGAATTGCCGCCGCCAACAATGACCGCTTCCGTTCCCTTGCAATAGCGCGCCTCCATTTCTGTCGCGGCATAATAAACGCCGTCGCCTTCAAATTCGGCTAAGCGGTCGAGCGCCGGCCTGCGATATTGCACGCCGGTCGCGACCACCACTGCGCTGGCACGGACGCGCTGTCCGTTGTCGAAGGTGGCGCAGAAGCTTTGATCTGAGAGTTTTTCGAGGCGCATCACCCGTCGCGGCATCGCGAAGCGGGTGCCGAACTTCATTGCCTGTACCTCGCCGCGCCACACCAGGTCCGCGCCGGAAATGCCCGTCGGGAAGCCCATGTAGTTCTCGATGCGGCTGGAGGTACCGGCCTGGCCGCCGATCGCAATGTCTTCCACGACCAGCGCGCACAGACCTTCTGCCCCCGCATAGACTCCCGCAGCAACCCCCGCAGGCCCGCCACCCACGATCAACACGTCAAACGTCTCGTCATCTCGGAAGTCGAGATGCAGGCCGAGCAGTCGCGCAATCTTGTCGGGCGTGGGATCGCTCACGACAACGTTCGGCCCAAATATCACCGCTGGCTTCCCCGGGGCAATCGAGCAGGCCTGGGCGGTCTCCTCGGCTTCAGGACTGCGCAATGGCAAGGAACTGTAGGGAATGCGGTTGCGGCTGGCAAACTCTGCGATACGGCGTACGTTGCGGTCCTCTTCTTCGCCGATCAATCGTAGGGCGCCTTCGCGGTCGTCGAGCAGGCGTCGGCGGCGCGCGGAAAACACCGTGATGATGATGTCCGACATCTCTGGGATTTCAGACATCAGCTTCAACGTCGCTTCACGCGGCACCTCGATCACCCGCGTTTCCCGAGCCGCGCGCATTGGCAACGACCAGGCGCCGCCGTTCAAAAAGGCGATCTCGCCCATGAACTGGCTCGGACCCATTGTGGAGGGCAAGTGGCGTTTGTCGGTATAGGGATTGACTACCTCTATCTCGCCGTCCTCGACATAGACAAAGCGATCCATCGGCTCGCCGGGTCTTGCGAGAAACGTACCCGCAGGATAGGTAACGATCTTGCCCGCCTCGCGCAACGCCTGAACGTGAGATGCGGACAGCGGGGTTCGCTGCATTTGGCGCAAATCGCCGCCGATCGTTTCCATGTTTCCGCTCGTCCTCTATAGGGCTAGGCTCTGCCAGCCACACGCCCATCTTGGGAGACACTGACAGACTTTCAAGGGTACGTCGACCACTCAGCCGTTAGTCGCCCTGAATCTAATTAAATTAGTCAGCGAAGTGCTTTGGCATTGCAGTCGGCGCAAAGCGACACAGAGCCTGAACTCGGGAAACCGGTTTACTATCGGGTTCGACACAACCCGGCCCAAGACTCAAGGAGAAGGGAGCTTGCTTATACTAACGAGGCGAGTCAACGAATCGTTGATGATCGGGGATCAGATCACCGTGACGGTATTGGAGGTCAAAGGCCGGCAGGTGCGGCTGGGGGTGAATGCGCCCAAAGAGGTGCCCGTACACAGGAAAGAAGTTTACGAGCGCGTGCAGAGAGAAATGGCGGCCGCGAACAAGTAACATGCACATGCGACATGGAAATGGCAACGGTGGGGCATTGGAGAAGGGCGCTGTGGCTAAATTGTCGAGTGCGCGTGATCCAGCGCTAGGAGCCACGCGAGAACAATCGACAGCGCGGCGGCCGCGCCAAATAGCATTTGCGTCGGCAACCCCTTACTGCGGGGCACGCCACCGATCGCGCACAGCGCGCCCCCCACGACGCCGAATGCGAAGCCCAAGAAATGCCCGAGTACATCCACATGCTCGCCGCCGGCGCCGAACAGAGTGAGGAGACACACCCCGGCGATGAGCGGCGCCCATCGATACCAATTGCGCTCCCGAAAAGTGAGCCTTTCCGTCCACGCGAGGCCGGTCAACAGCCCCAATGCCGCAAAGACCGCGGTTGAAGCGCCCAGCGCGCGATGCGCCGCAGGCGCAATCAACATTTCGACATAGTTTGCACAGGCCCCCGCGAAGAGTGCAGCGAACCACGCAACGCCGGGTCCCAGAAGCCGGCTGGCGGCGACGCCGACCAGCACGCCGAAAAACAAATTGCTGAGTAAGTGGGCTGGGTCTACATGCAAGGTCAAAGCAGTAATCGCGCGCCACCACTCACTGCGCGCAGGTCCTGCATCAATGACACCCAACGCATACCAGTCGTTGCCGAAGAGTCCCAAGCCGGCGCAAAAAGCCGTTAGCAGCAGTATCAAAGCGTAAGCGGCGGCGCCGAGGCCAGCGCCCTTGAACGGAACCGTGAAGCGGGAACTCGGACGGGGACTGCTGCGTTCGTAGGAATAGCGCGCCAATTCCTCAACGGCGCTCGCCTGCAAGGAGGGGCTGACCGTCAAAGCCCAAACGCCAGCGCTCTCAAGCACCTCGTGCTCGATCGCCCGAGCCTCGAGCACCAAGCTGTACTCCCGGCAGAGCGCCTTCGGTCCCCGAAATACCACCGCATGATCGGCTTCGACGCTCATCGAGGCAGCAATGTGGCCGGCCGCTCTTAAATTCAAGAGGTGATGACTCTGCGCAAGGCACAACCACGAGCGCTAGCCTTGCTCAAGAACGGCTTACTGCGGGGCTACCAGAGCCGACTGCTCAAAGGTGGCGAAGTGCTCGCCCTTCTTTAGCTCGCTTTCGCCTCCGCGTCGCGCTTTCGGAAAGCGGCTTCTCCGGCGTCGGACACCTCGACCCACTTCCGGTCAGGCGCGGCCTCGGCGTCGTAGTTGTCGTGCCAGTTCCACCACTTGTATGGCGGGGTCTGGGGGTAGCCCTTCGGCGAGTCCTCCCAAATCTCCTGCCGGCCGAGCGGCGTGATATCAAGATAGCTCCAAGTGGTCCCCATCGCCTCGTCGCCGCGGTTGTTGATGAAGTATGTGCGAAACACCCGCGCGCCATCGCGGAAGAACACGTTGTGGCCGTGCCATTCATCGACGCCGAAGTCCGTGTCGAAGCTGTCAGTGATGGTGTACCAGGGCATCTCCCAGCTCATCCGCGCCTTGAGGCGCGCGATGTCCGCCTGCGGCGCGCGTGAGGCGTAGGCGAGGGTGGTGTCGCGGGCGTTCAAATGGGCCAGGTGCGCGACCTGATCGGCGCCCAGGGAGCAGCCGCGGCAGGCGTGCTCGGGCCAGCCGAACACACCGGGCTCGAAGAAAGCGCGATAGACGATCAACTGACGGCGGCCCTCGAACAAATCGAGCAGGCTTACCTTGCCCTTGGGTCCGTCGAACTCGTACTTCTTCTCCACAGCCAACCACGGCATCCGCCGGCGTTCGGCGGCCAGCGCGTCACGGGAGCGGGTCAAGGCCTTCTCCTTCACGAGGAGCTGCTGGCGCGCAGCCTCCCACTCCTGCTGCGACACGATCGGGCATGTGTCCATCGCGAGATGCCCGTTCCCGTGTTCCGTGTCTCTCTCTTTGCTTGTTGCCACGTCATTTCTCCTGAGTTTTCTGAAAATAACCGGGGGGATTCGCTCTGAACAATTTTTTAAACTTGCCGACGCACACAGCCAGAATTCCTCCCGTGGATCCGGCTCCGGCAACCATTACTGCTGCGCTTGCGATGCATGCTGGGCACATATGTCCCTCCTCTGAACTTCAAATTCGTCCGCGCCTAAGTGCATTACCTGTGTCGAGTGCATGGCGGTCACTGCAAATACTGATGCAGTTATCGAACGGCCGGGGAGTAACAAGTGTGGCGGGATTTAAGTCGATGCCCGACGAAGAATACCCGGGCCAGGCGGAGAACACTCGGACGGTGAGCAATCCATCTCACCGCCCGAGCGAGCGTCCCGTCATTTGCTCAATTAGCTTTTGCAAGTTGCACGAGTCCCGCTTTATCGCCCTTGTTGCGCAGCTGATAATATTGTGACAGTAGCGGGGCATCGACGCTCGCAACGGCGTCATTCACGGCCTTGTGCACACACGCCTCTCCCTCGTTCTTGCCCCAAGTGGCGGCGCTCTCGCAGAGCACTTCCGCTGCGTGGCGAATACGCAAATACAGTGTTTTTGTCCCTTTCATTGTCGAAACATCGAGGTCCGAATATCGCACGGGAAACGTCACCGACCAATGTGCCTTTGAGTGTTCCGCGGGTGCCTTGGCTGCTGTGGGCTGCTGTGCCAGCGCATTTCCGCCGATCGCAGTGCAGCCGAGAGCGAAGAAGCTGGTGGCCACCATGAATTTGGCTAATTTAGATTGCGTTTTGCTCACGTTCTTCATGACTAATCTCCTGGGTTAAGTGGTAAGCCATGGTGGCAGGGCTTGCGGCTAAATAGAATTGCAGGTACGTGCATATTTGCTATACATTAATGCATGGCTAACGTCGAACCTGCATGGGATCTTTATCGCTCATTTCTCGCGGTCTTGAGACTGGGAAGTTTGTCGGCGGCAGGACGCTCGCTCGGTTTGACGCAGCCTACGATTGGAAGACACATCGCGTCGCTGCAGCGAGCTTTAGGCGGCCGCGCACTCTTTACTCGCTCGCAGATCGGGTTACTGCCCACGGATGCGGCCCATAAACTTCGTCCACACGCCGAGGATATGGCGGCAGCGGCGGCCGCTTTTGTGCGGACGGGATCCGCCAATGTGGAGGAGACCGGCGGCGTGGTAAGGCTGGCGGCCGCCGATATAATGGGTGTAGAAGTGCTGCCCGGCATGTTAAGCGAATTTCGAGCCGAATTTCCGGCGATAGTGATCGAGTTATCGTTGTCCAATCAAATAGCGGATCTTCTGCGACGCGATGCTGACATCGCCGTGCGCATGGTCCGGCCCCAGCAAAAAGCACTGCTGGCTAAACGGGTCGGCAAAGTAGCGCTCGGATTTTACGCGCAACGTCGCTATCTTGAGCGCTGCGGGTACCCCGATAGATTGGAAGATTTGGCGGACCATGCACTGATCGGATTCGATCGCATCCCGCCATCTGCGGATTTGCTCAAGGCTGCCCCCGTGCCTGTCACTCGAGAGTTGTTCGCATTTCGCTGCGACAACGATTTGGCGCAATTAGCCGCGCTGCGTGCAGGATTTGGGATCGGCATTTGCCAATCCGGGATTGCTCGCCGTGATCCGAATTTGCTGCCGCTTTTTAGCAGGCGGTTCAAGGTTGAGCTAGAAATCTGGATCGTCATGCATAATGATTTGAGGCGCAACGCGCGCATGCGCGCACTGTTTGACTATCTTGCAGTCCGGCTTGCGCAGTTTGCCCTGCAATCTAACGCGCCGTACGCCGGTTAAGCCGCAGCATGGAGCGTTCGTGTGCGAGATGGGTGAGCGATGCGTGAGTGATAGCAGCGTGCCCAAACCGGATATTAGCCATCAGCTGACAGCCGCATGTCGCTACTGACGTCCACCCAGTTTAATCGTCAGATTGTCGATTACTTGTCTGTCGCCGGCAGCCTTCTTAGCGATTCGTATCGCATCTCGTAGATCCCAATCGCTGAAGACGAATCCACGCAACACGACGACGCCTTTTTCGACAGACACGGTGACATGTTCGTCGTAGAAATACGGATCGTTATGCAACGCGGCTTTCACGCGTTTCTTTAATTCCTCGTCCGTCAGCGTGTCTGCACCTTGCGCCGTGGAAGCTGCAATGGAAGCTGACCGGCTGGATGCCGGCGCTACATTCTGCGCTTCAGCCCGGGTCGCGAGACCGCCGAATCCACTCACCGCCGGTCCAAGATAGGCACAAACAACCAAAATTCGCCTTTTCCATGAGATATTCATAGCTCGCTCCAGATAATCGCATAAGCTCGACCCAAATCGGTTATTGCTTAGGCTGCGCGAGGACTGTTGCCTCGCCATTGCGATTGCTGCGGAGTCCGTTACAAGCGAAACCGTTGTAACACTTTGGGGACGTGTGGGGCGGCCCACAGCGGAGTTATAAAGTTAGCCCCAAATTAATTGAGTCCCCAAAAGGGGGTGGCTCCCGGCGCACGTCCACGGACGCCAGGATCGTGCGCCTTATCCCGATTTGAGTTTCTCTTCCGCATACAACGACAATTCGATCATTCGCTCCAACAGCTGATCCGCCGATGCGCCCGCAAAATTCTTCAATACAAGCTCTTTGACGTAGAGCCGTACCAAGTAACGAAGCTGCAGGGCCCGATTGCGCGTCGCGAACACAAAGTCGCGATGACCGCTGTTGACGACGATGATATTGCGGTCGGCATCGAAACGGCATCGCCAAAGTTCGCCAGCCGCCCGCTCAAACGTGTAGCCCGGCAATCCGCGAGCATTGACAACTGCCGGGTTCACGGCGCCCGCCAGACTGTCGGTCACGGTAATCAGCGCCTCCGCAGTGCAGACAATATTCCGCTGGGTCACGGTCACGCTTAGGCGGGCGAGACCTGGCATTGCTGGCGCTTGGTATTCAACCTCTTGGTTGGTGGTCCACAACAAGGTCCCGTCGCCTTCCAGCATCTGCCACGCAAATTGCAAATCATCGACGACACGCCGTCGTGATCGATCGCGCGGCAGCGCCCGGAACCTGCGAGTCTCACTGAGCGGCGTCGTACTCGCGGCAGGCGAAACCACGACACTAAACAGCGGCCCGGCATAGTCAAAGAACTGCCGTTGCGGAGAATCCGTGGGTCCCGAATCCGGCAACCCCGGCAACAGACTCTCCAATTCAGCACCGTCCATGACGCCGTTTACGCTGGTTTTTGCAGCAGCACCCTCTTGGCGTGCGCGGCCTTGCACATCAAACCAGTCATATTCCTCGCGCGGCAGCGCGAGCATCGCCTCGTGAAACGCCTTTTGGATCGCTTTCAAGGACTGTTGACTTGCCTGCTCCTCTTCGGCGCGCTGCTGTTCGTCGATTAATCCTTTGAGGTGAGTTTCCAGGGGACTCAATGCCGTAATCAACGCCGCATAGCGCTCATCTTGAATAATTCCGGTTCGAGTCCCCGGCGTGAGGTTCAAGAACGGCACATCCACCAAGCCTTGCACGTAGCGTGACGCCCAGGGAATGTGTTCCAACCCGGGCAGAGTCGACAGATCCTCAATCACTCGCGTGCCGGCGCGAGTCAATGCCACGCGCGCGGTCTCACTGGGCTCGGCCAGGTACAATTCCGCGTACGCGTCTCCGTAGGCGGTACGCACCGGCGGCAGCTGGTGCAGCAATCGTCCCTCGAACTGGCGGGGTTCGACCGCATATTGTTTTCGAGCGAGCTTGTCGACCACTGTGACCCGGACCTTTGCATCCCGAATCCGATCCCGGAGTTCAGAGGCCAGGTACCACTGGATTTTTTCGCCACTGAGCGCGCGAATGCCCTCGAGCAGCGGCCCAACCTTGAGCTCTGTGCCCTTTTCCGCGAACAAAACCCGGCGTGGACTCACTTCGTAGCGTGAATCGCCCTTGTTCATCGTCATTTGATAAGGGCGCTGGTCGGCACCGGTGGAGGTCATCGTCAGGCTGTCGCCGACTGTCCAGAAGCTCAAGAGACCAATGCCAAACTCCCCCTGCAATTTGGTTCCGTGGCCGTCGGCTTTGAGGTGCCTTTTGATTGAGTCGCAAATGTGCGTGGCGACATACTTGAAGTCAGGAAGTCCATCGGCATCGCGTGGCACTCCATTGCCGTCATCCTTGATCGACAGATAATGAGCGCCGTGTTCTCGGCCGCGAGTGATGGTGATGGTCTTCGCCTGCGCGTCGATGCTGTTCTCGACGAACTCGGCAATCGCTTTGAGCGGATTGCTCTGTGACAGCGCGATTATGCGGATCGCATTCCAATCATCGCCAATCCGCAGTTTGCCGCTGTCCTTATTTCTGGCCTTTGTCGCCATCTGAATCTCCTGGGACGATCGCTATAGCACCGAGCGCGACCGATCGCACGCACACCGACAGCCTACGTGTTGAGCCCGAAGCCACTTGGAATAAGCCATTGATCTATATTGTGACAATAGCGGCAGGGAGGGAATTGGACCCCCGACGCGCGGATGCCTCAGATGGGAAGGAAGATTTATTGCGAATAATGTGTATTATACGTATAATCCGCACATGGAGAAATCGCGAGAGAGTTACATGAGTACCGATGAGGCCGTAACTGTCAGCGCTGCGGAGTTTCACCGCAATGTCGGTGTGTATCAGGACATTGCACTCACGAAGCCGGTCACGATTACAAAGAATGGTCGCGAACGCACGGTACTTCTGTCGGCACAAGAGTATGCGCGCCTGAAGCGCCGCGACCGCCGAGTCATTGCGTCCGGAGAGCTTTCGGAGCGTCAAGTCGACGCCATTCGCAACGCCCGCGTTCCGGATCGATACGCTGATCTCGATAAAGAAATCAAAGACTGAAGACCGTGCCGTTTCCGGAACCGTACGCCGGTCTGGTCATCCGCTATTCCTACCTTTGGAAGCGGGAGCATGAGGCAAGGCGCGAAGAAGGAACGAAGGATCGCCCGTGCGCCGTTGTCATGGCGATCACGGACCAAGACGGCGAATGGGAAGTGTTGGTTCTACCCATTACGCACAGCCCGCCGCCCGATCCGGCCGATGCAATCGAGATTCCCACGGAAACCAAGAAGCGACTTGGGCTCGATACTGACAGATCCTGGATCATGGTCACGGAAGCAAACGAATTTCTGTGGCCCGGCCCCGATCTTCGACCGGTCCCTGGGGGCGATGCATCGACGATTGCGTACGGGCCGCTACCTCCGCGTTTCTTCGCCAAGGTGCGCGACAAGTTTCTCGAGCGCGACCGGAGTGAGAAGTCCACGCGCATTCAGCGAACCGAATAGCCGCCCAAGAGAGGTATCGGCCCAGCGACAATGATCTTATGCGTGCATCATCGTCCTACTCACTGTTTGCCGACTTGGTGGACGCACGAGCAAATAGAACGCGACGACGTGCGTGATCATCTGCGCGGGCACGTAGATGATCAGGAACGCGTACATGGCGCCAAGTTCGCCTGCGACCGCAGGAAGGTTGACTTGGACCGCGTGGTAACCGTCGAGGATGCAGTCGGCCTGTTAGGAAGAGGATTTGCGGCGACATTTTGAGTTCGTATCAGGCGTTAATTCACGCCTCGAACACCGCGGTTAGGATGCCGAGCCGGCCTTCCAGAAGACTTCTGCCCAGGTTGGCGGCAAGCTGCGCGAAGTCCGGCCCCATCACCACGCCGAGATTGGGCGAAGGCGGCGGCCCCGACGCTCGCAGCTGGGCGAACCATGCTTTGGCGGCCTCAGTGTCGTCTTGCCATGTCAGCGTGCGGAAACCGGCCGATTCGATGGCCTCGCGCGTCGCGGCGGCTGTTAACAGAAAGCTTGTTGCCGGCGTTCGCGCCCAGGGTACGGGATAGTACGGCTTGCCGGTGTTCAACACGACGTCGA
>Ga0210394_10005867_pt1 | contig 13587 bp, 11 predicted proteins | sample IncBWC12MmetaG_FD_160121 | JGI IMG/M metagenome (GOLD analysis project Ga0210394, IMG submission 160121) | Forest soil microbial communities from Barre Woods Harvard Forest LTER site, Petersham, Massachusetts, United States - Inc-BW-C-12-M | ecosystem: Environmental > Terrestrial > Soil >...
CCAGTAGTACCAGCCGCCGAAGATGGCGAACACGGCGCCGAGCGAGAGCACGTAGTGGAAGTGGGCGACGACGTAGTAGGTGTCCTGCAGCACGCGGTCGACGCCGGCATTGGCCAATACCACGCCGGTGACGCCGCCGAGAGTGAACAGGAAGATGAAGCCGACCGCCCACAGCATCGGCGTCTTGAACTCGATCGAGCCGCCCCACATCGTGGCGATCCACGAGAAGATCTTCACGCCGGTCGGCACCGCGATCACCATGGTGGCGGCGATGAAATAGGCCTGCACGCTCGCCGCCATGCCGACGGTGTACATGTGGTGCGCCCAGACGACGAAGCCGATGCCGCCGATCGCCACCATGGCGTAGGCCATGCCGAGATAGCCGAACACCGGCTTCTTCGAGAACGTGGCCACGATCTGGCTGACCATGCCGAAGCCGGGCAGGATCAGGATGTAGACCTCAGGATGGCCGAAGAACCAGAACAGGTGCTGGAACAGGATCGGATCGCCGCCGCCATGCGGATCGAAGAAAGTGGTGCCGAAATTCCGGTCGGTGAGCAGCATGGTGATGGCGCCGGCGAGCACCGGCAAAGCGAGCAGCAGCAGGAACACCGTCACCAGCTGCGACCATACGAACAGCGGCATCTTGTGCATGGTCATGCCGGGCGCGCGCATGTTGAAGATCGTGGTGATGAAGTTGATCGCGCCGAGGATCGAGGAAGCGCCGGCTAGGTGCAGCGACAGGATGACGAAATCCATCGCCGGGCCGGGGTGGCCGTAGGTCGAGAGCGGCGCGTAGATCGTCCATCCGGTGCCGGCGCCGTTGGCGCCGGGCTCGCCCTCGAAGAACAGCGACGACGCGAACAGCGCGAACGACGCCGGCAACAGCCAGAACGAGATATTGTTCATGCGCGGGAACGCCATGTCCGGCGCGCCGATCATCAGCGGGATCATCCAGTTGCCGAAACCGCCGATCATCGCCGGCATGACCATGAAGAAGATCATGATCAGACCGTGCGCGGTGACGATCACGTCGAAATAGTGGGTCTCGTGGAAGATCTGCAGGCCCGGATACATCAGCTCGGCGCGGATCAGGATCGAGAAGATGCCGCCGATCAGGCCGGCGATCAGCGCGAACACCAGGTACATCGTGCCGATGTCCTTGTGGTTCGTCGAATAGACGTAGCGGCGCCAGCCATGCGGCAGCGCGTGCCCGTTCTCGTCGCCGTGTGCCGCGTGTGTCATCGTATCCATTGTCAGTCCCTGCTTTGGCGGGTGCTCGTCATCGGGCTCGAGATCGTCAATGCGCCGGCGCGCCGGCCGCGGCGAAGGCATTCGGCGGAGCGGCCGCGTTGCCGGCCGAGTGTTCCTTCTTCGCCGCCTCGACCCATTTGGCGAAGTCGACGTCGTTCACGACGTGCACCGAAATCGGCATGAATGCATGGTCCTTGCCGCAAAGCTCGGAGCATTGGCCGTAGAACATGCCCTCCTGCGTCGCCTTGAACCAGGTGTCGTTGATGCGGCCGGGAATAGCGTCGATCTTGATGCCGAACGAGGGCACCGAGAAGGAATGGATCACGTCGGCGCCGGTCACCAGCACGTGGACGACCTTGTTCACCGGCACGACCAGCTCGCTGTCGGCGGTGAGGAGGCGCGGCTGACCGGGCTTCAAGTCCTTGTCGGCGACGATCAGCGAGTCGTATTCGAAATTGCCGTGATCCGGATAGCTGTAGCTCCAGTACCACTGCTTGCCGGTCGCCTTCACGGTGAGGTCGGGCTTCGGCTCGTCGAGCTGGAGGAAGAGGAGGCGGAACGACGGCACCGCGATCATCACCAGGATGATGACCGGAACGATCGTCCAGATGATTTCGAGCGGCGTATTGTGGGTGGTGCGCGAGGGTGTCGGATTGGCGCGCGCATTGAAGCGCAGCATGATGATCAGGAGGAGAACGAGGACGAAGACGGTGATCGCGGTGATGACGAAGAGCAGGAAATTATGAAAACCGACGATGTCGGCCATCACCGGCGAGGCGGCATCCTGCAGCCCGAGTTGCCAGGGCGTCGGCTGGCCGAGGCCGGCGAACGCCGCTCCCGGGCTCGCGAGCAACACCCCGACGGTCACCGCAGCTGCGGTCAAGCGTGAAATCGCCGCCATCTGTCTCCACTGCTCCCTGTTCATTGGTCTCAGTCGCGACCGCGTGTACTGGCGCCAAACGTTTCAGCGCGACCGCGACAGCCCGACGCCGCCTGCTTGCCGGCGGAGTTTGTGCCACGGGTCAAGTCCTTGGCAGGCATCGGCGGGATGGGGAAATCCCGGTCCCTCAAACCACAAATCGCGGCTTGCCGCAATGTGCTCGTCAGCGCAGGGCCGCGGCGCCTTCGCCCCCGGTTCCGGCATGCGCGCAGCGGGCAAGTTTCCCTCCTTGGCGCGGCCACAATGGCTTGATTTTCATCGGCGCTTGACACGGAAGGCTCACCATGTAGGCAGGCTCGCGCCGAGGAGGGCGATCGAGTGATTCGTCGACGGCGCATCGGGGCGCGCGGGCGGCCGGGGCAGCGGGAGCAACTGGTCAGGGGAAAACCATCATGGCGATATCCGATGCCGGGCGGAGGCGGCCGGTGGCCGCGGCGCTTGCTGCTGGCACCATCCTGCTCGCCGTCTCGGTATTGAGCGGGGAGGCTGCGGCACAGGGCGCGGTCCGTTCGGTCCATGGCGACTGGCAGATCCGCTGCGACACCCCGCCGGGTGCGCAGGGCGAACAATGCGCGCTGATGCAGAGTGTGACCGCCGAGGACCGGCCCAATGTCGGGCTGACGGTGATCGTGCTCAAGACCAGCGATCAGAAAAGCCGCCTGATGCGCGTCGTCGCGCCGCTCGGGGTGCTGCTGCCGTCCGGGCTCGGCCTCAAGATCGACAATGCCGATGTCGGCCGCGCCGGCTTCGTGCGCTGCCTGCCCAATGGTTGCGTCGCCGAGGTGGTCATGGACGACAAGCTGATCGGCCAGATGCGCACCGGCCAGACCTCGACCTTCATCATCTTCCAGACGCCGGAGGAAGGCATCGGCTTCCCGATGAGCCTCAAGGGTTTCGGCGAGGGTTTCGACAAGCTGCCGTAAGCGGCATTGCCGCTTGAAGCCGCCGTAGGCGGCATTGCCGCTTGGCCGCCGCGCTTTTCCACCTATATGATCTGACGATCTCCTCGAAGCGAGGCGGTACCGTCATGGACAGCAAACACTATCCGGTCACCCATACCGACGCCGAGTGGCGCAAGCTCCTGACCCCGGAGCAGTTCCGGGTCATGCGCGATCACGGTACCGAGCCGCCGGGAAGCTGCGCGCTCAATCACGAGAAGCGCGCCGGCAAATTCACCTGCGCCGGCTGCGGCCAGGAGCTGTTCGTCTCCAAGCAGAAATTCGAGAGCGGCACCGGCTGGCCGAGCTTCAACGATCCGGTCGCCGGGTCGGTCGAGACCTCGACCGACCGCGACTACGGCATGGTGCGCACCGAAGTGCATTGCAGCCGCTGCGGCAGCCACCTCGGCCACGTCTTCGAGGACGGCCCGCCGCCCACGCATCTGCGCTATTGCATCAATGGCGTGGCGATGAACTTCAAGGCGGAGTGAACGGGCCGGACGCACTTACGCGCGCCGGTTTGCTGTTCTTTGCTCGGCCGTGCCTCGACGCTGATTGTCGTCAAATGCGAACGATCTCGTACGGCTGACGGCTTGCGTCGGCCGCATCGGTCACAATTCTGCAACATCGTGTCGCAATGCGTGCCTCTTTGATGCCCGATTGGCGGCGGAGACTCGACTGCTGAATTGCCGGAAATTGCGCCGGAACCTGGCAGTCGATGAGCAAAGCACGGGACTCAGCCATCCGCCTGCTGCAATTGACGATGATCGCGTCGGTGATCCTGCCGGCGGCGCTCCTCGCCTATGCCTCCTGGTTCACCTACCGCGAAGTGCATGTGGTGGCCGACGAGCGCATCACGCGCTCGCTCGATGTCATGCAGGAGCAGTCGCTGAAGGTGTTCCAGACCGTCGATCGCACGTTCGCGGAGATCAACGAGATCGTGCGCGGCATGTCGGACGCCGAGATCCGCGCGGCGCAGCCGCAACTGCAGCCGCGGCTCTCTCGCATCGTCGCGGCGATGCCGCAGCTCTACGCCATCCTGTTGGTCGGCGGCGACGGCAAGCCGCTCGTTGCCAGCATGCTCGCCTCGGTGCCGACCGACGTGCCGTTCGACGACCGCGACTATTTCCAGGTCCAAATCGACCATGACGCCGGCACCTATGTGAGCGACACGCGCTCGCCGCGCCTGCCCGGCATCGGCGCCGATTTCTTCGATCTCTCCCGCCGCCTGGAATCGCCAGACGGCTCGTTCCGCGGCGTGATCGCGGTCGCGGTGCGGCCAGGTTACTTCGAAGATTTCTATGGCCTGATCGGGCAGACGCCTGGAAGCTTCTTCGCCCTGGTGCGCTCCGACGGCTCCTACCTCGCCCGCTATCCGCAGGCGCCGAACCGCGGCCGGCGGCTCAGCGGCTCGAGCGGCTTGCGCACCGCGATCGCGGAGGGCGCCGAGCACGGCCTCTACACGATCGCCTCGGAGATCGACGGCGTTTCCCGGCGCATCGGCTTTCGCAAGCTTCCGGGCTTCCCGGTCTATGCGCTCGCCGGGGTGACCAGCGCCGCGCTGTGGGCGCAGTGGCGCGCCGACATGGAAACGCATCTGATCGTCGGCTTGCCGGCGACGCTCGCTGTCCTGACCGTGCTCTGGGTAGCGCTGCGGCGCACGCGGCGGCTCTACGAGGAGCATGACCGCCGCGAGGCGGCCGAAGGTGCGCTGCGCCAGGCGCAACGGCTCGAAGCCATCGGCCAATTGACCGGCGGCGTCGCCCACGACTTCAACAATCTGCTGATGATCGTGAGCGGCAGCCTGCACCGCCTGCGGCGCGGCATCAGCGACGAGAAGCAGACGCGGCTGCTCGACGCAATCGCCAATGCGACGCAGCGCGGCGAGAGCCTCACCCGGCAATTGCTCAGCTTCTCGCGTCGGCAGACGCTGCAGCCGAGCGCCATCGACCTCGCCGAGCGCCTGCCCGAGCTCAAGGACATGCTCAGCCGCTCGTTGCGCGGCGATATCGAGATCCGCCTGGTCGTTCCGCGCCGGCCCTGCCGCATCAAGGTCGACCCGAGCGAGTTCGAGCTCGCGCTCCTCAACCTCGCGTTCAACGCCCGCGACGCCATGCCTTCCGGCGGGACGCTGACCATCACCGCCAAGCCGATCGTGCTGCGCGGCAAGGCCAACGAGGAGGGTTTGCGCGGCGACTTCGTTGCCGTGCGGATCGCCGATAGCGGCGAGGGCATCGCGCCCGAGGTGCTGCCGCGGGTGTTCGAGCCGTTCTTCACCACCAAGGAGTTCGGCAAGGGCACCGGCCTCGGGCTCTCGCAGGTCTACGGTTTCGCGCGGCAATCGGGCGGGGCCGCCACCATCACCAGCGCGGTACGGCGCGGGACCGCGATCACGCTGTTCCTGCCGCGCAGCTTCGAGGTGCCGGAATTGCCGCACGTGCCGGCGAGCGCGCTGGCCCCGCTGCCGCCGGCTGGCACGGTGCTCCTGGTCGAGGACGACGCCGACGTGATCGAGATCGCCCGCGCCTATCTGCGCGAGCTCGGCTACACGGTGAAGCAGGCGGCGAACGCGCAAGCCGGTCTCGATCTCATCGAGCGGGAGGGCGAAGTCGATCTCCTGTTCTCCGACATCCTGATGCGCGGCGGCATCAACGGCCTCGATTTGGCGCAGGAGGTGCGCCGCCGCTTCCCCGGGATGGTCGTGCTCTTGACCACCGGCTACAGCTCGAGCGCGCAACAGGCCGTGCGGGAAGGTTTCGAGGTGCTGCAGAAACCCTACGACCTTGCGGCGCTCAGTCGGGCGCTCGCCGCCGCGCGCAAGGCGGCCGACCAGTGGGCGGAGTTGCGCGGCGCGCCGGTGCCGGAACGGGCGGCCGGCTGAAGCGGTTTCGGCGGCTGCCGGCGCTTTCGCCGCCTATGGCTGTTTCGCCCCGCCGTTGACGAAGCCGGCGATAATATCCACGACGCCAGGCGCCAGCGGCAGGTTGGGGTTGCCATAGGTCAAGGCGTTCGCCCGCCGGTCGTCGGAGGTGACGGTCTTCAGCGCGTGATTGGTATCGGCAAGGAGCACGAGCTCGGCCTTGGGCGCCGCCTCCTTCAGCCGCTCGGCGTCAGCGACGCCGACCTGCATATCGCGCTTGCCCTGGATGATGAGCACCGGTTTGGCGACCGCGGCGATGAGCTTGGCCGGATCGTAGGAGAAAGCGTTCACCAGGAAGCCCTGCACCTGCGGCGCGAAGAGCGGCATCAACGCGGGATTCATGGCGCTGACGTCGACCCGCTGGCCGGCCTCGAGCGCGTCGATTGCCGCCATCGCCTGGTCGAGGATCGGCGCGTTCGCCGGATTGGCGCGCAATTGCTGGCGCAGCACCTCGGCGAGCGGCCGGCCGGCGGTGGAAACGAGCACCAGCCCGCAGATATCCGCCGCCTTTTGCGCGGCGGCGAGCGCGACCAGGCCGCCTTCGCTGTGGCCCATGAGCCAGACGCAGGCCGCGCCGGTCTGCTTGCGGATGCTCCCGGTCCAGGCTTCGACGTCGGATACATAGTCGTCGATGGTGACGGCGTTGGCGTCGGCGACCGCCGCGCGGCTGCCGAACATGCCGCGCTTGTCGATACGCACCGTGCCGATGCCTTGTGCCGCAAGGCCCTCCGCCAGGAGCCGGTAGGTCGAGGCCCTCACGCCGAGCGGGTTGTTGCCGTTGCGGTCGGTCGGACCGGAGCCGGGAATGATGAGCATCACCGGCGCCGCGCCCGAGGCCGGAGCCAGCATCGTGCCTTGCAGCGGGCCCAAGGGGCCGGGCGCTTCCAGCGCGGTTTCGATCGGGTCCGACGGAGTCGTCGCCAAGGCGGCCATGACCAGCGTGACGGCGATGAGCAAGGCGATCGCTCCTCTATGGAAGCCGGCCGAATGCGAACGAGCGCCGGGGCAAATCCTATCCATGGCTTGGTCGGAATTATGTCGCACAAGGTTCATCGCGACGGGCGACCGGGCGACGGCCGGCGGGCGGGCGCGGCCCGGATTGAGCGCGGCGAAATACCGGCTAATCTTCCCACCCAGGGAGGGACCCGCAATGAACGTCAAGCTCGGGGAAGCGGCGAGGGCGCCGGTACCGATCCCGATCCGCGAGGATTGGCTCGCGCAACGGCGCGAGGAGCCGATCGAGCCGGCGATGCCGATCATCGATCCGCATCATCATCTGTGGGACCGCCCCGGCTCGCGTTATCTGCTCGAGGAATACAAGCGCGACATCGATGCCGGCGGTCACAACATCCGCGCCAGCGTCTATCTGCAATGCGGCTCGATGGAGCGCGCCGGGGGCGATGCGAAATTCGCGCCGGTCGGCGAGACCGAGTTCGTCAACGGCGTTGCGGCGATGAGCGCCAGCGACGGTTACGGCCCGGCCCGAATCTGCGCCGGCATTGTCGGCTTCGCCGATCTTTGCCTCGGCGCCGAAGTGGACGAAGTGCTGGACGCGCATCTGCGCGCCGGCGGCGGGCGCTTTCGCGGCGTGCGCTACTGCTCGGTGTGGGATGCCGATCAATCGATCAAATCGACGTCATGGGATATTCCGGAAGGGATCCTGCTCGACGGCAAATTCCGCGCCGGCTTCGCGCGGCTTTCGCGCCACGGCTTGTTGTTCGACGCCTGGCTCTACCACCCGCAGATCCGCGAGCTCACCGACCTTGCCCGGAAATTTCCCGACACCATCGTCGTGCTCGACCATATCGGCGCTCCGCTCGGCATCGGCGCCTATGCCGGCCGGCGCGACGAGGTGTTCGCCAACTGGCAGCGCGCCATCCGCGACCTCGCCGCCTGTCCGAACGCGCGCATAAAACTCGGCGGCATGGGCATGCACATGTTCGGGTTCGGCTTCCACCAGCAGCCGATGCCGCCATCCTCGGAGCAGCTCGCCAAGGCGTGGCGGCCACTGGTGGAGACCTGCGTCGAGGCGTTCGGGCCGGGGCGCGCGATGTTCGAGAGCAATTTCCCGGTCGACAAGCGCTTCTACGGCTATGGCGTCATGTGGAACGCGTTCAAGCGGCTCGCCGCCGCCTACAGCGCCGACGAGAAGGCCGCGCTGTTCTTCAATACTGCGCAGCGCACCTATCGGCTGCCGCTATTGGCCGCGCCGTAGACTTGAGCGCCATTGTCCGGGAGACCGTCGTTGCGCCGTGACGAAATCCGCGAATTTGTTGCCGCCGGTAACCGCAACCTTTCGCCTGCGCGCGCGTTTTTTTAAATCCCTGGAAGGGAGGCGAGAATGCATCGACATCTGCGAACGTCGCTTATCGTGTGCCTGGCCCTTCTCCTCAGCGCGGGCGCCTGCGCGGCAGCCAAGGCGAAGAAGCCGCATCAAACTCCGGCTCAATGTCACGGCCAAGAGTGTCGCAGCGCCGCCGCGCCGCGGTCCGATCCCGAGCTTGGCCTTCACGCCCATATCGGCATCGGTGGGTACACCGGCTTCGTCGGCAGCCAGGGCCAGGCTGGGTTCAATTGGTGATGGCTTGCATTGCGGATGGCTTGCGTTGCGGACGGCTCGGCCGCCGCGCGGGTTGGCATGAAAGCGATATCTGATCGTTGCGCTAGACGAGATGGTTGGCGATCCACCTCGTGATTGAGTGATGGGTGGGCCGCCAACCGAGATCGACCGCGGCCTCGCCGCGTACTCGGCTGTTGGAGCCGAGCGAGAATACCGCCATGCTCCGGCCCCAGATCGCGATGGCCTCTTCGGCGGATAATGATTGTGCGATCCCAAGACCAAGCCGCCCGGCGATTGCGTTGGCGATTTCGCCGAGCGCTTCCTCGCCGCTCTCCACGTACATGAACGATCCAGCGGGTGCTTTGGCGATCGCTAACAGGTAGAGCGCGGCGACATCGGCGATATGGACATTCGACCAGCGATTTAGTCCGCGTCCGATGTAACGCGCGACCCCGGATGACTTGGCTTGGCGTACGAGTGCCGGAATTTGGACGCTTTGAGCCGGCGATCCCAGAGTGTCCCCGTAAATCATCGTGTTGCAGAGAACCACCGAGCGGACGCCGGGGGCGGTGAGAACCAGCCGGTCGATGGCGACGCGAGCGGCCTTATCGGCGTGCGGCTCGATTGGCGTCGTCTCATCAAAGACTCGATCGGACGGCTCACCCATGGCGAGATCCGCCACGATGCTGCTGCCGCTCGAATGGACGAGGGGCTTTCCCGAGCCGGTTAGGCCGGAGATCAGTGCTTCGACCGCGCCCCTATGATCGCTCGAGGCGGCGTTGACGACGGCATCGCAAGCGCGCGCTTCGGCTCGCAGCAAATCCGCATCATCGAGCGAGCCGATGACCGGTTCGACGCCGCGGGCCGCTACAAGATCAGCCTTGTCCTTGCTGCGAACGAGGCCGCGAACCTCATGACCATCAACGATCAGGGCCGCCGCAACCGAACCGCCAATATAGCCGCTCGCGCCGGTAAGGAAGACTTTCAAATTTGGCTCTCCAGCGTCTCGCTCGGTCCGATCATCAGCTGGACCATGGCCAGCTGTGAAGTCTTTGCGCGGGAGCGCCGGGTCAAGCCCGGCGCAGCGAGGCGCAACCGGAAAGGATGGATTAGCCCTCGCCGATCTCGCGCAAAATCTCGGCGGTGTGCTCGCCGAGCCGCGGCGACGGACGCTCGGCCGCCATCGGCGCGCCGTCGAGCACGATCGGCGTGCGCACGCCGGGAATCTTTCCGCCCTCGGCCGCGGCGCTCGGCGGATCGACGCGCATGCGCCGGTGGACGACTTGCGGATCGGAGAACACCTCTCCGAGATCGTTGATCGGTCCGGCCGGCACGCCGGCGGCTTCGAGTTTTTCCAGAAGGTCGGCGCGCGACATCCGCGCGCTCAGCGCGCTAACGCGCGCGACCAGCTCGGCGCGGTGCGCGAGCCGGCCCTCATTGTCCTTGTAGGCCGGCTCCGCGGCGAGCTCCGGCGCGCCGAGCACGCCGCACAGCTTGACGAACTGATTGTCGTTGCCCGACGCGATGATGATGTGCCCGTCGCTGACCGGAAAAACCTGATAGGGCGTGATGTTCGGATGCGCGTTGCCCATGCGGTGGGGAACTTTGCCGGAGACGAGATAATTGAGCGCCTGGTTGGCGAGGACGCCGACGGTCGAATCAACGAGCGCGCAATCGACGTAACCGCCCTGTCCGGTTTTCTCCCGCCGCGCCAGCGCGGCGAGGACGCCGACCGCGGCATAGACCCCGGTGAACAGATCGGAGACCGGCACCCCGGCGCGCAGCGGCTCGTCGTCGGGGTTGCCGGTCAGGTCCATGAACCCGCCGATCCCCTGCGCCATCAGGTCGTAGCCGGCGCGCGCGGCGTAGGGCCCGGTCTGGCCGAAGCCGGTCACCGAGCAATAGATGAGCCGCGGATTGATGCGCGCGAGGCTTTCGTAATCGAGGCCGAATTTGGCGAGCGTGCCGACCTTGAAATTCTCCAGCACCACGTCGGAGCGCGCCGCGAGTTTCTTGACGATGCGCTTGCCGTCCTCGCTCTCGAAGTCGAGCTCGATCGAGCGCTTGCCGCGATTGGTGCCGTGAAAATAGGCGGCGCCGAGATGGCCGCCGCCGGCGGCCGGCACGAAGGGCGGACCCCAGCCGCGGGTGTCGTCGCCCAAGCCCTTGCGCTCGACCTTGACCACGTCGGCGCCGAGGTCGGCAAGAATCTGCCCGGCCCACGGCCCGGCCAGGATTCGGGCAAGCTCCAGCACACGCAGACCGGCCAATGGTCCCGGCATCAATGGTTCCCCGGCGACAAACAAGCTGCCTGCTTAAGTGACAAAGCGGCGGCGTTTTGTCTACTGATCAGGCGGATGTCGCGCTTGTCATTGCCGCCGGCGATCACTAGCTAGTTTCCGCCGGGCTGATGGAAGATACGGTGAATACTTCGTTCTTCAGCGAGATGCTGCAAAGTATCGCCGACCGCAGCCGCGCCCTGATCCGGCGCGACCGGCGCGAGCCGGCGGGCGCCCGCTCGGCCGGCCTCGTCGAGCTTTGCGAGGATTTGCTCTCGGGCCGCGGCGAGGCGTCCGGCGTGGCGCTGGCAAACGAGATCCTTGCCGAGTATGCGGAGCTGACCATCGGCCCGCGCATCGCCTTCTTCGAGGCGCTGGCCAGCGTCTTCGGCCATGATCGGTCGCGGATCGACGCCGCCATCGCGGCGTGGCGCGAATCGCCATCGGCGGCGAACGCGGCCGAGCTGCATCGGGTCGCCGAGCCGCGGCGGCTCGAACTCCTGCGCCGGCTCAATCTCGCGCCCGGCGGCACCGCCGCGCTGGTGCGCATGCGCGAGCAGCTGTTCGACGCCATGGATCATCGCGACGATCTGGCGGTGATCGACGCCGATTTCATCCACCTGTTCTCGTCCTGGTTCAATCGGGGGTTCCTGGTGCTGCGCCGCATTGATTGGTCGACGCCGGCTTCGATCCTGGAAAAGATCATCCGCTACGAGGCCGTGCACGAGATCCGCGATTGGGAGGACCTGCGCCGGCGCATCGACCTGCCCGACCGGCGCTGCTACGCCTTCTTTCATCCGGCGCTGGTCGACGAACCGCTCATTTTCGTCGAGGTCGCGCTCACCCGCGAGATTCCGGCGGCGATCGCGCCGATCCTCTCCGACAAACGCGAGGCGGTCGATCCGCAGCGGGCGACGACGGCGGCGTTCTATTCGATCACCAATTGCCAGCGCGGCTTGACCGGTGTGAGCTTCGGCCATTTCCTGATCAAGCAGGTGGTGGAGGAAGTCTCGCGCGAGCTGCCGCGCATCGGCGTCTTCGTTACGCTGTCGCCGGCGCCGAATTTCGCTCAATGGCTCAAGTGCGAGCGCAGCAACGAAGCCTCGCTTGCGCTCGACGAGGAGGATCGCGCCGCGCTTGCCGCGCTCGACGGTCCCGATTGGTGGCGCAAGCCGGACGTGGCCGACATGGTGCGCGAGCCGCTGTTGCGCGCCGCCGCCTGGTACTATGTGCGCGGCCGCGACCGCCGCGGCTTGCCGGTCGATGCGGTCGCCCGTTTCCATCTCGGCAATGGTGCGCGGCTCGAACGGCTCGACTGGCTCGCCGACACCTCGGAGCGGGCGGTGGCGCAGTCGCACGGCCTGATGGTGAATTATCTCTACGATCTCGATTACATCGAGCAGAACCACGAGGCTTATGCGCAGCAGCGCGCCGTCGTCGCCGCGAGCGCGGTGACCAGGCTGGTGCCCGCACCGGTGCGCGAGGTCGTTCCCGTCTCGGGGTAATTCCTCCCTCCAGGCCTGGGCGAAAACTCTACGACCGCCCGTACACCGGTACTACGGCGCCGCGGGTGACGCGGTTCTCGGGCGAGGCAAGGAACAAAATAGTTGCGGCGACTTCCTCGACCTTGGGCCAAAGGCTGAAATCGGCCTTCGGCATCGCCTGCCGGTTGGCCGGCGTGTCCATGATCGAGGGTGCGACCGCATTGACCAGAATGCCGCCCTTGGCGACCTCCTCGGCGAGCGCGGCGGTGAGTGCGGCGACCGCGGCTTTGCTCGCAGTGTAGGCCGCCATGCCGGCGCCGCTTCGCCATTCGAGCGCCGGCCGGGCGGCGACGTTGACGATGCGGCCGCCGCCGCCGGCTGCGTCACGGGTCATGGCCTTCACTGCGGCGCGACAGCAAAGGAGACAGCTGACGAGGTTCGTATCGATCTGCTCGCGCATTGTCGCCGCGCTCATTTCGGCGAACGCCGCCGCCGCGAAACCGCCAGCGAGATGGATCGACGCCCACAGCGGCGCGACGCCGTCATAGAGGCGTCCGATCGGCCCTTCCTCGGTAAGGCTGCCGGTGACGGTCAGCACCACCTGCCTGTGCTCGCGCAGCCGAAAGCGCTGCGCCTCGGCTTCGTTCCTGCACGGCACGTGGCAAATGGCGCCGGCCTCGACGAGGGCGGTGACCACGGCGGTGCCGAGCGCGCCGGTGCCGCCGGTAATCACCACGTGACGGTCGCGGAAATCCATGTTGAATTATCCTCCACGCCCCCCATCATCGCCGATCCGCAGTGCGAGGCAAGGCCCGCGATTTTCCCCTCCGCGCCAGCCGCGGGAACGGATTTGCTATCCTGCGGCAGAGGAGAATCAGTGGCCGATTTCGATCTCGCCATCATCGGCGGCGGCATCAACGGCGCGGGCATAGCCCGCGATGCGGCTGGGCGCGGCCTGAAGGTCGTGCTGATCGAGCAGAACGATCTCGCCTCCGGGGCATCGTCGGTGTCCTCGAAGCTAATCCATGGCGGGCTGCGCTATCTCGCGCAAGGCGCGCTGCCGCTGGTGCGCGCGTCGCTTCGCGAACGCGAAGTGCTGTTGCGGATCGCGCCACATCTCGTCGAGCCGCTGCGCTTCGTCCTGCCGCTCAATGCGGACCGGCGCTCGCCCCTTCTCGTCCGGCTCGGCCTAGCGCTCTATGACCGGCTCGG